>JAEEGL013739574.1_pt1 | contig 18401 bp, 13 predicted proteins | sample 9134231 | NCBI WGS metagenome assembly JAEEGL01 (sample SAMN16246548, study PRJNA631951) | gut metagenome | biome: gut microbiome; feature: rumen; material: fiber-attached | host: Bos | place: Iran: Karaj | collected 2018-10 | reverse complement strand
GCAACAGGCTGTATGGATTGCCTTCGGCTTCCTTGCGGGCTTCTTCGGAGTTCAGCACGTCGTAGGGACGTGAGGCTAACTTTTCTACGATTTCTTTGGGAGGACGTAATCCCTTAAAAGCTTTGATAACTGACATAATAAATATATTTAAGGTTGATAAATTCTGCTGGCAAAGATACGAAATATTTTAATGTGCTAATGTGACAATGTGCTAATGTACCAATTTTAAGGGGATAGGTTATAGGGGTTAGGGGTTAGGGATTTTTTATGTTTTTTTACCATAGGCAGCTGCGTCCTCGCAGTTGCGATATGAATACAATGTATGCTTTTTCAAAAACATATTGTAGGGACGCGATTCATCGCGTCCGCACTGCATGTCGGCATTCCCTGCACACAGCCGTCTTGGATAGATGCTTGACCTTGGGCTCCGCGTGCTATGACAAAAGCGTTGCAGTGGTATTGTTGCACCATCGTTTACGACCTCGAAGAGGTCGAATCTTATTAACCCCAGATGAGCGTAGCGTAATCTGGGGTGGTGAATGCACACGGATTCCCCTGTCGCGGCGCGGGTATCGCCAGCCCCGAAGCACAACCCCTGCCGCCGCGAAACGGTGTCGTTACAGCCGATGAAAAAATCCTGCGATAACCGCATTTTTTTCTCAAACCCACTGATTATAAAAAAAACTTTCTGTATAGTTGCACAAATTTAAAGTTGAATCTTAAAATTGTGCAGAATTTGAAATACAGTTAAAACTACACCCGTTTCATGGTATATTTTCGAGAAATTAGTGGTAGCCAAGTTTGTGAAGTCCTGTCTCAATGAGGGTAAAATGCCCAACTTTACTGACATCTTTTTTATCTGGCGGAAAGAAAAATATGTGCATTTTTTTAAATAATTGAAATACAACAATATATATAAAACTCGTCCGAAAAAGTGTTGAATTAAAAAAAAACTCGCCCGAAAAAATGTTGTAGGGTGATGAAAACTCGCCCGAAAAAGTGTATATTTGCAGCCTGAAAAATAAAAAGAAATGTATAAACGTAAAATTGAATCGCTTCTTGAGCAGTGGAAAAAACGTCCAGGCCATAAGCCATTAGTGATAAAAGGGTGTCGCCAATGCGGAAAAACCAGTTCTGTATTGGACTTCGCTCAAAAAAACTATGACCATGTGATATATTTGGATTTTCATGAGCAGAAAAGCCTGCGCACTTTGTTTGATGATTCATTACAGGTGGATTACCTGACCGTCGCCATATCTGCAGCCATTCCGGGGGCAAAGTTTGTTCCAGGAGTAACCTGTCTGGTTTTTGATGAGATACAGGATTGTCCCAACGCAAGGGCATCTCTGAAATTCTTCAAATTGGATGGCCGTTATGATGTGATTTGCACAGGTTCATTGTTGGGTGTTAGTGGTTATAAATCCTCTGAAGAAGAGAAAGAGAAAAAGGATGATTTTTCAGTGCCGGTTGGATTCGAGACCATTGTGGACATGTATCCCATGGATTTTGAGGAGTGGCTGTGGGCCAATCAGATAAATTCAGATGCGATAAAACTTCTTCATCAGTGTTTAAGGAATGAGACCGTGGTTCCAGAAGCGATACATTATCGTATGAGACAGCTTTTCTTGCAATATGTTATTGTTGGTGGAATGCCGGAAGCTGTGAAAATTTTTTTTGAGACACATGATATTAATCAAGTGAAGGAAGTACAACGGTCTATCCTTGAGGAATATAAGGCGGATATGGTAAAATATGCGAAAGCTGAAGACAAAGTGCGTATTCGGGAGTGTTTTGAGTCCATACCTCGCCAACTCAGCAGGGATAATAAGAAATTCACATACGCACTGGTGCGAAAGGGTGGAAGAAGTAGTGATTACATAAGCAGCATCCAATGGATTGAGGATGCTGGTGTCGTGCGTCGTTGTTATAATCTATCCATTACAGAATTGCCATTGAGTGGGAATGCGATACAAGATTCCTTTAAGATTTATATGGCCGATACTGGTTTGTTTGTCAGTATGTTGGATGATGGAACACAGTCAGACATATTGCAGGGAAATCTATTTGGTTTCAAAGGGGCTATTTTTGAGAACTTGGTGGCGGATATTTTTGGAAAAATGGGCAGAAAACTTTATTATTTCCAGAAAACAGACAGTTTGGAAATAGATTTTGTGATACGATACAAAGGGGAATGTACTCCCATAGAGTGCAAGGCGAAGAATGGCAATGCCAAATCTCTAAAAACACTACTGAATCATCCGGAGAAATACCATGTTCAGCATGCCATCAAGTTGGGAGATTATAATGTTGGAAGAAATGGTCCATTGCTCACACTACCTCTTTACATGACTTTCCTGCTCACTGAAGTGTGATTTTTATGTAGGCAGCTGCGTCCTCGCAGTTGCGATAGGAATACAATGCATGCTTTTTCAAAAACATATTGTAGGGACGCGATTCATCGCGTCCGCACTGCATGTCGGCATTCCTTGCACACAGCCGTCTTGGATAGATGCTGTCCTTGGGCTCCGCGTGCTTTGACAAAAACGTTGCAGTGGTATTGCCGCACCATCGTTTACGACCTCGAAGAGATCGAATCTTATTAACCCCAGATGAGCGTAGCGTAATCTGGGGTGGTGAATGCACACGGATTCCCCTGTCGCGGCGCGGGTATTGCCAGCCCCGAAGCACAACCCCTGCCGCCGTGAAACGGTGTCGTTACAGCCGTAAAAAAAATCCTGCGATAACCGCATTTTTTTCTCAAACCCACTGATTATTAAAAAACTTTCCGTATATTTGCCCGTTGTTCGTTCCGAAGCCGAATGGGTGGAAGGCGGGCGACAAACATATATAAAAGGCGTTGAGTCAACGTCTTATCTGCGGTTACTCGAATCTGGTAAATTCAATCCAACCGCATGGTAAGGCAATGGTCAATGTCCATGGTTTTGTATATACTTGTAGGTGTAAAATTTGTTGCTCCTACAGAAGCGGATATTCCTAAATTCCATTCAATATACACACAGCGTGGGCTTCGGCATTGCTTATCCTCGGTTGGAAGGCAATACCAGAGCCTGAGTAGCGGGATGAGCGATGAGTTCAGATTCCCGCGCTTTTTTTATGTGTTTTTATGTGAAACTTTAAAGTCCGTACAGGGAATCTGCGGGTATTTGAAAATACTATGAGGCAAAATAATAAACAGATTCTTTGTTCTATCGTTTTTATTTTCTTGAATTTAAGTATCGTTTTTGCACAAAGTGCTACAGTAACTACTGGTGGCGTCGCCACTGGAAGTGGTGGCAACATCACCTATACTATTGGTCAAATTGCAGACCAGAAAATTGAAGGAGGGGACAAGTATATCATTGAGGGTGTTCAACAACCTTTTGAGATTCAAGTGGTAGGAATTAGCAGCCATACAAGCATTATATTAGAAGCTGTTTTATACCCTAATCCCACTTCAAGTAAAGTTGTGCTCAGCATTCGAGACTATGATATTCCTTCGCATGGTCTGACAGCCCAACTATATGATTTCAATGGCAGGATAATCAAATCTTTCACTATCAAAGATGTATTCACCGAAATTGATTTCTCTGACTATGCTGCAGCTACTTATCAATTACGTATTTTGGATGACAATACCATGCTCAAGACTTTCAAAGTTGTGAAAAAAAACATGTAAACATAAAAAAATCAATATAAAGACAGATCAGCTATGAAAAAAACTTTACTTTTCTTATTTGCAATGGTTGTTTCTGTGGCAGCATTGTTTGCTCAGGTTCCACAAAAATTCTCATATCAGGCAGTCGTGCGTGATGCAGGAAACAATCTTGTGATCAATCAAGCAGTGGGTGTTAGAGTCTCTATTTTACACGGTGGCATTGATGGCACCTCTGTGTATATGGAACTCCATACAGTTGTTACCAATGCTAATGGCTTAATGACTTTGCAAATTGGTGGAGGAACAATGTTAAGTGGAAATATGTCCGCCATTGATTGGGCTAATGGTCCATTCTTTATTAAAACCGAAGCTGATCCAAATGGTGGCACCAACTATACCATTGAGGGCGTACAGCAGCTATTGAGCGTGCCGTATGCATTGTATGCGGGTAGTAGCTCTAATGGTTTTAGTGGAGATTACAATGATTTGATAAACAAACCTGAAATCCCGACCGTTCCAACCAATGTGTCAGCTTTTGAGAACGATGCCAACTATCTTACATCATATACGGAGCAGCAGATGTTGAGCATCAGCAACGACACCATTTATTTGACTGGCGGTAGTTTCGTGAAACTTCCTGCTGGATTCGATGGGGATTACAACAGCTTGACAAATCGTCCGAATTTGTTTAGTGGCAGCTACAATGACTTGACTGACAAACCGACAATTCCAGATGTTCCTACTAATGTGTCTGTTTTTAATAATGATGCGGGCTATATCACCATGGATTCTATTCCAGAGATTCCTTATGTTCCCTCTGACGTTAGTGCCTTTAACAACGATGCAAGCTACGTCAGCAATTCGGAGTGTACGGATGTGGATTTATGCACATTGGCAGCAACACTGGCACAGTTACAAGCAATTGTTGAGGAACAGCAAAACAGAATAGAGGAATTGGAAGAACAAATAGGAAACAACCCAACAGATACAACGATTATTTCTAATGATACCATTCCTGCAGGTGATGCACAGCCCTGTCCTGGTACCCCTACAGTAACGGATATTGACGGCAATGAATATAACACCGTACAAATTGGCAATCAGTGCTGGATGAAGGAGAACCTGCACACTACCCGCTATGCCAATGGAACAAGCATTCCGCTGGGTAGTACGTATAGTTATACAGACCCTTACCGTTATTATCCTAATCATGACCAATCCAATGTGTCCACATACGGTTATCTTTACAACTGGCCTGCGGTGATGGGTAGCTCATTCTCCAGCAGTGCCAATCCCAGTGGCGTACAGGGTATATGCCCTACAGGCTGGCATGTTCCGAGTGATGCGGAATGGACGCAGCTGACTGACTATGTGGGCAGTCAGACGGAGTACCAGTGCAACAGCAGCAGTTCCAACATAGCCAAGGCCTTAGCCTCCACTACAGGATGGAATAGCAATAGCGGTACAAACACTTGTGCGGTGGGCAACAATCCAAGTGCCAACAATGCTACTGGTTTCTCGGCCGTTCCCGCTGGCAACTACGGCGACGTCAACTACAACGATTTCGGCGACGACGCCGTCTTTTGGAGTGCTACGAAGGACGATAATAACTTCGCATACTTCCGCGGTCTCTACTGCAGTAACGCCAATGTGAGAAGGTACAGCTACAAAGAAAACTCTGGCTTTTCGGTCCGTTGTGTCCGTGGCGAGACCTCACTCACGGTGACCACAGGCAGTGTCTCCGCTATCACCTCTACCACAGCCACTGTTGCTGGCAATGTGACCGCTGACGGCAATTCCGCAATCACGGCCTGCGGTGTATGCTATGGCACCACTGCCAATCCCGACCTGACGGGCAACCATCTGGAAGCCGATGGCACTACAGGCGAGTTCACCGTCAATCTTACGGGTTTAACAGCCGGCACCACCTACTATGTACGTGCTTACGCTACCAACAGTGTGGGCACTGCGTATGGTAGCCAAGTGAGTTTTACTACACCTTATCCTAATGATGGCCAGCCCTGCCCTGGCGCAACCACAGTAACCGATATTGACGGCAATGAATATAACACCGTACAAATTGGCAATCAGTGCTGGATGAAGGAGAACCTGCGCACCACCCGTTATGCCAATGGAACAAGCATTCCGCTGGGTAGTACGTATAGTAATACAGACCCTTACCGTTATTATCCTAATAATGACCAATCCAATGTGTCCACATACGGTTATCTTTACAACTGGCCTGCGGTGATGGGTAGCTCATTCTCCAGCAGTGCCAATCCCAGTGGTGTTCAGGGTATATGTCCAACAGGCTGGCATGTTCCGAGTGATGCGGAGTGGACGCAGCTGACTGACTATGTGGGCAGTCAGACGGAGTACCAGTGCAACAGCAGCAGTTCCAACATAGCCAAGGCCTTGGCATCTACAACGGGATGGCAAAACAGTTACCAAATTTGTGCGGTGGGCAATAACCCAAGCTTCAATAATACGACGGGTTTCTCGGCCCTTCCCGCTGGCAACTACGCCTTCGGCAGCTACAGCCAATTCGGCAACTTCGCCACCTTTTGGAGTGCTACAGAGAGCAGTGACGACAACGCCTACGGCCGCTATCTCGACTACAATAACGCCAGTGTGTACAGGGGCAACGGCAACAAGGTCATCGGCTTTTCGGTCCGTTGTGTCCGCGATTAGAGCAGACCGCACAAGCGCGAAGCGCAAAAGCGGTCTGAAAGGATAACCCGCCGGAAGGCGGGAAAAATAGGAAAGTGTTTTCGCTGCGCTCACTGTATTCGCTTGCGGAATGGTGGGGGTAGTGTGTAGGGGAGGTGAAAATTCTTTGTTATATGGCTTCCATTAAGGCCGCAATGCCGTGATGGGAACAACAAATACACCGTCCTCTCGACAATATGCCGCATTGGATAGACCGCAGAGAACACAAAGGACATCAGGAGCATTGTTTGATTCTTCTTTTAGCTCCCTGCTGATTTTCAGTAAGTTACTTGCCGCCTGATCAATCTGACTGGCACCCAACTTTACTTCAAAGGCACACCAATGACCATTTGACAATTCCACCACAATATCAATCTCTCTTCCTTTATAATCCTGATAATGATATAGTTTCGCATCAAAACTGTCCGCATAAATTTTCAAATCACGTGCACATAATGACTCAAACAAACATCCTAAAATCTCCAAATTTTTCAGAAGGGATTTCTCCGTCAACTTTAGCAAAGCACATGCTAAAGATGGATCCGACAACTGTCGTTTTTCAGATTGTTTGATTCTAACCGAAGAGCGTACATTAGGAGAAAATGGTGCAAGATTATCTGTGAGAAACAACCTTTTTAGCACATCTAAGTAAGTGGCTATCACCTCAATGTCAATATCGCCATTGTCTGCGGTTTGTATGTCATTTTTTAGTTTTCTATTTGAAGCCGTTGTGCTTTCATTACGAGCCAGCGACCTAAGCAAAAGACGTATTTTATCAGCATCACGTTTTATGTCATCCAACCTGTTTACATCATCTTCCAATATTGTGTTAATGTATTTTTCTGGTAAAAGTTTTGCCTTGGAAATGTCAAAACCTAAAGATCCTGGCCAACCACCCCTTACAATCAAATTGATAATGCTCTGTATCTCAATGTCTCCCGTATAAACAGGAGAAAAATTTCCCGCACACAAAGCAGATAGGGAAACCTTTCCAGAAGAATCTCCTGATTCAAATAATGACATGGGACGCATCCTTAGTTTGGCTATTCTTCCGACACCACTATGCATGATCCCCTTTCTCTTAGGTGTTGAAGACCCTGTTAGAATAAATCGGCCTGTTTCATTTGTTTGGTCAACCCTGAAACGAACGGCATCCCATATAGAGGGCACGTCTTGCCATTCATCAATCAAATGTGGCGCTTCTCCATCCAGTACTAAGTTAGGGTCAAGTTCGGCTAACCTTCTGTTTTGAAAACTGCCTTTAGGGTCTCCTATGTAAACAGCACTGCGACTGTGAAATGCTGATGTCCATGTTTTTCCACACCATTTCGGGCCTTCAATGCATACTGCACCAAAAACCTCCAAATGACGTTTTACATTTTCATCAATCACACGTGGAAGATATGTTCTCTGCTCCATGAATCCGATATATTTTACATTTTTAATCCGATATATTTTACATTTTTAATCCGATATATTTTTATATTAAAAAATTGAATATCAATATATTAGCTTTAAAACTGTTTTAATTGCAAATATACAATTATTTTTCTTGCAAAAATAAATATTCCCGTAATTATTAGGGATAACGTTTCTGAACAATATCGTTTTTTCTCTTTAGGTGTTTCTAAAACAGAATCTTCGAGTTTCCGCTGCGCTCACTTCGTTCGCTTGCGGAATGATGGGAGTGAAGGGATATAGAGGGGAAGCGGTAGGAAGGTGGCAATTGATTCTCACGCAGCGAAGTGGATGCCGACATTTTCCTATCCCCCACATTGCGCTATCGCTTATGTGGGGTTAATAAGATTTCCGGCTTTTCACGAAGTTCACATGCTCCCGGCGGCCATCGTTGTGGGTGGCTTGCAGCAAATAAAGACCAGCAGGCAATGGCGCTATGTTTAGCTTGGTGGGGCAGGGGTGCACGCCTTGGAGGATAAGAGTCCCCTTCATATCATATATCTCTACCCTAACGGGACCGTCGTCCTCGGCTTCCACCATCAGATAATCTTCAGCGGGGTTGGGATAAATTTTCAATTTTGAATTCTGAAAATTGAATTCTGAATTTATGTCGTTTGTTGTGTTGATGACGTACACCGTGACTGCTCCTCGTGGACTGACACAGAGCAGGGTGTCGTCCTGGTAATGTGCCTCGAAATAGTAGGTCGTGGTGTCGGAAATCGCAGGTGTGGTGAAGTAACTGCCAATGGCAAAGGGCTCGACAGCCGTATCGGAATCATACCACCATACTTCGTTCTGCGAGAGTGCCACGACGGTGGTCTGCATTCCGGCAAGGATATATTGGTCGAAAACCGTAGGCTCAAGTGCCAGCGGTTGAAGCTCTACATCATGGCGGATGCCCACTCCAGGACGGGTGGTGATGGTAAAGGTGGCAGTCTGGTAGCAAGGGGCGGAGACCTCAACGGTGTATGTGCCGGCCATGATGGGGCGGTGATAGTCGCCTAATGGCAAATGTGAGAAGACTTCGGAGTGGAAACGGTCGTGGTTGACAACTTTGACCATCGCCTCTATGGGCTCCCCGGTTAGTGCATCGGTCACCGTGCCCCAGAAACCGTAGCTGCACTCCATGGCATAGCTCAGCAGGGCATCCTTGCTCTTGTCCCAATAGGTGGGCAGCAACAACGTGTCCGTAATCACTGACAGATAGCTCATCTCTATGGTCACCTCGCGGCAACGCTGGTAGTAGGTCATGTAATCCTGACGGCCACCGTTAAGCGGACTCCAGTCGGCGCCCTCGATGACTGAGCGTCCACGATAATCGCCGTATAGGTAGGCGGTGTCGATGGCTTGACAAAGGGAGGCGTAGTTCTGGCAGGTGTAGCGGAACCAGTCGGCGTCGGCATGTGAACGCTGGGCGGTGGTCCACGCATCCCACGGATAGTTGAGAATCTCGGCACCGCAGTGGAAGTTCACCGACATCACAAAATGTCTCGGTGTCACCCAGTCGATGATAGCCTGAGTCTCAGGTTGGATGTTCACAGTGTCTTCTATCCCTGGCAGGAGCGGGTAGTTGCGGTTCATCTGCACGTCGTTGTAGTTGTGGTAGGTGGAATGGATGCCATCTTTCAGGATCAAATCGTTGGTCAGATGATAGGTGCCATCGGGGTTCTCGAGCGGACAGATATAAAGATCTACATTGTCCAGCAACCGCTGCACGGCGGTATCGGTAGTGGCGTTGTTCAGGATATAGTCGGCCAGGCGCAGTACCATGTAGTAACACACCACCTCCCATCCGTGTATCGTCGATGAGTAGAGAAATGCCGGCTTTGTGGTGGCCTGTCCCAATGTGTTGCTGATATGGATGGCGAAGATGGAATGGTGCAGGTCGGGATGTGGCGTGGTGTCGAGAATGGTGTCTATCTGGCAGAGGTTCGGGAATGTCTCCTGGAAATGTTGCAGCAGCTCGGTATAAACTTCGTAGGTCGGGTATTTGTTCCATCGCAACATTTCTTCCAGCGTGTTGGCCATGTGGCTGTCGCTGATATCCCTGCTCATGGATGCCAACGCATCGGGCATTTCATCATTTGCTTGTTCTTTCACGCTGCAACGGTCAATAATTGCCGGGGCGGTCATTTGTGAGGCCATCGGTGTTCCTTCAGTTTGTATAATTCTCCGTCCTCGGATAGTGAGATCGTCCAAGCAGAACATGTATTGGTCGTGCGACACGCAATGCACCGCCACATATTTGGCCTCCGTAGGCACCGTAAAAGAGTACTCTGCCCAGGCGGCGGTCGTCGTGATGGGTTCGCAATGCAAGGGGATGAAACTTGACGCGGCGGCTGTGGTGAGTGAATAGCATGCCACGAATTTCTCGTCAGGGAAACGGTCGGCAAAGCTGCGGGCGAAGAAGGAGAAGGTGAAAGGTTCGGAGAAGTCAAGCTCGGGACTCACTATCCAGTCGTCGTTGGCCCTGTCGGAATGGTAAGGACTCCCAAGAAACTTGTGACCTGAATGAGCCGTGACATTGTATTGATTTCCAACGAGGAGATAGTCATCCAGCACGACAAAAGCCATAGGAGAGCCCTCGTGAGGAAAATCCAGAACGTTGTAGGTGGCCGTGGGAGCCGCATCGCCGTCGATATAGCTCCATCCCACCGTTCCCGGCGAGTTCACCGCACCAAATTCATGTCCCTCTATGTCGTCAACAATCACCACTTCCTCGGTGTTGTAGGTGCTGTCATCGGGAAGAGGGGCTATTGTGACGCCGCTGGGCATGCATAGGTCGTCAATCCACACGCAGTCGGAGCCTCTGCTTTTCGTCTGATTCTTTGTATAGCTGAATTTCAGGGTGTGGAAACCGGCAGAGACAGGACATTGGAATTCGCTCCAGTCAACATATCCCGCCAGTGAGTCGCGCAACTCTCCGTCGAGCCAGAAGAGGAAACGGCCGCTTCCTTCGGCGGAGAATACTTTGCGGTAATAGGAGAGGGTGCCAGTATCCGTCAAGAACACTGACAGTTGCAACACCGATATCGTGTTCAGCGTATAATAGTTGCCGCTGCGGGCACAATAGCGGCCGCTGTGAGCCCCCTCGCTGGTGATCTCCCAGCGGTATTGTAAATCCGGCCGCTCCCACAAGTGGGAAGTGAAATCCCCCGACTCCCAGCCCTCTGTCAAAGGCGCATTCACCTGTGCCGCCAAAGGGAATATCCATGCGGTAATCATAATCACTATGAATAGAAGCCTTTTCATAAACCTTAGAAATTTTGATTATGAAAGTGCAAAGGTACTCATTTTTTTATTACAGCCGATAAAAACATTATGGTAACAATGTGTACAATACAGTTTCCCCAATCCCTATTATGCGATTTTGGGTCATAATCAGCTTTTTTTAATGTTAGTTCTCGAAGATGGTGATGGTATAAACGAAATGTCCGTGATCGCCAGGATGAATGCAACGGATGATATCTCTTTGGCTGATATCTCCAGCAAAGCCCTTTTTGTCGCAAATACCTTGCCATGGTTCAAGACAGACAAATGGACAACCTTCCTTGTAAGGTGCCCATATGCCAAATGCATCGGCATCGTAGCAGTAAACACTTATTACTTTACGACCGTGCTTGTCGCACAATGTAGTTTCCGCCACCTGACTATTTTCTATCAGCAATGCATCATGTACAAAAGTATCGTTTGTAATGGGCATCACGCAGGGAAGACGGAGCCCACTGTCAATTCGCGACACTCGGTTTCCGTCTTCCAATTCTGAGATAAGCAGAGGCTCCACAGGACGATCTTCAATATCATAGTATTCCACATATCCATGTATGTTGTCCAACGGATTGTAGTCGGGCAACAAAAAGGCTGGATGCGCACCTATCTGGTAGTACATTAATCGTTCACTCATATTCTCCACATACCAACTCACTGTCAATTTGTCTCCTTGAATAGAGTAAGTTACCTCAAGACCGAAGCGATAGGGGTACACTTCAAGCCGTTCGGTATCTTTCATGCGGAAGCATGTGCCCCATTTTGACTCGACTTGTTCGAACTCGCTGTCACGTGCAAAACCATGTTGCTTCATAGGGTAGGTTTTTCTGTCAACGTGTATCTCATTGTTGTAAGGTTTTCCCACAACGGGGAAAAGCACAGGAGAATGGCGGTTCCAGTAGGCTGCATCGCCATTCCACAGGTATTCCCGTCCCTCTTTGCGCAGGCTTGTCAATTCCGCACCATGCTCAGACACCTCTATGGTCAAATTGTCTTTACTATACTTCATAGACATAAGTGTTCACAGTTATTGTTCAATATTACATCAACCTTCATCCATTATACATCTTTTTAGTATTCTAAAAACCAAAAATGTTACATCATTGTATTGTATATCTACATTTTGGGTAATTTGAACATCCATAGAAGAATCCGTACTTACCATGTCGTTCAACAAGATGCCCACCACACTTTGGACAAAAACCGGAATTGACGACTGCATTCACCACTCTTTCTGCCGTTCGTAGGTTCTCGACATGTTGTCTATCGCTAACCACCTCTCGAACATTGTTCCCTTTGAGAATACCAAGAACCCTTTGTACCTCATCGTCTGACAGGCATATCTTTTTATACTCATTTATCACTCCGAGAAGGTTTTCTTCATAAACAACAGGATATTTACTTTCAACGTTTCTCAATATGGCTTCACCAGTAAAGACAACTATTGGCACTATCTTAGCATGTGGGAAAGCCGATAACAGTTCTTTGATTTTATAAGAGTGTCCTAAAGACTGTTTGACTGGATTGTAAAAATGGTTCTTTGTCACGTAAGTGTATGTCTTCCACCATTTCTTTGCATACGTCACATCTGTGACTATCATCTGGGTCCACTGTTGTCGTTTATCATCCCCATAGATTTCGCCCCGATAGTTTTTGGTCTCAATAGCTAATATACCATACTTTGAAACTACTACATGATCTATTTGCGTGGTTCCTTTCTCCGTATGGTAAACCAAATCATTAAGTGTTACATATTCGTTTGACAGCTGAGACAATATAGATGACACACGAATTTCCCCTACCATCCCTTTTTCCTTTGCTGAATATCCCTTTGCTGAGTTATATTTAGCGAAGTAGAAAAAAAGTGCGACAACTAATATGATTATCAGAATGCTCACAGTAGTATTATCTATTTCAACTTATCCAATATTTGCTATACCTTTTGGCTATGATATATGGTTCGTTTGACCGTATTGCTTTATAGTTAAACTAAACTGCAAATATACGTATTTTATCTAATACGGCCACCATACAGTATATTATTATCAAAGAAAATGGAATTATCCCTAAGTCTTGTCGTTTTTAGATTTATATTTATAGTATCAGCTATAGCTTTCCCCTTTCGCGTCAGTCAGATGGTGTGCTTCGGAGTATGCGACACTTGCGATGCGAACAAACACACGGGACATCCTCATCCATGGGGTTACGGTGCTCGTATCTCGCACCTTACCTCGGGCTATATTCCTTGCAAGCTTACAGCCTGCGACATCATAGTCTCGAAGAGACGACATCTTATTAACCCCAGATGAGCGTAGCGTAATCTGGGGTGGTGAATGCATACGCCATCCTCTGCCGCGGTGCGTCCTGAACTTGCCCCGAAGCACTGAACCAAAACACCGCGGAATGGTCATACCAAAATGGATGTCATAAAAATCATGCGGTAACCTTGTTTTTTCACACCCATTAGAGGAAATTTTTGTACATTTGCATTCTGATAAAAAAACTGACGCTCCTATGAACACGCAGGTTGACCTTCTTCAAACCCCGATAGAATTCCTGAAAGGAGTGGGTCCGAAGCGTGCGGATGTGCTGCGAAAAGAGTTCGAAATCTTCACTTTTGAAGACCTGTTGTTGTATTATCCCTATAGGCATATCGACAAGTCGAAAATTTATAAAATTGCTGATATTCAGTCAGAAGGAGCTTATATCCAGCTCAAAGGAAAGATTGTCCATTGCGAGCTGGTGGGGCAGCAACGCGGCAAGCGTCTGGTGGCGCAGTTTGTGGATGAGACGGGTTCGATAGAACTGGTATGGTTCAACGGTATCAGGTGGGTGCAGGATATGCTGAAAGAAAATCGCGAGTTTATCGTTTTCGGCAAGCCAACACAATTCAACAGGCACTGGAATATCACCCATCCCGAGCTGATTGATCCCAAAAACCAGCCGCAGTCGCTGGTGCCAACTAATTTCCAGCCGCTGTACAACACTTCCGACAAGGCCAAGCGTGCCGGACTGGACTCCAAGGCGATTTCGAAGCTGGTGATGGCACTGTTGCCACAAGTGAAGGATGTGATTAGAGAACGCTTGTCAGAGGATATTTTGCAGCATCTAAAACTGATGCCGCTGAAGGAGGCTTTGTGTAATATCCATTATCCTGCCGATATGCAGGTGCTTTCACAGGCTCAGCTGCGACTGAAATTCGATGAGTTGTTTTTTACCCAGCTGAAGCTGTTGAAACTGAAATTGCTGACTTCTCAGAAATATAAAGGTCATGTCTTTTCGGTGGTGGGCGACTATTTCAATACTTTCTATAAAAATTATCTGCCTTTCCCGTTGACGAATGCACAGAAGCGTGTTATCAAGGAAATTCGGGCGGACATGGGTAGCGGAAGGCAGATGAACCGCCTGCTGCAAGGCGATGTGGGCAGCGGCAAAACCATCACGGCCTTGCTGCTGATGCTGATTGCCAAGGACAACGGCTTCCAGTCGTGTCTCATGGCTCCGACCGAGATATTGGCTACCCAGCATTATGAGACGGTAAAGCGTATGCTGGCCCCCATGGAAATGCGTGTCGAATTTCTGTCAGGTTCAACAAAAACCGCTAAACGCCGTGAAATACATGAAGGCTTGCGCAATGGTGAGGTGGATATTTTGATTGGCACTCATGCCTTGATTGAAGATGAGGTGCAATTCAAAAACCTTGGTTTTGTGGTGATTGACGAACAACACCGCTTTGGTGTGGAACAGCGGGCCAAGTTATGGAAGAAAAACATCGTGCCGCCGCATATACTGGTCATGACGGCAACCCCTATTCCGAGAACCCTGGCCATGACTTTGTATGGCGACCTTGATTTGTCGGTGATTGATGAGTTGCCCAAAGGACGTAAGCCGATTATCACAGCCCATTATTTTGAGAAGGATCGGTTGCGCCTGAATGGTTTCCTGAAAAAGGAAATCGCTAAAGGCCGCCAAGTGTTTGTGGTTTATCCCCTCATCAAGGAGTCGGAAAAGATGGACTTGCAAGACTTGATGGCGGGTTATGAGGCCATGTCGCAGGCCTTCCCGTTGCCAGAATACGCCTTGGGCATTGTTCATGGCAAGATGAAGCCCGAAGAGAAGGATTTCGAGATGCAGCGTTTTATCAAAAATGAAACTCAGATCTTGCTCTCTACCACAGTGATAGAAGTGGGCATCGATGTGCCCAATGCCACAGTGATGGTGGTGGAAAATGCCGAGCGTTTCGGTTTGTCGCAGTTGCACCAGTTACGTGGCAGGGTAGGGCGCGGCGGCGAGCAGTCGTACTGCATCCTGATGTCGGGTAACAAACTGACAACAGAGAGCAAGCAGCGTCTTGACGCCATGGTATCCACCAACGACGGCTTTGAGATTGCCAATATTGATCTCAAACTACGTGGTCCGGGCGATCTGCAAGGGACCCAGCAGAGCGGCATCCTCGATTTCAAGTTGGCCGACCTGATACGGGATGAAAAACTGGTGGCTTATACCCGCAATTTAGCCATGAACTTGCTCGATAACGATCCCGATCTTTCCAAACCCCAAAACGCTCCTATCGCCCGCTATCTTGCCGAGCTCATGCGCCGCAATGTTTTCTGGGGAATGATAAGCTAGTTTTTCCGTTACTTTTTTCTTGATAAAAAAGTAACCAAAAAATCAAGCCGACGGTAAGTGCAGCCGCACTAGCTCGCTCCCCCAACCGTCGGCCCTGTCCACGCACGTAGCGACATTGCATTTAGCTGAAGCGATCATATTCTTCAAAATTATACTATATATAAAAAATATTACTAATAATTATTGAATGTATTAAAATATTTTGTGTATTTGCAAGCAAATTGATGTAACAGATAATAATTGTTGAACCATGTAAATATATTGCGAAAAAGTTATATATTTGCAGCGAAATTTCTATAAGGAAATGAAATGGAACGAATTGAGGAGATTGGCGGAAAAAAATGGATGGTATTTGTGGCGTAATGGCAGTAAACATGATATTTACAGGCATCCTGAAAAGACATATACCATTCATATAGAACGACATGGAAGTCAGGTGAAGTCTGGACTTTGTACTAAATTACTTAAACAAATTGGATGTTAATGAACTAGGAAGAATATGAAAAACAAAAAGAAAACTGCATTGATAGAGATGGGTAAAGACGGAAGTTTCAGCGTTTATACTCCTGATATCGAAGCCACTATCATCGGAGAAGGCGCCACTGTGGCAGAGGCAAAATCGGATTTTGAGAACTCGGTGACGGAATTACTGAAATTTTATCAGGAAGACGGGGAAGCGATACCAGAAGAATTACAAGATGTTTCTTTTGAGTACAAATATGACTTGCCATCCTTTTTCCATCATTTCAACTTTTTGAATATCACAAAATTCGCACAATTGGCAGGGATTAATCCGTCACTTATGCGTCAGTATAAGCAGGGACAGTATGTGTCTGAAAAGCAGGTTTCAAAGATACAAACGGAAATTCATCGCATTGGCCGCGAGTTAATGTCCATAAATTTATTCTGAATCATTAACTAATTTGCTAATTAACTAATTTGCTAATTTCATTATCACATTAAAATTTTTTGTATCTTTGTAAAATATTTCGATACGTAATATCGTTTGTAATCATTGAGAAAAATCAACTATAAATACTATGAATAACACAATTGATATTAGAGAATTGAACGAGCGCATCCAGCGTGAAAGTTCCTTCGTTGACATCATCAACATGGAGATGGGCAAGGTGATTGTGGGTCAGAAGGCCATGGTCGAGCGTTTGCTTATCGGCCTTTTGTCCAACGGCCATATCTTGCTGGAAGGTGTTCCTGGTTTGGCCAAAACATTGGCAATCAAATCTTTGGCCAATGTTATTGATGCCAAGTTCAGTCGTATCCAGTTTACCCCCGACCTCTTGCCAGCCGACTTGTTGGGTACCATGATTTACAGTCAGAAAAATGAGAATTTCGTGGTGAAAAAAGGCCCTATCTTCGCCAACTTCATCCTTGCCGACGAAATCAACCGTGCCCCCGCCAAGGTGCAGAGCGCCTTGCTCGAAGCCATGCAGGAGCGTCAGGTGACCATTGGCGAAACGACCTTCAAACTGGAGGAGCCTTTCCTCGTGATGGCTACCCAGAACCCTATCGAGCAGGAAGGTACTTATCCGCTACCCGAAGCCCAGGTCGATCGTTTTATGATGAAGGTGGTGATTTCCTATCCCTCGAAAGCTGAGGAGAAAGACATTCTGTTCCAGCATCTGGAAAACAAATTCCCCACTACCAATACTGTCTTGAAACCGGAAGATATCATCAAGGCCCGCCAGGTGGTGAAAGAGGTGTATATTGACGAGAAAATCTCCAACTATATCGCCGACATCGTTTTCGCGACTCGTTATCCTGCTGACTATAAGCTGGATCAATTTGTCAATATGATTTCCTACGGTGCCTCTCCGCGTGCTACTATCAATCTTGCACTGGCCGCACAGGCATACGCTTTCATCAAACGCCGTGGTTATGTGATTCCAGAGGATATCCGCGCCATCTGCCATGATGTGATGCGCCATCGTATCGGTTTGTCATACGAGGCCGAAGCCGAGAACATCACCAGCGACAATATCATCAGCGAAATCCTGAATACGGTAGAAGTACCTTAATAGTGATTAGGTGTTAGGGGTTAGGTGTTAGAAAATTTTGTAATTTGAAACCTAAAACCTGAAACCTGAAACCTGAAACCTAGAAAAATGGATTCAACGGAATTATTAAAGAAAGTTCGGAAGATAGAGATCCGCACCAAGGCGCTGTCGCAGCAGATTTTTGCGGGCGAGTACCATAGTGCGTTTAAGGGGCGTGGTATGGCGTTCAGCGAAGTGCGCGAATACCAGTATGGCGACGATGTGCGCTTTATCGACTGGAATGTGACAGCCCGCCTCAACCATCCGTATGTCAAGATTTTCGAGGAGGAACGCGAACTGACGGTCATGCTGCTCATTGATGTGAGTGGTTCCAATCTTTTCGGTACCCGCAACGAGTTCAAAGCGGACCTGATTACCGAGCTGGCGGCTGTACTGTCGTTTTCCGCTATCAACAATAACGATAAAGTGGGTGTGATTTTCTTCAGCGACCGGGTGGAGAAGTTCATCCCGCCGAAGAAAGGCCGTTCGCATATCTTGCGTATTATCCGCGAGTTAGTGGATTATAAACCCTCACAGGTCAAGACTGATTTGGCCGAGCCGTTGCGCTATCTCACCAACGCCATAAAAAAGAAATGCACCGCTTTTGTTATCTCCGACTTTGTGAATTG
>JAEEGL011693472.1_pt1 | contig 18401 bp, 18 predicted proteins | sample 9134231 | NCBI WGS metagenome assembly JAEEGL01 (sample SAMN16246548, study PRJNA631951) | gut metagenome | biome: gut microbiome; feature: rumen; material: fiber-attached | host: Bos | place: Iran: Karaj | collected 2018-10 | reverse complement strand
GGACAAATAATAATGTATGCTGATGAAATAAGCGAATCAATGGATGAAGCAATCAAGGAAACTCAAAGAAGAAGAGAAATACAAGAAAAATATAATAAAGAAAATGGAATTGTACCAAAGACAATTGTTAAAGAAATAAAAGACGTAATTTCAAATGAAATAACAACTAAACCAGAGAAGATGACTAAGAAAGACAGAGAAAAACAAATCGTAGAAATAGAAGCAGAAATGAAAGAAGCGGCTAAGAACTTAGACTTCGAAAGAGCAATGGAATTAAGAGACATTTTATTTGAACTAAAAAGCGAATAATCGTATTTAAAAAAATAACATAATATGATAAAATTATTCATAGAATGAAAGGTGGTTATAGATATGCAAACAACATTTATATTTGGGCATAGAAATCCAGATACAGACAGTATTTGTTCAAGTATAGCCTTGTCTTATTTAAAGAATCAACTAGGAGAAAAAACTATTCCTAGAGCAAGTGGACAATTAAATAATGAAACAAAGTTTGTATTAAAGTATTTTGGCATACCAGAACCACAATACATAAATGACGTTAGAATAAGAATCAAAAATATAAAATATGATAAAAAAGCAGAATTTCATATGCATGATACCATTTTAAATGCTTATAACGCTATGGCAGAGCAAAAAATTACTGCTATACCAGTTATAGATGATGCTAAAAAGATTGTTGGTTTTGTTGCTATGAAAGATATATCTAGATTTTTAATCGAAGACAAAAGTAATCATGTTAAAACATCTTTTGATAATATTTTAAATACTTTAAATGGTGAAACTATAGTTAAAGTTGATGATGCTATAGATGGCTATATAAAAGCAATTGACGCTGAAAGAGCATCAATTGAAAAAAGTATAAAACTAAATTCAAATGATATCGTTATCGTTGGTAATAGATATAAAACAATTAAACATGCAATAGACTCAAAAGTTAAATTAATAGTTGTTGCATTTAATTCTCATATCAACAAAGATTTAATAAAAAGAGCTACAGATAATAATGTAAATATTATTAGATCTAAAATGAATATTATTGAAATAGCTAAAACCATTCTCTTAAGTAATTATTTAATTAATATTAATAGTAAGATAGTTCCTGTAATAGTATGTGAAGATGATTATTATCAAGATTTTATTACTTTACAAAGAAAAACTAATTACACAAACTATCCAGTTGTAAATAGAAAAGGTGAGTGCTTAGGTTCAATTAGTATGAGTTGGCCAAATGAGTATCAGAAGCAAAAAGTTATTTTAGTAGATCATAATAACTTTGCTCAATCCGTTGATGGTATTGAAGAGGCTGATATTCAAGAAATTTATGACCATCACAATTTAGGATCTATTGGCACATCTAATCCAATTATATTTAGATGTATGACTGTAGGTTGTACTGCAACATTAATTTATGATTTATTTAAAGAAAATAGAGTGGAAATACCAAAAGATATTGCAGGCATAATGTTATCTTCAATTATTTCTGATACGTTATTGTTTACAAGCCCAACTACTACAGAGGCGGATAAGAAAGTGGCTAACAGTTTAGCAGCAATCGCGGAAGTAGATATTAAAAAATATGGTATTAAAATGCTAAAAGCAGCCTCATCTGTTAAAGATTTAACAGTTAATGAACAAATATTCCAAGATTATAAATCATATACTGTAGGTGATCAAAAAATTGGTATTGGTCAATTAATAACTCTTGATTTCGAAGAATTAAGTAATAATATTGATGAATATGTTAAGAGATTAAATGAACTAAAATCAGTTCATCCAGGAGTATATTTATTATTTGTTACAGATATATTATCAAATGGTTCGTATGTTATATATGATTCAGACTCAGAAGAAATAATTAAAGACAGTTTCAATTTAGATCATGTAGAGCAAGGAATTTTTATTAAAGGATTAGTTTCTCGTAAGAAACAAATCCTACCTCCAATCATGGAGAGAATGGAATAATATGAAGGCTTTAATTACAGGGGCGTCTAGTGGAATAGGGAAATGTTTAGCATTATCTCTAGCAAGTAAAGGATATGATATTGTTCTTGTAGGAAGAGATAAGGAAAAACTAGAACAAGTTAGTAAGAAAATACCAACAAATTCAGAAGTTTTTATTTGTGAAGTATCAAAAGAAAAAGATTTGCATAATTTATATGATAAATATAAGAATGATAATATTGATATTTTAATTAACAATGCAGGATTTGGTTTATTTGGTTTATTTACGGAAACCGATTTAAATAGAGAATTAGAAATGATAGACGTAAATGTAAAAGCCTATCATATTCTAACCAAACTATTTTTAAATGATTTTGTAAAAAGAAATTATGGATATATACTTAATGTTTGCTCCTCAGCTGGTTTTATGGCCGGTCCAAGACTAAGTACTTACTATGCAACTAAAAACTATGTTACGAAATTAACTATGGCAATAAACGAAGAATTAAGACAGATGGGCAGTAAAGTTTACGTTGGAGCGTTATGTCCAGGACCTGTAAACACAAACTTTACGAAGACTGCAAACGGAACATTTGATGTAAAGGGATTATCTCCAGAATATGTAGCTGATTATACAACTAAAAAAATGTTCAAGAGAAAAATGCTTATTGTTCCTGGCCTTGGTGTAAGATTAGGACTATTTGCATTAAGATTTGCACCACATAGGTTAGCACTTAGTATTATTTATAAATTTCAACATAAAAAGCAAAGTAATTAATTTACATTTAATCACAATAATGATACAATTAAGTTGTAATAATGAGGTGATTTTATGAAGGATGATATAGTTAATAGCATAGACAAAATTATGAACAGTGGAGTAGAAAAACAAATTGCTAGAGATGTCAATGATACCTCATTAGAATCTGACCTTTATGTATCGCAGTATAGACGAGGATACATCAGCCCAGTATTACTTGTGTGTACAATAATATTGGTAATAATCGCAGGAATAGCATTAGGCTACTTACTTTATATAAAGTAAAGTAGCTTTTTTTTACTTGATTTATCTTACCTACAATGCTATACTCTTTTCAGTGAGGCAAGGATGAGCGATTATAAGATAGGAGATATCATTAAATGTCGCGTGTCCGGGATTGAAAATTATGGTATTTTTGTACAAGTTGATGATTCAACAAGTGGCTTAATACACATATCTGAAGTATCAAATGATTTTGTAAAAGATGTAAATAATTATGTCGAATTAGACGAAATTATATATTGTCAAGTTCTGGACGTGAATGAGAATAATTCTCAACTGAAGCTTTCAATTAAGAACATAAATTATAAAAGTACAAATGATAGTGGTATAGAGGAATCTAGATTAGGTTTCTTACCACTTAAAGAAGCATTACCAAAATGGATTGATGAAGCTTTAGAGCGATATAATGAAAAATAAAAAATACTATTAATTTAGTATTTTTTTATTTATAATGGAAAGTGTGGTGATTATATGCCAGCAGGCGGAATACATTTATGTGTTGCTAAGAAACTAGCAAAAAAGAATAAAAAATTAGATACTTTTGAATTTTATGTTGGTAACGTAGCCCCAGACTCTTGGAGAAATTCAACATCAACAAAATATAAATCTCATTTTAACAGTAGAATTTGTACAAATGATTATATGAAGTTTTATAATAAATATAAAGATCATTTAGACAACATGTTTGTATTAGGCTACTTTGTTCATCTAATCACCGATAGATATTGGTATGGTAATAAATTATATCCAAATGATTATGTTGTGCCTCCGGCTGACTACCACAGGGAAATAAGTAAAATATCTAGTTCATTAATGAAAAAATATAATATCGATAAATTAAACCATATAGATAATAATTTTATAAATTTAGTAGAGGAATTAGAGACATCAGGAATTAATAAAACAATAGATTACTTAAATAGAGAGAATTATCAAGTTGATTATGGTATAATGAAATACGACATAAATATAATTGAAAAAGAAATTGAAGAAGTATATAATTTCGTAGTAAAAGAATTGGAAAGGTTGGATAACAAATGGTAAAAGCAATTCTATTTATAATTTTGGGTTTTGCACTCCTAATTAAAGGTGCAGACTTCTTAGTAGATGGTGCAAGTGATATCGCCAAAAAACTGCATATTCCAGAAATAATAATTGGTTTAACTATTGTTTCAATTGGTACTTCTATGCCAGAGTTATTTGTTAGTACAAAAGCGGCATTAGAAGGATCTGCAGATATATCTTTAGGTAATATAATTGGAAGTAATGTATGTAACTTATTATTAATATTGGGATTATCTGCATTTATTAAACCGGTAAAATTTCAAAAAGAAACAATTAAAATTGAAATTCCAATGTGTTTAGCTATAACTGTATTATTTTTTATATTGTGTAATACTGGTAAAACACTATCAAGAATAGAAGGTATATTATTTCTTCATCTATTCTTAATGTTCATTCTATACACAATTTATATGGGAATGCAGGGAGATAATAAATTCCACTTTGGTAAAGAGAAAAAAATATCTTTACCTAAAAGTATCCTCTTATTATTACTCGGAATAGTAGGATTAAAATATGGTGGAGACTTAACTGTTGATAACGCCGTATATGTTGCTCAACAGTTAAATATCAGTGAAAAAATAATTAGTATGACTGTACTAGCAATAGGAACAAGCCTACCAGAACTAGTTACTAGTGTAACTGCTGCAATAAAAGGTGATAGCGATATAGCAATTGGTAATATCATTGGATCAAATATCTTCAACATATTATTAATAATTGGATTATCAGCAGCTATAACACCTCTTGCATATAACGTTTCATATAACATTCAAATGTTTACACTTATATTTGCAATGATATTGTTGGCATTATTTCCATTCATTAAGCCAAAAAATGTAATGAGCAGATTTAACGGATTAGTATATCTAATAGTGTATATCGGCTATATGGTAGTATTATTTATAATCTAAAAAAAGTTGCATATAAAAATGCAATTTTTTTAATTTATAATCGATTTTTAGTACAAAAGTGTTATAATTAAAATAGTGGAGTATACTAATATGGCACGAGTAATGAATAAGACCGAAAAAATTACCGAATATATTAAAAAAATTGTTAGTAAAGCCAACAGTCGCTATCCTAATTTAATTAGTGAAGAAGCAATGCAACAGGCCATAAATTTTTACGTGTCCAGGTCAGAGCGATATGACGTATTAACCGAAGAAATAAATGAAAAGATAAATGAGCAAATAAAACAAGAACAACGTAGACAAGAAATGGTTGCTAAAAACGATAAAAACTCCAGACCATTTTCACAAATAAAGAATGCTATTGATAAAGTAAATGCAATACTAAGTAAGCATAGACTAAAAGTTTATATATCAGGAGGAGCCGTTCCATATTTATTATTAAATACCGACTCCAATAGATTGCATAACGATATTGATTCAGTATGTCATTTATCACAAATGTCAATGATTCGAAAAACTCTTACTGCTGAAGGACTATATATTCCTCAGTGGGATAGTTTAAATAATGCCAAAGATGGTATTGATTATGGATTTGAAATTAGAGTTGATGGAGTTCCTTTTGGAGTATTTCCATACACAATTGATCCAGATGGATTAATAACTCAATATTCGTACAATCCTTTTACAACAGAGTGTAAGGTGAAAATCTTAAAAGTACAAAAACTATCTGATTATGTTATGTCATACAAAAGCAAAAGCGGTAGGATATATAGCACAGTTAGTCTAGAATATATTAAGAAAACAAAAGATTATTCTGGTAGAGCAAAGGATAGACATGATTCAGAAGTAATCAAAAAAATTGGTTTAGTAAGAAATGATGTTTATGAAAGAGTAGAAATGTACCAGGAAATACAAAAACTAAAAGGAAAATCACTACGAAAAAAGAAAGAAAGAACATTTGTAGTGAGCTGTAATGATAGAGAAAAATATGAAGAACTAAAAGGGGAAACAAGAGAAGTACAACAAATAACAGAGGAAGATAAGGAAATAGCTAAAGCTAATAAGAAAAAAGGATATGTTAATTCCATATTAGTGGTATTTTCCGTGATTGTTCTCGGAATAATAATTGCAACAATATGTTATTTTCTTTTTAAGACAAAATAGAATAGGAGAGATAAAAAATGTTAGACAAAAATCCAGAAACTATAAGACAATATATTGAAACTATGATTGAACAAATTAATAAAAAGCATCCTAATGCTTTTGACGAAAAGAAAGCAGAAGAGATCATTAATATGTTCGTTGAACAAGCACAATCTGATACTCTAAAAGAAGATATTTCAATTTACTTTGAGCAGGAATTAGCTGCTAGAGGATTGAATAAACCAAAAGAAGAAATTGAAGAAGCAGAAAAAATAAGCGAAGATTTATTAGATAAAAAAGGAAAAACCTTTAGAGAAGTAAAAGCTGCATATAATGATTTTGCAACATTACTAAAAAGTGGTGGATTGCATGCATATTTATATGGAGATATCGCAGATTATTTAATAGAGGATAACAATTCAAGAGATTTTGATGCCATAGATATGACATGTGATATAAAAGATATTCAAGCAATAAGACTAGCATTAGTTGAAGCTGGAAAGAATAATAATATGTCTGATAGTATTACAAGCAATGCTGGAGACTATGGATTTGAATTTGTGTTTGAAGGAGTTCCAATTAATGTAAAACCATTTGAAATTAATGATGGCGTAATAACTCAATACTCTTACGATTCAAAAACTCAGACAGTAACAACAACAAAATATAATGAAAATCCAAGAATACCATATACTATGGAAGCAAAAGGTACAGGATTTAATAATGATGGAGTAATGTACGAGAGAATAAGTCCGTTTTATGATAAAAATAAAGGTGAAATAACACAAGATAATATAGAAAATGAACAAGGTGGTCAAGAAGCATCAGCTGAAGAAAACGGTGCAGAAGTATATGACGTTTCAACTGTAGTAGAATACGGTGAAGATTTAACGCCAGAGCAAGCAGCTAATCTTCCGTTTTCACCAATGACAGAAGAACAAAGAATACAATATGAGCAAATAAAAGCAAAAAATGAACAACTAGTTATGGAAAGAAGCGGAAATGTAAGAATGATTAAAAAGGATCCTCATAAACTTCCTCAAGCAGGATATGTAGATACATCATTAATTCTTGTTTGTGTTATGCTACTTGGCGTAATCGTTGTTGCATTATGTTATTTATTTTTGAGGTAATAATATGGATATAAATAATTTGTATAATATAAAAAGAAATCATGATTTATTATATAGAAAAAAACTTGAAGAATTCTATACACATGCTTCTGAATTTTCTAATTTTTCTAATGGTAAGTTTATGATAGAAAAAACAACAAGCCTAAATAAATTATCTTTAAAAGGTTATATACTAGAAACCGAATTTTGCATCAATCTTAAAATTAATAATATTGTGAAATATACTTTAAACGAATTGAAAGAAATGGTTTCTAAATATGAAAATACAGCGCAAACAAATTTAGAAGAAATTAAAGCTGGAATATATTTATATGAGCTTATTGAGGACATGGAATTTATTGAAAGAGATAAAATTCATGATGAAAAAGAAGAAATAAGCGAAGTAGTTCCAAACATTTTAAAGGTTACTAAAGAAAATTGCGAAGCAAAATATTTTGAAATCAAGAAAGAACTTGATGAAAAACTAACTGCAGAACAAGTAAACTATGCTATGCCAATTGTAAATGAAATTTTTACTTTCATTATGAATGGTTATACACAAATTCCAATTGATAATATATAAAAATGAGTGTTAATCACTCTTTTTTAAATTATTAACGAAAAATATACATTTTTTCTTGTTTATGACTTGAGTTTGTGATAAATTGAGAGTAGGGAGTGTAAGAAAATGGAAGATGTAGAAAAGATTTTAAATAAAATTGAGGGTTCAGGCTTAAGTGATGAAATAAGAGAACAAGCAAATATACCCAGAGGGGCTAATATTGGATTAGACGAGAATGATAAAGAAGAAGTTCGTAGTAAAATAAAAGCAATTGTTGCAGAACAAAATCGTAGAGAAAAACTTAGCGAAAGAGAAGAACAAGAAAAATACGGAAGAGCTGCGTAGAAATCAAAAGCCTATATTGTGGGCTTTTTTAAATGCCTAAAAATACTATCAAAAAAATTCCTTGATAAATATCTTTTTTAATTTTATAATTAAGTTAGATTATATTAATAATCTATAAATATAAACCGAATGGAGGAAGAAATGGAACATATTTTAATTCCCATTTTAACTCTAATTCTTGGTATTCCTGTCGGGGGATTTGGATTTTGGCTAATTAATAAAGGTAAAGAAAAGTCAAACCAAAATAAAGCTAATAAAATAATTGAAGACGCAAAAAAAGAAGCTGATAAAGCAAAAAGAGATGCCCTTCTTGAATTAAAGGAGGAATCATATAAACTTAAATCTCAAACTGATCAAGAAATTAAGGAAAAGAAAAAAGATATTCTTCAAAGCGAGAATAGACTAATGCAAAGAGAGTCTAATCTTGACAAGCGCGAAGAAATGTTACAAAAAAGAGATTCAAATCTTGATGAAAAAGAACAAAATTTATTGGCAAAACAAAAAGAAATACAAGAAAAAGAAGTTAAGATGGATCAGCTAATTAAAGATGAAATAGCTGAACTTGAAAAAATATCTAAGTTTAGTAAAGAGAAAGCTCATGATAAACTTATGGATATGGTTGAAAAGAATATGGAGCTAGAAATAGCGGAATATATTCAAAACGAAGAAACAAAAGCAAAACTTGAAGCAAATGAAAAGGCAAAACAAATAATTGTAGGATGCATGGAAAGATATTCTTCTGATGTTGTAGAAGAACAAACTGTAAGTACAATAGAATTGCCTAATGATGAAATGAAAGGACGTCTAATTGGACGTGAAGGAAGAAATATCAGGACTATTGAGTCTGTTACAGGAGTGGACTTAATAATTGATGATACACCTGAAATAATTGTTATTTCATCATTTGACCCATTAAGAAGAGAAATTGCTAAAATTACAATTGAAACACTAATTAAGGATGGAAGAATTCATCCAGGAAGAATCGAAGAAATCTATGATAAAGTATGTAAAGATATTAATGCTAGAATACTTGAAATAGGTAATAAGACAGTTAATGAATTAGGACTTACTAAAGTAGATCCTGAAATGATTAAATTAATTGGTAAATTGAATTTTAGAACAAGTTATGGTCAAAATGCATTAAAGCATTCAATCGAAGTTGCAAACTTAACTGGTTTACTTGCTAGTGAACTAGGCGAAAATGTAACATTAGCAAAAAGAGCAGGTTTACTACATGATATTGGTAAAGCAATTGACTTTGAAGTTGAGGGATCACATGTAGAAATCGGCGCAAATGTAGCTAAAAAATATCATGAAAATGAAACAGTAATTGATGCAATAGAATCCCATCATGGCGATAAAAATGCTAAAAGTGTTATAGCAGTACTTGTTAGTATTGCAGACTCTCTATCAGCAGCTAGACCTGGTGCAAGAAACGATTCGTTAGAAAACTACATCAAGAGACTAGAACAACTTGAGGAAATTGGAAACTCTTATGAAGGAGTTGAGAAGACTTATGCTATGCAAGCAGGACGTGAAGTTCGTGTTATGGTTAAACCTCAAGAAATTGATGATACTAAGAGCTTTAAATTGGCAAGGGATATTAAAGAAAGAATTGAAAAAGAAATGCAATATCCTGGTACAATTAAAATTACTGTTATTAGAGAATCAAGATATCAAGAAGAAGCAAAATAATTTGCTTCTTTTTTCTTATTTATGTTATTATATTAATGTATGAATATAAAAAAATAAGGAGGAAGATATATGTTCTTGGTTGTTGAAAAAAAACATTATGGAAAATATATAGTATTAGTAACATTCCTTGTTTTAATTATGTTTGTTTCTAATTCTTATTCTTACTTTGACACAACTGGAGATAGTGCCGCTATAACAAATGCAACCGCTACAGTTCACGTTGAAGGAGGATTAACTTTTTCAAACGAAGAAAAAATAACTTTATCTTTAAATAGAGAAAACTTTGGAGAAGGATCAGGCAACCTAAGCGATTCAATAAATGCAAAAGCAACATTAATCGCAGGAACTGATAGAAAGCATGAATCAGATTATTATAATGTATATTTAAATATAGCTAAAAATGGTTTTAAATATTCAACTGATGATAATAAAACAGAACTATTATTAAAAATTAAGAACCCTTCAGGGATATATTTAAATGCTATTGAAGGATTAGAATATGATGACGAAAATGAAGGCTTTGATATAACTGAAAAAACAGGATTAATTGGAGTCGCTATTAATCAATATATTAATGTTGGAAATAAGTCTAAAATTGTAGATGAATGGGAATTTGAATTGACTTTTATTAATCTAGAAACTAATCAATCAATTAATGAAGGTAAATCAATTGAAATTAGAGTATTATTACAAAAAGAAGAATTTAAAATTCCAACACTTGCACCAAATAACACTTGGTATAGTGAGATTGAATCATCAGTAAATGATATTACAAGTATTAATGTTCTAGACAGTTATACACCAACCGGTGAAGAAAGTAAAACCTGGGACTGTAGTAATGAATCAACTGGACTAGTAACATGTTATTTGGATTCAACAGGTAAGAAAATTACCATCGCTGGAAATGGAACAGGTAACATTTATGCTAATGAAGATTCATCTAATGCATTCTCATTTGCAAGTATAGAACAAATTGAAGGATTAGATGTACTAAATACAAGCAACGTTACTAATATGAGTAGAATGTTCTATGGTACAGGCACTAGCACAATGTTTGATATTGGTGATATCAGTAATTGGGATACTAGCAATGTTTTAGATATGTCTGAAATGTTTGCTTATTCTGGAACAGGAACAAGAACATTTAGAATTGATATCAGCAATTGGAATATGAGTAATGTTAATAACTTAAAAGATATGTTTGCTGAATCAGGTACAAGTGCACTAATTTGGTATGTACTAATACCACCAACTAATGGCAATCGTGTAAAAAACACTCAATCAAGAATAGTTGGTAAAAAAGCAAATATCCGTTATACAGTGCGTGATAGATCGTTTACAATCATGGAATATGAAGAAGACGAAGAGCAAGAAGAATAAAAGAATACTTATGTATTCTTTTTAATTTGCTTTTTAGCCTAATTTTTGCTATATTAAGAGCATAGTAAAGAGAGGATGATAGAGATGTTTATTGGAGAAGACCCTATTCATATTAAGACAGAAACAAGAGAGGATATTGCGGAATTAGTATTAATGCCAGGTGATCCTCTAAGAGCAAAATATATTGCTGAAAATTTTTTGAAGGATGCTAAACTAGTTACAAGTGTAAGAAACATGTTTGGTTATACAGGTTTCTTTAATGGCGTAAGAGTAACTGTTATGGCAAGTGGTATGGGAATGCCAAGTATGAGTATTTATGCATTCGAATTAATTCATTATTATCATGTTAAGAAAATAATTAGAATTGGTACTTGTGGTGTAGTTAATCCAGATGTACAAGTTCCAGAAATTATTTTAGCTAACAAATTCTTTAGTGAATCTAATTTTGCATATTCATACAATGATTTCAAAGGCCACATTGTAGATGTTAATAAAGAATTAAATGAGCAAATTCTTGACGCAGCAGCAGAACTAGGTATGAAAATTCACGTTGGAACTATGATTACTGCAGATGTATTTGGACCATATGTTGGAATGGATAGATTATTAAATAGAATGCCTAATGGATTAAATCCATTAGGAGAAGAAATGGAAGGATATGCATTATGCCACATTGCTAATTCAATGGGTATTCAAGCATCAGTAATGGCTACAGCGGTAGACTCAAAATATAGTGATACTATATTAACTCCAGAAGAAAGACAAACTAGTCTTAATGATATGATTACTCTTGCTTTAAATGCAATTATTAAATAATATGATTATTGATTTACAAGAATTAAACCATAAAGATGAAATAGTAATAGATGAAGATATTACTTTTGAAATTGTGCATAAATCTATAAAAGAAATAAAATATGCTCACTTCACAGGAAAAGTAGTTAATGATATTACTGGAGAAATTGTCTTAAGTGGAGTATTAAAAGCTGACATAATTCTATACGATAGTGTTGATTTATCAGATTATCCTTTAAATTTGGAGTTAAATATTGAAGAAATTTGTGATAACGAACAAAAAACACTTGATATAAATGAGATTTTATGGCACAATATTGTACTGGAAGTTCCCATTAGAGCAACAAAATGCACTGATTCACATTTAAAAGGTGAAGGTTGGGAAATGAAGGATGAAGATTCTGTGGATGATGAAATTGATCCAAGATTAGCAAAACTTCAAGAATTATTTAAAGGTGGTGAATAAACATGGCAGTTCCTTTTAGAAGAACAAGTAAAACTAAGAAAGCAATGCGTCGTACACATTTAAAGAAGGAAGCTCCAACTATGGTAAAATGTTCTAAGTGTGGTGCAACTTTAAGACCACATAGAGCTTGTACTAAGTGTGGTAATTATGACGGAAAACAAGTAATTGAAGTAAAAAGTGATGATGAAAAATAATAGTCTTTAATGACTATTTTTTTGTTAAGGGGATTTATGGAAAGGTTTAATTATAAAGCATTATTATTGGATTTAGATGGAACTTTAATTAACAGTGAAAAAGCATTCTTTTCATGTTTTCGTGATGTTCTAAAAGATCACTACGGAGTGTTAATAACTAGTGAGGAATATAAAAAGTACGAGCTAGAACAGAACGCTTTATTAATTGAAATGAAAAGAAGAGAATATAACTCTTTAAGAAATGTTACAGATTCAGAGGTAATGCAACATGTTTATGGTAGTTATGAAGAATATTTTAAAAGAATCATTAGAGAGAAAATAGCTAAAAGTAATTTTGAATTACTAAAAATGTTAAATGAAAAAGGTATTCGTTTAAGTTTAGTAACAACATGTAGAAAAAGATATATAGATTTATTATTAGAGTTATATGATTTATATTCAACATTTGAATATATTGTTGCTAGAGAAGACGTTCCTAAAGAAGAATTAAAACCACACCCAAGAGCATATTTAATGGCATTAAATCAAATGGGATTAAAGCCACATGAAGCATTAAGCTTAGAAGATTCTAAAAGAGGTGTAGATGCCGCAGTAGCAGCAGGTATACCCGTTATAAAAGTGGATTCATTTACTGCAATAAAATATCATGATGATAGATGTGTTGAGGAAGAATCTGCAAATGAAGTATTACAAAGAATACTAAAATCAAAATAATTTGTAATTAACAACATTACTCGACAATTTTTATGCTTTTACTCATCTATAATACAGTCTCTGTAAAGGAGAATTAGATGAAAAAAATATGGAAATTGTTTGCAGTAATGTTGTTTTTATTTATGGGTATTAATACTACACGGGCCGCAACATTATCAGTAGAAAAAACTGGATATTATTTTGAAAGAGGTAATGGTGATGGATCTATTCACTCATCATATTTTCTAAAGAATTTTTACATGGATAACAAAGACGCTTATTGTATAGAACCAGGTACTCCAGAAGGAGATAGTTCAACTAATTATGTGTTAGGAAGCATTAATAACACCACATATAACGCTGGGACAATGAAGAAGGTAGCATTAATAGCATATTTTGGCTACAACTATCCAGGACACAATACTCAAAAGTATAGAAGCGCAACACAAGGATTAATTTGGAAAGAATACTTTGGAGAAAATTCTTGGTACAAGTTTTCAACAGAGAAAAACGGAGCAGGAGAAATATTTGATGTATCAGCAGAAGATCAAGAAATAACTTCATTAGTTAATTCGTATTATACAGTTCCCAATATAGGTTCTAATATCAAAGGTATCGTTGGCGAAACCATTACTCTAGAGGATATCAACAAAGTATTAAAATATTATGATATTTCTTTTGATGGGGGAACATACTCAGTAAATGGAAACAAACTAAGTTTAACATTAAGTAGTGCTGGAAGTTATACACTATCTTTCAACAAGAAAAAAATATATAAAGAACCATATAAAATATATTATGCAGATGGATATCAAGATATTGTTGTTCCTGGCGAAGTAGAAAATGTTAGTAAAAGTGTAAATGTAAATATTGGCTATGGGTCATTAATTGTCACGAAGAAAGATAGGGAAACAAGTACCCCACAGGGAAATGCATCCCTTTATGCTGCAACATATTATTTATATGATAAAGATATGCATACGGTTAAGGCAGTAATGACTGATAAAAATGGCATAATTAAAATGGATAAACTAAGCTATGGAACATATAAACTTGTGGAAGCTCATGCTAGTGTAGGATATACTTTGAACGAAGAAGTACAAACTATAAACATAATAAATGAAAATCCAGTATATATTGATGTATACGAAGATGTTATTAAAAATGAAGTAAAAGTCCATAAAACTATTAAATTAAACAACGAATATATTGGTGAAAGTAATATTATATTTAATATTTATTTAAATGATAAATTATATAAATCTATAACTACAAATAGTAATGGTGATGCTAGTGTTATTTTACCTTTTGGAGAGTACACTTTTAAACAACAAAATACTACTCCAGGATTTGCTAAAACTGAAGATTTTAAAGTAAATGTTATTAAGAAAAATGAAGTTAAAAATATAAATATTGAAGATAAAAGATTGGGCATTTATTTAAAAGTTAATTTAGTTGATACTAACGGAAGGGTAGAAAGAGAAAATATTAAATTTAGAATTAAAGATGTAGATAATGACATATATTTAGAAGGAGAATATAGTACTAATAACAAAGGCGTAATTTATGCTGATAAAATAATACCAAATGGTAAATATGAATTGATTCAGGAAACAAGAGTTAGTGGATATTTACTAAATACTGAACCATTAAAATTTGAAGTAAATGAAGATACAGTAACAATTTTAGAAAATGATAAAGACTACTTAGAATTATATTTTTATATTCAAAAAATACATGGCGGAATATATGTTGATTCTGAATCGGAAATAGTTTCATTTATAGGAAATGATATTCAATACAGTCTTACCAATTCTTCAATTAATTTTAAGGTTTATTCACAAGAAAAATTAATATTTGAAGGAGAAACCGACTTCGATAATAAAGTGCTTGTAGATGATTTAGAATTGGGTGAATATGTATTATACTGGTATTCTCAAGATGGATATGAACTAGGTAAATATAATATATGGCTAGATGAAAAAGGCGGTTTAGAACCCAAAGTATATGAGAATGTTCATATAATAGATTACTTAGATAAAGGAATAGTAAACCTGATTAAAAAGAATAATGATAATGAATTTCTAGAAGGTGTAACTTTTAATCTATTTGATCAAGACAATAATCTATTATTAGTAAAAGATACAAATGATGAAGGGTTAATAAATTTAGTCTTACCAGTAGACAATTATTATTTTCAAGAATATAAAACGCTTAATGATTATGAATTAAATGATGAAGAGATAAACTTCGAAATTATAAAGGATAATGTTACTAATTTAAGTGTTATTAACTGCCTAATTGTAAAAGAAGAACCTGTTGTAGATGAACCTACTATAGAACCAGAAGTAATTGTTGAACCTATTATTAATCAAGAAGAAATAATAGAAGAGCCGGACTTACCAATAGAGCCAACCCCAGATGAGAAAATAATACCATCTACTGTACAGGATAAAGAAATAACTGAGACTGCTATAATAGAATCTCAAGTTGAGTCAGAAGATATAATCGAGCCAATATTACAAAAAGAGTCTGGAGACATAGTTATTGATAATGTCCCAAACACATATATAAGTGATTCTTTTAAAAGAGTATTTATATTAACGAGTCTTCTAATAGTACTTGTTATTTATTATGAAAAGTATAAAACTTATTAGTATTCTATTATTTATTTTAAACTTAAATGGAAGTGTTTATTTCAATCCAATTGTAATTAATAATATCGGCAGTCAAAATACCATATTAGAAGATTATTACATGATTATAAACATTCCTAAGATAAAGCTATATAAAGATATTAATAAGATAGATAGCATTTATAACACTGTTGATTATGGAATAGAATTATTATACGAAGAAGATAATCTAATTGTATTAGCATCGCATCGAGGAAATAGTTATATAGCTTATTTTAATAATTTGTACAAACTAGATAATAATGACATTGTAAGGCTATGTGTCGGTAAAATTTGGAAAGAATATAAAGTGGTGGATAAATACTATATAAAGAAGAATGGTAAAGCAACAATAAAAAGAAATAAAGAAAAAGACACATTAGCCTTAATTACCTGCGTTAAGAATCACCCCAAAATACAAGTTGTATATATATGTGAAAGTTCATAAAGCCCCAAATAATTTGGGGTTTTATTCATTATATGGTATAATGTCTCTTAGTGCTGGAAGTGAATATATGAAAAGATATAAAACAAATAACATTTACAATATGGGTATAGATATTGGATCAACTACAGTTAAACTAGTCTTAATGAATAAGAATAATCAAGTCTTATTTAAAGCTTATAGAAGACACTATTCTGATACAAAAAAGACTATAAATGAATTATTAAATGAAGTATTAGATCAATATAAAGATGTTAAGTTTACTATTACCTTAACTGGTAGTGGTGCCATAAGCTTAGCAAAATACTTGGGGGTATCATTTGTACAAGAAGTTATTGCATGTAAGAATGCAATTAGCAAATATGCACCTCAAACCGATGTTGCAATAGAACTTGGCGGAGAAGACGCTAAGATTATTTATTTTGACCAAACAATTGAACAAAGAATGAATGGTTCATGTGCCGGTGGTACTGGTGCATTCTTAGACCAAATGGCAGTTCTTTTAAACACAACAACTGAAGGTTTAAATGATTTAGCTAAAAATGGTGAAACAATTTATTCAATTGCCTCAAGATGTGGAGTATTTGCCAAGACTGACATTCAACCATTATTAAATGAGGGAGCAAGAAAAGAAGATGTTGCTTTATCTATTATGCAAGCTGTAGTTAATCAAACTATTTCTGGTTTAGCATGTGGAAAACCAATCAAAGGAAATGTTATCTTTTTAGGAGGTCCTTTAAATTATTTATCAGTATTAAGAGACAGATTTGTTGTAACTCTTAATTTAAAGCCTGAAGAAGTTATTGTACCTGAAGATGCAATGCTATTTGTTTGCATGGGTGCAATTTTAGATAAAGAAAAGAAAGAAATATATTCTTACCAAGAATTATTGAAATTACAAGAAAAATTAAATGATTTTACAGAAAGTGAATCAACTGATTTACCGGCTTTATTTAATGATGAAAAAGAATATAAAGCATTCTTAAAAAGACAGGATAAAAATAAAGTTCCAAGAAAAGATTTAAAATCTTATGTAGGTGATGTATTTGTTGGTATAGACGCAGGTAGTACAACTGCCAAAGTTGTAGCAATCGACTCAGAAGGTAACTTATTATATGAGAATTATTGTAGTAACAAAGGAACACCAGTAGACACTGTTAAGACCATGTTATTAGACCTTTATGATAACTTACCAGCTAAAACTGTTATCCGTAGTAGTGGATCAACAGGATACGGTGAAATGCTTATAAAAACCGCCTTTAATCTAGATATATCTGAAATAGAAACAATGGCTCATTATGAAGCGGCTAATTATTTTCTACCTGGTGTAGAAAGCATCATTGATATTGGTGGCCAAGATATGAAATATATCAAGATTAAAAATAATGCTGTTGATTCAATAATGCTTAATGAAGCATGTTCATCTGGATGTGGTTCATTTATTGAAACTTTAGCTAAAAGCTTAGATATTAGTGTTGCTGATTTCGTATCTTTAGCAGTTCATTCTGATCATCCAATTGATTTAGGTAGTCGTTGTACAGTATTCATGAATTCTAAGATAAAGCAAACACAAAAAGAGGGTAGACCTCTTGGTGATATCTTTGCTGGTTTATCATATTCTGTTATCAAAAACGCTATTACTAAAGTAATGAAAATAAGAGATTATGAAACTTTAGGAAATAAGATTGTTGTTCAAGGAGGGACCTTCTTGAATGATGCTGTACTAAAAGCATTTGAAAACTTAACAGGAAAAGAAGTTATCAGACCTGATATTGCAGGCTTAATGGGTGCTTATGGTGTTGCTTTAATAGCATTAAACAACTTTAAGCAATATGAAGATCAAGATATTAAGAGTTCAATGTTAGATAAAGAAGGTATTTTATCTTTAGAAATAAAAACATTACATTCAAGAT
>JAEEGL014746905.1_pt1 | contig 18402 bp, 13 predicted proteins | sample 9134231 | NCBI WGS metagenome assembly JAEEGL01 (sample SAMN16246548, study PRJNA631951) | gut metagenome | biome: gut microbiome; feature: rumen; material: fiber-attached | host: Bos | place: Iran: Karaj | collected 2018-10 | reverse complement strand
TACGCCGCGACATTCTTCGTCTTCAGCGACTACTGCCGGCCCGCGATCCGCGTTGCCGCGCTCATGAAGCTTCCCGTGATCTACGTCTTCACGCACGACAGCTTCTACGTCGGCGAGGACGGACCAACGCACCAGCCCGTCGAACAGCTCGCCGCACTCCGCTGCATACCGAACGTAACTGTCATCCGCCCTGCGGACGCCACCGAGACGGCCGCCGCATGGCTCGCCGCCCTGCGCAACACCAAGGGACCGTCCGCGCTGATCCTCACGCGGCAGAACCTTGACATCATCGACCGCAAGACCTGCGCGCCAGCCTCCGAACTCGACAAGGGCGGCTACACGCTCTGGCAGAGCGGAAAGGGCGTTCCCGAAATCACGCTCATCGCCTCCGGCTCTGAAGTCGGCCTCTGCCTTGCCGCCGCGAAGCGCATGGAAGGGCGCAACGTCCGCGTCGTTTCGATGCCGTGCCGAGAACTCTTCGCCAATCAATCGGCCGCCTACCGCGATTCGGTACTCGACCCGAAATGCGCGAAACGCCTCGTCGTCGAGGCCGGCTCGCGCCTCGGCTGGGAAGGCATCGCCGGCCCAAGTGGCAAGATCCTTTCCATAGACGGCTTCGGCACCTCTGGCCCCTACAAGGACCTCGCCGTCCACTTCGGCTTCACAGCCGAAAACGTTCTTGCTCTCGCTCAGACTTTGTAGCGGCACCGGCACGGCCTGAACCGAGAAGTACGCCGACGGGCGCGAGCGGCGCGATGTTGTCGCAGACGATTTTGATTGCCGCCGTTACGGGCACGGAGAGCAGGGCGCCGGCCGGTCCCCAAAGCCATGACCAGAAAAGCAGGGAAACCAGAACGGCAACGGGGCTCAAGTTAAGTTGATCGCCCATCACGCGCGGCGAAATGACGTTGCCGATTACCATCTGGATTGCGAGAAGCGCAAGCGCGGTAACCACAGACTGCCAGTAGGAGTCGGGGGCGAACTGGACCAGCGCAATCAGAATGGGCGGAATCGAGGCAATGATGGAGCCGATTGTCGGGATGAAGTTCAGGACGAAGGCCAGAACACCCCACGTGAGGGCGAACTCCACGCCAATCGCCCACAGGGCGAGCCAGACGCAGACGCCCGTCGCGAGGCTGATGACAAACTGGAGGAGAAGGTAGCGGCTGACCTGATGGGTGATGCCGCCGATGACATCGCCGATCTTCTCCGCAATGCGGTCTGGAAAAGCCGAGTCGAGCTTCCGCCCGAAATCGCGCTGCTCAATCAGCAGAAACGCCGTGACGATGAGAATCATGACAACCGTCGACGAGAGGGAGATGAGGAGGCCGGAGAGCGACATCACGATCTTGCCTACGCGCGTCTGCCAGTCGAAGGCGGTGAGGACGTCCACGGCCTTAGGCGGGAGCTTGGCGTAAAAGAACTTGAGCAGCGAGGTCAGCTTTGCCGAATAGTAGCCGTACTTCGCGACGAACGACGAAACCAGTTCGTTGATGACGATGCCGGCCTCGAAGAAGACCAGCACGGTGAAGACTATGGCAAAAGTCACGCCGAGCGCATACGGGACGCGCCATTTGGTGAGGGTCCGCACAAAGGGGGCGAGCATCGCCGAGAGTACCCAGGCGAAGACGACGGGCATCAGCACGGGTTTGAGCGTCTGGATCACGACAAAGGTCGCGATGAGCGCGAGGATGCCGAGGAAAAGCGTCTGCGAACCTGGCAGGAGCCAGTTGCGGATGGCTGGCGGCATCGTCTTACCATCGGCGCGTATGTCAGCGGTTTGATTCATGCTTCCAAGTATAACGCATCTGGAAGAATTGTGCTAGACTTGATATGTCCTTTTTAGGAGGAGAAGATGGGAAGCGAACTGTTTGCCGAAAAACTTCAAAGTGTGCGCGAGCGCATCTCAGCTGCCTGCGGGCGCGCGGGACGAAGCGTCGACGAGGTCGAAATCGTCGGCGTCACAAAGACCTTTGGCCCTGACGCCGTCCGCGACGCCTGGGAGGCCGGCATCCGCATTCTGGGCGAAAACCGCGTCCAGGAGGCCGCCGCGAAGATTCCCGAATGCGTCAGCGGACCAGAATGGCATCTGATTGGCCACCTCCAGAAGAACAAGGTGCGCCATGCCCTGGCGCTCTTCTCCTGCTTCCATTCGGTCGACTCCCTCGCGCTCCTAGACCAGATTGTCCGCGTCGCGGACGAAACGGGCGCGCGTCCGCGCATTCTCCTTGAGGTCAACGTCTCTGGCGAATCAAGCAAGTTCGGCCTTCGCCCGGAAAATGTCCCCGAAGTCATCGAACGTGCGCTTGCGGCGCCGTCCGTGACGCTTGAAGGTTTCATGACCATGGCGCCCATCGCGCCGGACAAGGAACTGACGCGTCCGGTCTTCGCCCGCCTCCGGACCTGCCGTGACAAGTGGGAAGGGCAGTTCGGCGCCACATTCCCGCGCCTCTCAATGGGCATGAGCGGCGACTTCGAGGTCGCCGTGGAGGAGGGCGCAACATGGGTGCGCATCGGTACGGCGCTTTTCGGCGACCGCCCCAAGTGGCAGCCGCAACGCCTCGCGGACGATGCCGGGGAGCGGGTCTTCACGCGCGACTAGGCGGACGCGACAAGCGCGTCCCCTCCCCTGCTTCCGACATTCGAATTTTGACTTTTGACTTACGCGCGGGGCGCGCGACGGTTGCGCAGGTATTCGGCAAGCGCCTCCTCGTAGGGACGGCGCGTGTTCATCGGAATGTAGTCGATTGAGAGGCGGCCGCACTCGGTCGAGATGATCTTGAGGAATTCGCGCACTTGGTCGAGGTAGCTCGCGCGAAGGGCGCGCGGGTCGAGCGGGATGCGGGTTTCGGGGTTCTCCAAATCGCGGAATTCCAGGAAGCCGGTGAAGGGGAAGGTAAGCTCCTCTTCGGCCATGACGTGGAAGAGCAGCACTTCATGGCGGCGGTGGCGGAAGTGATGAAGCGCCTGGACAAGGCGTCGCGGATCGTCGAAAAGGTCGCTGATGATGATGACCATGCCCCGCCGCGGAATGCGCTCGGCGATGTCGTTGAAGACGCCCGCGAGGTCGGTGTCGTCGCCGGGCCGCCGCTTTTCCAGGTCTTCAAGCACGATTCGGAGCTGGCTCGGACGCGCACGCGCGGGAATGTAGCTTCGGATTTGCGAGTCGAAGACGACGGAGCCGACGGCATCCTGCTGGTTGATGAGCAGATACGAGAGCGAGGCGGCGAGGTATTGCGCGTACTCGAACTTCGAGAGGAAGCGGTCGTCTCGCTTGGCGGCCGCTTCGCCGGCGTAGCCCATCGAGCCGGAGGCATCGACGAGGATCGTGGCGCGCATGTTCGTCTCCTCGACGAACTCTTTCACGTAGAGGCGGTCGGTGCGGCCGAGGACGCGCCAGTCGAGGTTTCGGAGGTCATCTCCGGGAGCGTAGGGCCGATGCTCGGCGAACTCGACCGAGAAGCCCTTGTTCGGGCTGCGGTGGCGACCCGTGACGAATCCCTCCTTTGGCGTGCGCGCGAGAAGTTCCAGGCGACCAATGGCCTTGAGGCTCTCGCCAGGGAGGAGACGCATGTAGTCGGAGCCCGTCATTGCCCGCGCGCCTCCGGCGGGGCGAGCAATGACATTGGATCAATTGGTTCGCCAACCTTCTCGATTTGGAAATGGAGATGCTCGCCAGTGGCGCGGCCGGTCTTTCCCATCCAGCCGAGGACGGTTCCTTCGCGGACAGCATCGCCGGCCGCGACGCGGAGCGAGCCGCGTTCAAGGTGAAAATAGCGCGAGACGAGGCCGTCGCCGTGGTCGATGGCGACGCATGTGCCGGCGGGGCCGTCGGTGTCGGCCGACTCGATGACAACGCCGTCGCGCCATGCGCAGATGCCGGTTTCGAGAAGCATGCGCCCGTTCCAGAGCGCGCCGTCGATTCCCGCATGGAAGGTTTCGTGATCACCCGTGACGGGATGCGGCCGCATGCCGAAGGGGGATGTGACAAGGAATTCGCCGGGATCGAGCAGAATGGGCGTGCGGAAGCGCGGGGCGTCGCGGTACTTCTCCGCCTGCGCGGCGAGCTTGGCGGGGCTGACGGCCATCATCGACTTCCACATGCGGAAGTAGCGTTCGCCGAGAATGTGCTGGGCTTCGGCGCTGAAGTGAAGCTGGTCGCCGCGGTCGGGGAGGTCGAAGGCGCTGACGAGCCCGACGTATGGCGTCGTGGCGACGACGTCTTCGAAAGCGGCTTCGACGGCGTCTGCGCCAGCCGCGATTTGGGGATACTTGTCGCCATAGAAGGACGCCAGCGTGCCCATGATGAACGGCACCGTCTCGGAGAGGCCGAGGTCGCGGCGGAAGTTTTCGATGACCTGGCGCAGGAGCGAGTCGTAGTTCGGCGTCTGAAGCGAGGCGTCGCCTTCGCCCTGGTGCCAGAGGACGGCGACGATTTCGCCGTCCTTCTGTGCGGCGCGGGCGCGGGCCACGGCGTCGTCGTAGGGATGGTTTGCGTCGTCATGCGTGTCGACGCCGCCCGGAAGCCATGCCGAAATTGGCGTGCCGCCGACGGCGGCGGGAATCAATCCGACCTCATCGTCCGGCGCGAAGGCGCGAAGCAGGCGGCCGAACGTACGGCCCGGACCGACGCCGACGACGCGGTCGCCGGCCTCAGGCGGAACGGCGTCCCACGGGTCGGGCGAGAGGCGCTTTGTCCCGTCGGCCGCGAAGGTGCCGACGAAGGGCCGGTCCTTGGTGATTGGCTCGATGGCCTCGCGCCATGTGAGGTCGCGCGCGAAGTGGCGGACGCCGGGAATGGGGACGAGATCCTCCGGGGTCGCGTAGCCGCGGCCCGACATGTTGGACTGCCCGACTAGAAGGACAAGGCGCATCGGTGCTGTCTCCGTGCCGTCATTAGATTTCGACGTCGTCGGCCGGGCGCAGCTTGTCGAGGAGCATGGAGATAATCTGGTCGCTCGTCACGCCCGAGGCCTCGGCGTTAAATGTGGTCAGGACGCGGTGGCGGAGTACGGGGAGGGCGACGGCGGCTATGTCCGCCGTTGTCGCATGGTAGCGGCCCTGGAGGACGGCGCGCGCCTGTGCGGCGGTGACAAGGTAGATGCCGGCGCGCGGACCCGCCCCCCAGGCGACCATTTCCTTGACGAAATCGGGCGCGGTATCGGACTTGGGGCGCGTCGCGCGTGCGAGGTCGTTCGCAAAGGCGATGACGTGCTCCGCAACGGGTACGCGGGCGACGGCCTTTTGGAGGGCGAGAACCTGCTCGGCATTCATGACCTTCTCAAGTTGCACGTCGCGGTGCGCCGTCACCAGACGAATGATTTCCATCTCCTCCTCCTTGGACGGGTAGTCGACGACGATGTTGAACATGAAGCGGTCGAGCTGGGCCTCTGGTAGCGGATAGGTGCCCTCCTGCTCAATCGGGTTCTGCGTGGCGAGCACGAAGAAGGGCTCCGGCAGCGGGTACGAGTGGCCGGAGACCGTGACGGCGTGCTCCTGCATTGCCTCCAGCAGGGCGGCCTGGGTCTTGGGCGGCGTGCGGTTGATTTCGTCCGCCAGGAGCATGTTGGTGAAGACGGGCCCCTGGACGAAGCGGAAGGAGCGGCGGCCCGTTCCCTTGTCCTCGTCGAGCACGTCGGTGCCTGTAATGTCGGAGGGCATGAGGTCCGGCGTGAACTGGATGCGCTTGAAGGAGAGGTCGAGGACGCGGCTGATGGTGCTGATAAGCAATGTCTTGGCGAGGCCCGGCACGCCGACGAGCAGGGCGTGGCCGCGGCTGAAGACAGCCATTAGGACTTCTTCGACAACGTGCGCCTGGCCGACGACAACCTTGCCGAGCTCCTCCTGCATGCGCTTATAGGCGTTGTGGACGTTCTGAATCTGTGCTAAATCGTCATTGTCGTTCATGTCGGTAGGCTCCTTGTCCGCGAGCCTCGCGGACAAGGAGCCTACAGCAAATCCCATGCCAAGGGGAGTGACGAATGACGAGTGACGAGTGACGAACGAAGGGTGTCGAGTGATGAGTGAGGAGACAACCTTACAATGGGATGACGCCGCCGCCTTCAAGGGGCACGTGTCCGGAGGCGATGTGGTCAAAGAGCGCAAACTGGAGCCGCGTGCGAAGCTTGTCGCGTGTCACCGCGCGGCCTTCGGGCACGAAGGCGCGCTCATAGAACTGGTGGTCGTTCATGTGGTGTAGCGGGAAGAGGAGGAAGAGTTTCTGGAAGCCGATGATGTTGGACTCGGGCGGCAGAATCTTCTGGAAATCGGGATAGAGAAGCCACGTGGCGCAGACCATGGCGCCGGCGCGGGCGATGGGCCAGTCGGGAAGGTACGTCTTGAAAAAGACTTGCGCGTCGCGGACTGAGGCGTGGCACGCCTCTGGATCGAGCGGGGCGCCCGAAGGGATGTGGATGTTGATCGACGGGGCGCCAGGGGCAATGTACCGCGCCCATTCAGTCGCGGGAAAGAGCTCCGGTTCAAGCGCAAGCGAGCCGTCCGCAAGGGCGCGGTGGCCGACGACGCCTTCAGGCCGCTCCTCATAGACGATGTCTCGCGCTCCGACGGCGTCGACACCGAGACAGCTCGTAAACTGTCCGTTCCGTGCGACCTTGTCACCGGCGTGTGAGACGAGGGCGAATTCTCCGCGCGCATTGCGGAGGAGGGTCCAGGGCGCGTGCCATGTCGAAGGCTGGAACTGGAGTCGTCCAACCTGGAAGAGGCGACCCGATACGTGCTCGCGCAACCAGGCGACTTCGGCAAAGCCTGCAAGGCCGCGGGTGCGGTCGGCATACGTCTCGATCCAGCGCGGAAGGTCTTCCATCAACTTGCGCAAATAGTCTTCAGGGATGCCATGTGCCGCATAGAAGGCGTGCATGTCCGCGAGGTGGTGGAGGATTGGAAAAACAAGGAGAAAGGCAGTCCCCAAACTGTCGTGGCGCGGATAATTTTGCCAGGGGGCGCGATTCCAGTCGTCATTGCCGGGTCGTGTGATGGACGCGTCGATTTCCGAGAGCGCCGCAAAGTCGGAGGTCGAGGCAAGGATTTCACGCGCCGCGACATGGAGTTGGGCGCGTGTTGCGGAATCGACGCCGCAGAAGAGGGCGTCTCGTTCAAGAGCCTCGGCGGATTCCAAGTATGTCCTGAGGTCCATGGCGCGGTATACACCAAGGGCATTGCGAAGCGCTTTCCGCGCCTGCGCAATGCCCCAATGTCGATTAGAAGCGGCAGTTGACGGAGATGTTGATTGCATCGTCGCCGGCGCCATAAGTCTCATAGGAGGCGCTGAGGCTGACGTTGCGGGAGAGGTATACGTCAAGGCCGAAGATCATGCCGAGCCTGTCGCCCGTCGCGTCGAGGTCGTCGCAGTCGAAGTCGTTGTAGACGGGACCGAAGAAGAGGCCGATGGCGTCGGGCCAGAGGTTCTTGTTGCCGATGACCTCGTTGATGACGCTGAACGTGAGCGTCGCGTAGGTCTCGGTGTATTCGTAGTCGCGTCCACCCATTTCAGGGGTGGCTGCGCTGATCTGCGCGCAGGCCTGGATGCGCATCTTTGTCTCGAGCATCAGAGAGGTGAGGAGATCCTGGTCAATGATGTTGAGCCAGGCTCCACCACCGTAGGTCACGGCGATGTCGGAGTCGAGAAGGGAGCGTTCGAGGTCGAAGTCCGTCGTTCCGACGAAACCGTAAATCGAGAACCAGCGAACGATGTCGCGACCGATGTGGAACGCAAACGTGTCGCGACTGAGGTCGTAAAAGCCATGGTCGATTTCGCGCGACTGGTAGCGGTAAAAGCCACCGACATGCCAGCCGGTGAGGTCATCGGCTGCGACAAGGAAGTCGGCGCCAGAGGCCTCTGCGGCCCTTGGATTGGCCAGCGCATTGCCAACGGTCGCTGTAAAGAGAACGGCGGCCGCAAGACCAGTGAGATAAAGGTTGTCAGTCTTCATACGGTGATAATCCTCGCGTTGTCTTCCCTAGTGCGGTTATACAAGTTGCCGCATTTTTCAGGAAAGAATATTATACTATTATCCTACAAGTTTGGCCAGAAAAGGCAAGGAGTTTTATTCATGAAGTCATTTTTATCAGTTTTCGGCGTGTTGTCGGCGGCCGTCCTTTCGGGCTGTTTCAGCCATCGGGAGGCTCCGGTGAGGCCCGTTACCGCACGGTCGTTGGAAGAGGCCACATCACGGCGCGAGGACGTGCAGAAGCTTGTCCTGAACGGCTCAACCCTCCAGGCGATTCCGGCCGATCTGGCATCGATGCCACGTCTTGAAACACTTCACATCCGAGACACGAAAGTCGTCGACTTTTCGGGCCTCGCCTCACTGGGGGGACTTGTCGAACTCGACCTCTCCGGCATCAAGTTGCCCAAGGCACCCGACGAACTTGAGGCTCTGCCGCATCTCGCGCGCCTCTACCTGTCGGGCTGCGGCCTCACCAACTTCCCTGCGTCGGTCTCGGCGGCAAAGGAATTGGTTTATCTTAACCTCGACCGAAACCGGATCCACGCGCTTCCGGAACAGCTGCCGGCTGGACTTCGCTGGCTGAGGCTCAACGGCAACGGTCTCGTGTCCCTCCCAGAGTCCATCGGCTCTCTTGCGAACCTGCGTCGAATCTACCTCAACGAAAACGCGCTCGCCTCTCTCCCCCCCTCCTTCGCTTCGCTTGGCGCCCTTGAGGACGTCGCCCTCGCCAACAACCGTCTTGAAGCCTTCCCCGAAGCCCTTCTCAGCCTCACGGCGCTGCGCAACCTCGACCTTCGCGGCAATGCCAGCATCACTTCGCTTCCCCCAGGCATTGGAGGCATGAAGTCGCTACGCACGCTGACGCTCGCGGGGTGCCGCATCCCAAAGGAAGAGCGCGACCGCATCCGCCGCGAACTTCCCGATTGCGTCATCAATTTCTAGTCCGGGCGACAAATTCTCCCCAACGTGAAATTTCGGTTTTACTTGCCGGGATAATTAAGGCATAATATTCTTGTTAACTCTTGAATTAGGGAACAAGCCATGAGCGACGAACAGGACAATGCGGCGGATTCCGCAATCCAAATGGGATTGGACGACCTCTCCCAGATTTTTGCGCCGAGTTGGGCGCGGCAGACGCCGGATGAAGTGGCGCAAAAGGCCGCGCGCTTCGCACACGATGACGAAGGCCGCGAGGACTTCCGCCGTGGTGGGGACCGCCGTCCGCCCCGCCGCAATGACGACCGCCGTCCGCCCCGCCGCGATGATGACCGCCGTCCGCCCCGCCGCGACGACGACCGCCGTCCGCCCCGCCGCGACGAAGACCGCCGTCCGCCCCGCCGTGACGATGACCGCCGTCCGCCCCGCCGCGACGACGACCGCCGTTTCGTGCCTCCTCCCCCGCCGCTCGACATCGACGTCCGTTTCATGCCGGCCACCAAGGCGCTCGCCGCCATCATCCGCCGCATACAGGCGACGCACCGTGCCTATCCCATCCGTGACATCGTGAAGCTTTTCCAGAATGACGACTCGAGCATGGCTGTGCGCATCGAGGCGCGCAAGGACGGCACCGGGCCGCAGCAGATCTTCCAGTGTCGCGCCTGCGGGATGCCCGCCCTCTCCGAAGCCGAGGTGGCGGACCATCTCCTGAAGAAGCATCTCACCGACGCCTTTGACGTTGAGGAAGTCGAAGGCGAAGCCCCAAAGGGAAATTTCCCCTGCGTCGCACGATGCGGCCTCACCGGCGAACTCCTCGGTCCGCCTAACCACCATAGCTACGCCCACCGCGTTCAGGAAATGCTGACGGACCGATTCCCCGGAATGAGCGAAGAGGAATACCGGCGCCATATCGAAATGATTCGCGACCCCGAAGTCATCGAGCAATGGCGCGAGCAGTGCAAGCATCGGCGTGTCTACCGGCGAAAGCCCGAACCCTCCACGACGGAAAAAGCGGAAGCCCCGCTTCCGGCAGAGGAACAGAAGTCCGAAGAAGCCCCGGTGGAAGCCGCACCTGCCGAAGAGCCGAAGCCCGCCGCTCCCGCGCTGGAGCGACACGAGGCGGAACTCGTGTTCCGACGTGAAATCATGCCCGGCCTCATCGGTGCGGCCTCGCATGTCATCTGCCCCGCCACATCGCTCAAGGACCTGCCCGACCGCCGCCTCGCGGGAGAGCTGAACGCCCGCTTTGCCGACGAGACCGACCCTGTCCGCCGCCATCGCATGCAACCCGCCACAGACGGTGCGGCCCCGCAGTCGCGCCTGCAACGCAACGGTTCGCTTTTTGCCGCAATCCATGCGGCATTCCACCATCGCGGACTTTACTTCTTCCGCACCGGCGACGAGCGCGGACAGGAGTTCGTCATGGCCTCGCAGCCAGTCCCGTTTGACCTCACCCACGCCACGCCGGAATTGCGGGAAATCGCGCAATATGTTGCAGACCATCCTTCCTGCCCTCCGAAATTCCTCGTCGAGGCGCTCAACCCCGAAAATGACGAAGAGAAGACGAAACGCCTGATTTCGCAAGTCAAGTGGCTCGTCGAAAAGGGCTATCTTGTCGAGTTCTTCAACGGCTTCCTTTCGCCTCCGGCGCCCCATCCAATCTTCAAGCCGAACCCGCCGAAGCCGAAGAAGCCAACGCCTGCGGCGCCGGAAGCCGCGGCTACGCCTGAGGTTGCGGCTGCGCCGGCAGAGCCGGCTGCGCCTGAAGTTGCGGCTGCGCCTGAAGTTGCGGCTGCGCCTGAAGTTGCGGCTGCGCCTGAGGCTGAGGCTGCGCCTGAAGTTGCGGCTGCGACTGAGGCTGAGGCTGCGCCTGAAGTTGAGGCAAAGCCTGAGGTTGAGGCTGCGCCTGAGGCTGAGGCTGCGCCTGAAGTTGAGGCAAAGCCTGAGGTTGAGGCTGCGCCTGACGCTGAAGAGCAGAAGGAGGCTGAGAATGCGTAAGTTCGCTATTGCGGCCATTGCCATCTCCATGGTTGTTGCCGAGGCACTGGCCGCATACCGTGGCACCGGTTTCGAAATCGGCGCAGGTGCCACCTATTGGTACTCGATTGACGAGGCCAAGGACCAGTCGTTCGACCGCGATGGCCTCGGCTGGATGATTTCCAGCCGCATCCCTCTCTCTGACTTCTTCGCCATCGGCCTTGAAGTGGAACAGTCACCCGACAACTTCGTCTTCCTCGACAAGCACCTCTACCTCCCCGCCGCATACGCCGTGCTCGGAAACGGAGTTTACGGCGCCATCGGCTTCGGCACCTACTACTATGACGGCGACTTCTATGGCGACGTCTGGTATGCGCTTCGCGTCGGCTTCAAAGTACCGCTCATTACCGACGCCCTCGTGCTCGACGTGAACGTAAACTACCGCGTTGAGGAGTGGGACGGCATCAAGGAAGCTGACGACTACGTCGATACGGACACCTTGATGATCGGCGCTGCGCTGCGTCTCGTCTTCTAGCGGTCGCAATGCCGGAAAACGGTAAAAACACCCACTTCACACTGCCACCCCTTGCAGTCCGAGCCCTGTCGGCATCCGTCGTGCTGGCGGGGCTTATGTCGTATGCCATGGTCGCATGGCCCGACAAGGCCTTCGCATCTCCAACTGCGTCAAGAATCCGCTGGACCTCCTTGCTGGTCTTCGCCGTCGGACTTGGTCTCGTTGCCTCGCTTCTGCGTCGTAGGCGTCAGCACCTCCCTTCTGTGTCGCCGTTGGAGGTCGCATTCTTCGTTCTCGTTGGTGGGCTTGCCGTCTGCCTCTTCTCGTCTGGCGCCGCCCATCCGTGGTTTTTCATCGCGCGCTGGTTTTCCACCGCACCGGGCCATAGAGGCATCCCCTTCGCCCTGCTTTTCGCCGTGCTTTCCTTGGCGGGAACCTTTGCACTCCTTGCCCGCCCCGTCGGGCGAAAGGGCATGTCCCTCTTCCTCGCCACGCTTCTCGCCGTCATCCAACTGGCTTCCCTCATCGCCCTTTTCCGCGGCACGGGACTGGCGGCGCTCTACCGCGACGACCATCCGTCCTTCATGTTCCGCATTCGCGAGTTCGTCGAAACCTACCCCGCCATGACGGTCTTCAACCCCTGGTGGAACGCCGGCGTCGTGAACGCCGTGGGCGCATCTTCCGGCGTCGGCGCAGTGGCCTTGCCACTCTTCCCGTTATGGAAGGCCGTCCCCGTCCATCTCGCCTACACGCCGGCCCTCGGCTTGCTGTTCATCGTCATTGCGCCACTTCTGACCCTGGTCGGTCTCCGTGCCGTGCGCGCCTCCTGGCCATCGGCCATCATCGGCGCCCTCCTTTCCCTGGGCGTTTCGCGCGCCGCATTCGTGTGGGGGCTTCACTTCGGCACGGTCGGCGCGGTATTCGCGATGCACTTTCTTCCGCTCTTCGCGCTTCTGCTTTATCGCGTCGCAATCATGCGGCGCGCAGACGCCCGCACACTCTGCGGACTCGCCATATCCGCCTTTTTCCTGGCACAATGGCCGCCTTGCCTCATCATGGTCCTTCTTCTCGTTTTCGGCGTTGCGCTGAATGTCCGCCGCCTGCACAGACGCGAGTTTTTGCGCCTGCTTGCGGCCGCAGCCGTCACGGTCCTGATGCTACTCCCCAATATCACTGCGCTTCTTTCCAGTCGCGATCTCTTCACGTTCGTCGCGGATTCCCCCACCCCTGCGGCAAGAAGCCTTCCGCCGCTACGCGACTGGCTTCTCGCCTTGCCGTCAATGCTGTCCCTGCGCCTTCCCGAAACCAATCCGCTTGTGACGTTCCTCGGGCTCGGCGGCCTCTTCGTCCTCCCGCAGAAGCGCCTGCGCCTCATGCTGGCCCCCGCAATCATCGGACTGCTTCTGCTCGCCGCCTGGGGGCCGCTGGCCGCGCCGCGCCTTCAACTCGAACGCATGGCTCTTCCCGCATTACTGCTCGCTGCCATCCCGGCCGCAATTCTTTCTGGAAAGGCACTGGTCTCCCCTACGCCGCGCCTGTGCGCCGTCAATGCCACCATCATGTCGCTGCTGCTCCTCTGCGGCGCCACGGTGACCATGCTCTACGGCGGCGGAGGCTACGCCCCCTACACATCGCTCCCGCCGGAAATCCGCGCATTTGCGGAGACAGTGCACCGCGAGGTCCCGCAAGAGGGACGCCTGCTCTTCTACGGCCCAACTGTCCATTCCTTCGGCGGCGGACACGTCGCCTACCTCCCCATCCTCACGAGACGCGAAATGATGGCCTGCGACTACTACCACTTCCCGCCCAAGATGGTCGAGTACGACTATCCGCCCAAGCCCTGGCGCAAGACGGCCGAGGGCATCGCGGACTTCATGCGTCTCTATGGCGCAACGCATCTCGCAACCACCATTCCACATCGCGCCGCATTCATCCGCGAGTCGGGCCTCTTCTCCGAAGTCCCCTTCATGCCGGACGGCAAGGCTGACACCAAGTACGGCATCTCCCTCTTCGCGCTGAAGGGCGCAACTGGAGGCCGTGTCTTTTCCGGAAACGCCAAACTGGGGCATCCCGACTTTAACAATCTCCCGGTCTTCCCAGAATTTCGCCCCTTCGACAAAAACCTTGTTCTGCGCTACAACTGGAACCCAAACCTCACAGCGGGAAATGAGGCCGCCCTCGAACCCGTTGAAGTCGCGCCAGGGATGAACTTCATCCGCGTTAAGTTCACCAGGGATGACTTCGCCACCATCCGCTATGGGAGGACGCGCAAATGACACGACGTCCACACCGCGATCCGGAACGCCATTTCCTTCGTGCGTCGGATATCGCCCTTGCGCTCGTGGCGGCGCTCTTCGTCGCCATACGCCTCCTCTCGGCCTGGATTCTGCGCTTTGAAGTCAACGGTGATCTCGCCATCGTCCAGATGATGGTGCGCGACATGGCATCAGGCGGTCCCCTCCCCGCGTTCTTCAGCGGCCAGGCGTACATGGGCTCGCTTGAACCAGTCAGCAACACCCTCTTCCATCTTCTCCTGGGGCGCACCAATTTCGGATTGGAACTGGGAACGGCCTTCTTCTCGGTCCTCATGGCCGTAGCCGTCGTGCGCATGGCGCGCAGGGCAGGTGGAAACTGGGCCACCGTCGCGGCACTCGCATTCTGCATTGTCGGCCCCCTCCCCTTCGCGCACTACGCCGTCTCTCCGCGTGGAGGGTACGGCGTCCTTCTCTTCACAACCGCCGGACTTCTCGACGTCGGCGCGCAGCTCATCTGCAAGGAGCGCAGCGAAGGACGTCTCCGGTTCGCCCTCCCCCTCGCCGCCGGACTTCTCGCCGGCATCGGCTTCTGGTGCAACCAGCTCGTCTTCCCTGCTGCGGCAACCATTGCCCTCTGCATCCTCATTCGGGCGCCGCGCCTTCTGGTCCGCCTCCGCCTCTGGCTGGGCGGCGTTCTTGGATTTGCAGTCGGTTCCGCCCCCTTCTGGTTCTGGAACGCCCGCAATGAATGGGAATCCTTCGGCCTGGCGGGAAGCCTCGTCTTCGACTCCATTTCCACCGCCCGCAACGCGCGTCTTCTCGCCAACGCACGCTGGCCAGCCCTTTTCGGCGCATCCGCCGACACCGCCCCCGGCGTCCCAGGCGCCCTCCTAGCAGCGATCATCGTCGCGTCGCTCCTTCTGCCGCTGCTCTCACTTCGCGCCTTCGCACCGCTTCCAAAACGCATCCATCCCGACGAACACCCCGCCACGCCAGAGGCCCGAACGCAATTGGCCGTCTGCTGGACATACCTGGCCATTTTCGCGCTCTGCTTCGCCTGTTCGGACTTCGCCCTCTTCGACACTCCGCGCTACCTTCTGCCCGTCGTCCCTGTCTTCGCCGTCCTCGCAGGCGCGGCCTGCACCTCGACGCGCTTCCGCTCCGCAAATGCCCTTGCCATCGCGCTGCTGCTACTGCTGGTGGCGTGGCAGGCGGAACAGATGAAGGCGCTCGCGGCAATCGGACGCGATGGCGCCGCCCGCATGGCCGACTACCGCGAAGCCTCAGCCTTTCTTGAGTCGAAGGGCGTCGATGTCGCCTACTGCCCCTTCCGTTACAACTCGCTCAACCTCTGCGGCACAGGTTCCACAGCCTTCACCGACTCAAACCTCGAGCGTGTCCCCGCCTTCCGCCGCCGCGCGGAACTTGCCGACTCCCCTGCCATCGTCGACGACTTCCTCGGCATGGCCCGCTGGGCCGTCGCCTCCGGCGGGTCGCTCTGCACGACCAACATCGGCGGACTGCGCATCATGACGGACATTGTCCCTCCGTCCAGCGCCGTCGAGGATATCCCGCTGGATGCGGCCGGCATCGCCGCAAATGGTCAAACGGGCATCATGGCCCTCACAGACCGCAATTTCGCCTCATGCTGGGAATTCGACGGGGATCGATGCGGGATTGACATCTCGTTCCACGAACCACGTCCCGTCTGCGGCGCGAGACTCCTCGCCTCCGGTCTCGGCGACGCCGACGTCAGGGTCCTGGGCCGTTCAACGCCCAACGGCCCCTTCCGCGAACTTTCCCCACGGCTCCCGAATGTCAAGTGCCGCTGGTCTGGCCCACGCCTTTACCCTGAAGATGACTGTCCGCCCCTTGAATTGCGCTTCCGCGCTGAAACCGTAAAAGGTGTCAGGATTGTCGTTCGCGCGCCCGTCACGGACGGCGCCATCCGCAAGATCCGCGAGGTCCAGCTTCTGGCCCCGACTCCACTCGCATCGTCCGCCACCCCCGCCGAATGGCACGATGCCGTCGATGCGTTCATTGGCCTTCTCCGCCGACAGGGTGTCAACCGTCTCTATGCCGGGCGGTGGGTCGCAAACGCAGTAAGTGAGAAGACAAAGGGCGCCATTTGGACAAACCACGGCCAGGACCTCCATCCCAAGATGACTGGCGCCCCGGCTCCACGCGTCCGGCCAGCCCCTGTCACGCTCGACGCCTTCACGGCCTTCCTCGTCTCGCCCTCCGGCGTTCAGGCGATGCGCGCCGCCTTGAAGTCCTGCTGGCTGAATATGCGCGAAGTCCCGGCTGGAATGCTTGGCGTCCTCTTCATCACCGAATCGATTCAGCCTTCAAGCCTCACGGACAATGCCATTGGCCTTCGGTACGACCCCGACTGCCCAACCTTCCTCCCTTCCGCCGCCTGGGAGGAGGAAAACCTGGCCAATCCCCCGAACATCCCCAATGTCACCTGGCCCGAAGGCTATCCGCACACCGTCCCCTTCTTCCGCTACTTCCTTGAATGGCGCCTCACGGACAACGAGGCCGCCGCATACCGCCATGCGCTTGACCTCCTCACGGAGCCAACGATTGGCGACGTGGCCCGTTTCGCGGGCGGCAACACCTGGCGCGGTGCCCGCCTTCTTGAGGACTCCGCCACGGACAGTGTGCGCGGCGCCGTTCGCCTCCGGCACTATTGGTCGTCATCGCGCCGCCTCCTTCCCGACGGTCGCCGCTATCTCGTCTTCGCCCATTTCATTGGACCCGGCAACTACCGCTTCCAAGACATTTACGCGCTCGACATTCCCCCCGAGGGACCGGATACGACAGGGTTGGAAGGCTCCAAGCCGACCTCCTTGAGCTTGAATCTCGACAACACGCCTTCATCCGGCGAACGCGACGTCGATGTGCTCTGGCACGTCGACCGCCGCATCGCCATCCCTACCGACGCCCCGTCAGGCCTCTATGAAATGCGCCTCGGTCTTGTCGACGCCCTCTACCCGGAGCGCCGTCTCCCGCTTGAAACTCGCCTCACGCACCGCCGGCGCGCCATCATCGTCAACCCCGTCTTCGCAGTTGGCTCCTCCAACGACAAGGAAACACAACCATGAGCAAGCAACAGTCTAAACGCGTTCTCTTCATCGCCTCGCAGCCCTTCTTCCAGTGGCGCGGCTCCCCCATCCGCCTCGGATTCGACCTCATGTCGCTCTCGCAGCTCGGCTACGAGGTCGAGTTCCTGACGCTCCCAATCGGCGAACCGCGCGAAATCCCCGGCGTCAAGATCGTCCGCGCCCCCAATCCCTTCCACGCGAAGAAGATTTCCATTGGCCCCTCGCCTCTCAAGCTCTTCTTTGATTTCCTCCTCTTCTGGATGGCCTTCGGCCGCGTCATCAAACGCCGGTACGCCGTCGTCCACGGCGTCGAGGACTGCGGCATCGTCGCCCTCGTCTGCGCGCGCATCGGCCGCGCCAAGATGGTCTTCGAGCGCCACTCCGACCCCGCCAGCTACAAGAAGAAAAAAGGGTTCGGCAATCTCGTGCTCAAGACGTACGCCGCCGTCGAGCGCTTCGTCATGCGCCATGCCGACGCCGTCATCGGCACGGGCCCGGGCCTGGTCGAAAACGCAGGCAAGGTGCGGCGCGACGGCCGTGCGTGCCTCATCCCCGACATCCCCTCTTCGCTCGAGCCGGCAGATCCCGAAACGACGGCCTCTCTCCGAGCAAAATACGTCCGCGACGTCGACGACATCATCATCGGCTATGTCGGCTCCTTCGCCGTCTACCAGGGCATCGACCTGCTCTTCGACGCCATCCCGCTTGTCGTGCACAAGGTCCCGAAGGCGCGGTTCGCCATCATCGGCGGCTCGCACGATGAAATCGCCGCCTGCCGTGCACGTCTCGCCAAGGCGGGATGCCCCGACGCCGCCACATTCATCGGATTCGTCGACCCCGACAAGCTCCCCAGCTACCTCGCTTCGTTCGACATCCTGCTCTCGCCGCGCATCTCCGGCATGAACACGCCACTCAAGCTCCTCGACTACCTCAAGGCGAACGTCCCCATCGTCGCCACCGACTGCGAGGCCAACCGTCTCATCCTCGACAACACCACTGCCGAACTCACGCCGCTTACGCCGAATGGCTTCGCAAAGGGCATCGTGAATCTCTGCACCAATCCTGCGCGCCGGAAATCCCTCGCGGGCGCGGGGCAGGACATCCTCCGCGCCCACCACAGCTTCCCAGTCTTCAAGGACGGCCTCCGCAAGTGCTACGAATACGTCCTCAGCGTTAAGTAGCCTGTTGTAGTCTATTCGTCGGCAGGAGCGTCCGCGACATCCTCCGCCGGGACGACGGAGGCGGAGATGACGCGGTCGTTTCGGGAGACGTTGACGACCTTGACGCCGGATGAACCGCGCCCGCATTCGCGGATGCCGGCCACCGACATGCGGATGATCTGCCCCGCAGCCGTGATGACCACGAGGCTGTCGGCGGCTGCGCCGACAGCCAGTGACGAGTGACGAGTGACGAGTGACGAGTTGTCATCCGCGACGGCCTGGTCCTGTGCGCCGACGGCCACGTCGGCGGCCTGGTCCTGTGCGCCGACGGCAACGTCGGCGGCGTCAGAATCGGCGGCTACGCCGATTCTGACGCAGGCGGCGAAGACGACCTTGCCGTTGCGGCCCTCGGTCTTGATGGACTTCATGCCCTGCCCGCCGCGCTTGTGGATGGTGTAGCTCTCCGGCCTCGTCAGGACGCCAAAG
>JAEEGL014489477.1_pt1 | contig 18402 bp, 12 predicted proteins | sample 9134231 | NCBI WGS metagenome assembly JAEEGL01 (sample SAMN16246548, study PRJNA631951) | gut metagenome | biome: gut microbiome; feature: rumen; material: fiber-attached | host: Bos | place: Iran: Karaj | collected 2018-10 | reverse complement strand
CAACAACATAGATAGTAGTACCTTCCTGCCTGTTCTGGGTTCCCTGCTTGCTCATATCCACAGGAGCCACATTACCGCTTCCTGAGCCGCTTCCGTTTCCTGCCATGTTTCCGCTTCCGGTGCTGCCTCCGGTTTCTGAGCTGGCAGTTCCTGAGTTATCAAATGATCCCTGATTAATAGGATCCTGAGAACCGGTTCCGCCATTATTGCCATTTCCCTGTACAGGCTGTTCATTACCCTGGGGATCACTGGGCTGAGTCATGGATGGAAGGAACTTATAACATCCAAATCCAATGGCAGCTACCGCTAATACTGCAAGACCACCGATCAAAATAGTCTTGGTGTTGTCTGTAGGTGCTCCCGGTCTGGGTCCTCTCATATTATTCTGCATTCCCATATTCGGGGCCATTCCTGCCATCTTGGCAAACTGAGGATTGGCCTTTTCCATTCCCGGGAACTGGCTAAAATCAGGCATCTGATCCATGTCAGGCATCTGATTCATATTAGGAGTCTGGTTCATTCCCGGCATCTGACCCATATCTGGAGTCTGATTCATTCCCGGCATCTGGCCCATATCTGGAGTCTGATTCATTCCCGGCATCTGGCCCATATCGGGAGCCTGGTTCATTCCCGGCATCTGGCCCATATCAGGGGTCTGATTCATATTTGGAACCTGTCCCTGTGGAGTCCAGACAATATTTACAGGGCCGCCTTCCGGCTGTCCTCCCATATTCTGTCCCTGATCCATGGATACCTTCTCGCCGCAGATGTTACAAAACTTCTCTCCGGGCTGCAATATATTCCCACAATTACTACAATTCATACCTCATACCTCGCATATATATAAGGCGTTCTCAAATTAAGAGAACGCCTCTTCAAAATCATATCATTAAGCTTGTGGATTAAAATGCCTGATCAGGCTGTGGCTGTATAGGAGCCTGTGGCTGAATCGGAGCCTGTGGCTGAACAGGTGCCTGGGCCTGTACCGGAGCCTGAGGCTGTACAGGAGCCTGGGCCTGTGGCTGAACAGGTGCCTGGTTCTGTGCCTGCTGGAAATTGCCATTCTGATTAGGCTGCCAGTTAGCTGAAGGCTGCTGAGCAGGATTAAATGTATTGGCTGGCTGAGAACTGAGATCCTTGTTCTGCATTACCTGCTGCTGATATGTATTGGCAGCCGGCTGCCAGTTCATGTTCTGTGCCTGCTGATAATTGGTGTTGCGGTTGGCCTGCCAGTTATTGTTTGCAGGCTGCTGTGTCTGGGCATTCTGAGCTGACATTGTGCCAATATACTGAGTGCCCTGTGCAGGCTTCCAATTGTTCTGTGCCTGCTGGAAATTATTATTCTGACCAATCTGAAGATTGGGAGCTGTATTCTGCTGTGAACCAAGCTGAGGAGTAGCGTTGTTTCCTAAAACGCTCTGTGCTCCGGGAAGCTGGCCATACATCTGCTGCATCTGCTGATTATACTGAAGCTTACGGATCTGCTCCTTCTGAGCATTCTTTCTGCTCTCCCAGAGATAAGCATAATAGTTCTGGAAAATAGCTGTATCTCCTGATGAAAGGAACTTAATCTTCTTAAATGCAACAATTACGATAACAATCTCGAATGCGTAGAAGATAATCTCCGGGAAGATTGTATCCGGCATGATTGATCCGCATGTAAGAATGAAATCAAAGAATCCGTGAATAAGTGCAGGTATAAGGAGTGCCTTAACCAGGTTGTTCTTCATAGCCGGAATATTGCCCTGCCCCTCACAATACTTGGCAAATCCCATATACATTCCCATGAATACTGCAAAAATTGCATGTCCGGGAACGGAAATTACACCTCTCATGGCAGCCAGTTCGTATGGTGCATCCCAGAGATACTTGATATTCTCAAGGGCTGCAAATCCAAGTGAAGCTGCAACACAGTATACAAGCGCATCGAAAGTATAGTTAAAATCCTTATCCTTCCATGCTGCTATCTTAACAGCCATGAACTTAACAAACTCTTCAGATAAACCAACGACAACGAAATTAAGAATGATAAGGCATACAATATTATTAAAATCACCCTTAAAGAGTATGTACAATATATTCTGCCCTGTATACTCTAATACAGCTGCAATTGCTGTGGAAAGAACGCCAAAGACAAAAATCTTGGCAAGAAGGCCGATCGGCTCTTTTTCAACCTTGTCTTCCTTGTAGATAAACCAAAGAAGTACCGCTGCAGGCAATACTGCCAGCACCGTCATGACATAATGTTCCATATTATTTTTCTCCCATCAAAACTTTATATTTCTCCTCTTCTCCCCATAAACAAGAACATCATACTTCATAATCGATTATAAATCAAAGGTTATTTTCATCTTCTTCAAAATGTTTTATTTCATCCCCTGAAAATTCAATTCTCTCTCCGCGCCAAAACCGCACCTGGAGCTCGTTTCGAGTTAATGCAGGTGCAAAATAATTTCCACTTAAACAATATGCAGGAAGGTCTTTTATGATATCAAAATGCTCCTTGGTATCCACTCTTGAAATAATAACTTTTTTCTTGAACTGTCCAAGAAGATTTATCCTGGTATTTATGAGGATCTTGCCGTTCTCATAACCGGTACCTTCCATGATGTTTCTGACATTTATGGTCATGCCGTCAAAACCATTGTTATATCCGGCTCTGTAATCCATATATCTGGAAGTATAGTTACCTATGAACAGCCTTATGCCCATTTTTCTGAACACATCCATGATGTACTCAAGGGAATCGATGCCAATATAGGCATCATGCTCGCTTATTTCAAAGGCTATAAGAGAGGGATCGATCTTGAATCTCTCGAGATAGTCCTTAATGGAATCTGCCACTGAAGGTTTTAAGGTCTTAATGGACATAAAATGGATCAGCACAAACTCAATGCGCATATCCGACCTGTCCACTCCGGTTCCCAGGAATCTGAAAACAGCCTCTATAGTCCTTACCTGAAGTTCCTCTATAAAACCTGATTTATCGGCAACAGCCATAAACTCCTCGGGGGCTATATTGCCAAGAACTGAATCATTAAGTGTAAGAAGTGCCTCCGCAGCTTTTATCTTTCCTGTGGCACCATTATACATTGGCTGGTAAAGGACCTTGAAATTCTTTTCGGTGATACCTCTTCCGATGGCCTTTTCCACATCAATTTTTCTTACAAGGAAATCCAGATCTTCCCCTATGAAAACGCTCTTATCTCCGCCTTCCAGGTCAGCCTCAGCCAGAAGGAAAATGTCATCGATGGAGTTAAACTGTTCCGGAGTTTTGGCCGCAAGGATCCTGGCTTTGATAACTGCAGCGCCCTCTCCCACATCAAAACCTTCTTTAAATCTGTTATCTATAACTCTAACTATGGTCTCAAGAAGATCATCACTTATATCCGGGCACAGAATATAGAAGCAGGAATCCTCTGCCCTGTAAGCATCATATCTCTGATCAAGTCCCGCAAGGAAAGTACCAATTTCCCTGATGATCTTCTGGAAATTGTCAAATCCCACAATTTTCCTGTAGTTATCAGCATTGCTTATTCGTACGCAGATAGCCACAAAATCCCTTTTCAGGCTGAAGAAAATATTCAGGTCATTTAAAAGAGCATTTCTGTTATAGATTCCGCTTCCCGCATCAATCCTGTCATCATCCTTTTCAATCATGATCATGATTCCCATAAGTCCGATGGCATCTGCCAGCAGTTCGCATACGATATTGGGATTGACCATCTGGATAATAGTGCCGAATATTGCCAGCAGGGAAAAGTAACTCATGGCTACCCTTTTGACTGTTCCTATATTTCTCCAGTATTTTATAAGCAGATACATGCAGTACGCCACATAAAGTCCTGCAATGGCATAGGCCAGATAGATACCGGGACGCCTTACGAAATGAAGATTCCCTTCATGTGCAAACATGAAGTTGATTATCGGATTTAAGATCAGAAGCAGTTCCAGTACAAGAATCGGAAAAACGATAACCGATTTCTGTACAGCTTTTAATTTATACAAAATACCGCAGACCATTATTATATAAAAAAGGAAAATTGCCACAAAGGCGAAATGTGTTATGAAATATATCAGCTTACATGCATAACATATAATAAACTGCAATTTAAACGGAAGACTTGAATTAACCGTGGCATATGAGATGATACCGGTTATGGAGTCAATAAAAGTAAGCACCAAAAGAACGACAAAAAGATTACTTCTCTCTGTCTTTTTGTTGCGCATAAGAAGTGTATAAAAAATACAGGTCACGCTTATTAGTGCTGCGGCAATCCTGAAGGTCAGACTGCCAAATCCGCTGGTATCCATCATAATCAGTTACTTCCGCTCTGTTTTATTTTTTGCTCTTAAAGAAAAGATCAAGGGTCTGAAGAAGCTTATCCTTGCTTATGGTCTTTAAGAGATAATCCGCTGGTTTTAACGATATAACGTTGGTTACGCTGTCCCTGTCATTTTTACCGGTAAGGAACATGACCGGGGTTGAACTTGAAAAGGACTCACTTTTTAGCATTTCCATAACCTTGGGTCCGTCCAGTACCGGCATGTCATAGTCCAGGAGGATAAGGTCTGCTTTGTTGGTGGCAAGCCACGCCACAGCCTGGGTTCCTGAGTTGGCCATGCCCACACGATAGGTATCCTTGAGCCATTCCCTGATCATCTGTATATAAGTAGGATCGTCATCCACTATAAGAATGCTCTTTCTTCTGGCAAGCTCAAATTCCTCATCGGTGGCTGTAGCGATCTTGTTTATCAGATCCGCCATGTCAAGGGGTCTTGTAACCTCAAAGGCTATATCTTCCTTGGGTACGAACTTATGCACAAGATCGAAAGCATCCTTGTCACCGATTATCAGCATGATCATGTTTTCTTCGATGCACAGATCCTTAAAATAGACCATGGCGTCCTTATGCTCTTCGAAGTCCTGATCCGTATACAAAACAATCAGGTCCGCATCGTTCTTTTTTACCGCAAGATCCGATAGGGTGTAGGTTGAATCCACCACCTCGAATCTGTTGCTGAGAAGAGCATTTTTTATGGCATTGACCAAAAATGTTTCTTCATTTCTCACAAGCATTATCTTTTTCTTTATAACATTATTGCTTTTTCTCATAGCATTACTCCTGACTGTTTAGTCTTTCCTGTGCTAAACTCTGAATCTGCTCCCAGGCCAGCTTATATGAAAGCTCGCTTATCTGTGCAATCGCTTTTCCATCCTCCGGAGAAAGCTTGTAGATTTTGATGGAGTCCAGTACAAACTGCAATGTGTCATAATCAAGACTCCTGCTTACTTCAATTATGGTGTTATAGGCATCCTTAAGCTGCGACGGGGAGATCGGAGGCTTATCATCATCCTCTTCATCATCCTTGCTGCCCGCAATCTCAGGAATCTCTGAAAGAGAATACTTGATGATGGAGAACAGATTAAGAAGCTCGTTCTGATGAAGCTCTATAGTCTCAATGTCTCCGGCATTTCCTGCATCCTCCATCTTTTTTGCCAGCTGCGACAGCTTCATGGCTCCTATGGTTCTGCTGGTACTCTTCAGAGAATGTACGTAGCTTGTGTAATCTTTCCAGTTCTGCTCCTCATAGGTGGTCTCGATATTTCGCTGAGCCATTTCCGAAGATTCATAAAATACTTTCAGGATACTCAGGTAGCTGTCGATGGTTCCGCAGTTCTTAAGTCCCTCCGATGCATCTATCTCTTCAAGCTTATCCAGCCATGGAGCCGTTTCCGGGCTCACAGGCTCTGTCTCTTCAACGGTTTCGTTCTCTTCTTTTCCGGAATCAAGCTCCTCCTTTGTAATAACCACCTTTTCCTCCGGAAGGAACTTCATGAGACATTCCTCAAGCTTGTCGCTCTCGATGGGCTTACTCAGGTAATCGTCAAAGCCCTCTTTCATGAAGTTCTCTTTTGCTCCGGTAATAGCATTGGCGGTAAGCACAACCACCGGTGTGTCGATATTGGGACTATCCAGATCCTTCTTCATGGCTTCCAGGGTCTCTATGCCATCCATCCCAGGCATTCTGTAATCCAGGAAAATAAGATCGTATTTTTTCTTATGCTGCTTTTCCAAACATTCCGCACCGCTTCGGGCTGTGGATATCTTCAGCTTCGTAGGTTTCAGAAGTTCTCTTATAACCACGTGGTTCATCGGTGTATCATCCACCACAAGTATGGATGCCTCAGGAGCAGTGAAGCTTTCCTTGTACTTCTTTTTCTCCTTGGAAGCTTCGCTGATCTTCTTTCTGAAGTCTCCGATTATTGAATCTCCCATAACCTTCTGGGGAAGAAGCATTGTAAAGGTTGAGCCTTTTCCGTATTCGCTCTTGACGCTGATGGAACCTCCCATAAGTTCCAGCAGACTGCTGGTAATGGCGAGGCCCAGTCCGCTGCCTTCGATGGTCTTATTTTTCTCCATATCCAGGCGTTTGAACTTGTCAAAAAGATTGTCGATATCCTCAGGTTTAATGCCTATTCCCGTATCCGCCACATCCATTCGAAGCTGGATCATATCGTCATATCCCGCATCTCCTGATACGGTAAGGGTTACGGTTCCCTCCTGAGTATATTTGATAGCATTATTAAGTATGTTGACAATTATCTGCCTGAGTCTCATCTCATCACCGAAGAGATAATTGGGAAGATTTTCATCAACATCAAATACCAGCTTCAGGACCTTCTGTTCAGCCTTGATCCTGACCATATTGTAAACATCGTTAAGAACTGCTCCAAAATCATACTCAGCCTCGGTGATCTCCATACTTCCGGCTTCGATCTTGGAGAAATCCAGGATGTCATTTATAAGGGACAAAAGAGTCCTTCCTGCCCCTTCAATATTCTGGGCATATTCCAGAATCTTTTCATCTTTACACTCTCTGAGGATAACTTCATTCATGCCGAGAACGGCATTGATGGGAGTTCTGATCTCATGGGACATATTTGCAAGGAAATTACTCTTGGCCTCATTGGCTGCCTTGGCTCTTCTTTCTTCCATGCGGGCCATTTCCGTTGCTTTCAAAATAGCGATAAACTCGTTCTTGCTAACCTGCTGTGAGAAGTATTCTCCGGTAAGATAGTCCACCTTGACCGCATCGGATATCTCCATGAGCTCCGGTGAATCCACATTCTGCAAAATGACCTTTTTTCCCATCTGGTTCATCATCTTCAGTCTGTTTTCAAGAATGATCCTGCCCTGGACCTGATTGTTGGATTCGTTAAGAAGGACAGCATCCATTTTTACACCTTCAAACATGAGCTGAGTTGCATTTTGCATGCTGAAGAACCCACTGCCGTATTCATCCATGAAAAAGCGCACTCCGTCCCATGCCAGTTCCGACATAACAATTCCCAGAACATTCTGATCAGCATTAGCTGCACTTTCTGTAACTTCAAAAACAATCTGAGAGGGCCTGACGCCAAACTTGCTGATGAGGGTTCTTACCCTGACAATAAAATCAGACTGGATCACCTGGGCAGAAGAAAGTCCCAGACTTATAAACTCAAGACCCATCTCCTCGGCAATACCGCCACCAAGAAAATAGAGAACCTCTTCAAAGGCAAACCAGCCAAGCTTTTCGATCATTCCTGTCTGCTCAGCAATGGGCATGAACTCCTCCGGAGATATCTCACCAAGTTCCTTATCGATGAACTGGAGCTTGGCCTCCGCGCCGCAAATACTAAGCTCTGACTTTGTATATATAGGCTTGTAATATACTTTGAAGCCGTCGTTCTGAATTCCTCTTCTAACCGCCTTTTCAACTTCCGATCTTCTCAGAAGGAAGCCCAGGTCTTCTCCGGAAAGCACCCTGCGGGCATCATTTTCAAAGGCTGTATCCGACAAAAGGAAAAGCTGCTCCATGGTTCCGAACTGCTCAGGAGTTCTTGCCTGCAGAACAAGGGCTTTGAGCTTGACACTGTTGACCCCGTTTACCCACTCATCATTGAAACGGTTCAGGATCTTTCTGGAAATATTCCCGGCGGTTTCCTCGTCGATGTCCTGACATACTACAAAGAAACAGTTAAGTCCCGCTCTGTAAACGTCGGCCTTCTGTTCCACCTGTGAAAGGAAAGTTACCACTACCGCCAAAAAGTTTTCAAAGACCTCGTAACCCAATATTTTTCTGAAAATATCAGCATTGGTGATATGAACCGCTATTGTGGTGAATCTCCTGCCATATTTCAGATAACTGGACACATCCTGCATAAAGGCATTACGGTTAAAAGCCTTGGTGGCAGAATCCATTTTTTCATCATCATTATCCAGCATTATCATAAGGCCCATGAGACCGATGGCTTCGCACATAAGCTCGCATCTTATCTCAAACCTCACCATCTGAATCACGGTTCCCACAATGACAAGAACAAAGAAATATATGACTGCTATTCTGTTAAGATGATTGAGACTTTTCCAATAGACAAAAAGAGCCGCAATGGCAAAAAGAACGTAAAATGCACTTACCGCATAGGCGATATAGACTCCAAACTCCCTGTGAAAAGCCAGATCCTTACTGACGGTGTATACCATATGGAAAATAGGATTGGTGGCCACCATGATCTCCATAAAAATAAAAGGAGCCGCAATGAATCTCCTGGTTTTTTTGGAAAATCTGTAGCCAACGTTACATACCACAATAATATACAGGGCAAAGATGGCCGCTATGGCAAAATGAGTAAAAAAGTAGATGAACTGACACAGATGAAAAAGAATAAACTTTGTTGCATAGGGAAGTAAAGACGCCTGCAATGGCTCACCAACAATACCTGTGACCGCATCAACAGCAACAATAACGAGGAGTGAAAGAAAGATCTTGTTCTTTCTCCTCATTCTGTTTTTCATCAGGATAATATAGAAAATGCAGGTAATACTGATTATTACCGCAGCAAGATTAAATGTTAAGCTTCCAAAGTTCTCAGCACTGTCCATAAATACACCTTAAGATCGGGCAGGCATACTGCCTCTTATCCCTGAGGAATCAGATCACGATACCACTTAAGAGCATTCAGATAAGCCTCATAAACCTTATCCATATCCATATTGCCCATTACCATAAGTCTTGAAACCTCAGTCCAGTCTGCGTCCTCGTATCTCTTGATAAAATTAAGGACAGGCGCAAATTCCCCTGTTCCTTCCAGCAGGGCATCTTTTACGTGTTTTGACACCTGGACCATTTTCAGGGCCTCTTCCATTGGCTTTTCCAGCATGATATCAAGAGCCGAGAACAGTCCCATGATGAACAGCTCCTGCGCCATCATGGCCATCTCAAAGCTCTCTGCCAGATTCTCGGCAAATTTTGCTCTTATCATTACAAGCCTTGTTATCTCACTCGGCTTATCAGCGCATAGTTCCTTGGTTACAGCAGTGTTGATCCAGCGTTTTAATTCTCTCTGGCCCAGCATTGCCGCAGCATGACGAATGGAGGTGATCTCGGAATTAAGAGCCATCCTGTTAACCATCTCAAGCAGGGAGATAACAAGGGCAGGGTCCTTTCCGATAACATCTGCCGCATCCGTAAGATCGAAATCCGGTGCATTTACTACATTGAGAAGTTCAATATAGTTAACCTTCAGAGGGCTGACCTCTGTCTCGGAGGATTTGACGGGCATTCTGAAAAAGCTGCCTTCATAAAGGTCATATCCGCCGTCTTCCTTAAGCTCCTGGTAGTCCTCCTGGGTATCTACATTCACAGCACAGAGCTTGATATTGGGATAAAACTTTCCAAAGTAGACTTTAGCCTTATTAACATCGATCTTTATATGATCAAGTAAAATATAATCACATTTGCTCAGGATATTTCTATAGGACTCAAAGCTGCTGATGGGAAGCTTTCTGATAGCCAGCTTGTAGCCCTGTTCTTTCAGCTCTCTTACTCTCTTTACGTAGGTCTCTTCAGGAGTAATGGTGTTGTCCATAAGAAGAACAACCTTGTTGGCCGGCACTGTGCACTGAAGCGATATCTCAGCAAAAATAGAAAACTGATTTATTGGAACGAAGACTTCTTTTCCACCTGATAAGGTAGAAACACCCATGCTGCTGACAACCTCCAATTCATGAACCGTCCCGGCTCCGTCATATCTGGCGCCGCCTTCATAGCTTGGATTCAAAAAGTGGTTTTCCTTGCGCGCAAAGACAGAATATGCGCATACGGACATATTGTCATCAAACAAAGGAATAAGTGTAGCTAGCATAAAAAGTCTCCTTTCATGTGCATAAAGACATACTCCCACTTAAGTCTATTTTAGCAAAATTAAACGGGTAATTATATTATATTTTTATAAAATTCCGCTAACTTTTATCATCTTTCCGATAGTTTTTTCCCTCATCCCCGAAAGCGTCGCAAATCATGGCAAAAAATAGGTATATATGGACGCCAAACCGCTAAATATGTGGTATCATTAATTATGTATTATTTCACAAGAGTTCTTTTTCAAAAAAGTGACACAGGGGGAATCTCAATATGGCTCAAGTTGAAATGTTAGCCATGATTTTGGCCGGCGGTCGTGGCAGCAGGTTGAAGGACCTGACTACAAAAGTAGCCAAGCCCGCAGTTTTCTACGGAGGAAAATATCGTATCATTGATTTTCCGCTTAGTAATTGCGCTAACAGTGGCATCGATGTTGTCGGTGTACTTACTCAGTATGAATCCGTTCTTTTGAACAGCTATGTTGCTCAGGACGGACGTTGGGGTCTCGACTCCAAGGACAGTGGTGTGTATGTTCTTACGCCCCGCGAGAAGGCCGATGAGGGGCTTGATGTCTATCGCGGAACCGCTGATGCAATTTCTCAGAATATCGATTTTATCGATACGTACAATCCCGAGTATCTTCTTATTCTTTCGGGAGATCACATTTACAAAATGAATTACGAACAGATGCTTGCCTATCACAAGGAAATGGGTGCCGATGCAACCATTGCCGTTCGTCCTGTGCCTATGAAGGAGGCCAGTCGTTTCGGTATCATGAATACCGATGGTAAGGGCAAGATCGTAGAATTTGAAGAAAAGCCCGCCAAGCCCAAGAGCAATCTGGCATCAATGGGTATCTATATCTTCAGCTGGAAGAATCTTCGCAAGATGCTTGTCGATGATATGAAGAATCCTGATTCCGATCATGATTTCGGCAAGAATATCATTCCGAGAATGCTGAACGAGAATCAGAAGCTTTTTGCCTATGAGTTCAGTGGCTACTGGAAGGATGTAGGAACCATCGATTCCCTTTGGGAAGCCAATATGGACCTTCTTGATCCCAAGAACGAGCTTAATCTCAATGACTCTTCATGGCTTATCTACACTGAGGATGTTTCTACTCTCCCCCAGTACATCGGTAAGGATGCCAAGGTCAAACATGCATATATCACCCAGGGTGTCCGGGTAGAGGGACAGGTTACCAACTCCGTTCTCTTCACCGGTGCTGTGGTTGGTCCCGGCGCCAAGGTTATTGATTCTGTACTGATGCCCGGCGTTGTGGTTGAAGAAGGCGCTACAGTTACAAGAGCCCTTGTTGCCGAGAATGTAAGAATCGGTGCCAAGACCAAGGTTGGTCAGCGAAACAGTGAGAACATTCTGCTTGTCGCAAAAAATGTGAAAGGGGGTAACAAATAATGGCACCAAAAGCATTTGGTATTGTATCCTCCGCTGACAACAGCATTCATGTAGAGGGTCTTCATGATTATCGTCCCATCGGTTCCTTCTCATTCCTTGGAAGATTCAGAGTCATTGACTTTCCTATCTCCAACATGAGTAACAGCGACATCAACCGTATTCAGGTGTATGTCCGCTCCCGTCCCAGATCCATCGCAGAGCATGTAGGATCCGGAAGACATTACAACATCAACTCCAAGCGTGGTAAGATACAGCTTCTTTTCTCAGAGAACAGCTCTACCCGCTCTATTTATAACACAGATATTTCCGCATTCATGGAGAACATCGATATCATTCAGAGAATGCATCAGGACTACGTTATCATTGCTCCAAGCTACATGGTTTACAAACAGGACTATCGTCAGGTTCTGGATGCTCACATCGCTTCAGGTGCAGATGTAACACTTCTTTACCAGAAGGTTGATAACGCAAGAGAATACTTCAGAGGCTGCAAGATTCTCAACATGAACAAGCAGAAGGGTATTGAATCCCTTGAGAAGAATCTTGGAACAGCCAAGGAGAAAAATGTATTTATGGATACCTACTGCATGAGCAAGGAGGTATTCGTCAACCTCATCAAGGAAGCTGCTTGGGAATCCTCAATCTATACTCTTGCAGACATCGTCAATATCAAGTGCAAGGAAATGGATATCAGAGGCTTCCAGCACAGAGGTTATTTTGCAGCTCTTACCAGTCTTAACGACTACTACAACGCTTCCCTTGAGCTTCTTGACTACAACATTGCCAGCGACCTTTTCAGAGCAGAATGGCCTATCTATACAAGGACCACCGACTCCTGCCCTACCAAGTATCTTGATACTTCCAAGGTCACCAATTCCTTTGTTTCCAACGGCTGCGTCATTGAAGGAACCATTGAGAATTCCATCATCGGCCGTGGCGTTACCATCAAGAAGGGTGCAGTTATCAAGAATTCCATCATCATGGCTTACGCCCAGGTGGAGGAAGGCATCAGGGTAGAAAATGCCGTAGTTGATAAGTGGGCCAAGATCATCCACGCCAAGAACATCCGCGGCGAATCTGATTCACCTCAGTACATCCGTCGTATGGACACACTTTAATACAGATATATCGGACATAATAAAGGGGCTGTGCAAATGCACAGCCCCCTTTGAATATCCTGCAATTATTTAAGTTTGAACTTACCAACGATCTCTTCAAGAGTTCCTGCGATAGCTTCCTGCTTGGAGGACATATCGTTAACGTTCTCTACAACATCTGCCGCAGCCATTACGGAATCAGTTACACGGCTTGAAAGATCTGCAGTATCCTGTGTGGACTCTGCGATGTTCTGTATAGCCTTGGAAACCTCTTCCATGGATGCTCTGATATTCTCAACCATTGAAGCGATGTTCTCTGATGAATCACCGAAGGATCCTGCATCATCACCGTACTGCTTGGCAAGATTTACGAATTTGTCATAGTCAGGAGTAACTGTATCTTTGATGAATCCAAGAAGTTCTCCGGAGGAACTTGAAAGAGTTCCGAAAGCTCCCTGTACGCCATCAATGGTATCTCTGATCTGTTCTACTGCTTCGGATGTGCTGCTGGCCAGCTTGTTGATCTCAGAAGCAACTACCGCAAAGCCCTTACCTGCATCTCCTGCTCTTGCAGCCTCAATACTAGCATTAAGTGAAAGCAGGTTGATCTGGTCTGCGATCTCAGCAATTGTATCTGCCAGTGTTCCGATCTGATCAACGATCTTAGCCTTCTCGTTGGCCTCAACAAGATCTGCTTCTCTCTGGGTTGCGATTGAAATCGCATAATCATGAGCCTGTCTTGATTCCTTCTCGATCTCTTTTGCTCTTGCCTTAATATCTGCAGCATCGGCGCTGGTCTTCTCAGTTTCAGCAGCCAGCTGATGTACGGATGCGTTAACTTCCTCAACTGATGCATTAACCTGCTCTGTTGCAGCACCGGAAGACATCATGGCGTCATTAACACCGGAGATATTTCCCTGGATGCTGGAGAACTGGCTTGAAAGCTCATTAGCCATGTTTGCAAGGCCTGTGGAGGTTTCAGATACCTGAACAGATCCATCGGAAATCTTGCTGATAACATCTTTGTTGTTCTCAAACATATTGTTAAGTGATTCACTCATCTGTCCAAGCTCATCACCGCTCTTACTCTTAATCTTCTCTGCTGTGAAGTCTCCGCTTGCAAGTACGCCGGCAAACTTCTTAACATCGTTGATGTTTCTGGCAATACTCATAACATATGTCCAGATAACTGCTGCGCCTACAGCAAGGGCAATTAGGCAGATAACGATAAGTTTATTTCTTGCACTGGTAACAGGTGCTTCCAGCTCTGTTATGCTCTTTCTGGTAATAAGTTTCCAGTTAACTTCAGGAATATTTACAAAGTCAATGATTATTCTGGTTCCGTTCTCCATAAAGGCAGCCATCTGAGGGGCTTCATCACTCTTGGAAACTATCATGTCTGCAAGGGCTGCCAAATCTGCATTTTCATCTGCAGAAATATTTACGCCTTTCATGACATAGTCATCATTATCGCAGGAAATATATGTTCCTACTGAATCTACCAGCATAGCTCTTCCGGTCTCACCAAACTGGATGGACTTAACCATATTAGCGATGTCAGTCAGCTCCATATCTACAGTAACACATCCAACATATGCTCCATTGTCATAGATTGGAGCGGAGCAGCTGGCCATGATCTTTCCCGAAGTAGGATCATAATATGGATTGGTTATGATCGCCTGTCCTTCCGACAAAGCTTTTGCATTAGTATAGTATTCCTGGCTAAGATAATCATATTCTGCATTACTGTAATCCCAGGTCTCTACTATCTGTGAGCCTTCCTTGTACCAGTATGGACCCATATATTTCTCATTCGCGTCAAAAACATTAGGCTCAAACCACAGGCCAGATCCAAGCATTGAATCATTTTCATTTAAGATCTTCGAAATTGTGGTTCCATAGCTTTGTGCATCCACAAACTTATAGGAAGTGGATACCATTGCTGCTATATTGACAGCAGAATTCTTGATCAGATCAAGATTTCCGTTCATCTCTTTAGCTGCTGCAATCGTGGTTGCATTCATTGCTTCCGTGGATTGCACCTGAATCTGATTCGCTAGCTCGTTACTGGCAATATAGGTCAGAAGGATCATTGCAATCGCCACAACCGGAAGAATACACAATAACATCTTTGCCCTAATGCTCATTTTCTTCATAATCATTGCTCCTTATTCTGATAATTTGTGACTTATTTGGAAATTGTTGCTCAAAATCCTAGATTCATTTTACAACAGGCGGTCATTTTTTAGTCTAAATAAAGTATAAATTTGAATAAAAAGATGATAAATGACTGACAGTCTTTTATACAAATATATTATCGTTATTTAATAAATTCACAGTCACTAATATGATAAAATCTAAACTAAGAAAATGTGTGTGCTTTTTGAGTAAAAGCGGAAAGGACTATTTATGAACGCTGAACAGTATCGTCGCGCAAATAGTAGCAGTTTCTATGTATGTATAGTAATTTTCCTTAGCGGTTTAGGTCTTACTATTATTGATGCATTTAATACCGGATTTGCTATTGGAAAAATTGCAATCTTCATCTCAATAGCCATTGGTGGAGCCCTTGTCGCTATCGGAAATTTCAAATTCCCAACAGAAAAAAAAGGATCCATAATGATAATGAGCGGAGCAACAATCTTCTATTTTGTTCTCCTTATTGCGGAAGATGATATGATCTACTTCGCATATGGCCTTCCTATCCTTATATGCAGCATTGTCTATCTTAATGTTAGGCTGTGTAAATTTGGAATCGGAGCCATCTGTATTTCCTTCGTAGTCACAGGAATAATCTCATTTATGAAAAACGGAGGGCTTACAAAAGAATTTCTTCCGGCTCTCATAACCCTGGCATTGGCATTTATAGCATGTCTTTATACTGTTACTCTTCTTACCAAATTTAATGAAGAAAATAATGCAGTTATAAGTGAAAATGCAGAACGGACTTTGGATACCGGCAATCAGATGGCTGAGATTGCCAATACTATCACAACCTTATTTAATGATTCCCAGGAAAATATGCAGTCTCTTCAGGATATCATCAAAGCTCAGCAATCCGGCATGCAGGATATCGCCAGCAGCATGGAAAGCACTGCACAGGCTATTACAAATCAGGCGCAGCGAGTTCAGCAGATTCAGGAAGAAACCAACGCAACGGAACAGCATCGTCAGGACATGACTACCGCATCCGAGAATGCCCAGTCAGCTGTTAAAGAGGGTGTAAAGGGAATTGCAGAGCTGAAAGAAAAATCCAAAAACGTTTCAGAACAGAGCCAGGTTACCGTTCAGGCTACTCAGGCTGTTATCAATAAGGTTGAAGAAGTTCAGAAGATCGTGGGCTCCATCATGTCCATATCCAAGCAGACCAACCTGCTTGCCCTGAATGCATCAATCGAGGCAGCCAGAGCCGGCGAAGCAGGAAAAGGCTTCGCTGTAGTTGCTAACGATGTCCGTGAACTGGCTGAGGAAACCAACACCGCTTCCACTCAGATCACAAACATCATCAACGAGCTGAATGAAGATGTTCAGAAAGCAATGGCCAGCATCGACGATACCGTTAATTCAGTTACCGAGCAGAATGAAATGATCGAGTCAGTTGGTGAAAACTTCAACTGTATCGACGAGAATGTTTCAGAAATGCTCTCACGCTTTGCTGAGATCGGCGAAGGCATGCAGTCCATCGCAGCTTCAACCACCGAGATCAACGACAGTATCTCCAACCTCTCTGCTACCAGTGAGGAGGTTGCCTCCCTCTCCAACGAAGGTGTACGTAGCTCAGACCATGCTGTTGAACAGTTTGATGAGTTCAAGGGAATCCTTGGAAATATCTTCCAGCAAGCAAATAAACTTAAAGATATGCAGAGTAATTAATTTAATTGAATTGATCGAGATTTTTTAACTAAATGCACTTCCTCTGGCAACAACTTATAAAGTTATCTGCCAGAGGTTTTTTAATGGCAAAATTTATAAATTTTTTAATTTTTTTACACAAAAAGGTTAACTTTTGCGCATAATTTACGATATAATAGAAGAGAGCAGTAAATACCTGCGACTTAAATTTTTAGACTATTCAGGAAAGGAGGTAAATGTGTATGACAGCTACATGCGATGTTAAGATGGAAATCATGGATTGCATCAGACGCGATTGCGAAGATGAGTACTATCCTGATCCAGAGAAAGTTGCTCATATCACCGGCTTACCATTGGGGGTTGTTTTTGATTTATTAATCGAACTTAAAAACCAGGGTTGTCTTGGAAAAAGATGATCATTCTCAAATAAAATGGAGAAAACCATGGAAGATACGCGATATTAAAGGACCTGTGCCGCGAGAGCATAGGTCCTTTTTCTTTGTATTGTAATATTCTTTTTTATCAGAGCATCTCAACAGGCTCATGGGAGAAATCAGCCTTCCCTTCATTGTAGAGCGTCCTGACAAAATCAATAGCCCTCTGTCCTGACTCTTCTATCGCAACATTCTGGCTATAGATGAATTTTATATTATCGCCGGTACTAAGAAGGAAATCCATCTCTGTTCCACTGATCTGACCATCACCAAAGTCCAGCGGCTTTACTTCAACAGCTGTGACTTCTTTTACAACGCCTTCACTAAAAAGAACTCTCATTAAAAAACCTCCTTGACTATTAATTTTGCAGAAAAACACTATCTATATTTTAGCATTAAATAGATGTAATTGCGATACTCTTTGGATAATTGGACTGTTTATGCTATACTATGCTTTGTGCAAGAATTATAATTACTGAATGATAAAGGAGTTTTTTATGGTTAAATTTGGCAAAACAAGCGCATTTTTGCTTAGCGCTGTTTTATCTATATCTTTATTGACTGGATGCGTTTCCTCAGCGGATAAAACCGCCGCAAAAGAAACCGCCGACAGCTTCCTGAACCTGGTTGCCTCAGGTTCCACAGATGGAATAAGCGAATACTGCACAGAGGAAGTTGCAACCGGAGATTTTGTTAAACTCTTCGATTCCGGATATCTTGCGGAGCAGATCCTGGCCGATCAGGACACCTCTTCTCTCACAGAGGAAACCTTAAATGAGCTTGATGAATTCTGCCAGCTGTTTTCAAATATGGTCACAGGCTATGAAGTAAACGAAGTAACACCCAATGATGATGGTTCCATCACCGCAATCGCTACTATCACCACTGATTTTCCGGTGGATATAATAAAGAGCAGTTCCACCTCTTCCAAGGTTATGGAGGCTGCAGGAGCTTACTCCTCAGAACATGAAGAAGAAATAGCTGCATTGTATGCTGAACAGGGTGAAGAAGCCACTTCTCAGAAGATACTGAATGATGTTTTTCTTGTGGCTTTACAGACCTATGAAGAACTTATCAGAAGCTCATCCCCACAGAACTATGCAATAGCTCTTAAACTCGAAAAAAACGCCGAAACAGGCACTTATCTTGTGACAGAGGTAACGGACTACCTCAGCGCATCAGAAGGGGCTACAACAGCCGCAGAAGAGACCACAGTGGATTAAGAATAATAACATAATATAAAAAATCAACCCGGAACTCTTAAGTAAGAATTCCGGGTTATATTATTATTAGGTTTTGCAATTAGAATAGTCCAAGCAACAGCCAGGCAAGAAGTACAATGCCTATCAAAAGTCCCAGACATATGGGCATGATAGTTATCCAGGCCGACAGGATCATAGCGAAGAGATCTCCTT
>JAEEGL011916832.1_pt1 | contig 18402 bp, 18 predicted proteins | sample 9134231 | NCBI WGS metagenome assembly JAEEGL01 (sample SAMN16246548, study PRJNA631951) | gut metagenome | biome: gut microbiome; feature: rumen; material: fiber-attached | host: Bos | place: Iran: Karaj | collected 2018-10 | reverse complement strand
CGTAATTTGACCATTCTAAAATATTGTTCTTGTCGAATACGATCATTGGTATCTCGCAAGATATTATCTGGCATAGACTTTAACGTTTCACAAATATCTAGAACAACACTCATATATCCATTTTTAGGTTTACGAGTTAATTGTTGAATAGCTGATCTAAAAGAAGTCGTTGTGAAAAAATTCATAACTATGCAATAGCGTCCAAGTCTGCCACTAAATCTTTATAATCTGAATTATTTGAAAGTTTAACATTAAATTCATGCAAATCACTACACATCTCACTAAAAGCATCAATGCTACTATGGAAATCTTTTACAGCAGATTTCATACCCACATAAAAACTACTCTTACGAAGCTTTGTATAAACCTGATACATCTTGGCACGGGTTAAAACAAATTCATTATAAAACGTCTGAGAGTCTTCAGCATTTAACTCGACAAAGTGCTGACGAACCAACTCTACAAACGCATTAATATCATCAGTAACAGCAACCACCTTTTTCTTGATGCTATTGATTTTATCCAAGAAAGCATCAATGTCAAAAGACTCATCAGCAATTACTTCAGTCTGTTTTTTTACACCGACATATGTCTGCTGTATTGTTTCAACGCACGTACACATAATACTGTCTCCTTTATTATTGCTGCAAAAATATATCTTTTTTCGCTATTCACCAAACATTTTTGTTTTTTTTACCAATAAAGCACAAACAGCTGCCCGAATAAAAAACGGACAGCTCTCCTCTTTGAGATGGCTTGGGATGCAACATCATCGGAAAGATGATGCATGATGTTTTAGGAGGAACAGCGCCAAGACTTGCTTGAGCGATGAGACTCATGAAACACCATGGAAGCTGCCGCCAGGCAGATACATCCCATACCATCGAATTATATTCGTGTCAATTTGTGTGATTCGTGTTCGTCTTAAAAAACAATCCGTAATTCCGTATCTCCGTAGTTCCGTATCTCCGTCACTCCGTGACTCCGTATCTTCTCTCCATAATTAGAACTTTTTGCAAAAATACAAAAACTTCTCAATATACAGCAAACTTTTCTGTTTTTTTTAGTCCCCAATCCGTAGTTCCGTAGTTCCGTAATTCCGTATTTCCTTGATTCCGCACTTCCGTCCCTCCGTAGATCCGTATTTCCGCACTTCCGTCTCTCCGTAGATCCGTCTTTCCGTTAATCCGTCTCTCCGTAATTCCTTGATTCCGTAACTCCGCACTTCCGTCTCTCCGTAGATCCGTCTTTCCGTTAATCCATATTTCCGTCACTCCGTCTTTCCGTAGTTCCGTAACTCCGTTACTCCATATCTCCGTTATTCCGTAGTTCCATAGTTCCGTAATTCCGTCCCTCCCGGCATTAGCCGTTAATCCGTCTCTTGACCTTGCTTGTTATCGTAATCAATATTTTATTAATCCTCGCACAATCATGTAGAATGGACTCACTCATCCGTTGATCCAGATATCCGTTATCTGATAGCATGTGCAACCATGTTTCAGATTCCCGTGATTCCTTCAAGGCTATTGTCGCCTTGGACAAGAAATCTGCATCGCTCTGAGGGTGTTGTGCTTCATTCATATTGGCATTGATACTTGTAGCAGATCTTACCAGTTGCCTACCCAATGCATCAACAATATCCTTATCCGCCTTGCTCAGCTTCCCTTCATTCAGATATTTGTAAAGCCTTATGATGCGACAGGAGAAGTCATAAGACAGCTCCAGAACCTGAGCATCAGCCTTTTCCGCTTCACTCATTAATGGCTTCAAAGTACCACCAAAAGTCCTCACATCCGTAGATTCGTCTTTCCTTGATTCCTTCTTATTGTAGTTCCCCTTCTTGGTATATGTCTTTTTCCTACATTCCATTATTCCGTCCCTCCGTATATCCGTCATACCGCCCTTCGGGCTTATCCGCACTTCCGTACCTCCGTAATTCCGTCACTCCGTGACACCTATATTGCTTTCAGCGTAAACGCCATTTCAAAACTGATCAGCCTATCATTGTTCAAATATTGTTTCCAAGCCTCCTCTTGATGGCTTATTTCAGAGATTTGTGTCGGTGATTCATTCTTGAATCTCTGATGAATGTATTCAAGCATCTCCAACTCCTCTTCTGTAAAGCAACTCATGTTAGGCGACTGTTTAGAAACCAGTTTTGTGCCAGCTTTTCCACCTGAATACTGAACGATTTCCTGATCAATGTCGTTATAAAAACTATAGACTCTATCCCAATATAAAGGGACAGGACCATGTGTGATGGCTTTGTAACATAAACCGGTCATTCCTTTACCTGTCAATCGATATGCTAAGAAATCCGTATAGAAGAGCAACTTGTTCATCTTAGTAAAAAACACACCATCACTCTGCTCTATATAATACAGTAATATGTTTTTTAACTTATCTATCGACTGTGTAGCATAACCATTAAATATGGTTCTTCGGCAAACGTTAAATATATGCTCCATCTCAAAATGAGAATATTTCTCACTTTTCCACGATCTGGTTTTCTCCATAAGCTTGGAAAACTCATTTTCGGAAAATTGTCCTCGAGCATTGAGCACAAAAGCTAGAAATATCTCAGGATTCATAATCAACATTAGCACCTTACCATTTGCTTCGCTTGGCATTTCTCCGTTCTCATATAACCGGTATTGGTTTTCGCCAAAGCCTAAGATCTCCGACATCTTGATGGCTGGAAGCCCATAATGCTGACGAATACGCTTAATCTCGTCTGGAAACGGAATACCATATTTAGCCCGGTACTGGTTATACACCTGGGCTAAGTTTGCTTCATCCAGCTCTGATGTAGTAAAGCGCTCATGAGAGTCCTGGCATTCATAGAACTGATGAACATAACGAAAAGTCTCTTTTCTATATACAAGAGTTGAGGGTTCATTAAGAAGCATTGCCACACCTCCCGTGAATGGGCTTGTCATTGTCTGTTTAATCATAACATTCAGTTCTTAAATGGATAGTTCATTTTATGTTCAGCGATATAGAAAGAAATGCAGATAGTGCTATTGTTCGGAAGACCTAACGTGATTTTAATATATACCTCCTGACCTTTCACGTTTTTGCCAAACACCCACATCTCCCCCACTTTATTAAGAATATCCACAATAGGTCCTTCCACATAGTCCTCAGGCTCTATGTTCATTATGACCTGTTTGCGAACGGTCGTATTGATTTCCAAAGTGGCAAGTGTCTGAAGGTTCTTCCCCCTATCGTCTCGGAAAACGATATCAAACACCTTGATTTTCTCCTTTAGCCGCTTCAGAAAAGCTTCAACTTGTTCTTTTGTTGCCATTATATTATTGGTGTACCAGGTATTGATTCTGGTGCAAATTTAGTATATTTTGCTAATATAACAGCAATAATTTATCATAAATCGACGAAAAAGTTCATAATTTATTATATTTAACATATTTTCGCCACTAAATAGTTGATTTTTCGAAAGAAGGACTTGACTATTCCGAAACTTTTGGATTAATCCATTAATCTACCCTTCAATCTCCAGGAACCCCATCACCTCCAGATACCTCACCTCCCACCTTTCTTCCTACATCATAATCATTCGAATATAATCGGTACTTTTTCATCATACTTATTTGCATTGGCATTACCAAGTACAACTCCGGTCATAGTAACTTCAAAAACCGTATTGATCTGATCCCACCATACCCTTACCATTTTCAAATAAGGGTATTTCGTCATCTCTTCCTCAAACAATTTATCAAAACGATCTTTTGTTGGTTGATCTGTCTCATACAGTGCATAGATTTGATGAAGTGCTTTCCGTTGTTCTTCAGTAAAACTGATCTTCAACGTTACACCTTGAGCCAAATGCTTCTCAATAATCAGCTTATCGATATTACTCTCCTCTACAACATTCAACCTTACATAATCTTTATCAAGCTCATGATCAGCCAATATTGCAGGAGGAAGCCCAACACTTTGAAGCAATTCTATAGCCTTTTTGTAATTCTCACCTTCCTTTTTCAATCCTGGTAGTCGATAGCCTTCCAAGTGATCACCAATAATCTTGCTTGATTTAGCCAAAGACATATATGACCCTAGGGCAATCTTTACCAAACCGCAAGCCTCCAACGATTCTACCCACTGAGTTCCTTCAGGCAATGGGGCATCACATATCACCTTTCTTAAAGTTTCATCCATGACTTGAAACCCTTGCTCAATTACTCCTGACACAGGAACAATCCTAAGTAGCATAAATGTTACAGTTAACCCCAGAAGAGCATCATCCGTAATAAAAGGCAGCATTTCAACAGCTTTTTTAATATGAATCTGCGATTTCCTGTCATTTCCTACCTTTGTCCTTCTGGCTAACAATTCCGCCAACACCTGATAGTCGTTTTTCCTATCCGTAGTCGCGGCTGCTTTCTGAGCATCTATTAATAAAAATTGGAATGCAGGGTCGCCAAACGCCTCAAAGCCCTTCTCTATTTTACTCATCCTCGCCAAAAGATCCGTCCTAAACTCTTTAGTACGTTCTTCTGCTTTATCAATTGATTCGAATGATAAGTCACGAGCTGCTATTAGCCATTTCTCGTCAAATATCGCCCTGCAACGTTCTTCTGTTATACCAGTTATGTTATAGTTAAATGTTGCCCCCGGGCTATTTGTTAAAGCCGGAGAATTCTGGCTGTTCTGAGCTACAGATTGAATAGAATCGCCTATCAAAGTTGAATTCTTTATATTGGCACCTTCAATTTGAAGTTTATCCAGCCTCATACGCATATAATCGTATAACATTAACAAAATATAGAAAGCCGTGCCTATAAAGAAAGCTTGTACGTTATAGATGTTTATATCTCCATGTTGTGCTCTGAAAGTCCCCGCATAGTTCTCCTGATCAGAAAAAAAACCCGCAATATCTATATACCATCCACTCAATACAAGAATAGAGAACGCGACATATGCACTCAGTATCTTCCATTTAGAAAATGCTAAGACAACCATTCCCCAAATTTTATGTACTATACCTTTCATATCAACTTCACAAACCATATAAATCCAACTCCTCCCACTTTCTAACTTACCACCTTTATCGGATTGAAATGTGCCACCATTTTATTTTCTTTATTCTCCATACCTTTCATCATTTATTCGGTTATATTCTGAGAATGTGCTCTTTTTTCTTCAAAAATCCAAATTTCAGTTCATATTACATACCCTCATTATCCCTTCTCTTCCTACGAATGGATATAGCCTTCAAATGCTCAAAAATAGCATCAACATCTGTCTCATCATTATCTTTTATTTTGAATATATCAGAATTACCAAATACATAATTACGGACGTTAGTATTATTCATAAACAATTTGTTTTCGGAATCTTTAAACAAGTAGGTATTTCCATCTTTATCTTTCCTAAATATTCTAATAGAATCCCTCCGTAACTTTTTATACGATAAGAAAGAAGTATCTTGACCAGCAACAATTAATTGACAATCACTCGACAATCGTAAATAACATGATATCATATATCGAAGAGCTTCTTCATGAATACCAGCAGGCTGTTCATCTAGGAAAACAGTCATTCCCCTGCTTATCAGCATTTGTGTCATGGCTATCAGCCTAATCAATGCCAACGTACCATCTGACTCCAAATCTTCATCTAAGGGATACTCTCCGCTTTCTGTTTGGTGATAGAATGTTATTGTCCTTATAATCCTTTCCTCCATAACAAACATATCTGGTATTACGTCGACATTTTCAATACGACCAAACCTCGTACTTATAGACCGAGGAGATTTCCATCTATGCTCTGTTATTTTATAATCACTAATATTCGAATTAATGAGATTAAGAAACATCAAAAGGTCGTTCTTAAGTCGTTTCTGTTCCATTTTTGTTCCTCTTGATAATATATCGGCAAGAGTTTCATCTTGAGCAACATTCATACCTATCTTATCTCTAAAAAACAAATAGCTGGCACTTAATGCTGGACTGTTTAAATTCATCGCCCAGAATGAAGATAATACAGACGTATTTGATGTCGTTTGTCTTTGCAAATCTATCCTGTCTGCAACTGAAAGACCACTTTCCGGTTTAACATCAACTATTGACAATCCCCTTTTCTCATCGAACGTTCTTATATATATAGGTATCTCCCGTGTTCTTTTTGACATTTTCAAAGATTCTTCATGTATCACAGATTCATCATATGTTATACTATAAAGATATCTGGTATCATCAGTATAAAAAACCACATCAAAAATAGTTGGTTCATGCCTCGACTCATTATCAAGCATGAAAGGCATATACTCTAGCGATTCGTCTCTTTCTGAAGGTTTAGCGATAACTAGAGTTCTCATGGTACGAACTGCATTAATAAAATTCGTTTTTCCTGCCGCATTATTACCAAGTACAAAAACTAATTTAGCAAGTTTTTTATCACCACATTGTTCATACCATGTAGTTTTACCATCAAACTTCTCTTTTTCCCTTGAACTTACAAAGGAAAATTCCATCTTCTCTTTAATGGATAGATAATTCTTTATACATATCTTCTCTATCATAACTTATACGATTTTGGTTGCAAATTTATAAAAAATTCAGGAATAACCAAGAATTTCCTATTTAAAATATACATTCTGTATTATTCACGCCAATTTTTGGCTTTTTCTTTTGGTGGTTTTACAAAAAAGTTATATCTTTGCCCTCAGTTGACCATCACACCTACCATAATTGGATTCAGGAATAATATGGTTACATTGATAATAACAACGTCAGCCCCACAGTGGGAAGACTGCAGGGCTGTACTACACTCGCGCGTGCTTTGGGCACAGCTACGATGTTCTAATGCTATGTGCTAGCTTTATTAGAACGTAAAAAATCACCTATTATTGTAAATCTTTTCAGAAAATGACTAGATATGCAAATCTTAGGGGCAACTCACCTGTACTGGCTTATGAGATTCAGCCAACCAGAATCATTGTTCAGTTCAAAACTGGCAAGCCATACTCATACAGTTATAACAGTGCAGGTATATACAACGTGGAGATGATGAAACAACTAGCCATCCAAGGTGCAGGTCTGAGTGCTTTCATCACACGTAATGCCCGTTACAATTATGAGTAAATTATACTTCTTAGGTGTGACTGTCAAACCTCAACAATGACAGGCTAAGGATGGTGGCAGATTCATCTACTTTTGTTGAAATCTAACAAATCGGTTTTTATGGCGAAACAAATACATGTCGTAAGAAGCGGTAATAGTTGGAAGTTGAAACAGGACAACGCTCTGCGCAGTTCGGGAATCTTTGGGACTCAAAGAGAAGCCATTGAACGCGGTAGGCAAATTGCCAAAAACCAGCATGAGGAGTTGACTATACATGCAACTGACAACAAAATCCGTGCAAAGTGGAGCTACGGTAATGACCCATATCCTCCCAAAGGTTAATGGTGTTGTTGCAGATTAAATGGTTTTTAAGTTTAGTTTTTAGTTTTGTAACTCCACTGGAGGGTCTCGACCAGTCGTGACCCTCCATTTTTAGGGAGACGACCTACTCATACTGGTTCTTCCGTCTATACTTTTCCGTCATTTCCAGAAGTTTTCTAAACTTCTCCACCCTCTCAGCCTTCATTTTCCCAGCATTAAGAGCTTTTCTATTAGCCTTCAACCAATTCAGATGGTCATGCTCCTCAATCCGGTGCTTCGATGGATTTCGATGATTGCTCTCAATGAAAGCCTTCACCTCTTCATATCTCGCCTGCCAACGTTCATATTGCGTCATTCTCCCCTTTCCCTATTTATACTGATTAGTATTCAGAACAGCTTCCAATTTTAATTGCAGAAAGACCTGATGTATTTCCATTTTTCTCTTTTCAAGTTCTTTTCGAAAATTCTCATCATGCAAATCGTTATAAACCTTTTTTAGCTGCTCAATCATATTGTCCTTATCAACTTGTATATCTCCTGCGTCTTTCAATCCATTAAATCTATCAGTTACGCCAAGAGAAGTATTCTTATTTACTTCATTCTGTATATCATCAAACAATTCTACCATTACCTTTGCCGTATCATCGGTATGCTTAACCAAATAAATACTCTCATCGAAATCCTCTTTCTTAACATAAATATCTTTTACGGATTTACCTGTTGTCTCAGGGCTAATCTTTACCGAAAACAACTCCGACCCAAGTCCCCAGTCAATGTTACTAGCAGTCTCATCAGTAACATTGGGGAAATTGGCACCACGATAATAAATATTCAGAATGTATAGTGCTCCAAGTGCCAACAAGAGATTACCGATGTTACCACTCTTTTGATTATTCACTCTGTCATGTTTAACTGCTTGATATGCAATTTGCCATTTTGAAGAACTCGTACCTCTTTTATAGGCTTTATGCAAAGGACGCAACATTCTGTTTCCTGTTAGAAAAAAGGACGGCGCTGTTACGACAATGGTCTTCTTACTGAGAGTCCATTTATCCTCTAACAGTTTGAAACAGTCGGTGTCAAAATATAAGTCTTTCCCATTTGGTTTTGTTCCACCATTCTCATGGTATAAAAGTTTCACCAGTGTCTCTGCCTCAATTGCTGTCCTAACAAGGAGATCCCCAATCTTAAGAGAATACACATCTAGTTGATCATCTGAAATATGTATATACTCAGATAGTTCAAGCACCTCCTTTTCTAAGCGCTTATAGGCATTCCAAAAATACAAATCCATACTATTTCCCCGTTGATTCCTATATTCTACTTACACCTCCCTATGAGCATCCCTTATTCCTCAGGGGGCATTCCAAATTTCCACACGCATGTCTTTCTGCATATCCTCTAAACTCGATCATCACTTCTCCAACGCTCTGCGTCATCACATCAGCCTTCTCAAGCATCCAGTCCCCGACATCAAGCATCTTATCGAAATCTTCATCAAGCACAATCTCCTTCACTTGATTCTTTACTTTTACCATTTTTGCATCTAACAAGCGTACCTTTTGGCTCCTGTCTTTGATATAATCCATGGTCTTGGTTATCTTCTCCATCTCTTCCCGAATATGACAAACATCGATAGAATCGTTGGCCAATGCATCCTTTATACTTTCCATCTGCTTCTTCTGTACATCAAAGGCCTCTGCATACTTCATCAATTCGTCAAGTTCCTGCTTGCATATCTCCACAATTCCATATCCCATCCTGTTGGCTTGTAGTTTCTGAAATACGACCTCCCTCTTTGCGTCCTTATAGACATACTCATCTAATAAGACATCTATCACAGATGATTTTCTGTTAGCCATCTTTATCTTAAGCAATAAATATAGAAGCAACACTAAGGAAGCCAAGCAAGCAGCTACTTCAAAATCAGGAGAGCCGATAAATTGTCCGGTGGAGAGCCTAAACGATTGAAACCATATTATAGAGTATATAGAAGAAATCGCCATCTCAATCCATATCCACAACCTGACATTGGGGAACAAGATTCCATTGACATATGACAGAACAATACTATCTTTGCCTAAATACACATTTAACAGAACCAAAACATTTGCCACAGCCATCCAAATCCACAATATTGACAGAAGCCCCCATCTGCATACACTATTAGCCAGTGGAAAAAAGGTCGCAAATGTGACGGAGCAGAGGAGAGCAACAATAAGATATGGGATAGGAGCAACCTCCTTCAAGTATTTAACCTTACGATAGTCAACACCTCTTCTACGTTCCAGAAAAGACAGAATAAATTTGACCAAACTCCTATAACAGAAACAGAATCCAATAATGCCGCTAGCAATATAACTCGTATTCAACCAACCTATCTTATCTTGATGATTGCATATTATGCTATATATAGCACATGCCACGGTTATCATCGCACCAATGACAGCCCACAAGTTCCACCCCTGATACGAATTCAGACTCTCCTCCCTATCCCTCTCCGAATATAGAAATGACAGGAAATCCGAATCCGGAAGTTCAGTTATTCTATTCGATTTATTCTTCTCCATCCTTCAAATCTTCTTCTATATTGTCATGCGTTGTCCACATTCCAAACAAAATCCTGAATATTTCTGAGAATCTGAAATCGGTCGCTGTCCTTTTACTCTTCATGTTCGAGTATGCGATGAACACAAGAAAGGACTCCAATACTGCCAAATCCATATCGTTCCCTATCAGACCATATCCATCCATTTCAAATTTATATATAGTTGAGACGACCAAATATACCACATAAAGGAAATACACCACAAACTGGATGTTTGTTGGCTTATAGACATACTCAACCAGCTCCTTGAAATACTTTTCATGTTTGTGTCCGTTTGCTGTTAGGCCTCGTGACAACCAACCGAACAACGGACCAGAATAGTGACCGGAAATAATGGCACCGAGTGAAAGCGAAATAAACAGAACTGTTTGCGAACTGATACTGATAACTGTTGACAAACTCTTCAATGCCATCATTATCACAGAGAATGGGAATATTACAATAACCATTAAGCCCGACAAAAGCAACATGGAAGGGAAAATCAGCATGATAATAAGCCATAATACCTGTATATTCCAATATGTCATTTTATAAACCAATCCCACTACCTTGTTACGTTTCTCGTATCTGCTTAGACTCATCATGAGGGTTAAAGCCAAGAAAAAGTCACCCATGAGTATGTACATAGCGGTTTTCATCCAGGTTGTATTATTACCAAGCCACAATCCTAATGAAACAACTGCAAATCCAATGAAGATAACACTTGCCGCGATATAAGCCATCACACGCTCCGCCTTTACCTTTGCATCCTGTTTTTTATGTTTTCTCACTAATGCTGCTACATCCTCGTCATTCTCCACATTAGTGCTCTTAGTATGTATTACCAATCCACCATCATCAGCATGTGTTATTTCAAATCGACAAACCTCTCCATTTGACAGTCCAACGAAAAAAGAACGCTTAATCGGCAGGTACTGCTGCTGAGGTATGGTTATCACATATTCTTTCCAAGCCATTTTGCATTTCTTATTCTTGCACATTCCGTTGATGACAGATTGAAGTTTCTTCTCTACTATCTTTTCTTCTGTCAATTTATCAGTATTCTCCTTTTTCTTTAATACAGAGTAGAAATACAGTAGAAGAATAGGAATTGTAATAGCCAGACTATATGCTGTAAAGTTCAGTATCAGTTCCACCAAAAGGATAATGGCCCCAATAAATATCGGAACGTAGACACCCCACTTCGAACGGAAATAGGGTGCCTCCTTATAGTCGAAATATATCTTCTGTTCATCCTTCATTGATTATTCACTTCTTTATGTCTCTCTGCCGCGACATCGTTGCAGCCTTCACACCGCAAATATACAAACTTTATTCCAATCTTATCCATTCCTTCCAATACTTTTTAAAATTCTTACGTCAAACACACGAAAGCACAACTATACCAAAGTCAACACCGCACAATTCACACCTGCCGGCGACACTAGCACTTCAAGTATTGGCTTTGCAGCCCCGTCAGCTTTCATCTCTTCTGCCTTATTAGCAAACTCTTCAAAATCCGTGGCACTAAATCCGCTGGGGCCGTTAGGATGCGAATGCCACTCTCCTACATAACCAAATGTAGCACCTGACCGACGCTCTATCTGTGATAGTTTTTTCCTTATGCCAGCTTTACCAAGAACCAAGTAGTCACCCCTATGTATAGTATCTTCCGGAGCCTCTATGGTGTCGATTACATGAATTGTATTTGTCTTTAGATTACACTGCCCTATAAGGTAGCCACCTGTTTCATATTTGCCAGCCATCTCGGTCTGTTCAACAATTTCATTAACAACCTTATTACATATACGGACATTCCATGTATCCACATCATAACAACAGAATTGGGGTACTTCGATTTTTTGAACCTTCAAGCCTCCATATTCATCCCTCATATACATCCAGCATCCACCATCAGAATGATTTCCCGCAAAGATATCTTTAATCGTAATACTCATAGATGAAGCGTACAAAGAAATAGCATCGTCCGCGAGGATGAATGTTTCTGAATTGCAGCCTAGTCCCACGTTTAACAAAGAAACAGGTTCGTGCGAAATACCTTTCTCCCTCATAAGATAACTTGAAACAAATGAATCAGTCTTGTATTGAGCGAGAATAGTAGCCATCACATCATCCAACCTTACCCCACCATCAGTTCCTTCACACATCAACATACCAAATTTACCATTATCATAAATAGCAGCACTTATTGCTAGTGGTCTATCCTCAATTCTTACCAATTGGTTATGGACTACCTTCGATGCAGTAAAATCAAGGAGATAGTCAGGCTTTCGTTTGCTCAAAAACTCCTTATTTTCCAATATAGTTTTGATCTCCTCACTACGAGCATCAGCCTTAGGAATCTCATGAAAGTATGTCAGATTGGCAACACTCCTCATCTCACCGGCCTTGTTCTTATAAACGGAATTATCAAGAAGTGCATGTCGACACAGATTATGTTCACTTAAATAATCGGGATCACAAAATACAATATTGGTTATACCGGATCGTACCAAATGCATTGCGATTTTAGAACCAAGAGCCCCACAACCTGCAACGATTAGCGAAGGAGCAATATCTGTATCCAAGTTTGATATCTCATGAGCCTTCTTTGTCGTAAGAGGTGATTCGTGATTGTGAAATTTTACCACTGAGGTCGGTGTCACCACTTTTTTCCCTTCGGTATCGGTATCACATGTTATTTCAAAGTTCACAAATTGATAGAAAGAATTCGCTCCTATAAGCTTTTTACTTCGCTTTATTGCTAGAACAATAACAAGACTGGAGGAATCATCATCCATCTTATCTAACATACCACTAACAGTTGTTCCTATTTCTACACCATGTCTATTCGCATAATCCTTAAGTTCCGAATATGTTCTTGGTAATAAGATATCATATGTATCACAACTCCTTTTTGAGCAATCCCAGCATACTGAGCCCCAAATAACATCCTTTTTCTCAACACCTGGTATTTCTAACAGCCAATAGTTGTCTTTCGTCAATCTCACCATTTTCTTTTCTGATCGACGATATACAAAAAGAGGTTTTTCTTCTTGCTGTTCATCAGCCTTGTCTATTTCATCTGATAGCTGTTCATAATCATACGACATGGTTGCAGTATACCCCTCAAGCCTTAATGGCTCAAACTCCCCTCCGTCCTCTATGTTCGCACCAGAAGCCAAATCCTCGTACCAAGACCTAAGATGTTTGATAAAGTCCTCAATCTCCATATTTGCGAACCACTCATCACCATTACCACGAAACAAACAGATTGGTCTAAGTCCACTCTTCGTCTCACAATAAATATGAGGTGTATGGTCATAATCGAAGTCATTTCTGCCAATAAAAACACGAGGAACTCTGTCTGGATAATCAGAATAGAATTCCACAAATACAGGCTCTTCTGCTCTTACCAGTGCCGTAGTTTTGTCATACCTTGTCGGTAGTTCAAGTGTTAAGACCAGCCTAACCACTACAGAATCATGATACCTATAATAGATGTTATCAAAAGAGACACCACTCATCCTGGCGACTCTTTTGACATCATCTAGAACACATAGCGGAACCTCCGCCTGTGTACACGATGTGAATTGTGGGTAATCGTTACTTTCTTCCATACGCTGATTTCCTGCCGGTTGTACCTGAGCTACCTATTGCCGCACCTGCAGAACCATTCTGTTGATTTTTATCCTTCCTCTGAAAGCCGCTGGATGTAACTTCATACACCACTGGTTTAGGCTTCTTTGTGCCAGGTTCCTCTGCTAAAGATATAAACTTATCCGAACCTATCAGTTTCACATATTCCCCCTTGGCCGGATAATGAGGAGGATTGTCGTCGTCATCCTTAATCTGTTTCGACGAAGCGATTATTACAGCCCCGGACATCTTATGGTCTTGTATTAAATCCTTTGACGATTTTACCGGTTCATCAGTTTCACCTTTTTTGTAAGGCACATCATTAAAGTAAGTCCATGAACAATGGTGGGGAGCCATAAAGATGTCAAAATCCAATTTATCGTCATTACCATGAGCTGAGCTTTGGTCCTGAATCTCCTCCCATATATAATGGTCGGCATCCCCACCAAACAGATACAAAGCTGATGGTTTGGTATCCGTACTAGCATTCTTAAATCTTGCCTGCATTACTATGGATGTCTCATTCTTATCAGCCTCAGCTCTTCCCTCCACCAGGCTATCTTTAAATGGCGAATGTACAAAGAATTCCAGCAGGGACATTGATTTGCCATTCACCTTTTTAATCGTTTCTCCCGGAATGTAAGAAGTTACATTCTCATATCTCTTGTCCCCATCATATCCAATAATTACTAGTCGATTACCCGCCTTCGTTTTTTCCGAAGAGTTGTCGTCCCACAATTTGCGGCGTCTTTCAGCCTCCTTCTTCAATGCTTTTGCAGGCGTGCTTGTCGCATCTGTAAAAAGCATAGGAGTTACCATCAACTCATCAATAATAACCAGGTCATTCTCCTTGTCTTTGTCCGAGTATTTCTCTGGGTCACCTAAATAATAATAGGTATCAATGCCACGGCAATGATCTTCATCGGGATGAGTCAACATAAACAAGTCCAAATGGTATCTGTTTTCACCATCAGTGCTAAACTCATCTAATAAATCACTCATAACATCATAACAATCATCATTGCTTCTAATGTTAGCATCAATCTGAATGGTGGTCGTATCGACCTTTACTAACACGGTGTCACCATTATCTACCGGATAAAATTTAACTTTGCTCATATTCTGAAAATATAATTAAAACTTTTCGTCATCATCCATATTCATAAAAACATCGTACATTTTCTTTGCAAATGTCTTGCCATTACAATAGGTCACCCATGTCACCGGTATTGTAAGTAGCAATACTATTACTCCAATCGTCACGAGGTCCTCACCAAGGGGCAGTGTATAATACCATTTATTTATCGCGGCCAGTACAAACACAAAAATGGCATCAACCAGTAGCGCAGCTGTCAGGTTGCGCCAAAACCCATAGAGACAATTCTTCTCAAAGAGTATTTCATCAAACCTTGTCACATCAAGCAGCCAACTCGCTGCTTCATCAATACGCATTACGTATTTTTTGTTCTTATACGTTTTCGGCTTGTATTTCTGAAGGTCAATATTCTTTTTGGCCAATATCATTTTTCTTATATCGGCCTTTTGCTCATCTGTATAGGTTTTATCATTATTGTAAAGAACACGTGTTGTCGGTTTAAGTCGATCACAGAAGAGTATTCGTTCCGGATAGAATTTCGCCATTGATTGAAGCGAGAATCTTAGCAAGAAGAATAAAGCTGCACTAATGGTAGAAATCGACATTAGATAAATAAGACCCTTTATCCACATACCAGCCCCTGTCATATCCTTTACGCCCATAGCCATCCCTAATATAATAGGTATAGCCAAACTCAGATATGCAGGGTATTTTCTTGCTTTCTTATTATACTCTGTATTTCGTCTTTCTATTGTTTCTTTATCTATTTTCTTAATCATTTCTTATTATTTAATACGTTTCTTACCCTCATTCTAAATCGAAACAAAGGTTATTTTATTGTTAAGAGAAGTGAAAAGCCCGTAAATTTCGCAAGGATTTTGTATCTTTGCACCCGATTTGAAATGGCTATTACTCCTTAAGTGACGTTTTCCCTGTCAAGGTCTCACAAAGCTGTTCTTTGAATAGCGATGGAGAAGATGCGGCTCTTTTATTTTTGTGTAGTTATTTTAAATTAATGGTAGCGAGGTTATCGCAACCTTGTTCATCCAATCCACCGTCTTCTTCTTTCCTTCCGCCAAGATAGTCAGGAGAAGACTATGTAGCCAAGAGTTTCATGACCGCTGCAAAGATATCGCTATTTTTTCAAAACAGCCATATTTCACCTGTTAATTTTATATAAAATGGCGTATTTTTGCTAAACTAAACAGCGGATTTTGCATAAACACCGGCAAAATCTCCTACTTAGTTACTCAAATCTTCAATTTTGTCATCATCTACATCATCATCAAAAACAGCCTCAACATTAGCATATTGATTAAATAAGTCAATAGCCCTTTCTATAATCTCAGGCTTTATCTTAGGTAGTTGCCCAAACTTGTTATTGGTCGAAAGATACTTTGATAGGCTCAAATTCTTATGGATATCTTTCAGGGTCAAATTTTCAATCGTCGACACACCATACTCATCTTTCACAGCCAATCTTACCGAATCCCTTCTTACCAATTCTGAACCCAAGAAACTATTATCTTGAGTAGTTATCACAAACTGCCCAAACTTGTCTATTCCCAAGAAAAACTTTAATATTGCATGAAGAGATGTGCGATGAATGCCACTAGAAAAATCATCCAATATCACCATTCTATCCTTCGACACCGCATCATTCAGCACCACCAGAAGTCGTAGTATTTCCAATGTGCCATCACTCTGCTCGTCCAGTGGCAACGGTATCAGTTTACCTGCATGAACTTCGTGCATAGTATTTATTGCATGCTTAGGCATATTTCTCAAGAATGCCGAAATCATTTCTGGCTTATCTTTGAACATATCCATTATTTCCTGTGGCAGTTCCGGCTTTACATCATACACCTCATAATCACGGATATTAGTATCCACAGATTCTAATATATCCAATATCACCTTTTTAAATGGTCTCTGACCTTCTTGCTTTCCATCTGGCAAACTATCTAAAAGATTAATTCTATCAAGATCAACAAAGCGGAAACCTTTCCTCAGATAACTTGCGATATCATTAAGAATAGGGTTCTCTATATTTTTTGTCGCAACATAACTAAGTATCGAACTGTTATATAACACATCGCGTCTTATAATATCCCTATCCGACGATGTCAATGCCAGTTTTCTATTTTCATACAAAGTAACTGCATAATCCCCTTCAATGCTTCTACATAACAATGTCAAGCTCGACTGTGCTTTCAGTAATTCTATTTTTTCCTCAACTATTACGTTCTCATTCCACTTTAGACTATATCTGTACCTTGATTCGTCAATGTTAAATATAACATCCACCATCGAAGGTTTTGTCAAGCATCCCTCATCAAATGCAAAAGGATGATATGGTATCTTATCTTTTTTCTCCTTATTTGAGTGCAATAATATCCCTCGGAATATGTAAAAGCTCCTCAGGAATTTCGATTTTCCCGCTCCGTTATTACCATAAATATATACTTGCTTAAGTATATTCTGTTTATTTACAGTAGTAAAACCACAATACTGTTCATCAGAAATACGATTTCGCTCTTTACCCGCCAAAAACGACAAAGTAGTGCTATTTTTAAAGCAGAATATGTTTTCTACTGTAATACTTTCAAGCATAATAATAACTCTATTTATTATTTTTTGTGTGCAAATATAGCACTAATAATACAAATATGCAAGAAATTGCGTAATTATTCTCAATTAACATGCTGTTTTTATACAAAAAGCTCATTTTCGTACAAAAACTTACACAAAAACGCTGATTAGCATCATACTAACCAGCACGTTCTTTCATCGTTCCTCCAACATCATAGCCACATTAAACAATATAACCACCCTGCTCCGTTACATTCACCAAAACCCAGTCAAAGCTGGTATTGTAACTGAGGTAAAAGACTATGAATATAGCAGCTGGAGCGAATACGATGGTTCCGTTGAACCTGTCTTTCAAATCTGCGACACACGAAGTGTCTTAAATCGTATTCCTTTCAAGGATCTCGAGGAATGGGTCAACGTCCCTCTGCCAGATGATGTCCATTGCCTCGATATTGAAGACTCCTCACGCCTCCGCCCTTCTGATGACCAAGTCATGATGCTTATAAAAACAAAAACAGGCACCACTAACAGTAGCGCCTTCCAGCTGCTTGACGATGCCACCAAGCAACAAATATTCCTGGAACTCAAAGACAGTGGAGCCTCCCTGCGCCAACTCGAACGCCTTACCGGTATCGGAAAAGGTGTCATCCATCGCATCTGGACAGCAGGGGAATAACCCGGGGAAGCGTAGCTTTCACGGCAAGGATAAGACAGAAAAGAAGAGCAAAGCTCGCTTTAGCTCGGCTTTGATGGCTTATTCTTGGGAGAGGTGACTAGCCTCGAGTTATGCCACATCGTCAATTTTGTATATTTTCTTTGACGAAGTCAAACCCCTTAATATCTGTGGGAAAATAAATCTGTGCGATCTGTGATGATCTGTGTGAACTTTTTAAAAAAAAGAATGAAATCTGCGTGACTAATTTTAACTAACAAAACATAATGAAAAGATGATGAAAAAAGGAACATTGAACAAGATTGTGAATTTCGCGATTACAGTGCTGACCGCTGCACTCAGTACCTTCTTCATGACCAGTTGCAGGCAATTCTAACTGCCAATAGCCTATGCGAAGCATTGATTTAAT
>JAEEGL010018894.1_pt1 | contig 18402 bp, 21 predicted proteins | sample 9134231 | NCBI WGS metagenome assembly JAEEGL01 (sample SAMN16246548, study PRJNA631951) | gut metagenome | biome: gut microbiome; feature: rumen; material: fiber-attached | host: Bos | place: Iran: Karaj | collected 2018-10 | reverse complement strand
GGACACTATTGGTCAGCTACAGGAGGGCCTGATTACTACAGATCCGTGACTTTCGTCTTCTCTAGCTCATTCGTCATGCCAGGAACCAGCAGTGATACTCCATACACCGGAATACCTATTCGTTGTGTAATTGGTAATTAATTATTATTCTAGAACCGCTTTAATCCTTCTTACCCCAGCTGAGGAGGATTCTTCTTTTTTAATCTTAAACTTGCCTAAGACTCCAGTATGTTCAACATGTGGACCGCCACAAACTTCTCTGGAAACCGGATTCTCGAAATTACCAATCGTATAAACCTTCAACTTTTCCGGATACTTATCCCAGAACTGCCCATGTGCCTTTAAAGTATCGCGCGCGTACTTTTTATCATACTCATCAAACACGACCGGAAGATCCGCTTTAATCCATTCATTAACTTGTTCCTCGACTTTCGAAATCTCTTCCGGTGTCATTTTATGGTCCAAATTAAAATCAAATCTCACTCGATCCGCCGTAATATTTGAACCTCTTTGACAAATATCTGGCGCAACTAGTTTTTGTAAAGCCGCGAGCAATAAATGCGTTGCCGTATGATACTTGACTGTCATCTCGCCGTGATCTTCAAGTCCACCTTTAAACATACCTTTAGATGCGGTCTGGCTACGTTCGCGTTGTTCCTTTAGTGCCGCTTCGAATTCTTCGCGATACCCTTCCGTTAATTCAATTCCCTCACGGTAACATTCCTCAACTGATAACTCAAACGGGAATCCATAAGTATCCTGAAGCATGAAAATATCTTTACCATCCAAAATCTTATGAATATTTGTTAACTTTCGTAATTCTTTTAGACCTTTGTTTAAAGTTTTTCTAAACGCATTCTCTTCATGAAGCATTACTTCTAAAGCCATTTCGCGATGCGTTAAGATCGAATCAGGCAACTCTTCGTAGTTACTGGCTACAATCGGTACAATTTCCGCTAAGAAATTATCCGAGATTCCGAGATCCAAAGCGCGAAGAATCGCCCGACGAAGCAACCTCCTCATCGCATAACCTTGCGCCTTATTCGAGGGCACTAAACCTTCCGCCGCAAGTAAATATGCCCCGCGAATATGATCCGCAATCACTCTCATTTCATCCGTATTATTATCATACGACTTCCCCGAAATCTCTTCGAGTTTATCAATAATCGGTTTCATTAAGGAAATCTTAAAGACATCGAACGAACCAATCGAAGCTGCCGTAATTCGCTCAAGCCCTGCGCCGAAGTCAACATTTTTCTTCTCCAACTCCGAGAAAGTTCCATCCTCATTTCGTTTATATTGCATAAAGACCGAATTCCCGATTTCCATGAATCTCGCCCCGTCTGAAGCCGGATGCGCTAAACCGTATTTTTCAACATCCTGTTTATCATCCCCGAAATCATAAAATACTTCCGAATCCGGTCCGCAAGGATCGCCAATCGGCGTCGACTCGCATCCACCCCCGCGACTCCACCAGTTTTCATGATCATCATAAAAGAAAATTCTCTCTCCTGGCTTAATCCCGCGTTTATCCCCGTCCTCAGCCGTGCCGATTTCCGCAATTTTCGCCTCAATCCCGGCCTCTTTAAACACTTTTTGCCAAATCTCCGCAGCTTCAGTATCTTTCGGAATCCCGTACTTCTCGTTTCCGATAAAACAAGTCACGAAAATTTTCTCCGGGTCCAATCCGACTTCTTCGGTCAAAAACTTAAAGAAATTTCGGATTTGTTCTTCCTTAAAATAGTCTCCTAAAGACCAGTTCCCGAGCATCTCAAAAACCGTTGTATGGCGAGGATCGCCAACATCCTCAATATCCTGCAAACGCATCGATGGCTGCGAATCACAAAGTCTAGTCCCGAGCGGGTGTTCTTTTCCTAATAAAAACGGGAGCAAAGGCTGCATTCCTGAGCCGGTAAATAACGTCGTCGGGTCGCCCTCCAAAACAAGTGGTGCCGGCTGAATGATTTTATGCCCATTTTTAACTTGAAAATCTAAGAATTTTTGTCGAATTATGTTTGCGTCCATAGAGACAATTATATCACATAATTATCTCGTAGAGTCTTTGCCAGGTCTCTAAACCTAAATCCGCCGGTCGTGCATCTAAACTAATCCCTAATTTCGAAAACACGCCCACAAGTTCTTCTCGCGATTTCAAACTACTAAGGTTCGATAGAACCTTTTTTCTCGGCGCCGAAAAACCAACTCGAATTAGTTTAAATACTTCATCTTTAACTTCCGGCTTTTTCGGCTCTAAAACAATTACCTGACTATCAACTTTCGGCGGCGGCGTAAACTCTGATTTTAAAACTACCGGCCCAGAAAAAACTTCCGCCCGGTTTTTCACAAAAAGAGACAAAACCGATTCTTTTTCGTCCAGAATCCGCTCCGCAACTTCTTTTTGAATTAATAAAACAACTCGTTGAGGTAAGTTCGATACCGTTAATAACTTTTCAATTATCGGACTCGTAATATAATACGGAATATTTCCCGCAACCACATACGGTTCATTAATTAAAGAAAAATCATACTTCAAAATATCTTCATTTACAACTTCTAAATTTTTCCCCGGAAAAGATTTTGGTAAATTATTAGCTAGCCCCTCATCAAATTCAACTGCTAAAACCTTATCAAATCTTTTTAATAAACTCGACGTCAAAGTCCCCAGTCCCGGACCAATTTCAACGCATAAACCGTCCTCGCCAGCCAACTCGGCAATTTCATCTAAAATCCCCCGATTATAAAGCCAGTGTTGTCCCAAAGATTTCTTATTTTTCATTAATACCAACCGTGTGCATACCAGAATTCAATCGCCTGCTTCCAACCCCCATATCTACCAGTTACATACCCACTCATCCACTTAATCTGAGTTACCGGATTAGTCTCCCAATCCGCTCCATAAGCCGCCATTTTCGATCCCGGTAACGCCTGCGGAATTCCATACGCTCCAGAAGTATAGTTTCTCGCATCTACCCTACAACCACTCTCGCGATAAATAATATCAAGCGCCGCTGAAAGATCATCTTCACTCACCCCAGCTTCTCTCGCCCAACCCGCACAAGTACTCCATTCCGGCGGAATTGACTTCTTCGCTCCTACCGCTACTACTCGTGCTATCGGTTCACGTACTACTACCTCCGAAACAACCTCTCTCGATACCTCTTCATTATTAATATACTGTACTTTATAAGTTATTCTCTTCGTTCCGACTTCGCCAAGCTGTTTCACTTCAGTTTTTCCCGATGCAAGGTTAAAATCTCGTACTGTCTCTTCGCCAAAAGGAATTTCTTCTTCTACCGTAATTTCTCTCCCGCCATTTCTCGCGATTTCATAAACCGTCGCTACACCTGCTTCGAGGAAATTCAGATTCGGTTTTGAACTAATATCATCACCATCATAAACCGTAATTCCAGCTTCCTTGAAAATCTCATTCGGGTTATAACTTGCCGTCATTACATACTTTTCGCTTAATCCGTCTTTTACAATTACAGGCCTAGAACGATAAATATTTATAAAGAAATTATCGGCGTTAATTTCCGAATCTAAGCTCGGCTCGATTCTGTCGCCATTATTGATAATAATTTCCGCTGCGTCGATAGCATCGCCTACCGTTTTAGCATTCGTTCTAATTGTCAATTTAGATCCACTGTCATAAAAAGTCACAAAATTAGCGGTTTCATTAACCGCGATAGTTTCTTCCGTATCAGCGAAGGTTCGATGATTATTTACCTTAGCTAAAAATACAAAAACAAGCACGATAGCCGTCATAAAAAACAAAACCAGCACTTTATCGAATTTTCGAAGAAGTTGCATGTATATATTATATCACACTTAAGCTAGAAAAAAATAAAAACCCGGCTAAGAACGGGTTTTTACTAACTAATTCCTAGGTGGGGTCAACACATCTAACCAAAACAGCTCTACACTCTCCACCCTCACATAACTTAGATCACTCTCAACGTCGGTTTGATCCAAATTACAATCTTATTTTAGCATAGCCAAAATGCTTGTCAACCTTGTTTTTTAAAAATCTTTATGGTTTAATATTAATCCCAAATCACTATTTTAACAGAGAAAAAACTAAAAAACCGAACACTCCCCGCTTGACAATTTTAAAAAACTTATGATAATATTTTAATATGAATTGGAGGAAATGGTTAGACGACTTCGCTTTAGCCGGCAAAGGTATTCTACTTGCAACTAAAGAAAAACGTTTTTGGTATGGTTTTATTCCGAGTTTCTTATTCTTCGGACTCTTAATGAACCTGCTTTCTGGTGGAACTTCGAAATTCAACCTAATGTTCACCCTGGGATTTCCACACAACTTCAGAATCCTCGGCGAAAGTTTCTTAGGTATCTTCGGTTTTCACCAACCTTTTCTCGACTGGCTCCCAATCTTCTTTATCGCTTTATTACAGGGTACACTTATTGGCTTAATTGTTGTCCTATGGAAAAAGAAACGCGAAAACAATGCCGCAAATCTCGAAAAAGCCGGGATTATTACTGGATTAATCGCCCTTGGCGCCGGTTGTCCGACCTGCGGAACGACGCTTCTAACTCCACTCATCGCTGTTTTTTTTAGTACCGGTAGTCTCGCTATTGCCGGAACAGTATCTATCATTGTAACCTGGGTCGCAATCATCATCGCCATCTTCGCCTTGAAGCGTCTCGGCCTCGAAACCTATGTTATAATCATTAATGAAAAATACCTCGCAAAGAAAGTTAAGAAGGAATCTAATGGAAGAAAAAACCAAAAACCTAGTAAAAAGGATTCTTAGTACTGTCGCTTTTATCGCAGTTCTCGTCGTCCTCGGCTTCGCCATGATTGCTAGTAAAGTTGAACCAAAAAGCGCCGAAAAAGCCTGGTATACCGAAATGAGCGTCGGAAATCCCGAAGCAAAAAATCATTTTATTATCTATTCTGACATCATGTGTCCTTACTGCGTTGCCTTTGAAAACGCAATTTTTGAAAATGAACAAGAATTCGAAGAATATATTAAAGAAAATGATATTTTAATCGAAGTCCGAATTGCCGATTTCCTTTATGAATACGGCGAAGCTCGTGCGATTAACTCTCGTTATTCTGCTCTCGGTACTTACTGTGCTAAAAACGAAGGAAAGTTCTGGGACTACTATAAATTAGCAATCACTACCGTTTGGAAAGATTATTTTAGCAAAAGTGGAAAAAACGCCTTTTCTAGCTTGAATGCTAAAGACAAAGACTATTGGATCGCACTTGGCAAAAAGCTTGAACTTAGCGAAAGCTTTGAAAGTTGCGTTAAAAACGATGAGCCATTAGAAGAAATCATGGCCAACGCAAAAAAAATGACTAAACTCGTTAGTGGCATGCCTTACTTCAAATTCAACAAATATACCAGTTCAGGCTTCGACCTTTCTTGGGGTTGGGATTATGTTAAAATGTACTTCGAAGCCGGCTTAGAGAGTTGATTTAAAAATCTTTTCGTTTTTTATTCTATCGGGCAAATAATTCTTATCTAAATGGAACCCGGATTCCCATTTTTGGCCTTTTCCGTATCCTAAATCTTTCATTAGTTTTGTTGGCGCATTCCTCAACCAAATCGGCACCGGTTCCCCCATCGTTTTTCGCGCTAAATCCATCGCTTTATACCACGCATCCGCCGAATCACGATTCTTTTTCGATTTCGATAGCGCAATACAAGTATGTGCTAATATTAATCCCGACTCCGGCATTCCTACGCGTTCAACCGCCTGGAAACAAGCCGTCGCAAGACTAAGCGCCCCATTTCCGGCCAGTCCAATATCCTCGCTTGCAAAAATCACCATCCGTCTCGCAATAAATTTCGGATCCTCGCCGGCTTCCACCATTCTAGCAAGATAATATAGCGCCGCATCCGTATCCGACCCGCGCATCGATTTAATAAACGCCGAGATCGTATCGTAATGATTATCACCTTTCTTATCATATCCCGGCACTTTTCGCCCCGCCGCTTCAACAACAACTTTTTCATCAACCTTTTCCGCTAGTGACAAGGCTAACTCCAGATCACCCAACGCGCTTCTCGCATCACCACCAGACAATTCCGCAATATAATCCAAAGCACCTTTAGTTACTCGTTTCGTCGCTTTCTCAGCTTTCACTGCTCGTTTTAGAACTTCAAGAATAGCATCTTTATTTAAAGGCGCTACGACTACTACGCGCGACCGTGACAAAAGCGGCGAAATCACCTCAAAAGACGGATTTTCAGTCGTCGCTCCGATCAAAATAATCAAACCCGATTCAACATGTGGTAAAAATGCATCTTGCTGAGCCTTATTAAATCGATGAATTTCATCTACAAATAAAACCGTCCTAATCTTAAGGTTCCAGTTTAACTTCGCTCTTTCTACTACTTCCTCAACATTCTTTTTCCCAGCCGTCACCGCCGAAATTTCCACAAAATCCGCCTTAAATTCACGCGCCAAAATCCTAGCCAAAGTCGTCTTCCCAGTCCCCGGCGGCCCCCAAAAAATCAGGTTTACCGGTTCGCCTTTTTTAACAATTTCCGTTAAAATCTTACCGTCGCCAATAATCTCGTCCTGCCCAACCACTTCCGAAAGCTTCTTCGGCCTCATCCTTTCCGCTAGTGGTACTCTATTCATGTATCTATTATAATAAAATTCTTTACATTTTTTAATTAATTATGCTAAAATTAAGGTAATAATAATTAAAGGAGTGTAGAATGGACTACTATCAAACAGTATTAAATAGCAGTAGTAGCAGTAGCAGCCTCACTGGCGCCTACGATACTGCAGCTGGAATTGGCATTTGGGGAATCATTGCCTTTATCCTAGCCATCGTCGGTGGCATTTTGGTTTACTTCCTCTTCGTAAAAGCGAAGACCGAACCAAAAGGCAAATTCGCTAAATGGCTTAAGGAATTCTTAAGCTTCAAGGTTATGTGGATTGAACCAATTATGAAGGTCCTTTACTACATTGCAACTATCTTCGTAATTCTATTCTCATTCTCGTATCTTGCTCTTGGCGGAACCGGAATTCTAATGTTCTTCATTAGCCTTATCCTCGGGCCAGTTGTCGTTCGTATCCTTTACGAAATGACCATGATGTTCATCATGATCTGGCGCAACACTAAAGACATCGCAGAAAAGAAATAGTTTTCTCAAGAGTTTAAAAATCCCCTCTGTTATGAGGGGATTTTTGTATAATTTTTTATTCATTTTTCCACAGGTTTTCCACAACCTCTTTTACCTTGTTCGCTACCCCCTTATTCCCGTCGATAATCTGTGCTCCCGGGAAATAATCTTGTATTCTGTCTCTAATTAAAGAATAATGCGTGCAGCCTAAAACCACGCAGTCAAACTCTCCGACATCACCTAATAATTCCTCCAATTTTTCATCAATTCCCTGGTTAACCTCAACTACATCCGCCAGTCCCGGACAAGCCAAAAGCGTAAACTCCTGATCCCGCCCTTGGTTCTCTTTTAATAAACTTCCCAATCGCTCCGATTCAATAGTCCCAGGTGTTGCCATCACTAAAATATCTTTCGCTCCAGTCTCCGCTGCCAACTTAATCGCCGGTTCCGTCCCAATAAACTGTAATTCCGGATAATCCTCGCGCAGCTTATTAAGACATCTCGTCGTCGCCGTATTGCAAGCAATTACAATTACCTTCGCACCCCAATCTTTTAATTCATCAACGTTCTTTTTTACTATTCTGTTTAATTCCTCATCTGTCTTTTCGCCATACGGACAGTTTTTCGAATCAGCAATGTATTTATACTCTTCGTCTGGCAAGATCTTCTTTATCTCCTCAAAAACCGAGAGTCCACCTTTTCCTGAATCGAATATACCAATTTTCATGAGACTATTATATAATACATCACATGTTATCACCAATTGAGATTGCCGAAAAAAACATAAAAATGGGAGAAACAAAGGCTAATCTCCCAATCCGAAAACTACTTTTATACAGTATTCTCGCTGGAATGTTTATTGCGCTCGCTGGAGTCGGCGCAACACTAGGAAATATTTATGGCGGAAAACTAGTCGGAGCCCTAATTTTCCCTGTCGGCCTAATTATGGTCGTAGTTGCCGGGAGCCAGCTTTTTACCGGTAATAATCTAATGATTATGACTTGGATTAAAGGTAAGACCACTTTAGGAAAACTTTTAAAAAACTGGTTCTTCGTTTATCTTGGCAATTTCATTGGTGCACTTTTAATCACAATATTAGTCGTTTATAGTGGTATATTTGATGCTGTTTCCGATTCAGTCGTTGCAACCGCCGTCGCTAAAAATAATCTCGGCTTCCTTGAAGCCCTTATTCGCGGTATTCTTTGTAATATTCTAGTCTGTATCGCAATCTGGATGTCGATTAGTACTGAAAAAACTAGCGGAAAAATCCTTGCTATTATCGGACCAATTTTCCTCTTCGTCCTCTGCGGATTTGAACACTCCATCGCCAATATGTTCTACGGCCCAGCCGGCATTCTAGTTTCTTTCAAAAACAACATCCCCGCTGAAGGACTTACTACTCTGTCATTTCTTATTAATAATTTACTTCCTGTCACTATCGGGAACATCATCGGCGGCGCCGGGATCGTCAGTTTAACTTATTATCTTATTTACATTAGCGACAAAAAATAAACCCGAGGGTTTATTCTACAATGGTGGGCGATAGAGGAGTCGATTCGAAGAACGGCTCCGAACCGCGTGCTCTACGATGCTATGGTGGGCGATAGAGGAGTCGAACCTCTGACCTCGTCTACGTCAAAGACGCGCTCTAGCCAACTGAGCTAACCGCCCAAATTGAATTGGTGAGTCGGGAGGGGCTCGAACCCTCGACACCGGGCTTAAAAGGCCCGTGCTCTAACCAGCTGAGCTACCGACCCAAAATACAATTACTTTCGTAATCTCCATATATTATACCACAAATTCTAAAAATAACACGAAAAACACAAATATTGACAGATAAAAATACTTATGATATAATATTAACAGGTTAATGAGCAAAACTTGTTTCGTGTGAACATTGAAAACTAGAAAGGGTTAAAAAATGATTGATTTTTGCGAAAAAGACCATGTATCTAAATTCGAGGACTAGGCAAAAGTATGGCCAACGAAATCGAAGAAAAAATGAACCGTTACGGTTATCCCGATTTCAAGGTATCCTTCCAAAAAGGGTACAAACATGCGCGTTAACCTATTTTAAAGTTCCCCGAATGATGTCGGGGATTTTTGTTACATAAAAAATGGTGGCGCCGACTGGACTTGAACCAGTGACACAAGGCTCTTCAGGCCTCTGCTCTACCAACTGAGCTACAGCGCCGCGCTTCTACATTATAACATATCTATGCTATAATTAAAACTATGAAAAAGATTAATACTTCGCCAATTTCCGGAACTCAAGAACTCTTGCCGGAAATTCAAAAATCATTTGATAACCTAAAAACAAGAATCAACGATACCTATAAGAGTCACGGCTTTTTCAATATCGAAACTCCGTCTATTGAACGAACCGAAATTCTTCTAGCTAAAGCCGGTGGAGATACCGAAAAGCAAATCTATAAAGTTGTTAAAACCGCCGAAGCCGAATCTGAGGCCGATCAAGCTCTCCGTTTCGATCACACCGTTCCTCTAGCTCGCTATATCGTCGAACACGAAAACGATTTAACCTTCCCTTTTAAAGTTTCTCAAATCGGTCTAAACTTCCGCGGCGAACGGGCTCAAAAAGGTCGCTTCCGCGAATTCTATCAATGTGATGTCGACATTATCGGACGTGATAATCTCCCCGTCGCTTACGACGCAGACGTCATTTCGACTTTACTCGACACCTTCTCTGCCTTCGAATTAAATACTCCAGTCCTCGCCCGCATTAATAACCGCAAAATTCTTTCCGGATTATTAGAGTCTTTAAAACTCGAAGAACAATCTAAAGAAATCTATAACATTATTGACCACGCCGAAAAGGTTACCCCCGAAAAAACTAAGGTCGATTTTGAAGAATTAAAACTTAAAAAAGACGACGTTAAAAAGCTTTTAAACTTCATCGAATTAAACGGCGAACGCTCGGAAATTATTACTGCACTTAACAATTTAGAAATCGAAAACGAACAATTCAGTGAAGGCGTCGCCGAACTCGACCAAGTTCTCTACCTTCTCGAATCTCTCGGTCTTAAAGACAATATTATCGCCGACATGAAAATCGTTCGTGGGCTCGATTACTACACTGGAACTGTTTTCGAATTCATTCTACCAGAATATAAAAACATCGGCTCAGTTTGTGGCGGTGGTCGCTACGAAAACCTAACCGGATATTTCTCCGAAAAATCCTTCCCTGGCGTCGGTGGCTCAATTGGCTTAAATCGTTTATTCTACGTCCTAAACGAGAAAAACCTTCTCCCGGATAACGTGGCCGAAAAGATCGACTATGCTATTATTCCGGTTTCTGAACACGAGTTCGATGAAGCCTTTAATGTCGCGAAAAAGCTTCGCGAAAAGAAATACAGTACGACCATTGTTCTAACGAATAAAAAACTCGGCGATAAAATGGCTTATGCCGCGAAAGTCGCTAAAAGTGGCATCGTTATCGGCGAAGCTGAAATCGGCGGAAAGATCCTCAACGCGAAAAACTTCGAAACTGGCGAAATGAGTGAAGTTAACATTGAAGTCATCTCAAACCCCGAAGATTTCTGGGCCGATTAATGGTATAATAATCTTATGAGCAAATTAGAAGATATTGTAAGTTTATGTAAACGCCGTGGATTCATTTTCCCTGGTTCTGATGTTTATGGCGGTTTCGCCGGAACCTGGGACTTCGGACCGCTCGGTGTTACTCTTAAAAAGAAAATCATGGATGAATGGTGGAAGTTCTTCGTTGAAGACCGTGAAGATATGTATGGCATCGACGCCGCTATTCTTATGAATCCGAAAACCTGGGAAGCTTCCGGGCATACCGCGACTTTTGCTGATCCGTTAGTTGAATGTAAAGAATGTAAATCACGTTTTCGCGCCGATAAAATCGCCGACGGTATTAACGAATCAGTCACGACCGAAGAATTTCTAGCAACTCATACGAAATGCCCGGTTTGCGGTAAAGAAAACTGGGGACCGATCCGTAAATTTAACATGATGTTCTTAACTCATGTCGGCGCCGTCCTTCCTGACGACGATAAAGAAATTGCTGAAAAGAATATCGCTTATCTTCGTCCTGAAACTGCGCAAGGCATTTTCACTAACTATAAAAACGTCGTTGATACTTTTTATCCGGACCTCCCATTTGGTCTTGTTCAACAAGGTAAGGCCTTCCGAAATGAGATTAGCCCACGCGACTTTATCCTTCGCGACCGTGAATGTTCTCAAATGGAAATCGAGTATTTCGTGAACCCGAGTGCCTGGGAAGAAAGCTTCGAATCTATGCGTTCATTACAACATGAGTTCTTAGAAGACGTCGTTAAACTCCCGAAAGAAAAGATTCATGAACTTGAAGTTCCGGCCGAAGACCGTGCTCACTATTCTAAACGCACTATCGACTTTATGTTCGACTATCCGAACGGTGAAGAAGAATTAATGGGCCTCGCTTATCGTACTGATTTCGATCTTTCGAACATCGCTCGCGAATCCGGGAAATCGATGGATTATCGCGATAAGAAAACTAACGAAGTCTTTATCCCTCACGTCATCGAACCTTCGATCGGCGTCGAACGACTTTTCCTTGCCGTACTCTCTACCGCTTATACCGAAGATGAAATCAATGGCGAAAAACGCGTAGTTTTAAAACTTCCGGAAAACTTAGCTCCGTATAGATTTTGCGTTTCCCCACTCCTTAAAAATAAACCTGAACTCGTTGAAAAAGCCAAAGAAGTCTACGACACCCTTCGTAAAAAATATGGTAATGTCACTTGGGATGATTCCGGTAATATTGGCAAACGTTATCGCAAACAAGACGAAATCGGAACTCCGAAATGTATCGTAATTGATTTCGAAACTTTAGAAAACGACACTGTCACAATTCGTGATCGCGATACGACCGAACAAATTCGCAAAAACGTTTCTGAATTATAAAAGCTCATGCTATAATAATTAACATAAAAGGAGAGTATTATGACTAATGAATCGAAAAGAACTAAAAATCCTATTGTCGCGATTTGCGCTATTGTCGTTGCAGTAATTCTACTCGTCGTTGTAGCTATATTATTGTTTTCTGGCAACAAAAAGCTCGACGATAGTTTCTTCGTCAATGACGGCTCTAAGTATGTATATACTACTAATACTGATGACATGCTTGGTTTAGACTTCGGTGAATACACGCCAGAAAAAATCCATCTAATTTACTTCTATTCTGGCGACAAAGTAACCGACTTAAGAGTCTATTATGAATTTAAGGACGAAGAAGCCGCTAAAAGTGCTGCCGAATATATTAAAGGAGCAAACGATGGCGCCCTTAAGAGCCTAACAACAAACGGAAAATATGTTATTGTCTCTACGGATGAAGCATTATATGAAGGTATGACCACTGAAGACGCGAAACAACAAGTTGAATTTATGGAAATGCTTCGAAAAATCAACTCCGGCGAAGTAATCGAAGAAGAAACGAAAAAAGATGAAGAAGAAACCGAAGAAGTAGTTGAAGAAGAAGACTCCGAAGAAGAAGTTGAAGAAGACGAAGAAGAATACTACGAAGAATAATACTAAAACAAAAAACTAGCCCTTTCGGGCTAGTTTTTTTTATTGACCGAAATTATTTAAATCTCTTAATTGCGGCCTCGATAATCCTCTTAGCCGAATCGACACCTTCAAAAGCTTTCACTTCCGTCGTACCCGGTTTCTTCAAATCCTTATAGTGGTTGAAGTGAAATTCGATTTGCTTCAAAGTTTGCTTCGGTAAATCTTCTAATGTTTCATACGCATCGCCATTATTACGATCATCGGCTGGTACACAAATAATCTTATCATCAACTTCACCACCATCAACAAACTTCATCACACCTAAAATCTTACCCTTCATCCAGATACCAGTCGTTAGAGGCTGATCCGTAATCATTAAAACATCAAGCTCATCACCATCTTCATCTAAAGTTTGTGGAATAAAGCCATAATTACATGGTTTTGCAAAAGCCATTGGTTCAACTCGATCAAGCATAAAACAAGCATGCTTTCGATCCCACTCAATCTTATGATTCGATCCCGTCGGGATTTCAATCACAACATTAAGCTCTCCATTTTTATAATCGCCTGGCTCTAAAACTTTATTAAAATCTGCCATTTTAACTCCTTTTATTTTGTATCCTAATTATATCACACCTTAGCCGCACTCCGCGCCAACTCAAAAACCTTATTTATAATCTCCTCGTCCATTTTCACTCTTCTCACAATATCAAAACTATTCGTCATCATAAGTCTAAGCACCTTTATCTCATTCTCACTAAATTCACCATTCTCCTTCTCGACGAAACAGCCCGCCATATAATCCCAGTTGTACTCTTTTTTACTTTCTAGCTTCTTCCCTTCATTGTCCCGATAAAGATTAATCTCTTCGCCCATTGTACGAGCTAAATTCAGAGAGAACCACGCCTCAATCAATTTAGTATTACAACCATCATTTAAAGCTACTAAACTTTGTCCTAAAATGTCAAAGAACTCCTCCGAGTCTGAATTCTCCGCAGCAGCATTAATCCTTTTTAAAAATCCCGAGGCTATTTCTACGCGATTCAAATCTTTCAAAATCTCACCATAAAACTTCACCATTTTCGCCCCAGTGATAGTTCTAAGATCCCCTTTTCCTTTATGAATCGTCAAATCAACTAGAGAGAACATCTCGACTCCACCCGCGAGTTTCGACTTTTCTTTTCTTACACTTTTTGCTATTGCCGAAATCTTTCCAGAAGGTGTAATAATATTCAAAATCCGATCCGCTTCGCCATAATTTGTCCGCCGAAGCACATATCCGAACGTTCTTAAATAATTATCTGTCGTATTTCTCGGCATACTTTCTTATTTCCTCCGGCAACATCTCGTCCTTATTTAAAACTCCAACTACTCCATAGTCCGCTAAATCTCTATTTTTAAAATCTAACGACGAAACTATTACGATTGGAATTTTTTTCGTATCATCATACGAAACTAATTCATTTAAAAACGTAAAACCATCTGGTCCATCCAATAATATATCTAAGAATATTAAATCTGGAATCAAACCTTTAGAAATATCCGCCATCGCATCAATCGCATTAGAAAAAATTTTAGCATCCGTTTTAGATGCCCTTTTTATACATTCTGCCATTATCCTATCGTCATCAATTATAAAAATCATCTAAAATAAACTCATCTGTTTAGAAATTGGTAAATTCACATAAAAACTCGTCCCATCACGATGCCGGATTGCTCCGACCTCCGCGTTCATATATTTCGAAAACTTCGAAGCAATATAAAGCCCTAACCCGGAAGAACCCGGACGCATTGCAATCGAAGTCGGTTTCTTTAACCATCCTCTCTTCATCTCTTTCCAAACATCAATTGGCAAAGCCGGACCGTAATCCCTAACTAAAACTTTAATTTTTCCGCCACTTTCTCGTACAATTAACTCAGCCCGTGTCTCTTCACTTGAATAATGCATCGCATTTAAGAGAAAATTATAAATCACACTATACAGTAATTCTCGATTCGCCGCGACTAATCTCGAACGATTCGAATATCTAATATATAAATCTCGATTATTGAATCTAAATAATAAACTCAGTTCCCTAGTTACCGCATCGCAAACTTCTCTAATCGACACTGGCTCCATCTTAAACAATCCATCCTCGAGCCGACGAATTTTTGCAAGATCATTCACCTGTTTAATCGCACGTTCTGAAACCTGAATCATCTTTGAACGAATCGTCTCGTTCGAAGCATCCATTTCATCAAATGATAAAGCTAGCTGTCTTAGAACAGCAAGAGGCGCCTTAAGTTCATGTGCCGCAACCAAAATACCATCTACCTCACTCTCCATATTTTCATTATACCACTATCTAGGCGTTAAACTGAATAGTGTTAAGCAAACCGTTGTAATCTTTTTCGAATAACACTGAATCAGTTTGGACCGTTGCGGTCTTATCACGAATCTTGAATATTACAATATAACCATTTAGCTCGGTATTAGGTATCGTACCGGTATACATATTCCCAGTAATTAAATTATTCTCACCAAAAGTAATAGATCGAACACTTAATCCTCCATATCTATCCATATAATCTTGATACCATTCAGTCACATCATCGAAACTTTTATTTTGGATTGTCACACGAAGCGCATTAATCGTCTCTTCACCTACCGCATCAACTTGGTTCGGATTAAAGTAAGCTTTAAAGTCGCCACCCTTATCCGCCGATGCCTCAACATATACACTCCAAGTCCTCGGATATTTAAAAGTCAATTGACCATAATCAACCGGACCCGAAAAAATTTTATAAGGCAATTTTTCGCGCTCTAAAAACTCGGCTTCTAGTTCAGCAGCCTGCTTATCCTTAGCTTCAGCTACCGCAATATCAATCTGCCCCTGTACATCTTCATGCGCCTCACTATATTGAATATACATCCAAATAAACAATCCAATAAATGTCACTGCAATCAAAGAAACCACAATAATCGCAATTGTTTTAACTAATCCAACAACATCCTTCTTTTGTTCAGGAGCCGCTTGAACTTGTTGTACAATCGGCATCCCAGCCGAAGGCTGAGGCTGTGCTTGTTGTACTTGAGGCATCTGTCCGTTATCCATAAGCTTATTATATCACACTTTACTCGTCAAACTTTTCTTTTAATACTTCAATCTTATTCTTTAACTCGTTTAAATCTTTTTCAACTTCTTTTGCTAGTTTTGTCGTTTCTTCGTACTTAGAAATCGCATCCTCAAGTTTAAATTCATCAGAATAGAACCATTCCACTTCTTTATTCAAATCTTCTATTTTTTGGTTAAGAGTTTTTTCGCTCATCTATTTTCTCCACTTTCGCTTTAATATTATTCTCAAATGTTGTAATTTTTACAACATTCCCAGGAGATATCTTTCCAGAAATAATCGCATATCCTCGTTTTAAGGTCGCCTCCGGATTTAAAGCGTCTAGAATCTTTTGTTTCTGCAAAACGTCATTCAAAATTCCATCTATTCTTACCTTAATTTCACGCGCAATTCGTGCCATCTCTTCTCGATTAACATTAATCTGATCCTCAATCTTCTGCGTTATCATTTTTCCCGCTCGCACAACAGTTTCGCGAATTGAACGAATCATTGCCTTCTTATCTGGTGTAATCAACTCCGCTAGATTAGACGGTGTAGACGCCCGAATATCCGCCGCAAGATCTGCCAATGATTCATCTACTTCATGTCCAATTCCAGTCGCTACCGGAATTTTCGACGTCGCAATCGCCCTCACTAACGCTTCATCATTAAAACACGAAAGATCATCCGCCGACCCGCCCCCGCGAATCATTACAATTAACTGTACTTCACTTCTTTCATTAAAATATTTCAATGCTCGAATCATCTGATCCGGTGCATCTAAACCTTGAACCTGGGTATGCGCAACTTGAACTTCTAAACCACCCCATCTTGCATTAATAATTTTAATAAAATCTGCATATCCCGCCGCGCCTGTTGAAGATATAATCCCGATTTTCGTTAAATCCGCCGGCAAAGGACGTTTCTTTTCTGGCACGAACAATCCCTCCTCGGTCAGTTTTCTTTTTAATAATTCGTAAGCCTTCTTTAAACTTCCTTCTCCAACCGGCGTCACTGCTTGGACCGTAAAAGAAAACTTTCCCCACTTCGTCACCTTCGGAGTTCCTCTTACGACCACTTTCATCCCATCCTCTAGTGGCATCCGCATCTGATATAATGTCATAAAACAAGAAACCGACGATTCTTCATCTTTCAAATCAAAAAATACCCATTTTCCTTGGTTAACTTTAAAACTCGCTACTTCCCCTTCGATCAACACACTCCCGTAAGCGTAATCTAGAGTCTGGTTAACTACGCTAATAAATTCGGTCGGAGTATATTTATCCATTATCCTTTTCCTTAATCGCCTTGTAATAAGGTATCGAACCGGCAGCAATTGTAAATAATAGAATAATTACTCGCGTCATCACCGTAATAATCGTCGCGGTCGGGAAATCAACTCCAAGTGCAATCATCACCCCCGCCATACTTAACTCATACAACCCATAGGGCACAATTCCGTCAAACACCGATCCAATCGCTTCACCTACCATAATATATGGTAATAATTCCGGTCGTCCTAACGAAATCGCTACTAACCAATATGTCCCCACTTCGCAAAAACTAAATATCAACCCCCAAAGCGCCGGTTTCTTTAAAAATCTCTTATTCTCTTTTGCAATTTGTACATTTTCATGAATGTCTGTAAAATAACTACTAATTTTATCATATTGCACAATCCACTTTCTTTTTCCAAACGTCACAATCCGAATAAATATACTCGATACTTTATTTACCAACTTAGAGAAAAATTCAATTCGTTTCTTACTACTCGCAATATAAATCACCAACCAAAGCGCAACAAATACTCCAACGTTCATTAGAAGCGCCAACGGAATAATCCACTTCGCTCCCTCTGGTATTAAATCCAAAGCTAATAAAAAGATAATTGCAATTAAAGCTTGAAGATAATTAATCGCAGTCGTTAAACCGTAGCGGAAAAGATAAAGAAAACTCGCTTGTCCCGCCGAAACGTTATGAGGAGCAAACCTATAAGTTAAAAATGCCAGTCCCCCGAGCCCACCCGCCGGAACGGCATGATTTACGAAACTCAGCTCCGTAGAAATTCTTAATACTTGTTTATTCGTGAACTTTTTAACATTCTGTTGAGTTTTTAAATATGAAAAGAAAATTTGCCCACAAGCATAGTACATAAACAACTGTTCAGGGATCATCAATAACAAAACGAAGACATTCGCATCACCTAAATGATTAGCTGTCTCTAGAATGTCTGGCCAGTTTTTATAGACCACATATCCGACCAAAATCGCCGTCAGAACAATCAAGAAAGTCCTAAAAGAAACTTTCAACCGCTTTTTCTTAGCCATAAGAAAATTATATCACAAAAAAATAACCCCGAAGGGTTATTCTCTAGCGTACTTCAACGCGAATTCTCGGTAATGATTTGCCCGAAAAATGACTCTTTTTGGTTTTAACAAAAGTGACTACGCCATCTTTAGCAGCATGGATTGTATAGTTTCTAGACATATAAGTACCAGGACCAGCAATCTTAGTTGCACCAGTTTGGCGAACTAAAACTTCACCGTTTTTAACTTTTTGGCCGCCAAAACGCTTAACGCCAAGGCGCTGACCAGCATTATTATGTACATTTTTGGCGGTACCGCCAGCTTTTACGTGTGACATTATTTCTTCCTTAAAATTATTATAT
>JAEEGL016277116.1_pt1 | contig 18403 bp, 14 predicted proteins | sample 9134231 | NCBI WGS metagenome assembly JAEEGL01 (sample SAMN16246548, study PRJNA631951) | gut metagenome | biome: gut microbiome; feature: rumen; material: fiber-attached | host: Bos | place: Iran: Karaj | collected 2018-10 | reverse complement strand
TCGTCCGCCGGTACCGCGACCGGCAACCTGCTCACCAACGGAAACGCTTCCAACGGACTCGCCGGCTGGACGGCTCCGGACGGGAAGTGGGCGACAGCAAACTCGTATGACGGAGTGACCGCGCTTGACGGTAATTTCTTTTACACAAAGGGATTTACAGGAACAAACGGTACGCGTCTCTATCAGGATGTGAATATAAGCGGATATACGGGAAAGAAAGTGACACTATCCGCGCAGAACCGCGCTTACCGAAGCAATCACGAAGATGAGAGTATGCTGAAGATCGAATTTCTCGACGCAAGCGGCAGTGTAATAGATTCCGCTTTATCGGCAAAGGATCACGGCAACGCGACATGGCACTCAATGAGCGTAAGCGCCGTAGTTCCGAGCGGTGCGGTAACCGTGAGAGCTTCGCTGTATTCCTTCTATAAATACGGCTCCGAGTCGGATTCGTATTACGACAATGTGTCGCTTACAGTAAGCGGCTGATCTTTACTATGTAAACGGAAACAAAAAGAATCAAGAGGCTCCGGACCGCATTGAAAGCGGTTCAGAGCCTCTTGTGATTATTGAATACTGCACGGGGCGGCGGTCATACTCTGTCTGTCCCGGGCAAATTACGCCCGATTCTGTCCCCTGCTCTCTTATGCGCTTCTTCGATGTGCGTAAGAGCTATACTCATGATTTGCCCCGCCTATACACGATTCATCGGTTGCAAATACCTTTTTGAGATTTTCGCGTTCTGCGCCATCCGGAATGCGCGGAAAATGCAAAAAATGGTTTATAAACAAACTAAGGTCTCCGGATTGTCCGGAGACCCATAACTGTCATTTACGCTTGTTCATCCATGATGTGAAGTATTCTTCCGTTCGTCCGTCAAGCACCGTCATCAGCCGGATTATGTTTTCCTCTGTGGTCCTGTATTCATCACGGACCAATTTCTGTATAACGGAGATCATTCCCTGAGCGCGATAATAGATCATATATCCGATCTCCTCGGTCTGCATGGCATCTTCGTTGACCTCAAGATAGAGCTGCAGCAGCAGTCCTTCGAGTATATTCTCCAGTCTGAAACGCATCTTATTGGTACTGTTCGGGCTGAATATCATTGACCTGTCCGGCAGTATTCAGGCTATATGCTTTTTCAGCTGTTCAGGAATGGTCTTCCATAATGGAAAGGCGGATACAGATCAATCGCTGTTCTGCCGAATCCCATTCAAGGAGAATCCCCGATATATCGGTTACTCTACGTTTTTCAGCGCCAGCACCTTCGGTATGCGCCTTATGCGTATGAAGTCTATCACAGTTATTATCATATACGCCGCGAAAACAAGCACAAATTCCTTTACAAATCCGCTGAACGGGATAACGAATGCGAAGTACCCGCCGAGTTTCATCAGCAGAACGCCCCAGATCGCGTTCATGGCTTCGTAGCCTATGAATATCGCGGCAAACTCGGTCACGAATACGACGAGCGCAGTTGTCACCAGATACAGCGACGCTATCTCTCCGCTGCTGTAGCCGAGTATCTTCACCATGGAGATCGAACGCTCATTCTTCTCAATGATTATCTTTGTGAGCAGGTACAGTATTATTGCCGCTGCGATCACGCACACATACTGGAAATATACCATATATGAACCCATTGAGTGGTCGAGCTGTGCGGCGATCTTCAGCATATCCTCATCCGTTATGGTCTTGGCGATGTACTTCTCATCAATATCGGAGATATGCGCGTCCGACATATATCCGCTGAACGCCCCCGCTTTGCGGCCGAACTCGGTATTGAACATATCGTTTGGCATGAACACAGCCAATGACGCGGAATAATCGTAAATGTCAAAGACCTTCCACTTGTACTCCTTGTTTTCGTACTTCGCGGAAAGAGTAATGGTGTCACCCTTCGCGACCTTGTACTTGTTGGCGAATGCGTCGGAGATATATACTCCGTCGGCACTCTTGTCGAGCTTTATATATTCACTGCCGTCTGTGATTCCGTATATCGTGATCTCCTCGTCGAGAGTATCTGACTTTCTTATCAGAGATTCCATAGAAAACCGTTCGGCACCTTCGGTCGATGTTTCTACCGTATTTCCGTCCTCGTCATCTGTTGTAAGAAGTATGACCTGTTCTTCCGCAAACATCATATCCGTCATGCTGCCCTGATAGTATTTCAGTGTCTCGGGCATTCCCACAGCCATTGAGAGCAGAAGCATCACGAAGCATACCCCGACAAACACCATGATATAATTCGGAATATTCTGTAAGAACACACGCATACGGAAGCGAGCAAAAAATTTCCATTTCGGCAGTCTTACCGCTTTTTTGCGCTTTGCCTTTTTAAGATCATGACGCAGGAATTTAAGCGGAGACAGTCTTAACATTCTGATTATCACAATGAAATTTATAACGAGCATCAGGATCAGCGGGACGACTGTTGTTCTGATAAACGCTTCGGGCGTCCACAGTGTTTCGTAGGTCGGCAGACTGTAGCTGTTATAATACATAGCGGTGACAACGTTTTTGAATACCGTGTAGCCGAGGATATTTCCGACTATCGATGCGAAGATCACCACAAGCAGCGGACCGCTCATATAGTAGCGCACCAACTCGCCTTTGGTGTAGCCCGAGGCACGGAGCGTACCGATGACGGACGATTCCTTTTCGAGCTTTGCCGAAGCTGTCACTGCGAAGATGAACGCCAGCACAGCGACAAGTATATACAGCAGCACGCCGCCCATAGCCTCGTCGCTTCCCATATCATTGACTGCAAAAGTCATCGCGTGGTTCGCATAGGCGGGGACATAATCTTTTATCTCCGTTTCATTCTCCGTTACCGCCGTCTGCGTTATCAGCACTTTCAGGAAATTATCCGAAAGAACTTTTTCTTCAATGACATCGGCAGGCTTGTTCACATACTCAAACGCGTAGCCTGCGTGAAGGGGCGCTGAAAGCCTGTCAAATCCCGCGGGAGTTACCATTGCGACATCAAAGGTCAGCGCGTCGAACATAGTGTCGGTGTTCTTTTCATAAAGTGTCGAATAATCGACGAATGCCGCGAGTCCGGTTATCGTGAACTCGGTGTTTCCGGCTTTTATCCTGTCTCCGACCTTCAGTTTCACATTGTCAGCGTGCATACGGTCAATGATGATCTCGTTCTCGTTTTCGGGCGCTCTGCCTTCGAGAATGTCATACATATCGATTTCCGTGCGCTCATTGAAAATGCGTATCTTTCCGCTGTATGAAGCGTCTGTGGGTATCAGCTCTGTCTGCTCTTTGTAAAACAGTTCGTGTATCTTCACAGGCACCGGCGCGAAATCCTTGTTCAGCTCATAGCGTTCGGCAAGATCGTCATACTTTTCGTTTATCTCCTTGTCGATCTCGTCCTTTGCTTCCTTCATTGCATCGGAAAGCGCGGTCTTGTAATCATCCGACTCATACGCCGTTTTGAGCGCTTCTTCGACAGCCTTGTCATAGTTTTCGGCCATTGCAGTATCAAGTGCATCTTCTGTTGCACTCTGCCGCTGTTCGTCAGACACCTCCATACCCACAGCGGCATATCCCGCGAGCTGTTCATCGACAGCGGCGGTGACATTCTCCGTTATTGCGTTTCTTACCTGCTCGCGCACTTTTTCTTCGACCGCTTCGTTTACCGCTTCAACGACCTTTTCTTCTGCTTCATTGTAGGCTCGTTCGCGGAATATGCTTACAACATCGGCTTTCTCGCCGCTTTCGAGAGCCGCGATAAGAGCGCTGTCAGCCTTTTTTGAAAGCTCGAAATGCCCGTCCTCCTGATGCAGCTTTCCGACATTTTCCGCGATCGCTGTCATCATACTGTTATTGGCAACATACATTCCCGACACGAAGCCAATTGTGACTACAAGCATCAGGAATATCATCAGATAGCGTTTCCAATCGCTTACAAGGTCTTTCCAAACCCGCCTGTTCAGCGGGTTTCCGGGTCTTTTCCCGAAATGTACGGTTTCGTTCTGCATATCACAGCCTCCTTACCATTCAAGCTCGTCGGCTGTTATTTTTGTGGTATTTATATCGTCATGGCGTATCTTTCCGTCACGCAGCTTTATGACGTGATCTGCCATAAGTTTTATCGCCTCATTGTGAGTAACCATGATTATCGTATTGCCGTACTTCGCGTTTACTTCCTCGATAAGGCGGAGTATCTCTTTCGATGTCGTGTAATCAAGCGCGCCGGTAGGCTCGTCGCAGAGCAGTATGTCCGGGTTCTTGACGATAGCTCTGCCTATGGAAACTCTCTGCTGCTGACCGCCTGAAAGCTGATTGGGCAGCTTATGACGGTGCTCATAAAGACCAAGTATTTTCAGAAGTTCGTCAATATCAAGCGGCTTGTCGGAAAGGTATGCACCGGTCTCGATGTTTTCCTTTACATTGAGATTAGGTATCAGGTTGTAGGATTGGAACACATAACCGAGGTGCTTTCTCCTGTACTGTGTCAGTCCCTTCTCGTCCATTCTGCTGAGCCTGTCGCCGTTGATATATATTTCTCCGGCATCTGCATTGTCGATACCGCCAAGGATATTCAGCAGCGTTGACTTGCCGGACCCGGACGGTCCCAGCAGGACGCAGAACTCGCCCTTTGCTACCGTAAAATCGAGTCCGCGCAGGACATCCTGCTTTGTATCTCCGCTGCCGAAGCTCTTTTTAAGATCTTTCACTTCGAGGAATTTTCTTTCTTCTTCGCTCATTTCCGTTCTCCTTTATCTGTTGTCGCACAAGTTAGCTCACACTAACCTTATATCATATTTTATCACACTCACAGCGAAATTTCAATCGTCAATTTGTAACAAAATATTTGCTGTGAAACGAGCCATATAAGTAAATATTTCGGGAATTTCAACTGTGCGGAGCCGGGCCTATTGACATTCTGGAGGCCGACAACCATTATCGTAATTCTGTATGCACTTTACAGGAACAGTTTTACGCAATCCATACCGGGAGACATTTCCGCTGTTGCAGATAACTCGGTGCTGCACTTATAACAGATACAAATTCTGCACAATCTACCCAGGTACAGCCTATGGAATGGATAGAACAGTACTTGCGGCAGATAGCAGGCATTGTGCCTTCTTCCCTGGCAGCAGTTATGTATTTACTGTCAGTATAAATATATTTTTGTAAAAGCTCAAAAGTTTTTCTGTATTTTGACGATATAATAGTTGTATAGTTATATTCTCCAACGACAAATTGTCTCACCCCAATACAAAACAGGAGGAAACTACTATGTCAATGAAAGACGCAGCAACAAACGAAGAACTTGTAAAACTCGATAAATTTGTAAGTACTGCGGGACAACAGCCAGAAAACCTATCTCAAGATTTTAGATAAAAAAAGACAACAGCTGCATATTCATAAAATTCCGCCAACCGCGCCGGATATTGCGGATAAGTATGCTGTTCTTAAAATTACTCATTTTTTATATTTTTGCTATGCAGAATGCTTCATCTGCATAAAAACCGGGCACAGCCTTCCGGAGTTCTACGCAATGAGGCAAGACGCAGCGGACAGGTGAAGACTCTCCCAATAAAAATACAGCTTGCTGTCTTCCGGGCAGCAAGCTGTTTTTGCAGTTAATTCTGACGCGGTCTCCGCAGATCTCCATTCCCGCCACGGGCACGATCTTTAAACGGAGTTTTCGGATTCATCGGGGTCAATGCCCTTGTCGTCCGGCGACCAGGATTGCTGAACATCTTCAAAGATAAGATCTTCTCCGGCTTTTACGGCGACCTGATACTCGTCCTCATAAACGATCTCGCCCGGATAGTTCGTATAAACGACATAAAAAGGGTGATGATACTTGTCCAGCAGCCACATTGCGGGTTTTATCATTTTCATCATAGCGTCCGTGTTCTCCGTCTTGAAAAAGCAGACTACATTCTCCTGCCGCTTGCACTGCGGCGGGAACGGGAGCTCCTCCGCAAACCATGAGTCTATCTCCCTGAAAAGATCGGCGTCCTCTTCTTCCATGACATCGTTCTGTATAAGCTGCCAGCACATACTGAATATGCCCTTTGCATACTTTGTGTTCCGGGCAAGCTCCCTGCCCTGTATTCTTACATATCTGAATTTCATTCTATTATCCTTTTCAAAAATGATCCGCATTACCGTAAAACAGTATATATTTCCGGTATTTTTCATCGGGTCTGCCGGAATATTCCGGCACTGTGTCATTGGTTTTTCCGGGATATATACCGGGAGGTAATTTGTATCCTGTCTGTGAAACAGGATATGTTATATTTTTATTCTACCACATATAACTCAAAAAAGCAAGTGATAATTAAAAAAGATCGCCCTTCTCCCACATTAAGCACAAAAGAGTATGCGGACAGGCCTGCTTACGGATATCCGGCCTTCGGATCAGCAGCATGATATCTGCTTTCATTTCCTGTATCCCGCAGCTCTTTCATCATTCCCGGATGTTTCATCACGGTAACGCTGAGTTTTTCAAAAAATGTTGCATCCGGCCGGATTTTGTGGTATAATGTTATAGATTTAATCCACAGATTAGCAGGAACGATCGTTTTATGTGCTGCCGGCAGCCAACTGATGTCTCCGTTCTGGTTTGCAGGTCGGAGCGCACGGAACAGAGTTGTATCTGTGATACAACATACAAAAGCTTTTGGACTACCTGCCCGGACGGCACTCAGCACGACCGGCTGGTTCTGAATACGAGGGATCATGCGCGGCCCTTCACAGAATACAAATGTATAAAATGCGGCTGTGTGAAAAAGGAAAAAGGATCACCCCCATTGTAATATGCCATTGATGATATGTTTATCTGTGATAACGTCACGATGTATGCCTGATGAGAAGTGCTTAACGGAATGCTGCTCAGATATGACAGGTCAATTCTGATCATTACAAAAAGAAGGAAGTGCTGTAAGGCACTGGGAAACAATGCTTGACAAATTATTCAGACTGAAGCAGAACAAGACAGATGTAAAGACCGAGATCACAGCGGGAATCACCACATTCATGACCATGGCGTACATTCTCGCCGTAAACCCGGGCATACTTTCCTCCGCAGGAATGGATCCGACTGCGGTAATGCTTGCGACCTGCATAGCCTCGTTCATCGGCTGCGTCTGTATGGGACTTATGTCAAATCTCCCGTTTGCTTTGTCTGCCGGTAGCGATACCGTCATTTGCGACGGCTCCCGCTCTGATATTTGTCGGATTCCTGATGTTCACGACTATCACGAAGCTGAAGAGCACCGAAGACAACTTCACGGAAACTGTCCCCGCATATCTCTGCATAATCGGCATACCGCTGTTCTACAGCATCTCCGAGGGTATCCCGCTGGGAATAATCTCCTATGTCGTTATCAACCTGATATGTGGTAAAGCAAAGAAGATCAACCCGATAATGTATGTACTTGCTGTCCTGTTCATCCTCAAGTACATTTTCCTCTGAAAACGGAAGCGTGTATTTTATGAAAACTCTACTGAAAAACGGCTCGGTTGTCAATGTATTCACAGGCGAGATAATGCATGAGAATGTACTTATCGGCGACGGTATCATTCTCGGGACCGGAGACTATACGGAAGCGGACGAGGTTAAGGATATCTCCGGCTGTACGGTCTGCCCGGGGCTCATTGACGGACATATCCACATTGAGAGCACTATGCTCGCACCCGCGGAATTCGCGCGTGCCGTGCTTCCGCACGGGACTACGGCGGTAGTGGCCGACCCGCATGAAATAGCGAATGTATGCGGTACAAAGGCGATAGACTTCATGCTCGCGATGAGTGAGGGTCTTCCCGTGACCATATATATAAACATACCGTCGTGTGTGCCTGCGATGCCTCTCGACGAATCCGGAGCCGTGATACTTGCCGCGGATATGATCCCGTATTTCAGCTATCCGCGCGTACTCGGGCTTGCCGAGATGATGAATTACCCCGGAGTGCTTGCGGACGATCCCGGGGTGCTTGATAAGATAAAAGCCGCTAAAGCAGCCGGAAAGATCATAGACGGTCATGCTCCGCTGCTGACGGGTCACGATATCGACAAGTATATCGCGGCAGGTATCAGCACCGATCACGAGTGTACATCTACCGGCGAAGCTGCCGAACGCATACGCAAGGGACAGTGGCTCATGATACGCGAGGGGACAGCCGCCCGGAATCTTGAAGCGCTGCTTCCTATGTTTGACGAGCCGTTCTGCCGCAGGAGCCTGCTTGTAACAGATGACCGTCATCCGGCAGATATACTGCGTGACGGTCATATCGACAACATCATAAGGCGTGCGGTGAAAGCCGGAAAGAGCGCCGTGACCGCAGTACAGACCGCTACGATCAATGCCGCTCAGTGTTTCGGCCTCAAAGGTGTCGGAGCCGTGGCTCCCGGATACCGCGCAGATCTGCTGATACTAAACGACCTTGACAGTGTGGCTGTACGCGATGTTTACTGCGGCGGAAAGCCCGCTGTGATAAACGGGATCTGTCAGCCGTTTGACGCGCCTTCATACCGCACTCCGGAATGGAGCTCCGTACTTGATTCGTTCAACCTGAAGCCGTTGTCGGCTGACGATCTTTATATCGAGCCAGAAGGACACACTTGCCGCGTGATAGGGGTGATCCCCGGTGAACTGCTGACCGAGGAGCTGCTGATGGACCTCGATCTCCGGACAAACAACGGCATAGATACTGACAGAGATGTTTTAAAGCTCGCGGTCATTGAGCGGCATAAAAATACCGGACACCGAGGCATCGGGTATATAAAGGGCATAGGTCTGAAACGCGGAGCTATCGCGGCTTCGGTCTCTCACGATTCCCACAATCTGATAGTGATAGGCACGAACGACGAGGATATGGCTTTTGCCGCGAACCGTGTACGCGAGCTGAAAGGCGGAAGCGTCGCAGTCGACAGCGGAAAAGTTATTGCGGAGCTCCCGCTTCCGATAGCGGGGCTTATGAGCGACAAGGATACGAAGACGACTGCGGAACTGAACCATGCACTCAATGAAGCTGTACGGCATCTGGGCGTTCCGGAGAACATCTCGCCGTTTATGAATATGGCGTTTGTTTCGCTTACCGTTATCCCGCACATCAAGATGACTACGCACGGTCTTGTTGACGTGCGGACTCAGAAGATCCTTTCGTTATTTGCAAAATAATCGGGCTTTTAACAGACACGCGAAAAGACCGTATGAATATTGCGGTCACTTACCATGGGAGAGACTGATGCTTTTTCCTGAAGAGACAATTTTTAGCAGAGTCTGACACCCGGTGATCAATGATAAAATAAAAGATCCGCAAACCCGGATCTGCAAAGGAGAAATGGAAATGGGAAAAAATGCAGCGCCTGTCACTTCAGAACAGAATCGTGATAAGGTAATTATCCGGACCAGTATCATCGGAATCCTGACAAACGTAATGCTGGCAGCTTTCAAGGCGGCAATCGGCATTATATCCAATTCGATCGCCGTCATTCTGGATGCCGTTAATAATCTTTCGGATGCCCTGTCCTCTGTCATTACGATCGCAGGAACGAAACTTGCCGGGAAGCTTCCCGACAGGAAGCATCCGTTCGGATATGGCAGGATCGAATACCTCAGCGCGATGATCGTTTCAGGCATTGTTCTCTATGCAGGTATTACTTCTGCCGTGGAATCCCTGAAGAAGATAATTGAGCCCGAAAAGCCGGATTACAGCGTAATTTCCCTCATTATCATCGCAGTAGCCGTCATCGTCAAGATCATTCTCGGAAGATATGTAAAAGCAAAAGGCGAGCAGGTCAATTCAGGGTCCCTTGCCGCATCCGGTTCCGACGCAATGTTTGATGCGATTCTTTCGGGTTCTGTACTGGTTTCCGCAGTCATCTTCATGGTGAGCGGCCTGTCTCTCGAGGCTTGTGTCGGCATAATCATAGCAGGCTTCATCGTCAAGGCAGGAATCGAAATGATGATGGAAACGCTGAATGAAATTCTGGGAACCAGAGCGGATAAAGAAAAAACGGACAAGATTAAGAAACTGCTTTCTGATGAGCCGGAGGTCAGGGGCGCCTATGATCTTATTCTGTACAATTACGGCCCCGATAAAGATTTCGCGTCGGTTCATCTTGAAGTCCCCGACACGATGACGGCAAGAGAATTCGATAAACTGACAAGAAAGCTGGAAAGAAAAATCTTCAGGGAAACCGGTGTTGTCCTCGCAGGTGTCGGCCTGTATTCCTATAACACCGCAAATGATGAGGCTTCCGACATCCGGAAAGATGTTTGCGAACGCGTCATGTCGCATGAATGGGCGGTTCAGTTTCACGGATTCTATATAGATACAGAAACGAAAGAAATGACTTTTGATGTGGTAATGAGTTTCGACATCAAGGCGAGTGAAGGCCTTCAGATCATATACGATGAGATCAGGGAGGCTTATCCGGAGTACAATATCCAGATCGCACCGGATGTGGATGTTTCGGACTGAACGACAAAATAAGGAGAACGCTGTAATTATTGAGTTTTGAGCACAAGAAAACCGCTCAACTCGTGAGCGGTTTAATAATATCCTTTTTCGCGTTCTTTAGCATAATACTCTTTGAGATCCTTGATGACACGCTGTTTTATATCTTCAGGAGTGCCAGGACGAAAATAAACGAAATAATCTTTATCAAAAAAGTTTACCGAGCCGTCCCCCAGTCTTTTTTCGTCATAGAACCCTGCTGGGAACACCCAAAAACAATCGCCTGCATAAGGACATATTCTGGTAGTGTTATATTCCATTTATTTCAGTCCTTTCTTGAAATACTTGACGATTTTTTTGCCTACCACGGACTTCGCATTCCCGTAATAATAATTACCAAAACTCTGTGCAATAAGTTCGCGAGCATTGCCTCTTGTCATTTCTCCGAGCTGTCCAGCGCATATATCTTGAATCTCGGTAAAACTCTCATCCTTAAATGCTGCCTCATATATTTCATGTTGTATTTTTACGTATTCTTTATCAAACAACTCTTGCTCAATGGGGCCTAGCGGCTTTCCGTATTCGAGCCCGACACGTTTCAAGGCTAATGCGACGTGAGCGTTATGCCCCATTTCATGTGCAACAAGGCTTTCAATGTAATCTGTATCATAACTTTCGCCTGATTTGTAGTCTTCTTTCAAACGTTGCAAAAGCATTTCAGGATTTGCAAAACCATTCTTCAGCAACGTGATAGTGTCTTTTCCTGTTGACGGAATATAGCGATTTATGCCTAACGCATTACCTTCGACATCTCCGAAAGTAATGCCTTCCGACATTTTTTCAAGAATTTTAAAATCACTTGTGATCTTTTTAGTAGCGTTCTCAACTCTTGAAACAACTTCCTGCAGAATCTCAGCTTTAGGAAAGGCAGTAACACTTTTGCCTTTATATGCGTCTATTATAGCACTTTCTTCGGATTTGTCAAGAGGAGGATTATCTAACTCGTTGTTAAATATTCCTTTTACTTCTTTTTCCTCCACTGACTTCAACGTTGAATCGCTCTCCGGAAGAGCTTCCTTCTCCTCGATCATCGTGTCAAGCCGCTGTTCAAGTTCCTCGATACTCATATCACCGAGCATACGGTCAATATCAGCCTGTATGTCTTCAAGCATCTCCTGCGGTGTGGTGACCTTGCACCGGCATAACGGGTGCATCGGCGGGCAGTTTACGCCGACGACCGCATCGGCTATCCTGAACCGCTGACCGGTCAGGCAATCGGCGGCATTCATGAATACCGGCGTGTGCGGTTATCCCGAAGATTTTTAGGGATAATTTTTTATATGTATTGACGAATAAACTCATTTCTGTTACAATAATATGGGAGTTTTTTTACATCCGCCTTACGATCGTTACGGAAAGGAGTGTACGGTACGCGTTACCGTATGAAAATGCTCATGGAGAAAAAACGTTACAGACTGACAGCCCGGATACCGATAGTTATTATTGCGGCGGTAACAGTTATCGTGGCCATAATGTGTATCCTGTTCTTTGCCATGTCCCGCGACATTGTTTCAGTACTTGTCAACGATCAGGTCAACAATATCGCCACCCAGAACACCCAGACGGTAAATGCGTATATTACAAGTATGCAGGTATATTCCGAGGCACTGCGCGACGATGTCCTGCGCTACCGTACTCTCGGCAAGGATGCGGCAGCCCCCATGCTTGAAAGCGCATTGCGTGATGTCGTTAAGTCAGGGCGTGTTTTCTCCGCTTATTTTGCCTTTGAGCCCGACCAGTTCTTCCCCGAAACACCGGACGGACTTTCTTATTACGCCTATACGGACGGAAACAATATAGCCATGGATATACTGAATGACTACGCAGACTATGGCGGCGGTGATTACTATGCAACGACCAGATCCATTATGAAGACTCACATAACCGAGCCTTACAGCTATGATCTCACCAACGGCCAGACGGTATGGCTCATTACGCTGAGCAATCCTATAGTTGAGAACGGAAAATTCCTCGGCGTTGCGAACTGCGATATCATAGTCGATTCGATAGGCTCGCTCAATTTCACCAACGGCCCCTACAGCAACGGCTACAGCGCCATTCTTTCCTCTGACGGCACTTACATAGCAAACACAAAGGACAGTTCACTCATAGGCTCATCCGTAAAGTCCGGAGATTTCAAGGAGGCTGCTTCCGGGAACGCATCTGTTGTCCGGAACGCTTATGACAGCCTTATCTCTTCAAACGCCATAACCTGTTATGAAGCGATCCGGCTTGACGGGAGCGATCTCTCGTGGATAAGCTCATTTGTTATATCCTCCGGCGACGCGTTCGCTAAGATAAACCTCGTGACAATTGCCGTAGTTATCATCGGCGTTATAGGTATTGTACTTCTTGCTGTTATCTGCGTGATAATCCTGCGCAAGTCTCTTTATCCGATAAACCCCCTTCTCGCAATAGCCGAAAAGACGAACAGATTCGATTTCAGCGACGACGGCGAAATGTACAGCTTCCCGCCCAACGAATTCGGAAGCCTCGCAAAAGGCTTTATGGATATGTCTGATCATCTTCGGAACATTGTCCGCGATGAAAGCATGGTTCTCGGAGCAATGGCGAACGGTGATTTCACTGTGACATCCGGCTGCGAGAACGAATATGTAGGCGGACTTGCGGATATTCTTTATTCAATAAGAAACATCTCCGATGCACTGAATTCCACTATCACACAGATAGACAACTCGTCACAGAGGGTTTCGACAGGTGCCGGACAGCTTTCCGACGGCGCTCATTCACTGTCAATGGGCGCGGCTCAGCAGGCTGCGGCTGTCGAGGAGCTTTCAGCTACGATAGCCGAGCTCTCGGAGCAGGTTAAGAGAAATGCCGAGGAAGCGCATAACGTCAACGAAAAGGTAAGCATCGCGGCCGTAAACGTGGAGCAGAGCAACGAACGGATGCAGCAGCTCATAAACTCGATGAACGATATACGCCAGAGCTCTATGGAAATAGATAAAGTCATAAAGACGATAGAAGATATTGCGTTCCAGACGAATATCCTTGCACTGAACGCTGCCGTTGAAGCGGCCCGTGCAGGCGACGCGGGAAAGGGCTTCGCCGTTGTTGCTGACGAAGTAAGAAATCTTGCTAACAAATCACAGCAGGCAGCAAAGAGTACAGCAGGTCTTATAACGACAGCCGTGAATGCGGTACAGCTCGGAAGCAGGATAGCGGACGAGACTGCGGAAAGCCTCCTTTCTACGGTAGAGGATATCAAGGGTATCACAAACGGCGTCAACGATATTTCCGATGCAAGCGAAAGACAGGCAGAGTCTATCTCGCAGGTAAGCATTGGTATAACACAGATAGCAGATGTCGTGCAGAACAACTCCGCCACCAGCGAAGAGACCGCCGCTTCGAGCGCGGAACTTTCGTCCCAGGCACAGCTTCTTGGCGAGCTTGTTGAGAAATTCCGTCTGAAATGATAAGAACCGTGAAGAAGCAGAAACATACAAATCTTTATGGCTCGCCGAGCCGCTTTCATAGCGGCTTCGCGGGTCATGTTCCTTGCAGCGCATACTGGGCCGTTCTTTGTCTGGTATAACAGACAGAACAGCTGTCCTAATGTCCAATCACGAAAGAAAGGCAATATCATTATGGAATACGACAGAATTAAAAAAGCGGTCGATCACGCGACAGACTCGCATTCAGAGACCGGAGCTTCCGTTGTTGTAACAAAGGACGGAGAAAAGATATTTTCATACAGTGCGGGGCTGCGTGATGCTGAAAAAGGCACCGGCTTCTACGAAGATACGATATGCCGCGCCTATTCCTGCTCGAAGATAGTGACTTCTGTGTGCGTAATGCAGCTTATGGAGCGCGGCATCATCGACACTTTCGACGAGCTTGCGTGGTATATCCCCGAGTTCTCCGGTGCATATTATCTGGAGAACGGCGAAAAGAGACGGAGCCCTCCGATAAAAATACGCGATCTGCTGAACATGACCTCCGGGATCCCCTATCCGTGGGACGGACGCGAAGGCGGCGAGATGACCACAAAGCTGTGGCAGAAAGTCGATGAGAGCATACGCTCCGGAAAGTCCATGTCCATACAGGAATATGCCGCGGAAGCCGGCAGATGCGCTCTTCTATATCCTGCGGGACGCGAATGGATGTACGGTGCGTCCGCAGATATACTCGGCGCGGTAATAGAAAAAGCGGCCGATATGCCGCTTGATGAATATATGAAAGCCAATGTCTTTGATCCGCTGGGAATGGAGGACACAGCGTTCTGTGTCCCGACGGAGAAGCGTGACAGGCTCGCCGTGCTGTACGAAGGCGCGGGAGATACGCTGAAAAAACCGGACTATGTAAATCTCTGTATCTACGATACCGACAAGACACCTGCGTTCAGATCCGGCGGCGCGGGGTTGTTTTCCACGGCAGCGGATTATTCAAAGCTCGGCGCAGAACTGTCCTGCCGCAAGGTCGGGATACTGTCGGAAAAGACGATAGGATTCTTGCAGAAAAACGGTCTCTCCCCGGAACAGAAAAGTACATACAACTGGGATTCCACGCGGGGCTTCGGTTACGCGAACCTCATGCGCATACTCGATGACCCGAATGCCGCAGGGCTTCTCGCCTCCGAGGGTTCCTTCGGCTGGGACGGCTGGACAGGCACGTTCCTGCTTTGCGATCCGAAAGAGCGCATCTCGGTCACTCTGTTCTTACAAAGAGCCGGAGCCGGTACCACAAGACTCTCGAGATGTGTGGTCAACGCAGTATACGGAGGTATATGAAACGATAGCACAGGCGCTGTGTCGGTACCCGATCCGTTTCATTGTCCTCCGGCAATGCCGTGTTCTTTCCAGCGCCCGTGCTTATACCTGATATAGCTCATAAGACCCGTTATGAACCATGTTAGTCCCGATGTCGCCCATACTGCCCAGCAGCCTATCTCCGGGACAGCCGAAAGCACGGTAGCGAAGCCTATCCTGCCTATGACCTCCACGATACCGTTCATCATTGAGTAATTCACATCGCCCGCACCGTTAAGCAGCCCGCGGGTCACATAGATGGTTCCGAGAAACAGATAGAATGACGCCGAAAGCTTCAGAGCGGTATCACCTGTCTCAATGACTTCAGGCTCGGTGACGAAGAAGCCGACAATATTTCCGCTGAAAAGCATGAACACGCCAAGCATGGATACCGCGAATACGGCCATTGCCAGCATAGTCCTGCGGTAGCCGCGTATGCAGCGGTCAAGCAGACCCGCACCGAGATTCTGTCCCGTAAATGTCGAAAGCGCCGTACTCATTGAGATGAAAGGCTGATGTATAAGCTGCTCGACGCGCATAGTCGCCGTATATGTAGCCGTGACGGTAACGCCGAATGTGTTTGCGGTCCTCTGAAGATATATCATGGACAAAGAGATCAGAGCGTTCTGGAGCGCTATCGGAATACCTTTCGTGAAGCAGTTTCCCGCAGTTTTCAGGTCAAATCGCAGATGCTCACTGCCAAGCCTGAACTGCGGGAATCTTGCGAAAGCAAAGATTATGCAGCCTGCCGCGGAAACGCCCTGAGCGATGACGGTAGCCAGTGCCGCGCCTCCTACTCCCATACCCAGGACGATAACGAACAGCAGATCCAGTCCTATGTTTATGAAGCTGGCAATTATCAGGAAAACAAGAGGTATCACCGAATTGCCGAGAGAGCGCATGACAGCGTTTATCCAGTTATATGCAGCGACCGCGAGAGTTCCGGAGCAGGCTATGCGCATATATCCTACTGCATCCTCAAATATCTCATCCTGTGTTTCAAGAAGACGCAGAAGATCGGGAGCAAGTATGACAGAAACGACCGTCATTACCGCTCCGAAGGCCGCGACAACATAAGCCGAGTTCGCAATGAGTTTTTTCACGTTCTCCTCGTTGCCCGCGCCGAAATTCTGCGCGATAAGTATGCCCGTGCCGAGCGAAAGCCCTATGCACAGCGTATAGAACAGATACGTTATCGAGCCGGTCGCTCCCACAGCGGCGAGAGCGTTCTTTCCGAGACACCGCCCTACTATGACGGAATCGACGATATTGTAGAACTGCTGGAAAAGATTTCCGAACAGAAGCGGCAGAGTGAACATGATTATATGCCTGAACTCACTGCCCTCGGTCATGGTTTTGGTGTAACTGCTCAAAGTTATATCACCGTCTCTCCTGTCTGTGAAGCCGCAGCACCGTCACGGAATAAGGCGGAACCGTGTAATTGAACCGGTCCGTAATGCCCTCAAGAACAGACGTTTCAAGGGTCACCGCTTCCGGTCGGCCGAGAATGTTGTCGGCTGTTACGCTGCCTGCTGCGACAGTCTCAACTGCCGCGCTGCCGGTAAGCGCTCCGGCATCCTTTATCTCTGCCGCGAATGTCTTTGCGGAGCCGGTCTCATTCACCAGCTTGATTATGATATCACCGGTCCCGTCAGTGCTTACTGTCTGATATGCCTCGGATTCCGTAGTTTCCTGAATGTCGTAATCTATCATCAGCCTGTCGTCCATATAGCACTTCACATTCGTGCCGGAAACCGTTATTTTCAGCGAATAGGTCTTTCCGTCAGCGACGCGGCAGTTCGAGACCGTGCCGCTTACCTGACCCGATTTTACGCCGTCCCTGACCTGCTGCAGGCAGGAGACAGTGTTGTTCCAGCCGCCTATGTTCCAGAACCAGTTATTGTTCTCATCGCCAACCGAGAACGGAATAAGGAAGCCTTCGGAACCCGATATCTTCGTTGCGTCCAGCGTGTAGGTGTAATCTGTCCATGTCCTGTCACCGAAGTACATCGCCGAACCGGTGTTTGCGTACCTGTTCGTATTCGTTGTGACGGAGGACTGCTCCAGAGCGCCGTCTTTTATCTTCCAGTCGCCGTCGGAGATCTTCTGCCAGCCGTCCGGCGTACCGGAGGTGAAATCATCCGAAGCCAGCGTTTCTCCGCTCACGTTGTCAACAATCTTTACATTGTCGAATCTTGCGGCCGTATTCCATGTACCTGCGCCGACACCGCCGCAGAATATATCCTTATTCGTCACAAGAGCTCCGTCAAGTTCCGAAGCCAGCATCTTTGTACCCGCATTGCGGGTGAATATCTGCTGAACATAGTAATTAACCGAGCAGGTGACGGTATCGTTCGAGAACCATATAAGATCGGGAGCCCAGTGCGTTGCAGTCAGGTTTCCGAACAGCGGAGCGTAGGCAGCAAGCTTCACGATATCGCCGTTGCGTTCAAGTCCCGTCATGTACGCGGCTTCCGCCAGCGCAGCCTTCATATTGTTGGCCTGCGCGGCGTATTCGCCGAGGAATACAGGTATGCCTCCTCCGTAGAGCGACGTTGTCATACCGTCGGTATTCCGGCTGTAGTTTGCCTCATCGTAGTAATCGGAATGTCCGAGAAACCACTCCGGAGCATTGTAGTAATGATGATCTATGAGTCCCGCGAAATCGGTGATATCCGTGAAATCTCCGTTGTCAAGCTCTTCCTTCGCGTATTTGTAAGCGTCCATATACATTCCGCGGCCGCTGTCACCGTCATCGGGGCCTGCCGTGAATATAAGCTCAATGTCTCCGTACAACTCCGGAGACTCTTTTTTTGCCTTGACGAACGCCTCGGCAAAAGCCCTGTACTTGTCGAAGAATGTATTGCCCCAGTTCTCGTTGCCGATGCCGACATATTTCAGCGCGAAAGGCTGTTCGTGCCCCATTGCCGCACGGACAGCTCCCCATTTTGTGGAGGTGTCGCCGCGGCAGAATTCCACAAGATCAAGAGCGTCCTGAATGTAGCCGTTGAATTCTTCGCTGCCAAGCATAGGTTCACGGCCGTGCCCCTGCGCCATGCAGCGCATACCGCAGTTGAGCACCGGCACGGGGAGCGCGCCCAGGTCCTCCGCCAGCAGGAAATATTCATAGAACCCGA
>JAEEGL015256820.1_pt1 | contig 18403 bp, 15 predicted proteins | sample 9134231 | NCBI WGS metagenome assembly JAEEGL01 (sample SAMN16246548, study PRJNA631951) | gut metagenome | biome: gut microbiome; feature: rumen; material: fiber-attached | host: Bos | place: Iran: Karaj | collected 2018-10 | reverse complement strand
TCCAAGTGCCATCCTTTCTACACCGGTAAGCAGAAGCTGGTTGATACCGGCGGACGTGTGGATCGCTTCAAGAAGCGTTTCGGGATCGATTAAGTCCTTTTCAGAGCGTATAGTTTACGCTCTGTTTTTTTATCTCACCCTTGCAAAAAGTGAACAGTGGATCTGCCTTTCTGTGCGGTCTTGCGTTTTTCTGTCAGATTATTGTTGAGCCTTATAAAAATACCGCTGCCCGGACTGAGCAGCGGCACTTTTTTATCGGTTCATCAGATTGATCCACCCCTTGACTTTCATCAGCAGGTCTCCGTTTGTTTCGGCTTTATCCATCATGGAGATAAGCTGGGGGATTGCGATGGATGAGGGGGTGGTGCCCAGCAGCTTGCGGATCTCGTTCAGGCCTTCCTTCTGCTCTTCATCCAGAAGGATATCAGAATTCTTTGTGTAGCTCTTCTGCAGGTTCACAGCCGGCCTGACGCCCGCTCTGGCCACGCTCTGATCAAGGACCAGTTCCATATTTGCCGTCCCTTTGAACTCTTCCACCACCGAATCATCCACCTTGGAGCCGGTGGCAATATCCATGGCGGCAATCACAGTCAGGCTTCCGCCTTCTTTACAGGCTCTTGCGGAACCAAACAGTTTTTTGGCTCTCAGCAGCGATGCCGGATTCACCATGCCCGGCACGCTTCTTCCCTGCTGTACGGCTGCTGTGGTATATATCTTCGCAAGCTTTGTCAGGCTGTCTGCGAGAATGACTACATCCTTTTTCTGTTCCACAAGCCGCATGGCACACTCCATCACCATCTCGGAAAGGCGCAGATGCGATTCCGGCGACTGATCAAAGGTTGAGGCAAGTACAGAACATGGAACCGAGTCCCGAAGCATGGTAATGTCCTCCGGGTTCATATCGATCATCAGCATCAGCACGGTAATATCCGGATAGTTTGCTGTGATCACTTTGGCATAATTGGCAAGCAGTTCCCTCTTTCCGGTATCGGGCGGACACATCAGAAGCGCGCGCTGGCCAAATCCGAGCGGAGCGATCAGGTCGATCAGCCTGACGTCCGGTACGGAAACGCCGTGACCAGGCTCAAGAGACATTTTTCTGGAAGGATATACGGGGGTCAGTTCATCAAACACAGGTCTGCTGAAGGCTTCGCTCTCCGGCAGGCCGTTAACGGAATCAATATAGAGCAGGGCTGCATATTTATCCCCTTCACGTTGAGGACGCACTTTTCCCTGGATCTGATCGCCGGTTCTCAGCGCAAATCTTCTGATCTGTGCCATGGAAACATAGATATCCCGTGAAGACGGCATAAAATTGGCTGCGCGCAGAAAGCCGTATCCGTCAGGATGCAGCTCCAGAATTCCTCCGCCTTCTTCATAATCCCCGGAAGCAAGCAATTCTTCAAGCGTGGGCGTATTTGCTCCGCTATCCTGCGGTCCTGCCGCGGAAAAAAGCTCGCCTGATCCGGGACCCGGATACGCTGCCGCCGCCTTCGGACCGAATGATCCGTTTCCGGAAAATCCGACCCGCCTTTCCGGCAGGGGCGAAACAGGCTGGAATCTGACCGGTTCCTGTGCCGGTGTCTCGCTCTCCGCACGTTGAGTTTCGGAAGCAGGAGTGCTCGGAGATACAGCAGCCGGGCCGAAGCGGGGCGTAAAGGAGTTCGGCCTGGTCGGCTGGACCCTCTGCTCCGGTGCAAGAGGCCTTCCGGACGGAGTGGTATTCTGCCAGGCAGATCTTCCCGCGGTTCCCGGGATCTGATAGGACGGACGGCTGTTGAAGCGTGGAGCGTCCGGGCTGTGCCATGCCGCCTGATACTTTGGCTGTGCCGTATCGCTCGCCGTTTCCCCTTCGGCAGGTGTTGCGTCCTCCGCGGACTCTTCACGGATATCTTCAGCGGCGAAATCGCCCGCTTCTTCAAGTGCTTTGGCTATTCTGTCAATCACGGCAGCCTTATCCAGACCGGTACCGAGTGTGATACCCTTTTCCTTTGCCAGCTTACGCAGCTGTAAAACGGTCATGGAATTCAATTCAGACTGTTGCATGGAAACCTCCTTATTTCCTGATTGCAAATATCACGTCACGTACAACGGCCTGCTCGACCTCATGCCTGAGGTGAAGAAGATCGTCATCTGTACACACGCTGAATCCGCTGTCTTCCAGAATACTGTTCAGTTTATCCCTGGACAGGGTCAGCGTATTGAAACTGATTGCTGCCGCACCTCCCGGCAGAAGCGCTTCGCGCCACTGAGGGGCCGCGCGTTTCAGAAGAGCTGTAAATGATTCGGGCGCATGTCCGCTCTGAGGCGCATGCTGGATCCCGTATGGAATGTCGGCAACGAGCAGGTGGAACGGTTTCTTTCTGAACAGGCTGCCGCATAATGCCGTATCACCGCAGTAGAACTTCGCTGTCCTGACATCTCCCGCCTGAAAATGCTCTTTGGTATCGGCAAACGTAAAGCTTTCACAGGGGACGCCGGTTTTTCCGGCTGTTTCGTTCTTCATTACGGCTGTATGCTTCAGAAGGTGTATCCTGAGATACCGCTTGAAGTAGTCCGCCCCTTCCTTCACGGCTTTCCTGTCTGTATCGATTCCGCAGGCGTGAAACCCTCTCATCAGAGCGCAGAACAGCGTAGTTCCCTTCCCGCACATCGGATCAAGAATGCGGATGGATCCGTCGCCCGGGGCATAAGGCGTCAGGGAAAGGGCTGTATTTATCATCATTCCGGTAAAGGATGCGCTTGTTTTCCCCTTGTATTTCAGTACCTCCGGAAGCTCCTCCGGAAGGTAGCTTTCCACCATCGTTTCCAGCGGTCTTAGCAGTTCCCCTTCCTTCGCTGAAAAAAACACCAGTCCCGAATGAGCGCTCAGAAACTGAAGCTCCCCCGGGCTGAGTTCCCTGCATTCAAAAGTAAGAAAGTCAGCGCCGCCGATCTGTTCAACGCTTACCTGGCACTCAGGTAAAAAGGTTCTCAGCATATAAAGAAGCTCACAGCGACCGAGACGGCTGACAGCTTCACGGTATCTGATATTGGCATGCCTAACCAATTGGAATGAATAGACCATGACATCCTCTTTTCATCAGAGTGTAGAATGATGATAGCATAATCTTTTTGATTTTTCAAGCATTGCAGGCCCCTGAACCGGTAAAAAAAACCCCTTCCTTATCGGAAGGGGAAATGGGCTGATTACCACTTGCGCTTGCGGGCGGCTTCAGCCTTCTTCTTGCGCTTTACGCTGGGCTTTTCGTAATGCTCGCGCTTACGGACTTCCTGGAGAACGCCGCTGCGGGCACATTGCCGCTTGAACCGTTTGAGCGCACTTTCCAGGGATTCATTCTCACGGATACGAACCTCAGACACTGTTATCCCTCCCCTCGCTCAAAGAAGCGACTTTTCGGCATCCGTACCGGCAGGTACGGTAAACCGTGAGTTGATTATATTCCAATTCGTTTTCTGCGTCAATCTTTTTTTCTGAAAGAAACATTGTCTCCCTCATGTTTTATACTTGACATCCTTATAAAATTGCTCCAAAATAATTTTTTGTGAGCAGAAATTCTTCTGCCAATGATGGGAAAGGAATGTCTGATATGACGACTGCGCTGATTATTTTTGTTCTGATGTATGCCGGAATGCTGATTTTCTCCAAATGGCGTGTCTGGTTCGCTCTGGCTGCCGCTGCCTGCATGGTTGTCTTCGGGATTATGCCGGTCGCTTCCGTGCCCGGGAACATCAATTGGAACGTCATTATGATGATTGCCGGCACCATGGGCCTTGTCAGTCTCTTTGTGGAAACCGGAATGCCTTCCCGCCTCGCGGATATGATCCTGAACAAGGTATCCAATGCCTGCTGGGCTGTCATCGCTCTTTCCGCCTTTTCCGGACTGATCTCTGCTTTTGTGGACAATGTCGCAACTGTTCTGATGCTCGCTCCGGTCGGTCTGGAGATCAGCAAAAAGCTGAAGCTCAATCCGGTTCCGGTGATCATAGCCATTGCCGTTTCAAGCAACCTTCAGGGTGCCGCCACTCTGGTCGGCGATACAACAAGCATCCTGCTGGGTGATTATGCCGGCATGAGCTTCCTGGATTTCCTCTGGTGGAAAGGCCGTCCCTCTATTTTCTGGGCGGTTGAGCTCGGTGCGCTCGGTACCATCGTGATCCTGTATTTCATTTTCCGCAAGCATCGGGAACCGATCGGCGGGCAGCCCCTGACTCCCGTAAACGATTATGTCCCCGGTTATATGATGATCGTCATGGTTCTGCTTCTGATTGCCGCAAGCTTCATTTCCTTCCCCGGCGCGCTCGATGATATCAAGAACGGTCTGATCTGCCTTGTGGTTTTCCTGGTTACGCTGCTCCGCAGCTGTCTGAAACGGAAAAATGCCTCCGCGGTAAAGCTGGTTGCGGCAGAAATGGATTACCAGACGCTCGCCATGCTGTGCGGACTGTTTATCGTTGTAGCTTCCATCCGTGAAGCGGGAATTATCGATGCGATCGCTTCATGGTTCTCCACCATCGGACAGGGCAGTCTTTTCGGCCTTTATACCCTGATCGTGTTCGGTTCCGTTCTGCTCTCCGCCTTTATTGACAACATTCCCTATGTGGCAGCGATGCTCCCGGTGATCGAGGTTCTTTCCCGCAATCTCGGCATCGCTCCCTTTGTCCTCTATTTCGGTTTGTTGACCGGGGCAACGCTCGGCGGCAATATCACACCCTTCGGTGCCTCCGCGAACGTAGCCGGCATCGGGATCCTTCGCAAGAACGGCTTTGAAGTAAAAAACAGCGACTTTTTCCGGATCGGTATCCCGTTCACGCTGACCGCCGTTGTCATCGGCTATCTCTTTATCTGGCTTTTCTGGTCCGGTGTTGCATGATTTTTGAAAGGAAGCGTATCTTACAGTGCAAACCCTTCTTCTGATTGCTGTCGCTCTTTTTTCCGGTCTGCTGATGACCCGCCTTTTCGTTAAGTTTCATTTGCCTGACGTAACGGCATACCTGGTGACCGGAGTCCTCATCGGTCCGTGCTGTCTGGGTTCTCTGGGTATTGAGGGCCTCGGCTTTACCTCCTTTGAACAGGTTGATTCACTCTCCATGATCAGCGACGTAGCCCTTGGCTTTATCGCCTTTGCCATCGGTCATGAATTCCGTCTTTCCGCGTTGAAAAAAACCGGAAAGCAGGCCACCATCATCGGTATCCTGCAGGCTGTGATCACCACTGTCCTGGTCGATGTGGCTCTGATTGCGCTGCACTGTGTCCGTCCTGACCTGCTTTCCCTCCCCGCGGCAATTGTCCTCGGGGCGATCGCTGCAGCGACTGCTCCCGCCGCCACTTTGATGGTCGTGCGCCAATATAAGGCGAAAGGTCCTGTCACGGACGTTCTTCTCCCCGTAGTCGCATTGGATGACGCGGTCGGTCTGGTTATTTTCGCTGTGTCGATGGGTATTGCCCAGTCTGTTCAGACGGCTGAGGCTAATGCGCTGTCTTTGATTATCGAGCCTCTCGGTGAAGTTGTTTTTTCGCTTGCCATGGGTGCCGCCGCGGGCTTCCTGCTGACGGTGGCAGAGCGGTATTTCCATTCCCACCGCAATCGTAACGCGCTCATTGTCGGCAGCGTCATCCTGACGGTCGCGCTCAGCGAACTGACCTTCAGCCTGCTCGGCTTCCATTTCGGATTCTCATCCCTGCTGGTCTGCATGATGCTGGGAACGGTTTTCTGCAATTACTGCCCGTTAAGCGAAGAGCTCATGCGCGATGCGGACCGCTGGAGCGGGCCGGCGGTTACGCTGTTTTTTGTCCTCAGCGGATCAGCCCTGCAGTTTCAGGTTTTCTCAAGCTGGGCCGTCATCCTGATCGGCGCGGTCTATATCGCTGCCCGCTCTGTCGGCAAGTATGCGGGAGCCCGCTTCAGTTCCCGTCTGGCTCACAGCCCCGATACTGTTCGCAGATTTCTGGGCATCACCCTCCTGCCTCAGGCGGGCGTTGCTCTGGGAATGTGTACGACGGCCTTCCGTATCATGGGTGCGGACGGTGTGCTGATTCGCAACATTATTCTTCTCTCTGTTCTGGTTTACGAGCTGTTCGGTCCGAGCCTTACAAAGATGGCTCTGACCCGTGCCGGTGATATTCAGGCCATTCCGAAGGAGATCAGGAACCGCCGCAAAGCCGAACTGGAGAAGGTTACCAAGCCCGTTCCCCCTCCCTTTGACAAATAATACGGCATGATTGCCATACCTTTGTAAAAAGCCTCTCCGGAGATCCGGAGAGGCTTTATTTCATCCTTTTTTCCGCAGCGTTCCCGCTGAAGCGATGACCGCTCCGACCGCGGCGATGCCCGTTGCGATCAGCATGGTATCTCTGACCCCGCACGCGTCAAACAGTGCGCCGCCCGCCAGGCTTGCCAGCACCGATCCGACGTTGGTCATACTGAAGGCGAGGCTCTGTGCCTTGGCTGAATCCTTGTGAGGGACAACAAGATCAATATAGGGCACCGTCAGCACGGTATACAGCGCATAGCTTGGCGCCTGGAAGACTCTTGCGGCAAAAAACAGCGGAATATTGGGTGCCAGTGCATAGCTCAGGATTTTGATGACAAAAAACAGGAAAGAAAGACGGATATATCTGTCCAGTCCCCATCTTTTCGGAAGCCGGGAGGCAAAAATCATGATAGGCACCTCCACGATTGCCTGGAAAGCGGCAACATATCCCATAACGGCGGTATCTCCGCCGAGATTGCGGATCTCGTTGATCAGGAAATTCCCGTCCGTATTATGTGCCGTAAAGATCAGCACTGTTCCGAGCAGCATAACACAGAACGCTTTGTTCTCCCGGACAAACGCGAGCATGGAAGCGGACCTTTCCGTTTTCTCCGCTTCCGGAACCGCGGAATTCTTTTCCGCTTCCCTCAGGTCCCTGTCGATAACGGCATTGCTCAACGCCTGAAGAGTGATCACCGCCAGTCCTGCCAGCGGGAGTACTGTGTAGGTCAGTCTTTCTGTCAGTATCCCGAGCAGAATGCTCAGCACCATAAACGCAAAGCTTCCGACAGATCTGGCTGTCCCGAAATCCAGCGGTGCGCCGGCGTGCTCAAGGCGCACGCACAGGTCCAGATTCATGGCATTCACGGGCAGCAGTGTGGCCATATACAAAGCGTAGCATACGCTGCTCAGCATATCCTTTTGCAGATGGGTCCGGAGAAGGATCAAAAGCGATGCCTGAATACCCAGCAGCGCGTAAATGACCCAGGCGTGCCGGACGCTTCTGTTCCGGTCGATCCAGGCGCCAAGTACCGGGCTGAGCACCGCGCCGCCGATATTGCCGGCAGCCATGATGATCCCCAGCTCTGCGTTGCTGTAGCCGAGTCCCTGCAGGTAAACCGCCGCATATGCGGAAACCACGCAGAAGGCCATCCAGAATCCGCCGGTGATCAGCATATAATGAAAGGTCACCGGGGTGATCCGTTTTTTCATTCCGTTCTCGTTCTCCTTTTCCCGGCTTTCACAGCCGGCTTATATTTATTATATTCGAAATATCGTTCCCGTGACAATCCCTAATTTTGTGTTCCCCTTCCCTTTTAACCACATTCTGTGGTATAATATACTGTAAAAGTATAAAGACCGATCCATTCGGTCTGTAAGGAGTGAACCTGTTGGTTTCGCAGTCCTATAACGCCGGGAATATTCAGGTCCTGGAAGGCCTTGAAGCCGTTCGGATGCGTCCCGGCATGTATATTGGTACAACGTCTTCACGCGGTCTTCATCATCTGCTGTGGGAAATCGTCGACAATGCCATAGATGAAGCCTCCAACGGCTTTGCCAGTGAGGTTTCCGTCACCCTGCACAGGGACGGTTCCGCCAGTGTTTTTGATAACGGCCGCGGCATGCCGGTTGATAGTCATCCGACGCTCGGAATCCCTGGGGTCGAGGTGATTTTTACCGTCCTGCATGCCGGCGGTAAATTCAACAATGAAAACTATGATTATTCCGGCGGCCTTCACGGCGTCGGAGCGAGTGTCGTCAATGCGTTAAGCAAGTGGCTTTCCGTTGATGTCTTCCTGAACTGGACACATTATCGGATGGATTTCACCAGTGAATTCGACCCCAAAACCGGAAAGGTGGAAGCGGGAAAGCCGTCCGGCCCCCTTCAGATCATCGGTAATACGCGCAAAAAAGGAACCCTTGTCCGTTTTCTGCCGGACGATACGGTTTTTGAAGACGTCCGTTTTCATTCGGAACAGGTATCACGGCGGCTGCAGGAACTGGCTTATCTGAATAAAGGAATAAAAATCACCTTTACAGACGAGCGGATCGCGGAAGCGGAAAACCGCACGAAGGTTTTCTGCTATGACGGCGGGCTTGCCGACTTTGTCCGTTACCTGAACGCCGGGAAAAACGCCCTGCATGAGGATATTCTCTTCATGGAAGGACGGAAGGATACGGTCATCTGCCGTGCCGCGATCCAGTATACGGACGGCTTTAACGAGAGTCTTTTTTCCTATGTAAACAACATCTATACTCCGGAAGGCGGCACGCATGAAACCGGCTTTAAGTCGGCTTTCACCAAGTGCCTGAACGATTATGCCCGCAGGGTCGGCCTGCTGAAGGATAAGGACAGCAATTTGTCCGGTGAGGATTTCAGGGAGGGGCTGACCTGCGTTCTGGCTGTCATGGTCAAAAACCCGCAGTTCGAAGGGCAGACAAAGGGCAGACTGGGAAACAGCGAAGTGCGCCCCGCTGTGGAGGCCGTTATTTTGCAGCAGATGACGGACTGGCTGGACAATCTGAAAAACCAGGAAGCTGCCACAGCCATCGTCACCAAAGCCATCCGCGCCGCTCAGACGCGGGAGGCCGCCCGCAAAACGCGGGACAATATGCGTAAAGCCTCCGCGCTTGAAGCCGCGCCCCTTGTCGGAAAGCTCTCCAGCTGCACCGGCCGTCATTGGGATGATAACGAACTTTTCATCGTGGAGGGAGACTCTGCAGGCGGCAGTGCCAAGCAGGGACGGGACAGAAGATTCCAGGCCATTCTTCCCCTTCGCGGAAAGCCCCTGAATGTAGAGAAAAAGCATCTCGATCAGGTGCTTGCCAATGAGGAATTCCGTTCCCTGATCACGGCCCTCGGGACGGGGATCGGGGAAACCTTTTCTCTGAGCAGTCTGAAATACGGTAAGGTGATTATTCTGTCCGATGCGGATCAGGATGGGGCGCATATCCGGGCCATTCTTCTGACCTTCTTTTTCCGCTATATGCGCGAGTTGATCAGTGCCGGTCATGTTTATATCGGAATGCCCCCGCTGTATAAGGTGCAGAAGGGCAGCAAGATCATCTATGCCTACGATGACCGGGAGCTTTCCAGGGCCACACGCGCTGCGGGAAAGGGATATACGCTCCAGCGGTATAAAGGCCTCGGCGAAATGAATCCGGAGCAGCTGTGGGAAACGACCATGGATCCCTCCCAGAGAAAGCTGATGCGTGTCTCTATCGAGGACGCAGCCCAGGTGGACCGGCTGACCACCATCCTGATGGGCGACAAGGTCGAACCCCGCCGCGACTATATCAGTGAGCATGCCGATTTCAACAGGCAGGATGATTTTGAACTGCCCGAGCATCAGCAGGCGCCGCAGGAAGGAGCGTGATCCCGATGGCAGGACGCAGAAAAGTGGACGACAGGCCCATCGTCAAGGATGATCCTTCCAGGATTCTGGATACCAACATGGAGGATGTCATGCATAACAGCATGATCCCCTATGCGGAGCATGTCATTCTCGAGCGAGCTCTTCCCCGCGTGGAGGACGGACTGAAGCCGGTGCAGCGCAGGATTCTTTATACAATGCTGGAACTTGGCACGACCCCTGATAAGCCGCACCGTAAATGTGCCCGTATCGTCGGGGACTGTCTCGGCAAATACCATCCTCATGGTGATTCCTCTGTTTACGGTGCGCTGGTTCATATGGCGCAGGATTTTTCCATGAGGGTTCCGCTAGTGGACGGCCACGGAAATTTCGGTTCGGTAGACGGGGACGGCGCCGCAGCCATGCGGTATACGGAAGCCAGAATGGCTCCGCCTGCTCTTCAGCTGCTTCGGGATATTGAAAAGGATACCGTCCCCTTCCGCCTGAATTTTGATGACACGCTGAAGGAGCCGGATATGCTCCCGGCACGTTTCCCGAATTTGCTTGTCAACGGAGCCAACGGAATTGCCGTAGGCCTGGCTACAAATATTCCTCCCCACAATCTCGGTGAAGCTGTCCGTGCGGTCATTGCCCAGATGGAAGATCCGGAAATCTCTCTGGATGATCTGATGAAAATACTTCCCGGTCCCGATTTTCCGACAGGAGGCGTCCTTGTAAACAATGAGGAGATTCGCCGCGGGTATGAGACCGGGCGCGGCAAACTGACGCTCAGGGCGCGGGTCCATGTGGAGGAAGGCGCTTCCGGGAAAAAGCTTCTCGTTATCACGGAGATCCCATATCAGATCAATAAATCCGCCATGCTGGAAAAGATCCTGAAGCTCAGCGAAGAGAAAAAAGCGGCTCTCGGCGGCATCTCCGATATTCGGGACGAGAGTGACCGCACGGGTATGAGGGCTGTTATCGAGCTGAAGCGCGACACGGATCCCGCCCGTGTTCTGGCATATCTTTATAAGTATTCGGATCTCCAGATCACCTTCGGTGTCAACATGGTGGCTATCGCCAACGGCAAGCCGGTCCTGATGAGCCTCAAGGAACTGATCGGCTGCTATATTGATTATCAGAAAAAAGTTGTCACCCGCCGTACGGAATATGAACTCAAGCAGGCAAAGGCCCGTGCTCATATTCTGGAAGGACTGATGATCGCCCTGGATAATCTGGACGAAGTGATTGCCCTGATCCGTGCAAGCAAGAGTCCGAAGGAAGCTAAAATCGCTTTGATGGAGCGGTTCGCCCTTTCGGAAGCTCAGGCTCAGGCGATTCTGGATATGCGGCTGCAGCGGCTGACCAATCTCGAAGTGGAAGCGCTGCGTCGGGAATATGCGGACGTCCTGAAGCTGATTTCCCGTCTGGAGTCCATCCTGAAAAGTGAGAAAAAGCTCCAGGGAGTAATCCGTCAGGAAATGCAGGAAATAGCTGACAGCTTTTCCGATGCAAGGCGTACAGAGCTGGAAGTCCCGGAGGATGCGCCGGTTGAGCTCCCGGATAATACGCCGGTTGCGGAGGACGCGGCTGTCGTTTTCTCCCGCAGCGGATATCTCAAGCGTCTTTCTCCGGCGCAGCTGAAGCGTTCCCCCCTGCCCATGCCGGAGGAGAATTTTGAGGAAAGTCCCCGCTGGCAGCTGGATACTACGACTGCTGAAACTCTTTACGTCATCACGGATCACGCAAACTGTTATCCGATCCAGATCGGCCGCCTTCAGGAATCCCGGCCGAAGGATCGTGGACAGCTTCTTTCCGGTGTGCTGGCGGATATTGAGGAAGGCGAACAGCCTCTGCTGCTCTTTGCCTCTGATCCTGCCAGGCTGGAAGCCTTTCCGGATTTGCTTTTCGTCACGAAAAGCGGGATGATCAAGCGGACTGCTGCGGCGGATTATGCGATTCGCAGCAGGAAGTATCCGGCTCTGACGCTCAGAAAAGGAGATTCTCTTCTTTCTGCCGGCTTCGCCTCTGCGCAGGATGATCTTCTGCTGATCTCGCGCGGCGGCATGAGTATTCGGTTCCCACTCGATTCTGTGCCGGTCCAGGGGCGGATCGCTGCCGGTGTAAAAGCCATGACCCTGGAAAAAGGAGATGAGGTAGCCTGGTTCGGACAGCTCGGAGAGGACAGCGAGCTGATCCTTTTCTCTGACCGGGGATGGGCCAAACGCATTCCGCAGCTGGATTTTGAATCGCAGAATCGCAGCGGCAAGGGAGTACGCTGTTTCTATTTTAATAAAAACGGTTCAAACGGCCGCTCTTTGGCAGGACTGGCTCTCTCCGATCGGAATGCTTCCTGCAGGCTCCTGATTCATCAGTTCCGTTCCCCCGTCACCGTTCTGGATAAAAACGAGATCCTTCTCCAGAATCGTCAGGGAAAAGGAATGCCCTATATTATGGCAATTCTCGACGATGTGGTCACAGATATCACGCCTCTCGGATCCGGATCGGCAGAGACCATTCAGTCGTAAAACTACAATTATTTTATAGGAGGAAATGATTATGGCAAGACAGAACTTTGGTGGCTTTGGCGGAGGAAACATGCAGCAGCTTATGCGTCAGGCGCAGAAAATGCAGCAGCAGATGCAGGAAGCGCAGGAACAGCTGGATGCGGCGGAGTATGAAGCCTCCTCCGGCGGCGGAATGGTTTCCGTCAGGGTAACCGGCAAAAGGGAACTCACCTCCATTACCATTGATCCGCAGGTCGTCGATCCCGATGACATTGAAATGCTTCAGGACCTGATCCTGGCTGCGGTCAACGAAGCGCTCCGTAAGGGCGAGGAAGCCCGGGAAGCGGCAATGAACCGGATGGCCCCCGGAATGGGCGGTATGTTCTGATATGAGTGAAACGATTGAACCGATTGCCTCCATGGCGGCAGAATTGAACCGTCTGCCCGGTATTGGCAAGAAGACGGCCCAGCGGCTGGCCTACTTCATCGCGTCCATGCCTCTGGAGGATGTCCGGACGCTTTCCGTAGCGATCTGGCAGGGCCGCAAAGCCGTGCGCTTCTGCGAAACCTGCGGAAACTATGCTTCATCGGATACCTGTTCCGTATGCGCGGACCCTTCCCGTCATAACGGCCAGATCTGTGTGGTCCGTGATCCCCGGGACGTCGCTGCCATTGAACGCATGCACGAATACGTCGGTCTTTATCATGTTCTGCATGGAACGCTTTCCCCGATGGACGGCATCGGACCGGATCAGATCCGTATCCGGGAATTGCTGGAGCGCCTGGAAAAGGAAAAAGTCTCTGAAGTGATCCTGGCTACCAATCCGGACGTGGAAGGAGAAGCGACCGCTTCCTATCTCGCGCGCCTTCTCAAGCCTCTCGGGGTTCGGTGTACCCGGATCGCCCATGGGGTTCCTGTCGGCGGAGATCTGGAGTACACGGATGAAGTCACGCTTCTCAAAGCCATGGAAGGCCGTCGCGAGGTATAATCATGCCTGATTTTCTTCCTTATCTGACTCCCCTGTTGCTGGCAGCCTGTATCGTCCTGCTGCTCATCCTGATCTTCCGTCAGAATTCTCTCCTTCATCATCAGGAAAGAAACCGTCTCCGCCAGGAGCACGGTCTGGAAAATCTGGGCAACCATCTTCTGGATGAACTGGATGCTCAGCACGACCAGACAGCCGAGTCCCTGTATCAGGCCAATCAGAATCTGATGACGACTCTTTCCCAGCTGGGCCAGAGTCAGACTTCGCTGCTGGAAAGCATGCAGCGCCAGGTCCTGCTGTCCACAAGAAATCAGGAGGAAAACGCAAGCCGTATTTCCTCCTCTCTGAATGATTCCCTGACCCGTCTGGATACACGGATGGAACAGCTTCGCGGAACCACGCAAAGCTCCATGTCTTCCATGCGCCAGGAAAACGAACGCCAGCTGGCGGAAATGCGTAAAACCGTGGAAGACAAGCTTTCCGAAAGTCTGGAAAAGAAACTGGATGCAAGCTTTTCCCAGGTCAGTGAGCGGCTGGAGTCCGTCTATAAAGGACTGGGAGAAATGCATTCCCTGGCTTCCGGCGTCGGTGATCTGAAAAAGGTACTTACAAATGTCAAAGCAAGAGGGATCTGGGGCGAAATGCAGCTGGGCGCCCTGATTCGTCAGACGCTTTCGCCCGGGCAATACGGGGAAAACGTTGCTGTGATCCCCGGCTCGTCCGAACGCGTGGAATTCGCCATCCGTTTGCCGGACAGGGCCGGTAATGCCGTTTGGCTGCCGGTTGACAGTAAATTCCCTCAGGAGGATTATCTCCGCTTGGTGGACTGTTCACAGGCAGGAGACGCTTCCGGAGCTGAGCTTGCCCGGAAAAGCCTTTATCAGCGGCTTCGGTCGGAAGCGAAAAAAATCCGGGATAAGTATATTTCCCCGCCCTTTACTTCAGACTTTGCGATTATGTTTCTGCCTGTGGAAGGGCTTTATGCTGAACTGCTTCAGGCCCCGGATTTGGTTGAAACGATTCAGCGTGACCTGCGGGTCGTTATCGCGGGGCCCGGAACCTTCTCCGCCATGCTGAATGCTCTGCAGATGGGCTTCCGTACGATGGCGATCGAAAAGCGAAGCAGTGAGGTCTGGCAGCTGCTTGGAACCATTAAAACAGACTTCGCCCGATTTTCCGATATGCTGGCGGCCACACGCAAGCGTCTGGATCAGGCCGGCGAATCCATTGATTCCGCGTTTTCACGCACACGCTCCATACAGCGCCGGCTGTCGGAGGTGAGCACCTATATCCCGGATGTTCCCTCGTCGGGTTCCGAAGACGTCAGCCAGTCATTCGGCCTTGCGGCCGATTCCGTTGACAATTCTTCCGAAACCCTTACAATAAAGGAAGAAGACTAAACTTCAAATGAATATTTTGATTGAAAGGAGATCATCATTATGTCTGTTAAAACTGAAGTCTGGGGTAAATCTCCGGAAGGCAAAGAAGTTCATCGCTTTACCCTGACCAATGCAATGGGAGCGTCGGTGTCGGTTATCGAGTGGGGTGCTATTCTTACGTCCATTATCGTTCCGGATGCCGGAGGAAATATGGATGATGTGGCGCTTGGTTTTGATACGCTCGATAAATATATTGCTCCCCACGGCTCTATGGGAGACACGGTCGGCCGTTACGGAAACCGCATCGGCGCCGGCCGTTTCAGGCTGGACGGCAAAGAATACCAGCTTGCTCTCAACGATCATGGCGTAAACCATCTGCACGGCGGGAACGTTGGCTTCGCGTCTCATTTCTGGGACGGAACGCCGAAGGAAGGCGATCATGAGGATTCCGTCTCCTTCCACCGCGTATCTCCTGACGGAGAAGAAAACTATCCGGGAAATCTGGACGTCACCGTTACCTACACCTGGAATGACATGTGTGATCTGATCATCAGATATGAAGCCTGTACAGACAAACCCACTCTCTGCAATCTCACCAATCATACCTATTTCAATCTGGCCGGGCATGCGCACGGCACGGTAAAGGATCATGAAGTCTCCATCGCGGCCGATGTGATCACGAAAGTAAACAGTGAACTGATTCCGACCGGCGATTATATGCCGGTTTCCGGCACTCCGCTGGATCTGCGGGACGGTCTTCTTCTGGAAGAAGGCCTTGCGGTAATGGATTCCTGTCCCCAGATGATCCCGGCCGGCGGCTATGATCATAATTTTGTTCTTTCCAAGGGCAGCGCCATGGGCTATGCTGCGGGCGTTTATCATGAAGAATCCGGCCGTTACATGGAAGTCCTGACGGATCAGCCGGCCATTCAGCTTTATACTGCCTGTACGACGGATATTCAGGGCGGTAAGGACGGTGCCTCCTACGGCCACTATTCCGGTCTCTGTCTGGAGACGCAGCACTGCCCGGATGATCCGAATCATCCGAATTTCCCGGGTACAACGGTTCTCCGTCCCGGGGAAAAATACGATACCACGACCATTTATGCTTTCCGCGCGGATGATTAAAATCCTTTTGAATGCCTGAAAGCCCGGCGATGACAACATCGCCGGGCTTTTTCCATAATGCGTTTCAGATTATTTTTTGATAAACCTGCCCAGGTTGAAATGCCTGACCAGCCAGATAACAACGCAGGCGCCGACACCTGATACAATGATATCCCCTATGATTCCGTTGACGCCCAGCCCGATCAGGCTGAACAGCAGAGATCCGACCAGACCTCCGATAAGGCCCAGGATAATATTGGAAAGAAGGCCGTCAGGTTTTCCGCCCTTCACAAACTTACAGGCCAGGTATCCTGCCAGAGCCCAGACTGCGATTTTAACGATCCAGTGCCAAATCATGCTTTTTCCTCCCATACTTACATTTTATGTTCGTCAACCAGCTTCTGCAGCTCATCCATAAACGTTCCGACGTCAGTAAACTTACGGTAAACCGCGGCAAATCGGACGTAAGCTACATCATTGAGTGCTTTCAGCTCCACCATGACCATGTCCCCGATCTTTTCGGTCGTAATCTCTCCGTCCATGGTGGAATAGCATTTCTGCTCCACGCGGGAAACGATATCGTCGATCTGCTGCATGCTGACGGGAAGCTTGTCGCAGGCATGCAGTATTCCGGCTTTGATCTTCTGGCTGTCAAAGGCTTCCCTGCGCCCATCCCGCTTTACGACAAACAGAGGGTTCAGTTCCACCTTCTCATAGGTTGTGAAGCGGCGCCCGCATTGCAGGCATTCCCGGCGGCGCCGGATACTGTTTCCGTCATCGGTGGGTCGGGAATCGATAACCTTGCTGTCCGTATAGTTGCAGTATTGGCATCTCATTCCTTTGTCCTCCTCTTTACAGGCTGCTCAGATCCTTGAACAGTTCCTTGTTGGCTTTGTAAAGCTTTTTGAAGACCTCATATACTTTGGCATACTGCGGTACATTTTCGGGAATGGGATTCTGAGCAGGATTGACCTTGATCATGGCGCGGCAGGCTTCCTGTACGCTTCCGTACAGTCCGGCGCCGACACCGGCCAGAATGGCTACACCAAGCGCCGGGCCTTCCGTATTCACGGTGGTCGCTACGGGGCAGTTCATCACGTCAGCCAGCATCTGCCGCCAAAGCGGGCTCTTTCCGCCGCCGCCGCAGGCCAGCATGGTTTCGGGAGCGACCCCCATTCCCGCCAGAATGCCGAGGCAGTCGTTCAGGCTGTAGGTAACGCCCTCCATCACGGCGCGCAGCAGGTCGCGGCGCTGATGCATGGCAGAAAGGCCGAAGAAGATTCCGCGGCAGTCACTGTCCAGGTGCGGTGTACGTTCTCCCATCAGATAGGGCGCGTAGATCAGTTTGTTGGCGCCGATTGGGCTCTTTGCAGCTTCCTGGTTCGTCAGGTCGTAGGTATCGACACCCATGGCCTCGGCTGCTGTTTTTTCGGCAGCGCAGAAATTATCGCGGAACCATTTCAGGCTCAGGCCGGCCGCTTGAGTAACTCCCATCACATGCCACGCGCCGGGAACTGCGCAGCAGAAGGTATGAACACGCCCCTTGGGGTCAATGGCAAGCTTGTCTGTATGTGCGAAAACGACACCGCTCGTCCCGATAGTGGTGAAAGCCTTCCCGTCTTCAACAACACCGGTGCCCACAGCAGCTGCCGCATTGTCTCCGGCGCCTCCGACAACCAGTGTGTCGACGCTCAGTCCGGTCAGTCTGGATGCCTTTTCTGAAATATGGCCTGTGACCTCACAGCTTTCATATACTTTGGCAAGCAGGCTTTTGTCAATATCCAGAATGCCCAGAAGCTCATCGCTCCAGCAGCGGTTCGGAACGTCCAGCATCTGCATGCCGCTTGCGTCCGATACCTCTGTCGCGAAATCACCGGTCAGCATATAACGTACATAGTCCTTCGGAAGCAGGATATGCCTGCATCTGGCATAATTCTCCGGCTCATGGTTTCTCACCCAGATCAACTTGCTCAGCGTGAAGCCCGGCAGAGCGGGATTGGCAGTGATCCTGATCAGATTGTCATATCCGACCTTCTCGGTGATTTCTTCACATTCCCTTGCTGTTCTCTGGTCGCACCAGATAATGGAAGGACGGATGACGTCTCCGTTTTCATCCAGCATAACAAGACCGTGCATCTGGCCGCTGATACCAAGGGAAACAACGTCATCGCTGCTGACGCCGCTTTTTTCCAGCACGGTTTTGATCGTACTGACGGCGGCATTGTACCAGTCAGCCGGTTCCTGCTCCGCCCAGCCGTTCTGCGGCTGATACATGGGGTATTCCACAGTGGCGGAACAGACGCCGTTACCGAACTGATCGAACAGAACGGTTTTTGTGCCGGAGGTACCCAGATCAATACCGAGTACGTATTTCATATGCATCTTCCTTTCTTATCCACAAAATGTTGTGGTTTCACACTGAAACTATTATATTATTGTGGTTTTTCCGTGTCAAGCTTTTCAGTTCAATTGTACAGTCATATTTCACAGCAGAAAAAGGCCGCCGCGCTTTCGCGCGGCGGCCGGTTGATTCATTGACCGAAATCAACAGCTTCACTCATCTTTAGATGAATCTTATTCAGCAGCGGGAGCTTCTTCCGCGGCAGCAGCGGCAGCAGCTTCTTCAGCAGCGTTCTCAGCGTCAACTTCTTCCTGAGTCTTGACGCCGTTGAACACGTCCATCAGATCCTGCCAGAATCCCTTGGATTCTTCAACAGCCTGGGCCGGTCCCTTGCTGTTGATCGGTCCCCACAGCAGCGCGATGCCCAGCACGTCGTTGGTGGAGCCCAGGTTGAAGGTGTAGTTCGGAGCGGTGT
>JAEEGL015119442.1_pt1 | contig 18403 bp, 16 predicted proteins | sample 9134231 | NCBI WGS metagenome assembly JAEEGL01 (sample SAMN16246548, study PRJNA631951) | gut metagenome | biome: gut microbiome; feature: rumen; material: fiber-attached | host: Bos | place: Iran: Karaj | collected 2018-10 | reverse complement strand
AAGCGGGTCGGGTTCGTGGAAGTGCCCGTGATGGACACGTCCACGCCCTCGCTGTGCATGATCGCGACGCCCTCACGGACATCGTCGCAGCCGTAGCAGCGGACCGCCGCGCGCTCGCCCTTCGAATAAGCCGTTTCTTTCACGATTTCGAGCTTGCCGGTGTAGTAATCGAACTTCGTCTGAACGTAGGTGAAGCCGTTGATTCTGGAAATGATCTGCGCGGCGTCTTTGCCGAGACCGTTGAGGATGACGCGCAGGGGCTCTTTGCGGGCCTTGTTGGCGCTGCGCGCGAGGCCGATCGCGCCTTCCGCGGCGGCGAAGGATTCGTGGCCGGCGAGGAATGCAAAGCACTTCGTCTCTTCACGCAGGAGCATGGCGCCGAGATTGCCGTGGCCGAGGCCGACCTTGCGGTCGTCCGCTACGGAGCCGGGGATGCAGAAACTCTGCAGGCCGAGGCCGATCTTTTCGCTCGCTTCGGCGGCGTTCTTGACGTTTTCCTTGAGCGCGATCGCGCAGCCGACCGTATAGGCCCAGCATGCGTTTTCAAAGCAGATCGGCTGAACGCCCTTAACGATGTTGTAAGCGTCTACGCCGTAATCGTCGCAGATCTTCTTGGCTTCTTCGATCGAAGCGATGCCGTGCTTCGCGAGCTCGGCGTTGATCTGGTCGATTCTTCTTTCATAACTTTCAAATAAAGCCATTCTCTTAACCTCCCTCTTATTCCTCTCTCGGGTCGATGAGCTTCGCGGCGTCGTCTACGCGGCCGTACTGTCCGCTGGCCTTTTTGAGCGCTTCGTTGGCGTCCGTGCCGTGCTTGATCATATCCATCATTCTGCCGAGGTTTACGAATTTGTAGCCGATGATCTCGTCGTTTTCGTCAACGGCGAGCTTCGTGATATAGCCTTCCGCGAGTTCGAGGTAACGCGGGCCTTTTACCTTTGTTGCGTAGGTGGTGCCGATCTGGGAACGCAGACCTTTGCCGAGGTCCTCGAGGCCGGCGCCGATCGGCAGACCGTCTTCGGAGAACGCCGTCTGGGTGCGGCCGTAAACGATCTGGAGGAAGAGCTCGCGCATCGCGGTATTGATCGCGTCGCAGACGAGGTCGGTATTGAGGGCTTCGAGGATCGTTTTGCCGATCAGGATCTCGGAGGCCATCGCCGCGGAATGGGTCATGCCGGAGCAGCCGAGCGTTTCAACGAGGGCTTCCTCGATGATGCCGTTCTTGACGTTGAGCGTCAGCTTGCAGCCGCCCTGCTGCGGCGCGCACCAGCCGATGCCGTGGGTCAAACCGGAAATGTCTTTGATTTCCATGGCCTGCGTCCATTTTCCTTCCTGAGGAATCGGGGCGGGGCCATGATATGCGCCTTTGGCTAAAGGACACATCTTTTCAACTTCTGCTGAATACTTCATATAGAATACTCCTTTCGAATTTTTAGCTGAAATTGCAAATGCGTTGACACACCGTTTCTATTATAAAAGATATCGGCCGTTTTCGCAAGAGAAAGCGGCCGATTTTTTCAATTTTCAGCTGTGTTTTCTGCTTCCGCGGTTTTCTGCTTCGCTGAAACCTTCCGGCCGAAGACGTAAACCGCGATCCCTGCGATCAGGCAGCAGATCGGGATCAGGGCAAGCAGCCAGCCCGCGGGAAGCTCGTATTCCGCGTTGCTGAGGCTGTAGACCAGGCAGGAGACAACGTAGATCAGGCCGGTCAGCGCGATCAGCACGCCGAGCAGCTTCAAAAGGAAACCGCCCACGGAGAACTGCTCTTCTTCGCCTCTCCTGCGGATCCCGATGTTGTCTTTCCGGAAATCGAGGAACGCAGAGAGCAGAACGGCCATGGCCATCGTGATCACCGTTTCCGGAATCATATAGGAGCCGTTGTAGCCGAGCGAGTAGAGCCAGGCGGGAGTGCCTTCCGGCGCCCACGCGCCCCAGACGGCCCAGCCGGAGATGAAATGGCAGGCAAAGCGCAGGATGCAGACGAGCAGAACGCCGAAGGCGAGCTCGATTGCCTGATTGTTCTTCATCTTCCCGCGGAAAACGCCGCCGAGCCCGAGCACGCCGAACGCGACCAGATAATCGAAGAGGATGATGCAGATCATCGCCAGAATCGAGGAGGCGTACGAAAGGTTCTTCAGGCCGAGGATCATCTGCAGCAGGCCGTATGCGCTTCCGGCCACGAGCCCCCATTTTACGCGGTAGCGGTAGGCGATGATAATGAGCGGCAGCATCGAAAACGGCGTGACCGTTCCGCCCTGGGGCATTTCGAAGAATTTCATCAGGCTCAGAAGGGTTGCGAACGCGATCATGAGCGCGCTCTCCGTCAGGCGGAGAACGAGGGATTTGTTGGACGTTTGCTGTTCCATTTTTTCCATCTCTTTCTTTTTGTAGTTTCAGCGTAAAAAGATAAGCCCCACGATATTCCCGCGGGGCTTTTGAGCAAAGGAAAAGACCTTCTTATCTACCTACGCCGGCATTATCCGGATCAGGTCAAAGGTTCGAAGAGCTATCTTCGTCTCAGCCGGCTTTCAGCCAGCACCCCGATGTGTGATCTCGTAAGCTATTATAGTTTTCTTTTCGCCGTTTGTCAAGCGCAGGGGAGAAGAATACGTTTTTCAGAGCTTCGAGAGAACGTAATCGGCAAATTCCCGCGTTGTCGCGCCGGATTTGTCGCCGGTGACGGCAACGGCTTTTTCGGACACGGTGCACGCTTCCATCGCCGCGCGCAGGTGGTCGGCCTTCGCGGTTTCGCCGAGATGCCTCAGCAGCATTTCGCAGGCGTTGAAGATGCTCGAGGGATTTGCGTATTCGCCGAGCCCTTCCTCGATCATCCGCGGCGCCGTTCCGTGGATCGCTTCGAACATGGCGTATCGCGCGCCGAGATTCGCGGAGCCCGCCGTGCCGACGCCTCCCTGAAGCTGGGCGGCCTCGTCGGTGATGATGTCGCCGTAGAGATTCGGCAGGGCGAAGACCTCGAAGCGGCTGCGGATTGCGGGATTGACGAGGTTCGCCGTCATGATGTCGATATACCAGTCTTCGGCCTCGATCCCGGGGTAATCCTTGGCGACCTCATGGCAGATTTCGGAAAATTTGCCGTCGGTCTTTTTCATGATGTTTGCCTTTGTTACGATCGACACGCTCTTTTTGCCGTTCTCCTTCGCGTAATCGAAGGCGGCTTTTGCGATGCGGCGCGTGCCGGCGTCGGTGATGACCTTGAAATCCATCGCGAGCAGGCCGGGAAGTTCGATCCCGCGGCTGCCGAGCGTATATTCGCCCTCCGTATTCTCGCGGAAGAAGATCCAGTCGATCCCTTCCTCTTCGATCCGTACCGGCCGGACGTTCGCGTAAAGATCGAGCTCGCGCCGCAGAGAGACGTTGGCGCTCTCCATGGTTCCGCCCTTCGGCGTTTCCGTGGGGCCTTTGAGGAGAACGGTGCATTCCCGGATCGCGGCAAGGACGTCTTCGGGAATCGATTTTCCTTTTGCAAGGCGGTTTTCGATCGTCAGGCCTTCGATTTCGCGAAGCTCGATCCGGCCCGCCGCGATTTCTTCTTTCAGCAATCGCTCCAGCAGGCGCTTTGCCTCGCGGATAATGATCGGGCCGATCCCGTCTCCGGGAACAATGCCGATCACGGTTTTCTCCCTGTTTTCCTGCGGTGCGGTGTCCGAATTGAGCTTTTCGGCGCGCGCGGCCTGCTCGGTCAGCAGGGCGCGGAACTGTTCGCAGAGCGCGTCGATCCTTTTTTCATCCATCGTTTATTCCTCGCTTTTCGTGTAGTTGAGCAGTCCGCCGGCGAGCAGGATCTCCTTCTGGCGCTGCGTAAAGGTGAAAACGAGCGGGAGCTCGATGCCCTTCGTCTCGTCGGAAAGGGTCCATTTTCCGCTTTCAAAGCCCGCGTGGATCCCGCGGATCAGGAGCGCATCGCCCTGCTCGAGCCGATCGTAATCGTCGGGATTTTCGAACGTCAGCGGCAGGATGCCCGCGTTGATCAGGTTTGCCGCGTGGATGCGCGCGAAGCTCTTTGCCACAACGGCTTTGACCCCGAGGTAGAGCGGAACGAGCGCCGCGTGTTCGCGCGAGGAGCCCTGACCGTAGTTGATTCCGCCGACGACGATGCTTTTTCCCGTCGCTTTTGCGCGCTCCGGGAAGGTTTTGTCGCAGACGCCAAAGCAGTACTGCGAAAGGTAGGGAACGTTGGAGCGGTAGGGGAGGATCTTTGAACCGGCCGGCATGATGTGATCCGTCGTGATATTGTCGCCGACCTTCAAGGTGAGCGGTGCCGCGAGCGTGTCGCCGAGCGCTTCGCCGACGGGGATCTCCTTGATGTTCGGACCTTTGAGGATCTCCACCGCGGGCGCTTCGGCAGGATTCGCCGGAGCGAGCGTTCCGCGGTCGTCGATCTTGAAGCGCGCCGGCATTTCGATCGGCGGGATTTCGCCGATCGTGCGCGGGTCGGTGATATAGCCGGAGAGCGCGGAAGCTGCCGCCGTCTCCGGCGAGACGAGGTAGATCTGTCCGTCCGCCGTTCCGCTGCGTCCCTCGAAATTGCGGTTGAAGGTACGCAGGCTGACGCCGCCGGAATTCGGAGAGAAGCCCATTCCGATGCAGGGACCGCAGGCGGATTCGAGGATCCGCGCGCCGGAGGCGATGATATCGGAGAGCGCGCCGCAGTCGGCGAGCATCATGAGCACCTGTTTGGAGCCCGGTGAGATCGAAAGGCTCACGGAAGGCGCGATCGTTTTGCCTTTGAGGATCGCGGCGACGCGCAGCATATCGCGCAGGGAGGAATTCGTGCAGGAGCCGATGCAGACCTGATCGACCTTGATCGAAGAGAGGTTCCTGACTTCGGTCACGTTGTCGGGGCTGTGGGGGCAGGCCGCGAGCGGCTCGAGTGAAGAAAGATCGATTTCAACGATTTTATCGTATACCGCGTCGGGATCGCTCTCGAGCGGGACGAATACTTCGCCGCGCCCCTGCGCTTCGAGGTATTCGCGCGTCGTTTCGTCGGAGGGGAAGATCGAGGTCGTTGCGCCCAATTCGGCGCCCATGTTGGTGATCGTTGCGCGCTCCGGAACGGAGAGCGTTTTGATCCCTTCGCCGCCCCATTCGATGATTGCGCCGACGCCGCCCTTGACCGAGAGGATGCGGAGAATTTCGAGGCTGATATCCTTTGCGGCAACTCCGTCGCGCAGTTTTCCCTTGAGGAGGACCTTATACATCTTCGGCATATTGATGTAGTAGGCGCCGCCGCCCATCGCGACCGCAACGTCGAGCCCGCCGGCGCCCATCGCCAGCATGCCGATCCCGCCGCAGGTCGGGGTATGGCTGTCCGAGCCGATCAGCGTTTTGCCGGGGATCCCGTAGCGCTCCAGATGGACCTGATGGCAGATCCCGTTTCCCGGGCGCGAGAAGAAGATCCCGTGCTTTTTGGCGACGCTCTGGATGTACCGGTGGTCGTCGGCGTTTTCGAACCCGGACTGCAGGGTGTTATGGTCGATATACGCAACGCTCTTTTCGGTTTTGACGCGGTCGATGCCCATCGCCTCGAATTCGAGGTAGGCCATCGTTCCCGTTGCGTCCTGCGTCAGGGTCTGGTCGATTTTTAAAGCGATCTCGCTGCCCGGGGTAAACATATCGCCCGAGAGAAGATGCGACTGGATGATTTTCTGCGCAATCGTAAGGCCCATTTCAGAGATTCTCCTTTTCAATGATATTGTCCTTTGCTTTCCGGACGTGTTCGGTGGTCAGGCGTTCGGCGGCGTCTTCGTCCTTCGCGGCGATCGCCTCGAAAATCTGGCGGTGCTCCGCCGAGGCCGCCTTCGCGCGTTCGAGCTCCCCGAGGGAGCGCTGGCGGTACTGGCCGATTTTGCGGTGGAGATCCGTCAGCATCTGCTCGAGCATCTCGCTGCCGCAGTTGCGGTAGATCTCGCTGTGAAATTCCGTATCCATCGCCTTGAGGTGTTCCGCGTCGCCGCGCAGGGTATAAAAATCCTCGAGGTCGAGCGTATCGCGCAGGTTCTTGAGCCCTTCTTCCGAGATGCGCTGCGCACACCAGCGGGCGGCGAGGCCCTCGATCCGGATCCGGATCTCGTAAATATCGCTCAGATCCTGAAGGTCGATCCCGAGGATCTGGATCCCTTTTCCGCAGCTTCTTACCATGTTTTCCTGCTGAAGGCGGCGGATTGCTTCGCGGATTGGCGTTCGGGAAACGCCGAGCTGCTGCGACAGCGCCGTTTCCGTCAGGATTTCACCGGGCGGATAAACGCCTTCGAGGATATTCTGCTCCAGCGTTTCAAAAACCCGGTCTGCCAGGGAAAAAGATCGCTGATCGTTCATTTTCCTTAGCTCCTTTACAGCTTTTTGAAGCGTCCTTCGGAAACTTCCTCGAGCTTTTCCTCGATCCTCCAGGCGGACAGCGGACTGTCGCGGTCGGTCTGATACTCGCTGTCGACCCATTCCTTCATTTTCAGAACGATCGGATCGTGCTTATCAAGCGATTCTTCGGGGGAGAGCTTATACGTCGAATTGATCCAGTAAGCGATCCCGGCGAGACCGGAAGTTTTGCTGATCTGAACTGTTGCCGGACGGTTGAGGATCGTTTTCGTATCGAAAATATTATAGATGCGCTCGTCCTTGAGCATTCCGTCGGCGTGGATGCCGGCGCGGGTTTCGTTGAAGCTTTTCCCGACAAACGGCGTCATCGGCGGGATCTTGTAGCCGATTTTCGTGCGGAAGTAATCGGCGATCTCGGTGATGACCGTAGGATCCATCCCGTCGAACGTCCCGCGCAGCGAAGCGTATTCCATCACCATCGCTTCGAGCGGGATGTTGCCGGTACGTTCTCCGATGCCGAGCAGCGAGCAGTTGACGGCGCTCGCGCCGTAGAGCCATGCGGTCGAGGCGTTCGTGACCGCTTTGTAGAAATCGTTGTGGCCGTGCCATTCAAGCATTTCGCTCGGAACCTCGGAATAATGCTGCAGGCCGTAGACGATGCCGGAGACGCTGCGCGGCAGCGCGACTTCGGTATACGGAACGCCGTAGCCCATCGTATCGCAGGCGCGGATCTTGACCGGGATTCCCGCCTGGCGCGAAAGATTCATCAGCTGATTGACGAACGGAACGACAAAGCCGTAGAAATCGGCGCGGGTGATATCCTCAAGGTGGCAGCGCGGGATGACGCCGGCCTCGAACGCGTCGCAGACCGTGGCGAGGTACTTTTCCATCGCCTGGCGCCGGGTCAGGCCGAGCTTTTTGAAGATATGGTAGTCCGAGCAGCTGACCAGGATGCCGGTTTCGCGGATGCCGAGGTTCTTGACGAGGCGGAAATCCTCGCGGCTCGCGCGGATCCAGGTTGTGATCTCGGGAAATTCCAGGCCGAGCGCCTTGCATTTTTCGAGCGCTTCGCGGTCCTTTTTCGAATAGACGAACATTTCCGTCTGGCGGATGATCCCATTCGGGCCGCCCAGCTTCGACATGAGCTTGTAGAGCTCTACGATCTCTTCAACGCTGTAGGGTTCGACGGACTGCTGGCCGTCGCGCAGGGAGGTATCCGTGATCCAGATGTTTTCCGGCATTCCCATCGGCACGCGGCGATGGTTGAACGGCACCTTCGGAACGAAGCTGTAGTCGTAAATGTCGTCGTACAGGACGGGTTCTTTTACGTCCTGCAGGGCGTAGTAGTAGGATTTTTGTTCGAGCAGGTTGGTTTTCTTTGAAATGACGAGCATGGGTTGCCTCCCACTTGTTGTATAATTGTATACAATTATACATTAAAATGGAAGCTTGTAAAGAGATATCAATTTTTTTCATAAAAAAAGACAAAACCGTCGGATTTTGAAATCGACGGTTTTGTTGCGCAGTTTTTTGTGCCGTGAGCAATGCGGTGATTACTCAGACGTTTTATTGAGAAATTTCGCGATCATATCAACCATTTTCTTGTTCTGGAACGTTTCTTCCACTTCCTTGATATCGACGGTTTTTCCGTTGAGGATCGCCTGAATGATCGCTTCCGCGTACAGAACGTCCCGGGTCATGGGAGCGCCGAGATACGTAATCAGGTCGATGTTCATCTTGCTGTTGATCCCCTCGACCATGCCCGTATAGAAGGTGCTTTCCTTTCCGAAAAGACGTCCGATTTCTTCCATATAGTGGAAACCGGTAACGATATCGTGAACGTGGATCACCGGGCGTTCACCGGCGGCATAAACGCCGGCGGAAAGCAGCCCGTCGACCGTCGTATCCAGCAGATCGCTCAGCTCGAGCAGCAGTCCGGTATCCGGAAGAGAATCTCCGTTCTCCCATTTCGAAACGGCCTGGAAGGAAACGTTCAGCTTTTCCGCAAGCTCCTTCTGGGTCATACCCGTCTTTTTGCGCTGCGCCTGGATGTATTTTCCGATTTTAATTGCGTCCATCTTGAATTCTCCTTTCGCGTGAATTTCATCCTGATTTCATCTTACGATAGAATAAAGCGAAAGTAAATAACGGGAAAATCGAGTCAAATCAACTGCGGGTTGAATTTTTCAGCAAAACCGCCCAGGAAAAAACCGCCGGGCTCCCGGCGGCTTTTTGAGAAAACGTATTAAAGAAGCTTTTCGATGGCCGCAACGACCAGATCGGCGGCGATCTCTGTTCCCTTGCGCGAAAGATGAAGATGATCGGGGCCGATGTTCTCCTCGAGATTTTCGTTGATTGCGGTATAAAGATCGTTCACAATCACGCCGTTTTCTTTTGCAACGCGGCAGAGGATTTCATTGTACAGAGGGATATCGGTGTAAGCCTCATTTGCGGTGGGAGTAGTGGTTGCTGCGATAATCTTCAGATCCGGATTCTTCGTAAGCTGCCGAAGAATTTTGAAGATTCTCCGGCACGTGTCTTCATAGAGCTCCGGAGGATAGAAATGCCGTCCTTCTTTATAATCGTCACCCACATCCCAGATTCCGTTGTTCCAGTGAACGATATCCGGCGTCGGCAGGCTCGGCAGCCAAACGCCCAGCGAGTGAAGGGTATAGCCGCTCCAGCGGCCGTTTTCCGCGGGACTGTAGACGTTGGCGCGGCCTTCGAGTTTCTCTTTGACAAGAGGCTGATACATCATACGGATCGAGTCTCCGAGCAGCAGCACGTTTTTCATGACAGTTCTCCTTTCGATCGTTCAGAATGCGGTTCCTGACGGTTCTTTGTCAGGGAACAATGATAACAGTATGGTGATAACTTGCGCCGACGCTCATATAGGCGGTGTAGACGGCCATGAGCTGGCCGTTCTCGCCGAGGTATAAAAGCGAGCTGTCGATATTTTCATCCGTAAACGTTCTTTCCTTCTGCTCGTCTGCGTCCGGGAGCATTTCGGGGTAATACCATTTTTCGTTGTAGTTTTCTTCCATCGCGGCGACAAGCCGGTCGCGCAGCTCGTAGTAGCTCATTTCGAGCTTCCGCGCGAGGCCGTGGTTATCAAGCAGTTCGCCGCTCCCGAGATCGAGGTTATAGACGCTGTAGTAGTAATTCCCGCCGTCGTAGAACGATTCGATGATCACGCTGGCGATCTCGCCGTTGAGGTAAGCCTCAAAGTCGAGCTTGCCGCAGGGGAAGGACAGTTTTTCCTTCATCGCGTATTCCGCGTCGAGAAATACGTCGATATAGTCGTCGTAAATCTCGTCGTTGGCGGTTTTGGCGCCGGGCAGATCGGGCAGAAACTCGGGGATGCGGAAGTGATTGTCGAACGAATTATCGTACGCGTCGGTATAAACGAAATCTTCGCTGCGCATCACACCGACCACTTCGTCAAGCGTCAGCGGTTTCGGAGGCTCCGGTTCAGACGAAGATGGCGCCTCAGAGGAAGAAGGTGCCTCGGAGGAAGAAGGTGCCTCGGAAGACGAAGGCGCTTCGGAGGAAGAGGGCGCTTCGGAAGAGGAAGGAGCCTCGGAGGATTCGGGCGCCTGGGAAGCTTCGGAAGAAGAGGCGGAAGGTTCGGAAGAAAGCTCTGTCGTCTCCGAAGAAGCGGGCTCGCCGGATGGTTCGGGATCGGAAGCCGCGCTCGAAGACGAAGGCTTCGGCAGATCCGGCTTCGAGGCAGCAGAGCTTTCTGCCGCCGAGGATACGGGCGCGGAGGAATCGTCGCCGCCGATGATTCCCGAGACGAGATCGGAAACGGAAACACAGCCCGGCAGGAGCAGCAGCGCTGCAATCAAAAGGGCGGATATTGCGGTTTTCAGAAATCGCTTCATAAGCTCACCTCTGTCTGGTTCATTCTGTTTTCATTATATCATGGATTTTGTATTTGTATAGAGCAAAAAAGCGTCTCCTCCAAAAACGGCGGAAATTCGTTTGATTCCGGGCAGAAACCGCCGAAAAAATCGGGAAAACGCAGGAACAGATCTGGAAAAACAAGAGAAGATCTGGTATAATAATACTTTAGAAAACCGTTTTGCGCCGGCGTGAGATTTCGGCGCGGAAATAACAAAACAGGAATGGAGCAATCAAAATGGAAGAAAAAAGACCGTATGTTTCCTGGGAACTGATGAATTCTTTTCTGACCGATGCGTTCGTCGGCTACGGCGTACCGCGCGAGGACGCCGCGATCTGTGCGGACGTTCTGCTCGAATCGGATCGCCGCGGGATCGAATCCCACGGCTGCAACCGCTTCAAGCCGATCTATATCGACCGCATCGTAAAAGGCACGCTCCTGCCGAAAACGGAGATTGAGATCCTCCGCGAAACGCCGACCACGGTCGTGATGGACGCCCACGACGGCATGGGGATGGTTGCAAGCTACCATATGATGAAAAAACTGATCGAAAAGGCGAAACAGTATGGGATGGCCGGCGGAGCGATCCGCAATTCCACCCATTACGGCATCGCGGGCTATTGGGCAACGATGGCAAGCCGCGAAGGGCTGATCGGAATCACCGGGACCAACGCGCGACCCTCGATCGCGCCGACCTTCGGCGTAGAGAACATGATGGGAACCAACCCGCTTACGTTTGCGCTTCCGACCGACGAAGAATTCCCCTTCTGCATCGACTGCGCAACTTCGATCGTACAGCGCGGCAAGATCGAATACTACGCCCGCCAGGGCAAAAAGACGCCGGAAGGCATGGTGATCTCGCAGAACGGCACCCCGATGACCGACAGCGAAGAGATCTTGAAGGCGCTCGTAGCCGGTACGGCCGCCTTAGCTCCGATCGGCGGAATCGGCGAAGAACTCGGCGGCTATAAAGGATACGGCTACGCGGCGGTCGTGGAGATCCTCTCCGCGGCGCTTGCGGGCGGCGAATTCATGAAATCTCTGACCGGCGTTGCCGAAGACGGATCTCCGCGGATGTATCACCTCGGCCATTTCTTCTTCGTCGTCGATCCCGACGCGTTTATGGGCCGCGAAACCTTCAAAAAGATCGCCGGCGAGATCTGCCGCGCGCTGCGCGCTTCCAAAAAAGCGCCGGGCGCCGAGCGCATCTATACCGCCGGAGAAAAGGAATACCTCGTCTGGCTCGAACGCAAAGAAAAAGGCGTACCCGTCGGCGAAGCGGTTCAGCGCGAGATCCTGGAGGTCCGCGACAAGCTCGGCCTGCCGTATCGTTTCCCGTTCGAAAACTGACCGGCTTAAATAAGGAGAGACACCGTGAAGCGCAAAACCGTTCCGATCCTGACGCTGCTGGTGATGGGCTTTATCTTCTTTGAATCCTCGCTTCCCGGCGACGTTTCCAGCCGTCAAAGCGGCTTTTTCTCGGAGCTGCTCCTGCGTTTCTTCCATTGGGAGAATGCGGGATTCTGGATCCGCAAGGCGGCGCATTTTACGGAATTCGCGCTCCTCGGCGCGCTTCTTGCGCTGTGGTTCGAAAGGCTTGCGATCAATCGGATCGAAAGCCGCACCCTCCGGCTGCTGATTCGGCGCCTGCTTGCGTTTGCCGCCGGCGCGCTCTACGGCGTATCCGACGAGATCCATCAGATTTTCGTTTCGGGCAGATCCTGCGAGGCGCGCGACATGGCGATCGACGCCGCGGGGGTCCTGGCCGGCGTTCTGGCGGTCAGCCTGATTCTATGGGCTGCCGCAAAGCGCAGGAAAACGCTCAAAAGCGGAAGCGAAACCGTTTCCGACTCCATACAACTTTGAAACAAGAAAGGAAGATCGTATGAAAATCGGTTGTGTCAAGGAAATCAAAAACAACGAATTCCGCGTCGGTCTGACGCCGGATAACGTAAAAGCCTACGTTGCCGCCGGCCACCACGTCTATATCGAAAAGGGAGCCGGGACCGGTTCCGGATTCTCCGACAACGAATACGTCGACGCCGGCGCTTCGCTGATCGATAATCCCGCGGATATCTGGCACCTCGTCGATATGATGATCAAGGTCAAGGAACCGCTCGAATGTGAATATCCGCTGTTCCACGACGGCCTGATTCTCTATACCTATCTTCATCTGGCGGCGGATAAAGAACAGACGGACGCGCTGCTTGCCGGCAAGGTGAAAGCCGTCGCCTACGAAACGCTTCAGGAGAGCGACCGCTCGCTTCCGCTGCTTTCGCCGATGAGCCAGATCGCCGGTCGCCTTTCGATCCAGGAGGGCGCAAAATACCTTGAAAAACGCTTTGGCGGCGAGGGGATCCTGCTCGCCGGCGTACCCGGTACGCCGAAAGCGAACGTCGTGATCCTCGGCGGCGGCACGGTCGGCATGAACGCCTGCAAGATCGCCGTCGGCATGGGCGCCAACGTAACGATCCTCGATATCAACCTCAAACGGCTCGAGGAGCTCGATAATCTTTTCGGCGCGCATATTCAGACGCTCGTTTCCAACGAAAGCAACGTCGAGCGCGCGGTGAAGGACGCCGATCTCGTGATCGGATCCGTTCTGATCCCCGGCGGCTCGACCCCGAAGCTTTTCAAGACGAAATACCTCAAAGAGATGAAAGACGGCGCGGTGTTCGTCGACGTTGCGATCGACCAGGGCGGCTGCGGAGAATCCTCCCGCGTTACGACGCACGACGATCCGGTCTATATCCTCGACGGCGTCGTTCACTACTGCGTCGGCAATATGCCCGGCGCCGTTCCGAGAACGAGCACGATCGCGCTGACGAACGCAACGGTCAAATACGGCCTGCAGATCGCGAACCTCGGCCTCGAGGAAGCCTGCCGCCAGAGCGAGGCGATCGCCTCCGGCGTCAATACCTACCTCGGCAAGCTGACCTGCAAAAACGTTGCGCTCGCGCACGATTACGAATACGTTCCGATTGCGGATCTGATCTGAACATTCGATTTTATGAAAAAAGCGCTGGGCTTTCGCCCAGCGCTTTACTTTGCTGCGGTTAAGCTTCGTACAGATCCGGTTTACATAAGAACTCGTTGATGCGGGTTTCGAGGATCTTCGAAGAGTAAGCGGGCGTCAAAACGCAGGCGGTATCGGCGCCGCCGCCCGTTCCGCCGATGCAGACGACCGGCTTTTTGTAGGTCAGAACGCCGGCGTCCATCGCCATCATTCCGATTTCAACGCAGACCTTCGTTCCGGCGCTGATCATGCGCAGCGTATGCGCAACGATCTCGAGCGGATAAACGCCCTTGAAAGCGCCGCTCAGGCCGCGTTCGCCGCCGGAAAGCGCGTGCGCCGCGGTAACGAGGATCGCGCCTTTTTCGGCAAGCTCGCGGCGCGTTTCCTCCGGCATGATATTCTCGCCGGGCGTCCGGGAGCCGTAGCAATGGGTGACGATGACGATCCTGCCCTCAAAGCCGGCCTTTTTTGCCGCCTCAAGCAGTCCGAAGGCCGTCTTGCCGGTCGTCGTTGCCGCAACGATATCCGTGCCGAGCTCTTTCGCGCGGGCGATCGCGAGTTCAAACGTTTTTTCGGAGTTGTTTTCTTTTACGTTGAATAATACCATCTTGCGTCTTCCTTTCCTTGTGATTCTCGGGTTTACGATGCTTTCGTTCGGGTTTTAAAGGCGGGCGACGCCGCTTTCGCGCGCCGCTTTTGCAACCGCCGCGGCGACCGCCGGGCCGACGCGTTGATCGAAGGCGAGCGGGAGGATATAATTTTCGCTGAGTTCTTCGGGCGCGACGAGATCCGCAAGCGCGTGGGAGGCCGCCATCTTCATCGGCTCGTTGATATCGCGCGCGCGAACGTCGAGCGCGCCGCGGAAGAGGCCGGGGAAGGCGAGAACGTTGTTGATCTGGTTCGGATGATCGGATCTTCCGGTGCCGACGACCTTCGCGCCGGCTGCTGCGGCGTCGTCCGGTTCGATTTCGGGAACGGGGTTCGCCATCGGGAAGACGATCGCGTCCTTCGCCATGGAGGCGATCATCTCCTTTGAAACGATGTGCGGCGCGGAAACGCCGATGAAAACGTCGGCGCCTGTAAGCGCGTCTGCAAGCTTGCCGGAGAATTTTTCGGGATTCGTTGCCGCGGCCATCTCCGCCTGCGCGGGGTTCATTTCGATCCCTTCGCAGAGGACGCCGTTTCGGTCGACCATTTTGAGGTGCCGGACGCCGAGGTTCATCAGATGCTTGCCGATCGCGATGCCGGCGCTGCCGGCGCCGTTGATCACGACCTTCGCCTCGCTGATTTCTTTTTTGACGACGCGCAGCGCATTGAGCATTGCCGCGCCGACGACGATCGCGGTGCCGTGCTGATCGTCGTGGAAAACGGGAATATCGCAGAGCTCCTTGAGCCTGCGCTCCACTTCAAAGCAGCGGGGCGCGGCGATATCCTCGAGATTGATGCCGCCGAAGCTGCCGGAAATCAGATAAATCGTCCGCACGAGCTCGTCAACGTCTTTGCTTTTGATGCAGATCGGGATCGCGTCAACGTCGCCGAACGCCTTGAAAAGCGCGCATTTTCCTTCCATAACGGGCATCCCGGCTTCCGGGCCGATATCGCCGAGCCCGAGCACCGCCGTGCCGTCGGTAATCACCGCGACCAGGTTGTGGCGGCGGGTCAGTTCGAACGAAAGCTCCGGATTTTTCTGGATCTCCAGGCACGGCTGTGCTACGCCGGGCGTATACGCCAGCGAAAGATCGTCTTTGTTCTTTACGGTAACGCGGGAAATAACTTCGATTTTCCCCTGCCATTCTTTATGGAGCCGCAGGGACTCTTCTGCATAATTCAAAGCAAACGCCTCCTTGAAAACGGGATGGTTCCGTCTATTATTTTATCTGTTTTTTGGAAAAAGAGCAAGGCCTTTTCACCGATCGGAGAAAAAGAAACCGGATTTTCCGCATTTGTCTCTTGCGGCAGAGGCGGTTTATCGTCTATAATGAAATCAAAGAAACATAAAGAAGGTGCAGCGGTGTCTTACGAAAAATTTACGCCCGATGAACTGATCGTTACCGGTACCTATCCGGGAAGGGGAAGACTCGCGCGGTACAATACCCCGATCACGCCGAAGGAGAACATCATCCGCCTCTACGAAGGGAAAACCCCGATGTGGATCCCGTCTCCCGGAGAGATCGTCAATATCAAGGTCGACTGCGACCCGGAGAATATCGCCCGCAGCCCGGGCGGCGGTGTAGACGGGTACGGCGTGGAATGGATCTTTGTCGATACCGCCGGCGGCGCGATGGTCAAGCCCGGCTCGCCGAAGGTAAAGGATATCACCGAGTGGGAAAAATACGTTACGGTGCCGGATCCGGATTCCTGGAACTGGTTCGGCAGCGTCGACCGCCAGATGGAGAATTTTTCGGATCCGACTCTGATGCACGGGATCACCTTCGGGAGCTGCCTGTTTGAGCGGCTGATCGCCGTGATGGATTTCGAAAACGCCGCCGTCGCGCTGATCGACGAGGAGCAGCAGGAGGGCGTCCACCGCTTCTTCCGCGCGATCACCGATTACCGCAAAAAGTATTATACGCTCTGCAAGCGCTGGTTCAACGCCGACGTCGTCAATTTCAACGACGACTGGGGCTCTCAGCGGGCGGAGTTCTTCTCCCGCGAAACCGCGCGCGAGATGCTCGTGCCTTACGTTAAGGAGGCCTGCGACTGCGCCCATTCGCTCGGGATGTACATCGATCTTCACTGCTGCGGCTTCGTGGAAGGCTTCGTTCCCTTCTTTATCGAGGAGGGCTTCAATTCCTGGGGCGGCCAGCCGCTCAACGATAAGCCGAAGCTCAAGAAACTGTATCCCGGGAAATTCGTCTTTACCCATTCGGTCGAGGTTCCCGACGACGCGTCCGATGAGGAGATCGCCGCCGCCGCGCAGAAATTCATGGAGGAATTCGGCTACGATAACCGCGGCTACTTCGGCGGCCGCAACGAACGCCTGCGCAAGAAGATCTACGAGCTTTCCCGCAAAAACTACGACCGCCTCGTTGAAGAAGGAAAAGCGATTCTCTAAAACCAAACCAAAGGAAAAAGGACAGCTCCCGGAGCTGTCCTTTTTTGGTGCAGGTAACAGGGATCGAACCTGCACGGTCTCCCACCAGAACCTAAATCTGGCGCGTCTGCCAATTCCGCCATACCTGCCGATTTATCAGAATTATTATACTGAAAAACCGCGCTTTTTGCAAGAGGTTTCTCGTCCGAAAGGAAAAGCGGCAAAGAATCCTCTCTGCCGCTTGGATCGGTTCAGAGCTCGTTGACGAGCTGCTTGAAATGCCTGCCTCTTGCCTCGAAATTCGGGTAGAGATCGAAGCTTGCCGAGGCGGGCGAGAGCGAGACGATATCGCCGGGGCGCGAGATCTCGCGGGCGATCCGGACCGCCTGGGCCATATCGTCGGCGTGGTAGATTTCCGGTTCGCCTTCGCGGTAATCGGGCGCGCTGCGAACCGCGGCTTCGATTTTCGGCCCGGTCGCGCCCATGAGGATCAGCGATTTTACGCGGCTCGGGATCTTTTCGCCGAGCGGTTCATAGGGAATCTTTTTATCGTATCCGCCGGCGATCAGGATGATTTTCCGGTCGTAGAGCGAGAGCGCGCCGTTGATCGTCCGCGAGGGGCTCGAGCCGATCGAATCGTTATAGTAGGAAACGCCGTCGAGCACGCGGACGAGCTCGTTGCGATGCTCCACGCCGCCGAATTCCCTTGCGACCGCGCGGATGATTTCCGGCGAAACGTCGCCCCAGACGGCGGCGATCGCCGCGAGGTAGTTTTCAACGTTGTGCCAGCCGGGGATCCTGATCTCGCGGATATCGAGAATCTCTTCGCCGGTGGAGCGGACGATCGTATGATCTTTCAGGTAGTAGCCGTGGTCCGGTTCGGCCTTCCGGCTGAAGAACCAGGTGTCGCCGCGGGTCTTATCGGCAAAGCTGCGGGTGATCTCGTTGTCGTAATTGAGAACCGTGCGGGAAAAAGCGTTCTGATGCAGCAGAATGTTCATCTTCGCTTCAACGTATTCTTCCATGGAGGCGTGAACGTCGAGGTGATTCGGCGCAACGTTCGTCACCACTGCGACCTGCGGGCTTTTGCGCATCGAGATCAGCTGGAAGCTCGAGAGCTCAACGACCGCAGCGTCGTCGGGAGAGACGGTTTCGATTTCCGGGAGCAGCGGTTTCCCGATATTGCCGCCGAGGTGAACCGTTTTGCCGGCGCGCCGGAGCATTTCGGAGATCAGCGTCGTTGTCGTCGTTTTGCCGTCGCTGCCCGTGACCGCGTAGATTTTGCAGGGGCAGAGATCAAAGAAGAGCTCCATTTCGCTCGTGACGGCGGCGCCGTTCCTGCGCGCGGCGGTCAGCTCCGGGGTATAATACTTCATGCCCGGCGTACGGAAAATGAGGTCGCCGGAAAGATCCTTTAAGTAATCTTCGCCGAGCTTGAGCGAAGCGCCCAGGCTCGCGAGCGATTTCGCCGTTTCGCCGAGCGCTTCGGCGCTGCGGCGATCGCGTGCTTCCACTTCGGCGCCGTATTTCAAAAACAGCGGAATCAGGGGAAGATGGCTGCCGCCGATCCCGCAGAAAACAACCTTTTTGCCTTTTACGCTTTGAAAGAAACGTTCGATCTGGTCCGTCATAATACCGCCTCCAGTTTCATACCTCTGTTATTCTACCATATTTCCCCCGAAACAGAAAGTCCCCGCAGAAAATTATTTTGAGAATTTGACAACGCACCGCAAACATTTTATAATCAAGATATGCTTTAAAAGAACGGGTGAGAAAATGGAACCCTTAAAAAGAACCTGGGCGGAGATCAGCCTCGACGCGATCGAACACAACTACCGCGTGATCCGCGCGGCGGTGGATCCGAACGCGATGATCTGCTGCGTCGTCAAGGCCGACGCCTACGGCCACGGCGCGGTGATGCTGGCGCATGAATACGAACGCCTCGGCGCGGACTGGTTTGCCGTATCCAATTTGGAGGAAGCGCTCCAGCTGAGAAAAAACGGAGTTTCAAAGCCGATCCTGATCCTCGGCTACACGCCGGCGGAGATGGCCTACGATCTCGCGTCCAACCGGATTTCCCAAAGCGTGTTCTCGCTGGAGTATGCGCGGGAGCTTT
>JAEEGL014160535.1_pt1 | contig 18403 bp, 9 predicted proteins | sample 9134231 | NCBI WGS metagenome assembly JAEEGL01 (sample SAMN16246548, study PRJNA631951) | gut metagenome | biome: gut microbiome; feature: rumen; material: fiber-attached | host: Bos | place: Iran: Karaj | collected 2018-10 | reverse complement strand
GGTTCCGTTCTGTTCGCAGTCATACTGTTGCCGATCTTCTGGTTCTCATTTCACCAGATCGTCCTCGGGAACGCCGGAGATTTTCTATATATGAGGTATTGAGGACGGATGAAGCTTAAGACAAATAAGATAATAAACAAGGATAATCCGGTGAGAGCCGTTCTCTATCTGCTGCTCCTGCTGGCTACGATCCCCGTTTATCTGGCGGCAAATCCTCTGTATGAATATGTTTCCAGCAGGTATTTCGGAAGGGATGCGGACGTGGTCGTAGCATCGGATACGGAAGGTGGGACGGTCTCCGAAACAGGGGAGTCCGGAGAAACACAAAACCCTCAGGCGGAAACCGAGACAGGGTCTGAGGAGACGGAAACCATAGTCGAAAAAGAGCCCGTGTATGTAAAGGTGTACAGGCCCGGATATGCGGATGATCACTATTTTGACGACGCCATGTTCATAGGCGATTCCAGGACCATCGGACTGTACGACTATTCCGGGATACAGGCGGACTATTACTGCAGCAAGGGCTATTGTACCTACCAGTGGAAAAAGGGAAAGAAGACCATCCTTCAGAATACAGGTGAAAAGGTGGATCTGGGGCAGGTCCTCCTGGATAACCATTACGGGAAAGTGTACCTGATGATAGGACTGAACGACGGCGGCTTCGGTTCCGTCGAGGACTACCGTTCGCGCGTGTCGGCCATGATAGAATGCATAATGCAGACTCAGCCCGATGCGGTGGTGTTCCTGATGGCAAGCCTGAAGACCACAGCAAGTTGGAGCAGCGCGCATCCGGACATGAACAACGATTTCCTGGAAGGGATCAATCAGGTCCTTTCGGAGATCGCGGATACGGATGACAGGCTCTTCTATCTGGATGTAAATCCCTTCTATTGTGATGAGGAAGGAAACATGAGGAGCGGGCTTTCTTCCGACGGCGTTCATCTCCACGCTTCGCAGTACGGGGTATGGACCGAATTCATCAAAGCGGCGGCGGTATACACAGAGGAGGTGCCTGAAGATGAGGCTGAGTCCGGACCGCAGGAGAGTGCTCCGGCGGCTGAGACAGTGCCGCAGGAAAACGCCCCGCAGGTTGAGACAGAGCCCCCGGAGAGCGCCCCTCAGGGTGAAACCGTATCGCCGGACAACGCCGGTCAGACCGGGACGTTGCCACCCGGGAACACTCAGCAGGCCGGGACAGATATCCGGGAAGGGACAGCTGATAATGAGGCTGAATAAATATATCGCTGCAGCCGGGGTCTGTTCCAGGAGGGAAGCCGACAGGCTCATTCAGGAGGGGAGGGTGCGCGTTAACGGGCGTCCTGCCACCGCCGGTGAACAGGTATCTGAAGAAGATACGGTCACTCTGGACGACGACAGGCTCATTCTTCCCGATGAAACCACTGTCGTGGCGTATTATAAGCCCAGGGGAGTCACTACCACCCTCAGGGATGAACATGCGGAGAAAACGATCACGGATGTTCTTAAAACCGGAAAGCGGCTCACCTACGCAGGAAGGCTGGACAGGGAATCGGAGGGACTTCTGATAATGACGGACGACGGGGAACTGATACATGAACTCACTTCTCCCCGGGGTTTTCATGAGAAGGAATATGTGGTGACCCTGGACAGGGATGTAAGTGAAGAGCATATCCGGAAGCTGGAAAAAGGGGTCCGGCTGGAGGGATCATCCCGCCCCACCAGACCCTGCAGTATAAAAAAGATCAACTCAAACACAGTAAAGATAATCTTGACCGAAGGAATCAACAGGCAGATCAGGAGGATGTTCAAAACCTGTGAATACAATGTTGAAAAACTGGTCAGGATCAGGGTCATGAATGTAAAACTTGCAGATCTGGCTCCCGGAGACTACAGATTCGTACTCGGAAATGAAAAAGAGGAGCTGTATGAGGGATGCGGCCTCAAAGCCCGTAAAACGGAGGATCTATAATGAGCGATATAACCAGGATGCAGGAACTGTCAAGGGTCCTGAAGGAGGCGTCAAGGGCGTATTACTCGGAAGACACCGAGATCATGAGCAATTTCGAGTATGACAGGCTTTACGACGAGCTTGAGGAGCTTGAAAAGAAAACAGGGATAATACTGTCCGGAAGTCCCACGCAGGAAGTGGGCTATGAGGCTTCGGACGCGCTTCCCAAGGTGCGGCACGAGTCTCCCATGCTCTCCCTTGGTAAGACCAAGAGCCGGGAGGAGCTCAGGGACTGGCTGTCGGGACACGAGGGACTGCTGTCCTGGAAGCTGGATGGACTAACGGTCGTTATGAGCTATGATGAAGGAAAACTTGCAAGAGCAGTCACCCGCGGAAACGGTGAGATCGGTGAGGATGTGACCCAAAATGCAGTGCATTTCTTAAATGTTCCGTTAACAATTCCCTTTAAGCGGCCTCTGGTACTGAGAGGGGAAGCCATCATCACCTACAGCGATTTTAATAACATCAATGACGAAATCCCGGAGTCGGAAGGCAGGTATAAAAATCCCAGAAACCTGTGCAGCGGGTCCGTGAGGCAGCTGGACAGCCGGATAACCGCGGCAAGGCGCGTGAGGTTCATGGCGTTCTCCCTGGTGTCCGCCGAGGGAGCCGACTTTGAAGATTCAAGGGAGAAACAGTTCCTCTTCCTGAAGGAGCAGGGATTTGATGTGGTCCCTTATGTGAGGGTGTCCGAGTCTGATATTCTGGACCGCATTTCCGAATTTGAATCCCGTACCGCAGAGAGCGATCTTCCCTCCGACGGTCTGGTGCTTACCTATGATGAGATAGCATATTCCGAATCCCTGGGTTCCACGGCCAAATTTCCCAGGAGCTCCATCGCGTTCAAATGGCAGGATGAAAATGCGGAGACCGTTCTCCGGTCGGTGGAGTGGAATACCAGCAGGACGGGCCTCATCAATCCCGTGGCGGTATTTGATCCCGTGGAGCTTGAGGGGACCACGGTGACAAGGGCTTCCGTTCACAACCTGAGCGTCATCGAAGAGCTCGGTCTCGGGATAGGGGATCGGATCCTTGTATACAAGGCGAATATGATCATACCCCAGATATCCGAAGATCTGGACAAAAGAGGCGATATAAAGGCGCCGGAGACCTGCCCCTCCTGCGGCTCGAAGACTTCCGTGAGACAGATAAAGGAGGGCAGGTTCCTTGAATGCACGGATCCGGATTGTCCCGCCCGCAGGATCAAGTCATTTGTGCTGTTCGTGACAAGGGACGCCATGAACATAGAAGGCCTGTCCGAAATGACCCTTGAAAAGCTTACGGGTCAGGGCATGATCCACAGCTTTGCGGATATCTACAGACTGGACCGGTTCAGGGAGAGGATAGCGGGCATGGAGGGTTTCGGCTCAAAGTCCTGCGAGAACCTGCTGAACAATATCGAACGGTCAAGGGATACCACTGCGGACAGGGTCTTGTACGCCATCGGCATTCCCGGAGTGGGGCTGTCCACTTCCAGGCTCATGCTGAGAGCCATGGACGACGACATTGACAGGATAAGGCATGCGACGGAGGAGGAACTGTCACGGATAGACGGGATAGGCGGCGTGATCGCCGGAAACGTTGCGGCATTCTTCAGGGATGAAAAGAACAACAGAGAACTGGACGATCTGCTTTCGGAACTCAGGATTGAAAAAAGCGCCCCTGCGGCATCTTCCGAACTTCAGGGGCTGACCTTTGTGATAACGGGATCCCTGGAGCGCTTCGGGAGCAGGTCGGAATTAAAGAAGCTTCTTGAGGACAGGGGAGCAAAGGTGGCCGGATCGGTATCAGGCAGCACGACCTGTCTGATAAATAACGACGCCGCCTCCGGCTCTGCCAAGAACAAAAAGGCAAAGGAACTGGGCATCCCCGTGATAACGGAGGAGGATTTTCTGAAGAAATACTTCGGAGAAGACTTCAGATAGTCCTTATATCGTAAGGCGTGGTCTGGTAAACATAGAAATTGAGCCAGTTTGAATACATCAATTGCCCTGCGGACGCCCAGGTCACAGGCGGCTCCTTTTCGGGGTCGTCGTCAGGATAGTAGTTTGCGGGTATATCCGGGTTAAGCCCCCGTCCTATATCTCGCTTGTATTCGTAGTCAAGGGTCTCCCTGTCGTATTCCAGATGGCAGGCCACAAAGAAACGCCTTGAATCCCTGGTTTTGATTATATTGATCCCTACTTCATCGGAATCCGAAAGGATCTCAAGTTCGGGAACACTTGTTATCATTTCCCTGGAAACCTCCATGGAGCGTGAGGTCGGAGCCATAAAGATGTCGTCGAAGCCTCTGAACAGAGGGGAAGTCTTTTTCAGCACCCTGCAGGGATAGATCCCGGAGTATTTTTTTCCGGGATCATAACGCTTGATCCCGTAGTAATGGAAAAGGGCGGCGTACATGGCCCAGCACAGGAAAAGGGTGGAGTGCACATGTGTGGCGGCCCAGTCAAAGATCTCCCTCAGCTCATCCCAGTATTCCACTTCCTCAAAGGGAACGTAATCAAGGGGAGCGCCGGTTATTATCATGCCGTCGAATTTCCTGTCCTTTATCCTGTCAAAGGTGGTGTAGAAGGATTCGAGATGCTCGTGATCGATATGCTGGGGCACGTAACTGGCCGTGGTCAGGAACATGACGTTGATCTGCAGCGGAGTATTTGAGAGCTTCCTCAAAAGCTGCGTCTCGGTCGCGATCTTTGTGGGCATGAGGTTCAGTACCAGAACGTCCAGAGGCCTTATGTCCTGGTGCATCGCGCGGTAATCGGTCATCACAAATATGTTCTCGTTTCCCAGCGTTTCTATGGCCGGCAATGATTCAGGTACTTTGATAGGCATGTCTTTTCCTCCTGTCCCTTATGCTTGCTCAAATATATCCCATCGGTATTTAAGTGTCAAATTTGTGTGGCTTTTTTTTTGAAATAGTAATATAATCATTCAGAAGAAATTGATCCTTCCGGAGGTTTACATGAGCGAATATATGGAAACAGCCTATCAGAAAGTAAAGGTACATAACGAGGTCGAATGGTGCGAGGTGGCGGATCCCGAACTCAAGTCGGAGATCGAGAAGCTGCTTCTTAAGAACAGGATCTCCTATTTCATCACCTGGGTAAAGCCCGGCCTGTTTTCCCCGGATAAGAGGGAAAAATGTATCTTCTGCGTAAACGCCCTGCAGAAGGAGGCCGCGGAGGAAGCCGTGCGCCCTCTTTGCGAAGGCGCGGAAGAGAATGGCAGGGAGATACGCTTCATAAATAAAAAGGTGGAAAAGACCTATTACTGATGTGCCTGCGAGTTTTCCATCGCCGTTGACAGCATGAGCTTGATGCGGTTCAGCTGATTGACCTCGCTGGCACCGGGGTCGTAGTCTATCGCCACTATGTTGGATCCGGGGTAGTGCTTTCTGACTTCCTTTATTACCCCTTTTCCCACGACATGATTGGGCAGGCAGCCGAAGGGCTGGATGCATATTATGTTCTTTACGCCCGATTCCATGAGCTCCGCCATCTCTCCGGTGAGGAACCAGCCTTCTCCGGTCTGATTTCCGATGGATACGATGGGTTCTGCCATTTCCGCCGTCCTGTATATGGTCTGGGGCGGTTCGAAGTGAACGCTGTCTTTTAAGGCCTTTACGGCAGCGTTTCTGAGGAATTCGATAAGGACGATGCCCGCCCTGCTGACAGCGGCGGTTTTAGGGCTTGTTCCCAGATTGTCCGCCTTATATATCTGGTTGTAGAAGCAGTAGAGCATGAAGTCCAGAAGATCGGGGACCACCGCCTGCGCGCCCTCGCTCTCCAAAAGCTCCACAAGGTGATTGTTGGCCATGGGAGCGTACTTCACCAGGATCTCTCCGACTATTCCCACCTTTGGCTTTATCAGGTCTTCGTGAATGGGGATACGGTCAAAATCACGGACCATATCGCGGCACATTTTCCTGAATCTGAAGATATTTATGCTGCCAGAGGACAGAAAATCCGTGCACTTCTTTTTCCATTCTTCATGGACCCTGTCCACGGAGCCGGGAGTGACCTCGTAGGGGCGCATGCGGTACACGCACCTTTCAAAGATGTCTCCGAACACGGCGCCGAAGCAGGCGTGGGTGAGCATCCTCAGATCCAGTTTGAACCCGGGATTGGTCTCTATTCCCTGCAGACTCAAAGCGATCACCGGCACCTGGGCCATATCGGCCTTTCTCAGAGCGCGCCTGATGAAGCCCACGTAATTGGTCGCCCTGCATCCGCCTCCGGTCTGGGTCATGACGACGGCGGTTCTGTTTATGTCATATTTCCCGCTGTTCAGGGCGTCCATGATCTGACCTATGGTGATGAGAGATGGATAACAGGCGTCATTATTTACGTATTTAAGGCCGGCGTTCACCGAGTCTCTGTTTTCATTTGAAAGGATCTCCACGTTGTAACCGCAGGATGACATTGCCGGGATGATCACATCCATGTGGATGGGGGAGAGCTGGGGTACAAGGATGGTGTAATTGTCGCGCATCTCTTCCGTAAATGAGACCTTTTCAATGTTTGTGGGTCTGATGACGCGCTTTTCGCCCTTCTTTTCCCTGATCCTTATGGCGGCCAGGAGAGACCTGACCCTGATCCTGGCGGCTCCGAGGTTATTTACCTCGTCTATCTTGAGACAGGTGTAGATCTTGTCGGATCCCGTCAGGATGTCCGATACCTGGTCCGTGGTGACCGCGTCAAGGCCGCAGCCGAAGGAATTGAGCTGGATCACGTCCAGATCGTCCTTGGTGCGCACAAAAGATGCGGCGGCGTACATCCTGGAATGGTACACCCATTGATCGGATACTATGAGCGGCCTGTCGGGATGTCCCAGGTGAGATACGGAATCTTCCGAAAGCACTGCCAGTCCGTAGGAGGTAATGAGCTCCGGAATGCCGTGGTTTATCTCGGGGTCTATGTGATAAGGGCGTCCCAGAAGCACAATGCCGTGGATGTGGTTTTCCTCTATGTATCTTAAGGTTTCTTCTCCCTTTAGACGTATGTCTTCCCTTGCTTTCTCCAGTTCGACCCAGGCTTCGGCGCAGGCGCCTATTATCTCTTTTTCAGGGATCTCCCGGAATTCGTTGATAAGGCACTGGGTCACTACCTTGAGGCTTGTAAAGGCGATAAAGGGGTTCCTGAAAGCCATCCGGCCTTCGGAGACGGATTCAACGTTGTTCTTGATATTCTCCGAGTAGGAAGTGACCACCGGGCAGTTGTAGTGGTTTGTGGCGCCCTCGGTCTCAAATTTCTCATAGAACACCGAGGGATAAAAGATAAAGTCCGGATTCTGGGTTATAAGCCACTCGATATGGCCGTGGGCGAGCTTGGCGGGGTAGCACTCGGATTCACTGGGGATCGACTCTATTCCGAGCTCGTAGATCCTGCGGCTGGAAACGGGAGAGAGTATCACCCTGTAGCCCAGCTTCGTGAAAAAACGGTACCAGAAGGGGTAGTTCTCGTACATGTTGAGGACCCTGGGTATCCCCACCGTCCCTCTGGGAGCGTTGTCCAGGGTGAGAGGCTCGTAGGAAAACAGCCTCTTCAGCTTGTAATCGTAGAGGTTCGGCACTCCGCTTTCCTTTTTCTGACGTCCCAGACCTCTCTCGCATCTGTTCCCGGAAATGTACTGTCTTCCCCCGGTAAAACGGTTTATCGTAAGCCTGCAGCTGTTGGTGCAGCCCTTGCATTTGGTGAGGCTTGTCTCGAACCTCAGGTTGTTGATCTGCTCCAGAGACAGCATGGAAGATGAGGCGCCTTCTTCATAGTGGTCCCTCGCGATGAGGGCGGCGCCGAAAGCTCCCATGATCCCCGCGATATCCGGGCGTATGGCCTCGCAGCCCGCGATCCTTTCAAAAGAGCGGAGAACGGCGTCGTTATAGAAGGTTCCGCCCTGTACGACGATGTTTTTTCCCAGCTCCTCCGCGTCCGCCACCTTTATGACCTTAAAAAGGGCGTTTTTTATGACGGAATAGGCGAGACCGGCGGAAATATCCGATACCTCCGCGCCTTCCTTCTGGGCCTGTTTTACTTTGGAGTTCATAAACACCGTGCACCGGGTCCCCAGATCTATGGGATGTTCCGCGAAGAGGGCGGACTCCGCAAATTCTTCAACGGACATGTTGAGGGATTTTGCAAAGGTCTCAAGGAAGGAACCGCAGCCGGATGAGCACGCCTCGTTCAGCTGCACGCTGTCCACGGCTTTATTTCTGATCCTGATGCATTTCATGTCCTGACCGCCTATGTCCAGGATACAGTCCACATCCGGATCGAAAAACGACGCGGCGGTGTAATGAGCGATGGTCTCCACCTCGCCCTCGTCCAGCATGAAGGCTGCTTTCATGAGAGCTTCTCCATATCCGGTGGAGCAGGTCCTTGCGATGCGCGCATCCGGCGGGAGAAGGCTGTACACCTCTTTTATGGAACTGATGGCGGTCTTCAGGGGAGAGCCGTTATTGCTGGAATAGAAGGAATAGAGGAGAGTCCCCTCTTCATCCGTGACGGCCGTCTTTGTGGTGGTGGAACCGGCATCTATCCCGAGAAATACGTTCCCGTGGCACTCCCTTATATCGCCTCTCTTGACGCGCGCCCTGTCGTGACGATCCCTGAATGAGTCGTAATCCTCCTTTGACGGAAATAAGGGCTCCATCCTCTCAACTTCAAACTCAATGTGTAATGACCCCGACAGTTTTGAAATGAGTTCCGACAGGGAGACCGTGACTTTGGGATCGGAGTTCATGGCTGATCCCATGGCGGCGAAGAGATGGGAGTTGTCCGGGATTATGGTGTGTTCATCATCCAGCTTGAGAGTCCTGATAAAGGCTGTCCTGAGTTCGGTGAGAAAGTGCAGTGGGCCGCCCAGAAAAGCCACGTGGCCTCTAATGGGTTTCCCGCAGGCGAGACCGGAGATGGTCTGGTTCACCACCGCCTGGAAAATGGAGGCGGAGAGATCCTCTCTGGATGCGCCCTCATTTATCAGGGGCTGAATGTCTGATTTCGCGAAAACGCCGCAGCGGGCGGCTATATTGTAGAGCGAGGTATAGTCTTTTGCGTATTCGTTAAGTCCTGCGGCATCGGTGTGGAGCAGGGAAGCCATCTGGTCGATGAAGGAACCCGTGCCTCCGGCGCAAATGCCGTTCATACGCTGTTCCACGTTCCCGTCTTCGAAATAGATTATCTTTGCATCTTCGCCTCCCAGCTCTATGGCAACATCCGTGGAAGGAGCGAGCTTCTTCAGGGCGGTGGAAACCGCTATGACCTCCTGCACAAAGGGAATCTCAAGGCAGTTGGCGAGAGTCAGTCCGCCCGAACCGGTTATGACCGGCTTTACCGTGACGTTTCCCGCCTTTCTGAAAGCATCCTGAATGAGCGAGGAAAATGTTTCCTTTATATTCGCAAAGTGTCTCCTGTAGTCGGAGAACACGATCTCTTCCCTTTCGTCGAGAAGAGCGATCTTTACCGTGGTAGAGCCTATGTCTATCCCGAGAGAGTATAGTCTTTCCGTTTCGGGCATCATGAGTTCCTCCTGCCTGTTTCCGCACATTCACATAATGATATTACAGAGAAAGTCAAAATGCAAACCGTACCGGAAGGCGTACGGGAACTTGCCTTACCGCGGGAAATGCTATATACTGACTTGCGGAACAGAGTAGGAAACGGCGCGTGAAGTGCCGGCCGTACAGGGAGTTGACGGCCGGACGAAGGGATTTCCCGCGATGCCGTCTTCGCATCCCGCTGGACCGCATGAGATATCCCCTTATGTGGAAACAGTGGAAAGGAGGTGTCTCATGAATAGTAAGTTCAGGAAATCTGTGATCTGTGGGGTTTTTATTGCCCTGTTCGTTGTTTTATCCTATGTGGAACTGGATCTGAGGGTGATGAAACTCACTTTTTCGAGTCTGCCCGTTGTGGTGGCAGGACTGGTCTTCGGACCGCTCGCCGGATTTACGGTGGGCTTTCTCGGATCCTTCATCCAGCAGATCCTCAAGTTCGGGCTTATGCCTACAACCATACTCTGGATGCTGCCTGTGGCGCTCAGGGGTCTGGTGGTCGGGCTGATTGCGAAGAAGTATGATTACAGGATGAATTATCCGCAGACGGTCGTTTGCATGGTCGTGAGTTCGCTTCTGGTCTCCGCCGCCAATACACCCGTGATCTATCTTGACAGTAAACTGTATGGCTATTACTCATTTGAGTATGTATTTGCAGGTTCCGTTGCCAGATTTATCACCGGCGCTGCGGTAGCGGTCATACTTTCCGTTATCGCGTATCCCGTGTCAAAAGCCCTGAGAAGGCAGATTTGACCGCATGTATTTAAATGATTATAATTTAAGGGTTCCATTGACCGGATGACGAAGATGTGCTGATCCGGGGATCGGCCCGGCGTTGCGCCCTTTGTCATTCCGACAATAAAAATAAGGAGAGAATGCTATGGAAGATGTATCAATGTACGCAAATCAGGGAGGCAATACGCTTTATACGGTTTTTTCGTTAATCTACTGCATACTTGCCGTGATCGCGATGTGGAAGATCTTCACGAAGGCAGGGGAGGCCGGCTGGAAGAGCCTGATCCCGATCCTGGATCTCTATATCCTCTTCAAGATCGCCTGGGGAAGCGGATGGAAATTCCTGCTTTTGATCATTCCCATAGTGAATGTGATCGTCCTGCTCCTCGTTCACTGGAAACTGGCCAGGTCCTTCGGTCAGGGAACGCTGATGTGCATCCTTATGCTGTTCTTCCCGAACATAGTGATGCTTATCCTTGGCTTTGGAAGTGCTGAGTATATCGGTCCGCAGTAAAGGTACGGGATATCATTTCAGGCATCTCCGCGCGCCCCTTCATCCGAAGGGGCGTGTTTATTTTTCGCCTGTTCTTTTATCTTGACATGATCCCGAATACACGATAATTATATTATCAGGTAGACTGTTTTGATCCGTAATGAGGAAAAAGAAAGGCAGAGTATGTGGACATCATCGAGCAGAACGGAACTTAAGGACAGCAGGAGAAGAGAACTGTTGGAAAAAGGGTATGAACTTTTGGCCAGCAGGGGAATTGAACCCATTACCATGCAGGATGTCGCGGACGCGGTGGGATGCGGTATCGCCAGTGTGTACCGTTACTTTGATAAGAAGCCGGGCTTTGTCATTGCGGTTGCCACATGGAAATGGGAACAGCTCAGAGACGAGACTTTCAGTCTCTGGTCCGGCATGGACACGGAAAAAAAGACGGCGGCAGAGCTTTTTGAGATGCATCTGGACGTATTTCTCGACATCTACAAAAACCGGAGAGATCTTTTGAGATTCAATCATTTTTTCAACGGTTATGTAATGTCCGAAAAAGTGGACCCGAAGCTGCTGGAGCCATATAAAGAGGTGATATTCAGCATCCGGGACTGGTTTCATAAGATATACGTGAAGGCTGAGGAGGATCACACGATCCGGACGGATGAATCGGAGGAGATGATCTTCTCGAAGACCCTCCATCTTATGCTGGCTGCAGTCACCAGATATGCCGTGGGCCTGGTCTACATACCGGAGACCGGTTTCGACCCTGAAGGTGAACTGGAAATGCTTAAGGAGATGCTGCTTGACAGGTATCTGACCTGATCAGGCTCTTCAAACTCCGGTCTCAAAGGCAGTACTGAAGTCAGGGACAGTTTTCTTTATAATAAAGCCACGGTTGCCCAGTGCGTGGAGCCGGAAAGCCGAAAGGAGAAGAAGGATATGAATAACAAGGGCTTTTGGAAGATCTTTTTATCGTTGCTGCCGGCTTTTGCAGTGATCCTTCCGGCAATGTTTCTTCCTTATTCGGCAATGCAGGTACAGGCTCAGGACGCCGGGGCAGATGAAGATATCGTCACCTTATCAACCCTGGATGACTGGCAGGCCTTTGCCACCTCGGTTAACAGAGGAAACACCTACGAGGGAAAGACGGTGGTGATGACTGATGATATCGAAATGACCTCTGCCATTAATAGGCTTGGGGTTTCGGTTGTAGATAATTTCATGGTCGGAAATAGCGAAGGAAACAGCTTCAGGGGGACTTTCAACGGATGCGGGCATACGCTTAAAGTGTATTATGCTTTGGACAAATCGAGTGGCAATTCTTCATCCCCTTTTCGATATATAAAAAATGCTACCATAAAAAATCTGATCGTGACCGGCACTATCCGAACGTATCATGAGAACAACGCCGGTATTTCCGCCCACACTTACGGCACCTGCGTCATTAATAACTGCATCAGCAGCTTCACATTAGATAACAATTATAGAGATGAAAACAGCATGCATGGCGGTTTTGTCAGTGTAGTGGAGGAGGGGCAACTTACGGTAAGAGACTGTCTGTTTGACGGAAAATTAACTTATTATTCAGATCATTATATCAAGGACTGCGGCGGTTTCATCGGTCTGGTGAGATCGGGAGCAGAACTTGATATGAATAACTGCCTGTTTAACCCGAACAAATTATATGTGGATACCGGTGAAACCAGTACAAGCCAGACTTTTGCAAGGACGGAAGAAGGGGCTGCCTGTACGCTTACTGGGTGCTACTACACTAAGACCGTCGTAAATGTGCAACAGGGCGCTATCGAAGTCGGAGAGGCAAGCGGTACTGAAACTGCTGAAAAACTGGCCGCTGCCCTGGGAGACCGGTGGGAAGTGACAGGCAGCGGAAGCAGCGCCAAAGCAGTTTCCATACTTATAAACAGGAATCTTTCCGACTCTCTGATAAGAGGCGTTGAGAGCATTTATACATACACGGGAAATGAGATCCCGATCATCTGCACTGTGCTTGCGGATGATCTCAGTGTCCCTGAGGAGGGTACGGATTATACGGTTTCCTATAAGCGTGACGGCAGAGACTTAGAATTCGTGCTGGATCTGGGTGAGTACGAAATGACGATAACTGCTGTGGAAGGCAACAGCAACGGCTATACCGGATCGCAAACAGTCTCATTTTCTGTGATGGATCTGCCGCTGATCATCAATTCCACGGAGGACTGGAAAGAGTTCACAGAGACCATACGGGACGTTACGGATTACAGGGGAAAGACGGTCACCCTGAATGAAGACATCACCGTCACCACTATGGCGGGGGATGCCGAACATAAGTTTTCCGGTACCTTTGACGGAGGTGGGCATACCCTGACTGTAGATTATTATGCGGATGAGGATTACTGCGCACCTTTCAGATACATAGACGGTGCGAGCATAAAATGCCTTAAGATTGACGGCGAAATAAAAACCGGCTATCGATATGCTGCAGGTTTAATATCACAGAGTACCGGTGACAGTTCCATACGAAACTGCATAAGCAGCATCACGATCAACAGCAGCACAAATGGCGGGGGATACCACGGAGGATTTGTAGGTGAAGTTAAGAGCGGGGAAGGGAAGCTTTCCGTAACAGATTGTCTGTTTAACGGGGAACTCCTGGGCGGCCAAACCGGTAATTGCGGAGGTTTTGTGGGATTGACGGAAAGCGACCTCGATCTTGAAAGCTGCCTTTTAGATCCTTTGAAACTGACCCTTAACAATAACCGTACCAACCGGAACTTTGCCGTGTACTCTCCTTCTTTTACACCCACTTTCAACAAATGCTACTTTACTGAATCAATTGGCTTCAGTGACATTCAAGGGATAGACACCGACCAACTGGGACTTGACGCAGAAGGGATCGTGGCAGGGCTTGGAGAGCGATGGATCGTGGAGGATGGCAAAGCAGTCCCTGTTACGGACTATCGTAACCTCAATGCAGCCGCCATAAGCAATGTGAACACATCATACCCGGCTGACGGCTATACGCTCCATCCCGAGCCTGTCGTGACTGCAATAAACGGAAAGACACTTACGGCGGGTTCGGATTACACGGTTTCTTACAGCCATGAGGATGATTCGGAGCCGGGGAAGTATTCTCTCACCATCACCGGAAAAGAGGGGAGCGCATTTTACGGCTCCAGGTCAGTTGATTATGAAGTGTTTAACTCCGGGGACAAGATGATCGACGGACTTGGGACGGGAGTTATAGAAAACCCCGTAGTCCTCGCTGAGGGTTCGACTGCCCCGTGGACAGGAAGCTATGTGTATTACGGGGAATATGATGATAAACCTGTCAGATACAGGGTCCTGGATAAGGCTGCCACGGAGTTTGGAGGAAACACACTGCTTCTGGACTGTGACAGCCTGCTTTACAATGAAAGCTTCTATACGGCCCAAAATGGCTTGAACGGAGGTGCATTCCTGAATAAAGAAGGATGCTTTACCGGGATTGAAAGATCTGCCATAGTTGAAAGCAATAAATCTCAAAAGGCCGATTCAGACGGTGCGGGATTTAATAATCTGGCTTTCAGCCCGTTGAAGATAACAAAGGTATTTCTCCTCGATGTGGCGGAAGCCACCAGAGGATCATATGGCTACGGCACAGACGCCGGAAGAATTAAATCCGGCGTAAACACTTCCGTCTGGTGGCTGAGGACACCGTATTTATCCAGCTATGGTGTAAGAGTGCTTGCTAACGGCGGTTTTTCATCCAATAATACTAATTATGGCTATGGCGTAAGCCCTGCGTTTAATCTCAGCCTTTCTTCCATACTCTTTTCCTCTCCGGTCCCGGGGGATAATGACGGAGAGCATAAGCTCACGCTTTTGGACGATAAGATAGAGATCGAGGTTCCTTCAAATTCCAAAGTGACCCGGGACGGAAATAAAGTCATTGTTCCGTACGCCGTCAAAGGAAACGATAATGTGAATGTCAACAGGATATCGGTCCTGCTTTTAAAGGATCCCTATGAGGCAGGTAAAGCTGTCGCCAATGGAAACGGGACAGGTATCCCTGAATACACCTACCTGCCTCTTGAAAGTGCACTTACAAATGACGGAACAAACGGCTGCGGCTCCTTCGTTCTTCCGACTGCTTATTTAAATAAGGTGTGGGGCACTGATTATCATGCCTATATAGTCGCCGAGGATGTAAACGGGACATACGCTACCGATTATGCTTCTACCCCTGTGAAAATATCGATTCAGCATGTCCACTCCCTGGTTTATGAAGCGGAAGGCGCGACCATAACTGCGACCTGCATTGAAGCGGATTGTCCTTTCAAGGATGGAAAAGCCGCTCTCACCATCAATCCGCCGGATAGTGTCTACGACGGCAGCCTTAAGGCAGCGCGCTTCACCGGTGATATCACGCTGCTCGGCACGCCTTCCATAAGCTATCAGGAAAAGACCGGTTCGGGATCCTGGAGTGAACCTGGGGCAAGTGAGCCCAGGAATGCAGGAACCTACAGGGCGCGTTTCACTCTCGGAAGCGGAAGCGGCGAAGCGGCTGCCACTATCGAATATGATATTCAAAAAAGACCTGTCACCATCACCGGACTTGGCGCTGCCGGCAGGGAGTATGACGGCACGACGGATGTGTTCCTGATCGGACAGGCAAAGCTCAGCGGCAAGGTGTCGGGTGATGATCTGAACCTGATTGAAGGCAGCGCATCGTTTGAGGATGCCGAACCGGGACAGGGGAAGACCGTGACATTTTCCGGTTATTCCGTTTCCGGAACGGATATCGGAAATTACAGTTTTTCCGGCCAGCCGGCAAGCGTGACGGCAGACATCAGAAAAAGGGCGGTCACAATTAAAGCGGCCGACCAGTCCGTGAAGGTAAATGGATCGATCAGAACAGGAACAGAACAGGTGGCTGTGACTGAGGGATCCATACTGACCGGGCATCGCCTGAGCGGGATCACACTTTCAGACAGCGGCACGGATCACGTCACGGAAAGCGGCACTGTGACGCCGGGAAATGCAGTCATTCTGGATCCTTCCGACAATAATGTGAACAGATACTATGACATTACTTATGTCCCGGGAAACCTGACCGTTACGAATGAACCTGTCTATATCTGCGGGGGAATAACAGCGAACAGTAAAACCTATGACGGCACCTTGTCCGCAAACATCACCGGAGAAGCAGTGCTGAAGAAGGTTTCGGACGATACCGTAGTTATCGGTCTCTCTGTTCGTGATATCAAAGCGGAATTCGAGGATATAAACGCCGGAAGCGGAAAGAATGTATATATAAGATCCGGATCATTGAGCGATCCGTCAGATTACACTCTCATCATCGGAAAGACCAATGAAACACTGAAGCTCAACGCTGACATTTCCCCAAAGAAGGCTGTCCTTTCCTGGAACAGTTTAAACTATGAGTATGACGGAACATATAAATGTCCATCTGCTCAGGTCACTGATCTTGTCCCCGGCGATATATGCAGTGTCACTGTCACCGGTGCGCAGACCGATGCGAATGAAGAGGGGGCTGCGTATACGGCGGAAGCGGCAGAGCTTTCAAACAATAATTACAGTCTGCCTGAAGAGTGGTCGGAAAGATCCGTTGAATTTACCATCGATAAAATTGAAATTAAAGATACGGAGATAGTGAAACCTCGGCCAATTTCCGGTCTAGAATATACAGGTGGTTATCATATGCTTGTGTCCGCAGGAGTAGTCAAAGGAAAGATCGGCACTATATACTATGCCCTGACGGACGAAAAGGTTTCCCAGGCACCGCCCATTGACGGGAAGGAGGATTCCGAGGGACGAAAATGGGACACAATTCTTCCTTTTGCAAAAGATGCGGGATCTTATAAGGTATGGTGGAGGGTGGCAGGCGACGGAAATCATAAGGATAAGGATCAGGTAAACCCTATTGAGGTGAGCATAGACAAAGTAAAGTATCCGAATGATCATGATCAGGATGATCCCGTGATCGAATATGTCCCCTACAAGCAGATAACGGAGAGCGCCACTCTGGAACTGCCAGATCTTCCGAATGGGGCATCATACACTTCCATACGGCAGGTGTCAGGGGATTTTCAGGCGTTTGATGTCTCCGTATCGGGCAGGATCATGACATACAGTATCCCCGAATACGGACAAAGGGGTGAAGCAGTGCTGAAGATCGATGTTCAGAATGCTGTCAATTATGAAGATTATGAAGTTTACGTGAAATTCATCACCGTACCGGAACTGGTCATCAGCGGCATAAATGACACCTATGAGTATACGGGAGATGAGATCGTTCTCAATTACAGTGTTTCTTTTGATGACGGTACTGAGATCACAGATTACGATGCCGTACTCTCAAGGAACGGCTTCATTGTTGATACGGTCCGGGAAAAGGGGTTCTATACGCTCACTGTCAGATCAAGAGAATATGAGCGGTCGAAGACTGTGGAGTTTTCTGTGGGAAAGCCTCCGCTTTCTATTGGCTCGGAGGAAGACTGGAACGACTTCGCAGACTGGGTGAACGGGGGTTATGATTACAGCGGCCGGGTCGTGGAACTGACAAGCGACATCAGCGTAAGCAGGATGGCAGGTGGCGTATATCATGTTTCAGAGGAAAAAGAAATATATTGTGTGTTTAGTGGGATCTTTAATGGAAACGGTCACAAACTGACCTTTTCAAACCATGAAGATACCGGGTTTGTCGCTCCTTTCGTGTATATTTCAAATGCAGTTGTAAAGAATCTGACAGTTACAGGCACCATCCGCTTCAACCATTCTTTTCCTTTGGCCTTAGCCGGCGGAATAGCCGCAGCCGTTTCAGGTGATTGCACTATCGCGCACTGCATAAGCAGCATCACCATAGATGCATCGTCAGTAACGTGGGACAATTATCAGGATTACGGCTACATAGGCGGCTTTGTCGGCGAAGTAGCCCAGGACGACGGTACCTTGAGATTCGAGGACTGCCTGTTTGACGGGAGCATCAAAAGCTCAGTTCCATTTCATTGTTTCGGCTTCGTTGGGTACTATCGGAAAAAGGTTGATTTCGTAAACTGCCTCTTTGATCCGAAGGAAATGATACCTCCGGATGAACCCGATGAACACGTCAGTGTTTTTGCACTTGATAGTTATTATTCCGAAACAGATTTCCGTCTGGATAATTCCTGGTACAGGTGGCTTCCGGATGGCGTAGAAGAGCAGGGAAATGACGGCAGCGGCCTGACGGCATCAGAACTTGCCGAAAAGCTTGGAAGAGGCTGGGAAGTGAGGGATGGAAGCCCTGTCCCGATCGTCGACTGGAACAGGCATAACCTTTATATTTCTTCCGTCAGCATGAAAACAGAGTATGTATCCGACGGATCGCCTGTACATCCCGTGCCTGCCGTAAAAGACCTTGAAGGGGAGATCCTGAAACAGGATGAGGATTTCTCCGTTTCTTACAGTGATGAGGATGATTCGGAGACCGGCAGCTATTCGCTTACTGTTTCGGGCGCGGAAGGAAGTGATTACTACGGTTACAGGACTTTGTCATATAATGTTTATGCCGCAAAGGACAAGTCCGTATACTGCCTTGGGTGTGTTCCGGGTGTGAACCCCGGAACAGATGTCAACCCGGGATCCGTAATCTTCT
>JAEEGL013184289.1_pt1 | contig 18404 bp, 29 predicted proteins | sample 9134231 | NCBI WGS metagenome assembly JAEEGL01 (sample SAMN16246548, study PRJNA631951) | gut metagenome | biome: gut microbiome; feature: rumen; material: fiber-attached | host: Bos | place: Iran: Karaj | collected 2018-10 | reverse complement strand
GAGGGCTACACCTCCGACTGGAAGAAGGCAATAGTTACTCTGACAGCCGACTCCAAGACCATCGAGTTCTTCGACGGAATGATATAAGGAGTGAAGATAAATGGCTATAAAGACATATAAGCCCGTCACCCCCGGCAGACGCGGAATGACGGTCATAGACTACAGCGGTCTTTCCAAGGTCGCTCCCGAGAGAAGTCTTCTCGAAACTCTCAAAAAGCATTCCGGACGCAACAGCTACGGCAGAATCACCGTCAGACATAAGGGCGGCGGAAACAGAAGAAAGTACAGAGTAATAGACTTCAAGAGAAACAAGCTCGGTATGAACGCTGAAGTTAAGACGATCGAGTACGATCCGAACCGCTCGGCATTCATCGCTCTCGTTGAGTACGAGGACGGCGAAAAGAAGTATATCATCGCTCCCGATAAGCTCAGCGTAGGTGATAAGATAAGAAACGGCGCAGATGCCGATATCAAGCCCGGCAACGCTCTCCCGCTCGCCAATATCCCCGTGGGTACATTCATTCACGGCATCGAGCTCCACCCCGGCAAGGGCGCACAGCTTGTACGCTCCGCAGGCAACATGGCACAGCTCATGGCAAAGGAAAACGGCATGGCGCTCCTCAGACTCCCCAGCGGTGAGCTGAGAAACGTTCCCGAGAACTGCATGGCTTCGATAGGCGCAGTAAGCAACGCCGATCATGCTAACGTGAACTACGGTAAGGCAGGACGCATCAGACACATGGGCGTAAGACCTACAGTAAGAGGTTCCGTCATGAACCCGAACGACCACCCGCACGGCGGTGGTGAAGGTAAGTCTCCTGTCGGCAGACCCGGCCCTGTGACCCCCTGGGGCAAGCCCGCTCTCGGTTACAAGACCAGAAAGACCAACAACCGTACCGATAAGTTCATCGTCAAGAGAAGAAACTCCAAGTAATCACAACAGTCGGGCGAAAAGTCATGAAAGACTTACGGCTGCGGGGCACGGAATGATAAATGCCGCTGAAAAGCGGCGTACAGAACTGTCCGCGGACGGATGCCCGCTCAGGCTGCTGTTAATAAGGGTGCGTAGTGCGGCATGACCGCCGCGTGTAAAGCGTTATCCGTTAACTTGCAGCACAGCTTGAAAGGAAATAAATATTATGAGCAGAAGCATAAAGAAAGGCCCTTATGTCCAGGAAGCTCTCTACAAGCGCGTTCTCGCTATGAACGAGGCTAACGAGAAGAAGGTCCTCAAGACATGGAGCCGTTCCAGCACAATATTCCCCGATTTCGTTGGCCACACCATCGCGGTGCATGACGGCAGAAAGCACGTTCCGGTATATGTAACCGAGGATATGGTAGGTCACAAGCTCGGCGAGTTCGCTCCCACAAGAACATTCAAGGGTCATGTGGGCAGCAAGACTACCAAGAAGTAAGGAGGAGAAACGAATGGAAGCAAGAGCTGAATTAAGACAGGTTCGTATTTCTCCCCGCAAGGTAGGAATAGTACTCGACCTGATCAGAAACAAGCCCTGCGAGGTAGCTATGGCAGTCCTCAAGACAACTCCGAAAGCAGCTTGCGAGCCGCTCGAGAAGCTCCTGAAGAGCGCTATGGCAAACGCAGAGAACAACCATAACATGGACCTCAAGCGCTGCTATGTAGCGGAAGCACACGTAGGCGCTGGTGTTACACTCAAGAGAATCAGACCTGCTGCAAAGGGCAGCGCTCACAGGATCCTCAAGAGAACATCAAACATCGTTCTGGTCGTTAAAGAAGCGGAATAAGGAGGTAAACAAATGGGACAGAAAGTTAATCCGCACGGTCTCAGAGTAGGCGTTATAAAGGATTGGGATTCCCGCTGGTTTGCCGGAAAGTCCACCTTTGGCGACACACTCGTAGAAGACTACAAGATCCGCGAATATCTCAAGAAGAAGCTCTACAAGGCCGGTATCCCGGATATAGAGATCGAGAGAGACGCGGCTAAGGTAAAGGTAAACATCCACTGCGCAAAGCCCGGTATGGTAATTGGCCAGAAGGGTGCTGAGATAGACAAGCTCAGAACGGAACTCGAGAAGCTCACAAGCGGCAAGACAGTCCTCGTGAACATAATCGAAGTAAAGAGCCCCGATCTCTCCGCACAGCTCGTTGCAGAGAACATCGCATCGCAGCTCGAGCAGCGTGTATCTTTCAGAAGAGCTATGAAGTCCTGCATCGGCAGAACAATGAAGCTCGGCGCAAAGGGCATCAAGACTCAGGTTTCCGGCAGACTCGGCGGCGCCGAGATCGCACGTTCGGAGAGCTACCATGAGGGTACGATCCCGCTGCAGACACTCCGTGCAGATATCGAGTACGGTGTTGCAAGAGCAAATACCACTTACGGCGTTATCGGCGTAAAGGTATGGATCTACAAGGGTGAAGTCCTCAAGGGCGAAGTTCGTTCCGACAGACCTGAAAGACCCGAAAGAAGAAGAAGAAATGACAGAGGCGAAAGAGCTGACAGAGGCGACAGAAGACCCTCCCGTCCGAGATCGGACAGAGCTCCCAGAGCCGAAAGAAAAACAGAAGGGGGTAATGAATAATGCTGCTCCCAAAGAGAGTAAAGTACAGAAGACAGCAGAGAGGCCGCATGACCGGTAAGGCTATGCGCGGCAATAAGGTGTCGAACGGAGATTACGGTCTGCAGGCTCTTGAGCCCGCATGGATCACCTCCAACCAGATCGAGGCTGCCCGTATCGCTATGACGCGTTACATCAAGAGAGGCGGTCAGGTATGGATCAAGATATTCCCCGACAAGCCCGTAACAGAGAAGCCCGCTGAAACACGAATGGGTTCCGGTAAGGGTTCACCCGAGTACTGGGTAGCTGTCGTAAAGCCCGGCAGAGTTCTCTTCGAGATCGCCGGCGTAACGGAAGATGTAGCAAGAGAGGCTATGCGTCTCGCTATGCACAAGCTCCCGATCAAGTGCAAGTTCGTAGCTAAGGAAAAGGAGGCTGACGCAGAATGAAGAAGATAACCAAAGAGATCAGAGACCTTTCCGAAGTAGAACTGCAGAACAGAGCGGCAGAGCTGAAGCAGGAGCTTTTCAACCTCCGTTTCCAGCTTGCGGTGAATCAGCTTGACAACCCCACAAGAATAAAGGCAGTCAAGAAGGAGATCGCAGTCATCAAGACCATTCAGCGCGAGCGTGAGCTTGCGGCTAAAAGCTGAGAGGGGAGGATAAAGAACAATGGAAGCAAGAAACCTCAGAAAAACAAGAATAGGCAAGGTAGTAAGCAACAAGATGGATAAGACTATCGTCGTTGCTATAGCCGATAACGTTCGCCACCCCCTCTATAACAAGATCGTAAAGAGAACGATCAAGTTCAAGGCACATGATGAGGAGAACACCTGCAATATAGGCGACACCGTGGAGATCATGGAAACAAGACCGCTGTCCAAGGACAAGAGATGGCGCCTCGTGAACGTGATCGAGAGAGCTAAGTAAGCGGAAGGAGCGTAAAAGACATGATTCAGATGCAGACACGCCTTAAAGTCGCTGATAACACGGGAGCCAAGGAGCTCATGTGCATCAGGGTACTGGGCGGAACCCGCAGAAAATACGCCAACATCGGCGATATAATAGTCGCTTCCGTAAAGAAGGCGACTCCCGGCGGCACCGTAAAGAAGGGTGACGTTGTAAAGTGTGTTATCGTTCGTTCGGCTACCGGACTCAGAAGAGCAGACGGAACATATATCCGCTTCGATGAGAACGCTGCCGTTATAATCAAGGAGGATAAGACTCCGAGAGGCACACGAATTTTCGGGCCGGTTGCAAGAGAGCTTCGTGAGAAGGACTTCATGAAGATACTTTCCCTTGCTCCCGAGGTATTATAAGGAGGTCCCGTAATGAACAAACTTCACGTTAAAACAGGCGACGAGGTACAGATCATCTCGGGCAAAGACAAAGGCAAGAGCGGTAAGGTGCTTGAGGTCTCTCCCGAAGAGGGCAAGGTAATAGTTGAAGGCCTCAACATGGTAACCAAGCACGTAAAGCCCAGACAGCAGGGTCAGCCCGGCGGCATAGTAAAGGCAGAAGGCGCCCTCTACGCAAGCAAGGTAATGCCCGTTTGCCCCAAGTGCAAGAAGGCTGTACGCGTAGGCCATGAGATGAAGGACGGAAAGAAAGTCAGAGTCTGCAAGAAGTGCGGCGCTGAACTTTGATCGGCTTGACGGAGCGGTCGGATAAAGTAACTTCCGGCTTCCGTCGGTAAGGAGAAATACAATGTCAACAATGAGAACCTATTACAAGGAGAAGGTAGCTCCCGCACTTTTCAAGAAGTTCGGTTATAAGAGCGTTATGCAGACTCCTAAACTCGACAAGATCGTTATCAACGTAGGCTGCGGCGAAGCAAAAGACGATCAGAAGAAGATCGAGGCAATTATGGGCGATATCAGCCAGATCACAGGTCAGAAGCCTGTTATCTGCCGCGCTAAGAAGGCTATCGCGAACTTCAAGCTCCGTGAGGGCAACATTATCGGCGTTAAGGTAACACTCCGCGGCGAAGTAATGTATGAGTTCCTCGACAGATTCTTCAACATCGCACTCCCCCGTGTACGCGACTTCCGCGGTATCAACCCGAATTCGTTCGACGGCAGAGGCAATTACAGCGTAGGTATCAAGGAACAGCTCATCTTCCCTGAGATCGAATATGAGAAGATCGACGCTATACGCGGTATGGATATCAACTTTGTAACAACAGCTAAGACAGACGAAGAAGCAAAAGAGCTGCTCACTCTCATGGGCGCTCCCTTCGCTAAATAAGAAAGGTCAAGGAAATAAACATGGCAAAAAAATCAATGATCGCTAAACAGCAGCGACCTGCAAAGTTTTCTACCCGTTCTTATAACAGATGCAAAATATGCGGCAGACCTCACGCTTATCTGCGCAAGTTCGGTATTTGCAGAATTTGCTTCAGAGAACTCGCGTACAAGGGACAGATCCCCGGAGTCAAGAAGGCAAGCTGGTAATTTTTACGTCATTAATTAAGGAGGAAGCAGAAAATGCAGATCACTGATACTATCGCAGATATGCTTACACGGATCCGCAACGCGAGTGCCGCAAAGCACCCCACAATAGATGTTCCCTGCTCGAACGTAAAGAAGCAGATAGCTCAGATCCTCGTCGATGAAGGTTATATCAAGAACTTCAGAGTAATCGAGGACAACAAGCAGGGTGTCATCAGGATCACACTCAAGTATACTGAGAATAAGTCACAAGTCATCACGGGACTTCGCAGAGTCAGCAAGCCCGGTTTAAGAATTTACTCGAACTGCAAGGATATGCCCAAGGTAATGAAGGGACTCGGTATTGCTATCGTTTCCACTTCCAAGGGCATTATGACCGACAGAAAGGCAAGAGAACTCCATGTCGGCGGCGAGATCCTCGCGTTTGTATGGTAAGGGAGGAACAGAAGATATGTCAAGAATAGGTAAGCACCCGATCGCTGTTCCCGCAGGCGTAGAGGTAAAGGTAGACGGCACAGTCGTTACCGTCAAGGGCCCCAAGGGTACCCTTACAAAGGAGTTCAAGCCCTCGATGAAGATCACAGCCGAGGACGGTCAGATCAAGGTAGAACGCCCCGATGACGAGGCAGCTAACCGCGCACTCCATGGCCTTACAAGAACTCTTATTCATAACATGGTAGTCGGCGTTACAGAAGGTTTCGAGAAGAAGCTCGAAATACAGGGCGTTGGTTACAGATGCGAGAAGAAGGGCAAGGATCTTATCCTCAAGATCGGTTATTCACACGATGTTATCGTATCGGATAACGACGATATCAAGATCGAAGCTCCCCAGCCCAACCAGATAATCATCAAGGGCATCGACAAGCAGAAAGTCGGCCAGTTCGCCGCAGAAGTACGCGGCAAGCGTCCTCCCGAGCCGTACAAGGGCAAGGGCATCAGATATGAGGGCGAATATGTACGCCATAAAGAAGGCAAGGCCGGCAAGGGCAAGAAGTAAGGAGTGATAAGAAATGATAAAGCAGAAAGACAGCAATAAAGCAAGGATCAAGCGTCATCAGAGGATCAGAAACAAGATCTCCGGTACGGCTTCCTGCCCGCGCCTCAATGTTTTCCGCTCCGCAAAGAACATCTATGCCCAGCTTATCGACGATGAAGCAGGCGTAACGCTCTGCGCAGCCTCCTCCAATGAGAAGGACTTCACAGAGTACGGCGGAAACTGCGAAGCCGCAAAGAAGGTCGGCGAAAAGCTCGCAGAGAGAGCAAAGTCCAAGGGAATAACCGATGTTGTATTCGACAGAGGCGGTTATCTCTATCACGGAAGAGTAGCAGCGCTCGCAGACGGTGCGCGCGAAGGCGGACTCAATTTCTAATCAATACAGGAGGAAAAAGCTTTGGCACTTATAGATGCATCCAAATATGAGCTCAGCGAAAAAGTTGTAGCTATCAACCGTGTATCCAAGACAGTCAAGGGCGGCCGTATAATGAAGTTCTCCGCACTCGTAGTTGTCGGTGACGGCAATGGCATCGTAGGCTTCGGTCTCGGTAAGTCGAACGAAGTTCCGGACGCTATCCGCAAGGGTATCGAGGACGCGAAGAAGAACCTTATCAAGGTATCCCTCAAGGGTACAACAATCCCCCATGAGACAGTCGGCAAATTCGGTGCAGGCGCGGTACTGATGAGACCCGCTCCCGAGGGTACAGGCGTTATCGCCGGCGGTCCCGTCCGTTCGGTAGTCGAAATGGCAGGTATCAAGAATATCCGTACAAAGTCCCTGCGTTCCAACAACCCCTGCAACGTTGTAAGAGCAACTATCGCAGGCCTCGCTTCTCTCAGAGACGCAGAGCAGGTTGCTGCTATCAGAGGCAAGACAGTCAAGGAAATCTTAGGCTGAGACAGGAAGGAGCTTAAACAATGAAGATCAAGCTTATCAAGTCCCTCATCGGCCGTAAGGACAGCCATATCGCGACTGCAAACTCGCTGGGTCTCCGTAAGGTCGGCGATGTTACAGAGCAGCCCGATAACGCGGCTACAAAGGGCAAGATCAAAGAGATAGGATACCTCATCGAAGTATCCGAATAATATCTTACAATAGGAGGTGTAACAATTGAAGCTGCACGAATTATCTCCCGCTGTCGGCGCGACAAAGGAAGTAAAGCGCATCGGACGCGGACACGGTTCCGGTCACGGTAAGACTGCGGGTAAAGGACATAAGGGTCAGTGGGCACGTTCCGGCGGCGGAGTTAAGCCCGGATTCGAAGGCGGTCAGACAAAGCTTGCTATGCGTATCCCTAAGCGCGGATTCAATAATATATTCGCGACAGAATACGCGACCGTAAACGTATCCGACCTTGAGAGCCGCTTTGAGAGCGGTGCCGAGATCGACGCACAGGCACTCGTAGAGAGCGGCCTCGTAAAGAAGCTCTACGACGGCATAAAGGTGCTCGGCAACGGCGAACTGACAAAGAGCTTTACCGTTAAGGCTTCCAAGTTTACCGCCGCAGCGGCGGAAAAAATCGAGAAGGCAGGCGGAAAGGCTGAGGTGGTATAATGTTTGAAGTCTTTCGCAATGCGTGGAAGGATACAAACCTTCGCAGGAAGATCTTATACACATTATTTATCATCGTAATTTTCCGCTTCGGCTCGAACGTTTTCGTTCCGTTCCTTGATATGAGCGCGATATCCGAGCTCATGGGCGATGAATCTCTCCTGAGCTTCCTCGATACCATGACGGGCGGCTCGCTCTCGAACGGTACGATGCTCGCAATGTCAATCACCCCGTATATCAACGCATCCATCATTATCCAGCTGCTCGCTGTGGCCATACCGGCACTTGAGAAGCTGCAGAAGGAAGGCGACGAGGGCAGAAAGAAGCTAAATACCATCACCAAGCTGACTTCGCTCGGTCTGGCGATACTCCAGGCAGTAGGCTTCTACTTCCTGCTCAATGCGAGAGGCGCCGTTAAGTATACGGATGGCTTCTCGGGCGTGCTCGCTGCGATAACGATAATTATCTGCTTCGTAGCCGGCGCTTCGCTCATTATATGGCTCGGTGACCAGATAAATGAAAAGGGTATCGGCAACGGTATCTCGATGATACTCTTCGCGGGTATCGTCGCAAGAGCTCCCGCAGCAGTGTGGGCTCTCGTCCAGTCCATGACCGCAGATATGAAGAACGCTATACTCGTTCCTGTTGTCGGCCTCATCTTCGTACTGATGATCGCGCTTGTGGTACTGATGACGAATGCGGAAAGAAGGATCCCTGTACAGTATGCCAAGAGAGTTGTAGGCAGAAAGATGTACGGCGGCCAGTCCACGCATATCCCGATCAAGGTAGCTATGGCAGGTGTTATGCCGATTATCTTCGCGATGTCGGTTATGGCTCTTCCGCAGACGATCTGCTCGTTCTTCGGAATCTACGGAGACGGAAGCAGCGGCAATGATTTCTGGGAAGGCTTTGTAAGGCTCTTCAGCCAGTCCAGCTGGCTGTATGCGATCCTCTACTTCCTGCTTATCATCGGATTCAACTATTTCTATATAGCTATCCAGTACAACCCCGTAGAGATCGCGAACAACCTGAAGAAGAACAACGGTGCTATCCCGGGTATTCGTCCCGGCAAGCCCACTGCGGACTTCATTCAGAACTCGCTCTCAAAGATTTCTCTTATCGGTGCGATGTTCCTCGCATTCATTGCGATATTCCCGATAATATTCAGACAGCTTTCGGGCATCAATGTCGCTCTCGGCGGTACTACACTGCTGATCCTCGTCGGTGTTGCCCTCGAAACTGTACGCTCTCTTGAGAGCCAGATGATGATGCGTCATCACAAGGGCTTCCTCGAATAAGCTATCAACAACAGATCGGTGTGCGGCTTGAAATAACAAGACGCCTCCGGTCGCAGCAAGGAAGGTTATTATATGAATCTGATCTTTTTAGGCGCTCCCGGCGCAGGAAAAGGCACTCAGGCAGAGATCGTGTGCGAGAAGCTCGGTATCCCGGCTCTCTCCACCGGCAATATGCTTCGTGAGGCTGTCAAGAACGGTACCCCCACCGGAATTGCCGCGAAGGAGTATATGGACAGAGGTGACCTCGTTCCCGATGATGTCGTTATAGGCATTCTCAAGGACAGGATATCCAAGGACGATGCCAGGAACGGCTTCATTCTCGATGGCTTCCCGAGGACCGTTGCTCAGGCCGAGGCCCTTGACGCCATGGGCGTTAAGATCGACAAAGTCATCGAGATCTACGTTCCCGATGAAAAGATATGCGCAAGACTCTCCGGCAGACGCGTATGCGAAAGCTGCGGAGCTTCCTACCATATCGACCACAAGCCCACTAAGCAGGAAGGTATCTGCGACAGCTGCGGCGGCAAGGTGGTACAGAGAGTTGACGACAAGCCAGAAACGGTTCTCTCCAGACTCGCGACGTACCATGAAAAGACCGCTCCCCTTAAGGATTACTACACTGCAAAGGGCAAGCTCAAGACCGTGATCGGACAGGACGGCATCGCCGATACCGCAAAGCTCACGCTTGAAGCGATAGAAAGTCAGGATTGATAAATGATCAAGATCAAATCGTCCGCGGAACTTCGTCTGATGCTTGAATCAAACGAGATCGCCGCGCAGGCGCTCGAACTCGCAGGAAAAACGATACGTGCGGGTATGAGCACATGGGAGCTTGATAAGACAGTTCACGATTTTATAGTAAGAAAAGGCGCGATACCCTCGTCGCTGGGCTACGCGGGATTCCCCAACAGCTGCTGCATATCGGTCAACGATGAGCTGATACACGGCATACCCTCAAAGAAGAAGATCATCAAAGAGGGTGATATCGTCACAGTCGATGTGACGACGCTGTACAAAGGCTGGCAGGGTGATAACGCGAGGACGTTCAGAGTCGGTACGGTCTCTCCGGAGGCCGAGAGACTTCTGAAAGTCACGGAGGAGGCTCTGTGGAAGGGCATCGAACAGGCTGTGCCGGGCAACCGCATCGGAGATATATCCGCAGCGGTCCAGGCTCATGTCGAGGCAGGCGGCTACCACGTCGTCAGACAGTACGTCGGCCACGGCATCGGCACCGAAATGCACGAGGATCCCGAGGTCCCGAATTTCGGCAGGGCAGGCAGAGGTCCGAGGCTCGTCCCCGGGATGACGATCTGTATCGAGCCAATGGTCAACGAGTCCACACCGGAGGTTAAAGTCCTTCCTGACAAGTGGACGGTAGTTGAGGCAAACGGTAAACTCAGCGCGCATTTTGAGCACTGCATAGCGATAACGAACGATAAGCCGCTCATAATGACGCTCACATCTCATTGACGGTGAAATTATGGATCTTGTAAAGGGTATGGTCGTAATAAGCAGGGCTGGCCGTGATAAAGGCTATCCGCTGGCAGTGGTCGGCTTCGACGGAGACACGGTTCTCGTCGCGGACGGCAAGGAAAGGCCGCTCGAAAGACCCAAGCGCAAGAACCCGAAACACCTCGCAGGGACTAATAAGACCGTGCAGGTGGAGGGAGTCTCCGACAAAGCGCTCAGACGGGCGCTGAGGACGGCGGCCGCTGATGAGACGGTGGAATGAAGCAGTTACAGGAGTGTGATCTAAGTTTGTCTAAAGAAGATGTGATCGAAGTAGAGGGAACTATACTTGAGGCGCTCCCGAACGCGACGTTTCGGGTCGAGCTTCAGAACGGACACAAGATACTCGCCCATGTGAGCGGAAAGCTCAGAATGAACTTTATCCGTATACTGCCCGGTGATAAGGTAACGGTGGAAATGTCCCCGTATGATCTTACAAAGGGACGCATCACATGGAGAGCGAAGTAAGCGTCCGCATGACGAAACCTTAAAGGAGGGTTATAACAATGAAAGTAAGACCTTCGGTAAAGCCTATGTGCGACAAGTGCAAGGTAATTAAGCGCAAGGGCAAAGTAATGGTTATTTGCAAAGACCCCAAGCACAAGCAGAGACAGGGCTGATAGCCCCGATTATAACAGGAGGACAATAATATGGCAAGAATCGCCGGTGTGGATCTCCCGAAGGAGAAGCGTGTTGAGATCGGTCTCACATACGTTTACGGTATCGGAAGAAAATCCGCAAATGATATTCTCGCAAAAGCAGGCGTAAATCCCGATACGCGAGTAAAGGATCTTACCGAGGAAGAAGAGACCAGGATCCGTGAAGTCATCGACGGACATTACGTTGTTGAAGGTGACCTCAGACGTGACGTGGCTCTCAACATCAAGAGACTCGTCGAGATCAACTGCTATCGCGGAACACGCCACCGCAAGGGTCTCCCCTGCCGCGGCCAGAGAACCAAGACCAACGCGAGAACACGCAAGGGTCCGAAGAAGACCATAGCGAACAAGAAGAAATAATAAAGGAGGTCAATAAATGGCACAGGCTAAGAACAACGGAAAGAAGGCCGTTATCCGCCGTCGTCGTGAAAGAAAGAACATTGAAAACGGCGCAGCGCACATTCAGTCTTCCTTCAATAACACAATCGTTACTATCACAGACCTGCAGGGCAACGCTCTTTCGTGGGCAAGTGCAGGCGAGCTGGGCTTCAGAGGCTCCAGAAAGTCTACACCTTTCGCTGCACAGTCCGCTGCCGAGACAGCTGCCAAGGCTGCTATGGAGCATGGTCTCAAGACCGTCGAAGTCTATGTAAAGGGACCCGGCCAGGGACGTGAAGCAGCTATCAGAGCTTTACAGGCTGCGGGACTTGAAGTCCGCATGATCAAGGACGTTACTCCTATCCCGCACAACGGATGCCGTCCCCCCAAGAGAAGACGCGTCTGACGTTTATGAACCGAGCTTTACCGATTTGCTCGGAGTCGATTGTACTTTGTTTCACAAAGTACGCGGTCAGCTGCGCAGACCGCCTGATCTGCGGAGTCGGGTGAAGATGCATGATCACCTTAACACGGCAGTATGCAGATATTGCGGCAGTAAAGACTGTGCCGATCGCGCTGATGCAAAGTACGGAAAACCGATATTTTTTGAAATAATTACGGAGGTTACACAATGGCAGTAGACAGAACGCCGGTGCTCAAGAGATGCAAGGCACTCGGAATCAGCCCCATGGTAATGGGATACGGCAAAGAAACAAAGAGAAACAGAAACGCTAACCAGAGAAAAAAGGTGTCCGAATACGGACTCCAGCTCAAAGAAAAGCAGAAGCTCAAATTCATCTACGGTGTGCTCGAAAAGCAGTTCTATCATTATTATGAAATGGCTGTAAAGGAAGAGGGCATCGCAGGTCACAACCTTCTGAGACTCCTCGAGTCGAGAATTGACAATGTCGTATTCAGAGCGGGCTTCGCTATCACAAGACGTGAAGCAAGACAGCTGGTAGGTCACGGTCACTTCACAGTGAACGGCAAAAAGGTAGATATCCCCTCCTATCGTATAAAGGTGGGCGATGTAATAGCAGTTTCCGAGACAAGCAAGAAGAGCCCCAAGTTCGCTCAGATCGCTGAGGCTGTTGACGGAAGACTTATCCCCACATGGCTCGAAGTGAACAAAGAAGCTATGTCTGTCAAGGTCGCAAAGGCTCCCGTACGCGACGAGCTTGACTACGAGATAGAAGAACACCTCATCATAGAGTTGTATTCTAAGTAATAGCTTTCCGGCATATAATGCCGGTGGTGCGGTTATTTTTAATTCACGGTCAGACCTAGCCCACGCCGCCTGACGTGCGTGGAAACCGGGATTTAAAATTGACCGGGGCAGCTTTGTTCAGTCAGAGTTACACACAGATAGTTCAGATTTGCCCTTAAACGATCAGCGGGGAAATGCTCCCCATGGAAACAAATTCAGCAGGAGGGTTAAGGAATGCTTGATAAAATAGATAAGCCTGTGATCGAGATAGTAAAGCTCAGACCCGACGGGAAGTACGGAATGTTCGTTCTCGAACCCCTCGAGGCAGGCTACGGCAATACACTTGGCAACAGCCTCAGACGCGTATTGCTTTCCTCTTTACCCGGAGTTGCGGTAACGTCAGTGAAGATCGACGGCGTTCAGCACGAGTTCTCCACTATACCAGGCGTTAAGGAAGACGTTACCGAGATCATTCTGAATGTCAAGGGCTTGATAGCAAAATTATACGGCGATGCTCCGAAGAATGTGTGCATCAAGGCAGAGGGTGAATGTGAAGTCACCGCCAGCGATATAAAGGGCGACAGCGAGATCGAGATACTCGACCCCGGTATGCATATCGCCACACTCAGCGCAGGCGCAAAGCTCTATATGGAGCTCACATTCGACAAGGGCAGAGGCTATGTTTCCGCAGAAAAGAACAAGGCTCTGCTTCAGCCCCCGATCGGCGTGATCGCTGTTGACAGCATCTACACACCTGTATTAAAGGTCAATTACACCGTTGAGAAGAAGCGCGTAGGTCAGAGAACAGACTTCGACAAGCTTGTTGTTGAAGTGTGGACAGACGGCACAATCTCTGCGAAGGAAGCGATCTCCCTCGCAGCAAAGCTCCTTACAGAGCATCTGGCGCTGTTTGTGGATCTCTCCGACGAGCCTTCGCAGACCGAGTTCCTCGTTGAGAAGGACGACAAGAGCAAGGATAAGCTCCTTGAAATGACGATCGAAGACCTCGATCTGTCGGTACGTTCGTTCAACTGTCTCAAGCGCGCAGGCATCAATACGGTAGACGACCTCATCAATAAGTCACAGGAAGATATGATGAAGGTAAGGAATTTAGGCAAAAAGTCGTTCGAGGAGGTCAGAGCAAAGCTCCAGTCGCTCGGTTTTGACCTTGCTTCAAACGAAGACGATTAATTTGACAGGGACACTTGATGTCCGTCGGAAAGGAGAACCATAATGGCAATGAGAAAGTTAGGCAGAACCAGCGATCACAGAAAAGCAATGCTCAGAGCTATGGTTACCTTCTTACTCGAGAACGGTAAGATAGAGACTACCGTTACAAGAGCTAAAGAAGTCAGAAGTGAAGCCGAGAAGATGATTACACTCGGCAAGAAGGGTGATCTTCACTCCAAGCGCCAGGTTTTTGCGTATGTTACCAAGGAAGCTGTTTCCAAGAAGCTGTTCGATGAGATAGCTCCCAAGTACAGCGAGAGAAACGGCGGTTATACAAGAATAATCAAGGTAGGCCCCCGTCGCGGTGACGCTGCGGAAATGGCAGTTATCGAGCTTGTATAAAAGATTAAAGAATAAAAAGGCAGTCCGGTATGGGCTGCCTTTTTTGTGTCGGTGAAGTTCCGGGCGATTTGAAAAAATTAGGTAAAAATGACGAAATTTCAGACGTATTTGTATAAAATACTAAAAATAATTGCTTTTATAGTTAATATTGTGCTAATATTAATATGTATCGGTATATGCCGGTCAATCTCCAATACAGGAGGATCTGAAATGAAACGCAAGGTACTTCTTAATTACGGTGAAAACGCATCTCTGATAAAGGACTTCTTTCAATATACGAACAGACAGTTCTTTACTCTCTCCACAACATCCGAACAGCGTGATGTTTTCAACCATTTCGAGACTTTCAAACCCGATGTGTATGTAATATTCATAGACAGTGCGGATGACGACTCCGTTAATATGATACCGAAGCTCAGGGAGAGCCCGTCGTTCAACAGATGTCCCATAGTCGTAGTCGGTAAAAATGACGCGTGCAAGGAGCTGGAAGCCAGCGACAGGGTTGTAGCAGATTTCATAGTCCGCCGCCCTATCAGCGCCGATAACCTTGCGCTGAGCATAGAGAACTTCCTTGATAAGGGATTTGATGAGCAGATAGGTGAGGAGTTCAAGAAACGTATCCTTGTGGTGGACGATGACAGACTTATGCTCAAGACCATAAAATCCGCGCTGGAGGATAAGTACGATATAACCGCCATGCTCAACGGCGTTATGGTGGAGAAATTCCTTTCCCAGAACAAGGTCGATCTTATCATACTTGATTATGAGATGCCGATAATGACCGGAACAGAGGTATTCAGGCGAATACGCTCCAATCCTGCATATAATCGCATACCGGTCTGCTTCCTTACGGGCGTTTCAGAGCGCTCGAAAGTGGAGGAGATACTTGCCCTCAAACCCCGCGGATACCTGCTGAAGCCCATAAATATGGAAATGCTGCTTGCTACGGTAGCTAACCTTGCATAACGGAGGATATCATGGCTGACGACAGATCAAACACTGCCGATAAGGAAGAAAATTTCCGCCTTACCGACCTTATAGATGTAAAGACTCTGCAGAGCATACAGGACGCCTTCTCGGAGATGACGGGAATGGCGGCTCTTACTGCTGACAAGAACGGTGTGGCTGTGACACAGGGCTCCCATTTTACGGATTTCTGCCAGAAATATACCCGCCGGTCGCTGTTTGGCTGCATGAGATGCTTTGAGTGTGACAAACGCGGTGCCGAGCTTGCGCAGGAGGCGAACGGGCCTTGTTCCTACTTCTGTCATGCCGGTCTCGTGGAGTTTGCAGCGCCTATAATGGCAAACGGCAAGATGATCGGGAGTTTCATAGGCGGTCAGGTGCTCACCGAGCCTCCGGTGCTGTCGGAATTCCGCAGTGTGGCCGAGGATCTGAATATAGACCCCGATGAGTATATAAAAGCAGTCAATGATGTGCGCATCGTTGACAAGGAGACAATAGACAAGGCCGCTTCGTCACTTTATACGATAGCGGGCGTCATCTCTGATATAGCATATAAGAACTATATGCTGTACAGGACGAACCGCGAAGTGGAGGCCGCTTCAAAGATGAAGAGTGACTTCCTCGCAAACATGAGCCATGAGATAAGAACTCCTATGAATGCAGTTCTCGGAATGGTTGACCTCGCCCTGCGTGAGGATATGTCCCCGAACGCCCGTGATTTCGTAAACCAGATAAAGGTCGCGGGCAAGAACCTGCTGGTTATCATCAATGATATACTTGATTTCTCGAAGATCGAATCAGGTAAAATGGAGATAATTCCCGACGATTATGAGCCGCTGTCGATAATAAACGATGTAGCGAACATCGTCAATACCCGTATCGGCGACAAGGACGTTGAATTCACCATGGATATCGCTCCGGATATCCCGAGGACTCTGCATGGCGATAATTATCGGATACACCAGATAATGATCAATATACTGAACAACGCCGTGAAGTTCACCAAGCGCGGAAATGTAATGCTTAAGCTCGGCGCGGAGTTCAGCGAGACCGACCCTGATGAAGTGATACTCAAGATAGAGGTCAGGGACACCGGCATCGGCATCAAGAACGAGGATAAGAAGAAACTGTTCAGCTCCTTCCAGCAGGTGGACAGCAAGCGCAACAGGAATGTCGAGGGCACAGGCCTCGGCCTTGCCATAACGCGTCAGCTTCTCGACCTTATGGGCGGCAGCATACGCTTCGATTCCGAGTATAACAAAGGAACGACTTTCTTTATAAAGATACCGCAGAAGATAGTCGACAGAATGCCGGCTGTTCCGAAGCCCGTACACAATCCGAGAGTCGTTGTTTCTATTGCCAACGAATATGTGCGCAGCCAGATACATTCCGACCTTTCGCGGATCGACGCGGAGTACATCGAGACCGCAGATTGTGACGGTCTTGAGGAATACAAGCCCGAATATCTCATAATCGACAAGAATGAGCTTACAAATCAGCTGCTCAATTATCTGGAAACGCACACTGAGATACAATGTCTCGCAGTGGCGGATTACGCGAGCCGCAGCACGGTGATGCTCCCGAATGTACGGGTCATCCGCAAGCCTGTATACTCCCTTGGCCTTTATAATGCTATGGGTATAAGCAATATCAAGCTGTTCACAGACTCGTCGGAGGATGACTCCTTCCGGTTCGTCGCTCCCGAGGCGAAAGTCCTGATCGTTGACGACAACAGTGTTAACCTTACGGTAGCAAAGGGGCTGCTGGAACCGCTGAAAATGTCCGTCGATCTTGCACAGAGTGCGGGTGAGGCTATAGACCTGATGAACCAGGTACAGTACGACTGTGTATTCATGGATCATATGATGCCGGAAGTAGACGGCGTGGAGGCTACGCACATTATACGCCGCCTGATGCCGGAATACGACGGAGTGCCGATAATAGCACTGACAGCAAACGCTGTGAGCGGTGCAAAGGAAATGTTCCTGAAAGAAGGCATGGACGACTTCGTAGCGAAGCCTATCGACCTTAAGGATATCACATCCAAACTGCACAAGTGGCTTCCACAGGAAAAAATAGTGCCTATCTCCGAGGAAGAGGCTGCTGCCGAGGAAGCGGCCGAAGCCGGAAAGCAGGCAGCTTCACAGGAGATCAGCATTGAGGGGCTTGATACCGTTACAGCGATAGGCCGCCTCGGAAGCCCGGAGCTGTTCATGACCGTTCTGAAAGAATACTTCATATCAATAGACAAGAAAGCCGACACAATACAGCAGTATTACGATGCCGGTGAATGGCATTCCTATACGGTAGAAGTGCACGCACTGAAAAGCGCTTCCCGTCAGATCGGAGCCATGGAGCTTGCCGATACGGCAGCCGAGCTTGAACAGGCGGGCAATGACAGCAACACAGAACTTATCCGTAAGAAGACACTGCCGATGCTGGAGGTGTACCGCTCGCTGAAAGGAGTGCTTGCCCCGCAGTTCCCGGAGCTTGCGGAAAAGGAATTAAAGGCCGCATCGAACGAGGATATAGCTCCGCTGCTCGACAAACTTTCCGAAGCCCTCGAATTCTTCGACACGCTCCAGATAGACGAGGTCGTTGAGGAAATGTCCGGTTTCTCCTACGCCGACGAGAAGCAGCAGTCCTGCTTCGACAGGCTCAGGGAAGCCGCCGAGATCAGCGACATCGATACTATCGGCGAGATCATAACAGAATGGAAAGGCTTACTCGGGTGAGCCGCGGGAGAGTAACAGCGAGTGCGAGGGAGTAACCAGCTCTCTCCCTCCTGTCCTCCTGAAAGACCAATCGCTTCGCCTTGCGGACCCGTAAATGACTGCTCCTTTACTCGCTAAAGGGGCACTGCTTAACGGATCTGCAAGGCGAAGCGTTTTAGTTTAGGAGCCGGCCCTTTTTAAAGGGCTGGCCGCCGGAGGCAACTTGTTCCCGTTCTGAAAAAAAGCCCCCGTACTTGACGGCAGAGCCGCCGGTACAGGGGTTTGTTTTGTTTGGGTCTGTTACTTATTTTCCGGGGTTCGGATTACTTGCGGAGAGCTGCCTGAGCTGCTGCAAGGCGAGCGATCGGAACACGGAACGGCGAGCAGGATACATAATCGAGGCCGATCTTGTGGCAGAACTCAACGGATGTCGGGTCACCGCCGTGCTCACCGCAGATACCGCAGTGGAGCTTGTCGTTAACAGGCTTGCCGAGCTTGATAGCCATTTCCATGAGCTTGCCTACGCCGGTCTGGTCGAGCTTTGCGAAAGGATCGTTCTCGAAGATCTTGG
>JAEEGL012410915.1_pt1 | contig 18404 bp, 13 predicted proteins | sample 9134231 | NCBI WGS metagenome assembly JAEEGL01 (sample SAMN16246548, study PRJNA631951) | gut metagenome | biome: gut microbiome; feature: rumen; material: fiber-attached | host: Bos | place: Iran: Karaj | collected 2018-10 | reverse complement strand
GTGAAAAATGTGCCTCCGGGCAGCCGCGAGGTCACGCCGACGGCATGGGCGCGCACTTCCTCGAGCGTCTCGAAGGTGGCAGGATTATCCTGCCGGTTCCAATAATTCAGCATGAATACTCCTCCTTGTGATTCGTCTGATAAGATCGGGGATCGATACGATTTCAGTATAGGCCCGCGGGATACCTCTGTCAACGATTCGGACGCCGGCGGCAGGATACCGCGCCGCCGCTTCGGATTGACAGCCTCAAGCCGCCGATGATACAATAAACGGGATTTTCCATGGTGCGGAGGTGATCGCGTGATCTCTGACAATATCACCCGGGACGCCGACGGAACGCTGCGTTTCGCCGGGCATTCCGCCGACGAGCTGGCCGACACGTTCGGTACGCCGCTTTACCTGATGGATGAAAAACGGATACGGGACAACTGCCGTATGTATCTCGCCGCTTTCCGGGAGCATTTCGGAGAGAACTCCGCCGTGCTCTATGCCGCGAAGGCCTGCGCTTTCAAGGCCATATGCCGTATCGCGGCCGAAGAGGGCATGGGGCTGGACGCCGTTTCCGTCGGAGAGATCCACACGGCCCTCGAGGCCGGGTTTCCCGCGGACAGGATATATTTTCACGGCGACGCCAAAACCGACAATGACATCCGCTACGCGCTGGACCGGGGCGTGGGCTGCTTCGTCGTGGACAACGAGACGGAGCTCGAGGCGCTCTCGGCCGAGACGAAAAGACGTTCCGTCCGTCAGAAGGTGCTCCTGCGCGTCACCCCGGGGATCGACCCTCACACCTATGAGGCCGTCAATACGGGAACGGTGGACGTGAAATTCGGCGTTCCCATCGAGACCGGTCAGGCTTTGGGATTCGTCCGCCGGGCCCTGGACGAAGAGAGCCTGGACGTGGCGGGCCTCCACTGCCATGTCGGCTCCGAGGTGTTTGACGAGGATGTGTTTGAGCGCACCTGTGACGTCATGACAGCCTTTATGGCCCTGCTGCGCCGGGAACTGGGCTATACGGCGCGGGAGCTGGATCTCGGCGGAGGGTACGGGGTGCGCTATGTGGAGAGCGATCCCCGCGCGGACATCCCCGCGCGCATCGGCGAGGTCGCCTCTCACCTGAAGAGGATCCTCGGCGAGGCCGGACTGCCCATGCCCCGGATCCTTATGGAACCGGGACGGAGCATCGTGGCCGACGCGGGAATGACCGTATACACCGTATGTACCGTCAAGCATATCCCGAACTGCAAAAACTACGTCATCACGGACGGAGGCATGGCGGACGATCCGCGCTGGTGCCTTTACGGAGCGCGCTACAGCGTGCTGCACGCGAGCCGCGAGACCGGCGAGAACGAGATATTCGATCTGGCGGGCCGATGCTGCGAGAGCGGGGACATCATCCAGCCGGCCGTGGAGCTGCCGGCGGATACCCGCCGGGGCGACCGGGTGTGCGTATGCACGACGGGAGCCTATAATTACTCCATGGCGTCCAATTATAACCGCTTGGGCCGCCCGCCGGTGGTCATGCTCACCGGGGGAACGGCGTGGACGGCCGTCCGCCGCGAGACCGCAGAGGACCTCTGCGCTTTGGATCTGTAGGAGGCGGCATGTACAGCAGCGCTTTCTGCCGGGTGTACAATGAGTTCGGCTGGAACGTATATCCCGAGGTCTTCGCGGCACAGCTGCTGAGACTGCCCGAACTTCAAAACGGTTCCGTGAAAACCGCGCTGGACCTGGGCTGCGGGACAGGCGTGCTCTGCGCAGCCCTTGCCGAACACGGCATCGATACTCTCGGCGTGGACCTGTCCGAAGGGATGATCGGCATTGCCCGCCGGAGCGCGCCGTCGCTCCGGTTTGAAACGGGCGACATGGTCACCTTTCGGACGAGGGATACATTCGACCTCGTGACCTGCACGGGAGACGCACTCAACCATATCTCCGATCCGGGAGATGTGCGCCGTGTCTTCGATAACGTATACGCCATGCTCTCGCCCGGAGGCCGTTTCGTTTTCGACCTGCTGGGCGAAGGGGAGGTGCCCGACGGCGAACCCTTCACGCTTGACTGCAGCGACAGCGTACGCGCCGTGTTCCGCACCGCGAGAGAGCCGAACGGCGCCGTGCGCCTGAGCGTTTCCGTCTATGAGAACGGAACGCTCTCTTTTGAAGAAAACATCATCGAGAAGCTCCATCCGCCGGAGGACGTGCGGCTCATGCTGCGCGAGGCGGGCTTTACAGTCATCCGCTTTGCCCACCGGCTGTCGGAGGAGGAAGGGGCGGACGCCGCGGCGTGGTTTGTGATCGCCGGAAAGGACGGGATTCATGCGTAAACGATTGCTCCGCGCGCTGCTCCTCACCGCGGCGGTCCTGCTTTTCACCCGCGCGGTCCCGGCCGCACGGGCGGCGTCCGTCCGCTCATTTCCGGAGACGGCCTTTGTGTACCCCGTTTACTCTGTCCGGACCGCGGTCAACGGGGTGCGGCATCAGATGCAGGGGGCGTGTACCGACGGCCGGTATATATGGGGCGGATGGAACAACCGGCGGATCATCACCCGCCTGGACATCACCACCATGGAGCTGCAGACGCGGGAATTTACCGAGGAGGAATGGGTCTGCGGGCATATCAACGATATGGCCTACAACCCCAATACCAATCTGCTCTACGTGGTGGGGTATGACCCCAACGACTTCAGCACCCGCGGCAATATCGTGATGTTCGACCCCATCACGCTGGAATACCGGGGGATGATCCGGCTGCGGCATGACGGAGAGATGATCCCCATCAATTCCATGGTTTACGACCGGAGGAACAACCGGTACATCGTCTCCCTGGCCGGAAAAGCGGGAAAGGACAATGTGATCCTTGACGCAGACTTTCGTTACGTCGGACCTTTGACGCTCGAACGGGCAGAAACTCTCACGCTGCAGGGGTTCGATACGGACGGGGAATACCTGTATCGCTCCGTTTGGGACAAAAACAGCGGGAATTTCATCACCGTATACGACATGGACGGCCGGTTCCTTGCCCAAATCGATACCGGGGTATCCGGAAAGGCCATGGAACTCGAGGACATCATGTACGACTGGAACGGGGCATGGTACCTGAACTGCTCACACTGCGACGGAACGGGCGGCTCGTTTTTCTACACGCAGCTCGTTCCCAACGAGGATCCCTCCCTTTGGGAGAACATCCTCGGCCGGATCGCGGCGCCGATATCCGGCCTTCTGTGAACGCTCCAAAAACACAGAGCGCCCCCGCGGAACAGTCCGCGGGGGCGCTCTGTGTTTTGAAGCGTTTATTGCGTGTATACAGTGTTATTTCGCGGTGGCCGTGAGAACGATCTCCACGATCAGCCCCGTTCCGGTGATCATTTTGTCCTCAACGGTTATCTCGATGATAGGATCGGTGATGCCGCTGAGCTCGGCCTTCTTCCGGATACCGCGATCGACGATCTCCCGGGCGTATTCGACAGCCTCCGCTTTCCTGTCCCGCTTGAAGAAGACGCGCTTCCCCTCCTCGGCCACGGCGTAGCCCACCAGGACGGTCTGCTCGTAAACAGCCTGGATGCGCAGCTGGACCACGGCCATCCTTCGGCTGGCGATGGCGCCCAGCGCGTTGGCCACGCCCGCGTGGGCCGGGACGACGGCCCGTGTGCCCAGCAGCCGGGCCACCCTGGGAAGAAATACGTGGATCGGGGCGCCCACGCCGATCAGGGGCAGGCGGCAGGTGAGTTCCAGGACACCCTCGGACGCTTCATAGTTTTCCGGCTCGTCAACACGCTGTACGGCCTGGCGGTAGCAGGCGTCCAGGACGGGGGCAAGGTAATCGGCATCCTCGAACTGCTTGATTTTCGGGAAGCGCTGGCCGAGGATCACCCGGCCGAGGGCAAAATACATCTTGCGCTGAACAAGCTCATAGACCTTGTCGGGCAGCTCTTCGGGCTCGCACTGCGCCAGGTCGGCCATGAATTTGGCCGCGATGCGGGCGGCAGCGGGGTCGTAGAGATCGAAATCTCCCTTGAGCAGCATCATATCCGTGGGCGTCAGCCCGCTGCGGATGATGACGCCGTCGGACTCCAGACGCGCCGCGGGCAGACGGCGCTTTTCGCAGTCGAGCTTTTCCGCCAGATCGGAGATGATCAGGGGCTTTTCGCGCAGCGCCTCGCAGAGGGCCCGCTCCTCGTCCGTGTAGCCGAGCTTGCCGGAAATGTCCTTCAGCAGCACATAGAACTCCAGATCGTAGGGGGAGGCGTGGCTTTTCTGCGCGGTCAGAAGATTGAGTCGGGGCAGAACGCAGTCGTATTCCTCGGCGAGGATGCTCAGCGGGATCACGCGCACCGCGTCCAGGGAAAGGATGTGATCCTTGCATTTGATGCCGCTGTCACCGCCCAGACCGATGGTATCGACATAAATGCCCTCGACCATCGTGCGCCAGCGTCCGATCTTGATGCCGCCGGTGGCCGGAGCGGGGATGTGGTCGCGGACGATAGCGATGTCGGTGGTGGTGCCGCCCATATCCACGACCATGCCGTTCGTCTCGCCGGCGAGGACGCTTCCGCCCACCACGCTGGCGGCCGGTCCGCACAGAATGGTCTCCACGGGGAACTGGCGGGCTGTCTCCGAGGGAACCATGGTGCCGTTGGAAAGAATGATCGTGATGGGGATGTTCAGGCCGCGGCCGGCGCACACATGGCGGATCGCCTCCATAAACTCGGACACCAGAGGGATCAGCATGGCATTGAGGAGAGTGCCGGCGCAGGTCTTCATGATGTCGACCTCATTGGAGATATCGTAGGCAATGGTCACCGGCACGTCAAGCTCCTCCTGCAGGATCTTGTGCGCGGTCAGCTCAAAGCGGCCTCCGTTGGCGCGGGGATAGACCTGTACGATCCCCACGGAATCGCAGTCGGCAAACATCTCGGGGGCGTTGGCGCGAAGAGCCTCCCAGTCCGGATCCATCGGGTGCGAGAACACGCCCTCGGCTCTGGCCTCGAGTGTGATGAAGCGGGTCATGTCCGTCATTCCGTAAGAGGCGAAGGCCTCTTTCAGATGATCCATGAGAGCGCCCTGAAAACCGATCAGAAGCAGCTTGGCCCGGGCGCCTTTGTTTTCCAGACTGGCGTTGGTGGCCAATGTGGTGGACAGGGCTACGCCCTCCGCTTTTTCCACCAGCTCCGGAGGCAGCGTGTCGAGCGCGTTGGCTATGCCGATCTCCAGATTCTGTTTTGTGGTGAGCGCCTTGCCCGCGGCAAGGACTTCTCCTCTGTCAAAGTCGTAAATGACGGCGTCGGTGCAGGTGCCGCCGGTATCGATCCCGATCCCAATCATGAGCAATCCGTCCTTTGCATGAATATGATTTATTATATAGCGCAAACCGAATTGAACGCAACCTGAATTTTTACGGACGAGGAAAAGCTTCCCGGGAGAACGCGTGAAGTCCCCCATATCCCGCGCGGCTGCCGGATACGCCTATTTGAAAACACCGGAGCCGCCGCCGAGAGGATCCGGTGTTTTCACAGTGAGACCGTCAGCCGTGATAAAGCTTATGATTCTCGTATTTCGGCTCGCAGGTCAGATTTACCCCGAGCTTGGAGAGGGTGCTCTCGTCTCCCGAAGAGAGGATCACGGTGGCGTGAGCCTCGGAGCCGGAGAGCAGGTTGAGCGCTTCCATGGCGCGGGACGCCACGGGATCGGTGACCGCGCACACGGCCAGGGCGATCAGCGCTTCGTTGATGTGCAGACGGGGATTGTGGCTGCCAAGGTGCTCCACCTTGAGATGGTGCAGAGGGGTGATGATGTCGGGGGAGAGAAGAGTCACCTCGTCCTCGATGCCCGCGAGCGTTTTGAGAGCGTTGAGTATGCACGCGGAGGCGGCGCCGAGAAGAGAACTGGTCTTGCCGGTAACGATACGTCCGTCCGGAAGTTCCATGGCCACGGCGGGAGTATCGCCGTTTTCACGGGACTTCTCCAGCGCGGGGATCACCGGCGGACGGTCCTCTCCGCGGATGTTCAGAGTGTTCATCAGCAGCTCCAGCTTGAATACAGAGCTTTGATCTGCCATGCCCTTGCGGACCTCGCAGTTGGTGCGGTACCAGCGGCGGATGATCTCCTGACGGGATGCCTCGCGGCAGACCTCATCGTCGGAAATGCAGAACCCGGCCATGTTGACGCCCATATCCGTGGGGCTCTTGTACGGGCACTCCCCGAGAATGCGGCCCATGATGGCCGACAGAACGGGGAAGATCTCCACGTCCCTGTTGTAGTTTACGGCTTTTTCCCCGTAGGCCTCCAGGTGGAAGGGGTCGATCATGTTCACGTCGTCGAGATCGGCCGTGGCGGCTTCGTAGGCAAGATTCACCGGATGCTTGAGAGGCAGATTCCATATGGGGAAGGTCTCGAATTTGGCGTAGCCGGCCTTTTCACCGCGGATATGGTGATGATAGAGCTGGCAAAGGCAGGTGGACATTTTCCCGCTGCCAGGACCGGGCGCCGTGACGACCACCAGCGGGCGGGACGTCTCGATGAAATCGCTTTTTCCGAATCCGTCCGGGGAGACGATCAGCGGCAGGTCCGCGGGATAGTTGGGGATCAGATACTGCCTGTATACCGGCAGGCCCAGTGAGGCAAGCCTTTTTTCAAAGGGGGAGGCCGCCGATCCTTCCCGGCAGTGAGTGATGCAAACGCCGCCCACATAGAGCCCGGACGCGCGGAAGGCGTCGATCAGACGGAGCGCTTCCATGTCGTAGGTTATGCCCAGGTCGCCGCGGCGCTTGTTGCGCTCGACATCGTCGGCGGAGATGACCACGATGATCTCGGCCTCATCCTTCATCTCGAGAAGCATGCGGATCTTGCTGTCCGGACGGAAGCCCGGAAGCACGCGGGAGGCATGGTAGTCATCAAACAGCTTGCCGCCGAATTCCAGATACAGCTTGCCGCCCAGCTCGCCGATGCGGCGGCGGATCCGTTCGGACTGGAGTGAGACGTATTTGTTATTGTCAAACCCGATCGCGTACATGGCAGATGATCCTCCCGAAAACGATCTGACGCCGATAAGACAAAAGATAAAAGTAATATATCATCACGCCGGCTCTTTCGGCAACAAACAAATGGTAACGGACGGCAGGGGAGGAGGCAGCCGAAAGCGCGGTTTCCCTGCGCGGCGCACAAGTTTCCTCCCGGGAGAGCGGACGATTCTTTGTGCGGGAGATACATGGTCAAGTCCGGGAAAACAGATACAATGATATAGGATAATCAGCCCTGCAATAAAACCGTTATTATTATGAGGAGGTAAACGATATGCCCATTCCCTTTGATCCCAAGGAACTCGAAGTCGCCGGACGTATGGCCAGCTGGAACCCCGCGGTGCCCGGCACCGTGCTGTTCAGCTTCCCTATGAGCCAAAAGGAAGCCTACCAGTCCCTGACCCTGAAGAAGGACGCCATCTGGCAGCCCTACGGCGTTGAGACCGGCTTCTTCTGCCCGTCCATCATTCCCGACAATATTGCCCGCGCCTTCGTGTTCGAAGGCCAGCGCTGGCCCACTCCCTACACCAAGGCTCCCGATATGTTCGGCATCAACTGGGTGTTCGTTCCCACCGCCGGCGGCTCCATGGAAGACCCCGACTACCCGCACCCCCTGGAGGACGTCAACGACTGGAAAGAGATCATCAAGTTCCCCAACCCCGAGGAGTGGGACTGGAAGGGCAGCGCCGAGCTGAATAAGGACTACCTGAACAACGGCAGAGCCAATATGTTCTGGTTCCTCAACGGCATGGGCTTCGAGCGGCTGATCTCCTTCATGGGCTTCGAGAACGCGGCCATGGCGCTGCTGGACGAGGACCAGGAGGACGCCATGCATGAGCTGCTGCACGCGCTGACCGATCTGCACATCAAGATGGTCGATCTGGCCTGCGACGCTTACGGCGACGGCATCGGCGGCTTCTGCCTGCACGACGACTGGGGCTCTCAGAAGTCTCCGTTCTTCTCCACCGCGGTAGGCAAAGAGTTCTTTGTGCCCGAGTGGAAGCGCTTCACCGACCATGTCCACAGCCGGGGAAAGATCGCCGATCTGCACTCCTGCGGCCATATCGAGGCCCAGATCGAGAACATCGTCGCGGGCGGCTGGGATTCCTGGACCCCCATGGCCATGAACGACACCCACGCCCTGTACGAGAACTACGGTGACAAGCTCGTCATCGGCATCGTGGCGGACAAGTGGGATCCCAAGGCCAGCGAGGAAGAGCAGTACGAGGCGGGCAAGAAGTTCGCCGAGAAGTTCTTCAAGCCCGGCAAGGTCGGCGCTTACAGCACCTACACCGGCATCCCGATGACCGACGCTTACGCCCGCGGCATGTATGAGACCAGCCGCAAGCTGAGCTGCCCCTGATAAGAGGGCCTGACAGTACAATTGCGATCTCCCGGAGGACGGCAGCGCCGTCCTCCTTTTTGTACGGTCCGAACGCCGGGCCGTGAGCTCTTTGCGAAGGTGCGCACAAGTATATACCCGGGAAAGGCGGGGATTCTTTGTGCGGTGAACACGTGGTCACTACCGGAAAAACAGTTACAATAGTAAACAGAGACATTGTCTGCACATAAATGACAGAACAAGGAAAAACATTTAAGAGGAGGTATCATCCATGTCCATTCCTTTTGATCCCAAAGAACTTGAGATCGTACGGCGCCAGCCCAGCTTCAACCCCGCTCTCCCCGGCACCGCTCTGTTCAATTTCCCTGTCACCGAGCGCGAGGCGTACGTTTCCACGGTCCTGAACAAGAAGCTCGTGTGGCAGCCCTACGGCGTGGAGACCAGCTTCATCTCCCCGCACATCATTCCCGACAACATCGCCCGCGGCTTCGTTATCGAGGCCGAGCGCTGGCCCACCCCCTACACCAAGGCTCCCGACATGTTCGGCATCAACTGGGTCTATGTTCCCGTAGCCGGCGGCGCCATGGAGGATCCCGACTATCCGCATCCCCTGGAGGATGTCAACGACTGGAAAGAGATCATCAAGTTCCCCGACATCTACTCCTGGGATTGGGAAGGCAGCGGCAAGATGAACTATGAGTACCTGAAGAACAACGGCAAGTGCAACGTCTTCTGGTTCCTCAACGGCATGGGATTCGAGCGTCTGATCTCCTTCATGGGCTTCGAGGCCGCGGCCCTGGCTCTCGTGGACGAGGAGCAGGAGGACGCCCTGCACGAGCTGCTGCACGAGCTGGCCACTCTGCATATCAAGATGATCGACTGCGTGGCCGAGACCTACGGCGACGGCATCCAGGCCATTGATATCCACGACGACTGGGGCTCCCAGAAGTCTCCGTTCTTCTCCCCTGCCATCGGCAAGGAGTTCTTCGTGGACGAGTGGAAGCGCGTCACCGATCATATCCACAGCAAGGGCATGATCGCCGACCTGCACTCCTGCGGCCACATCGACGCCCACATCGAGAACATCGTCAACGGCGGATGGGATTCCTGGACCCCGATGCCCATGAACGACACCCACGCCATGTACGAGAAGTACGGCGACAAGATCACCATCGGCATCGTGGCGGACAAGTGGGATCCGACGGCCAGCGAGGAAGAGCAGTACGAGGCCGGCAAGAAGTTTGCCGAGAAGTTCTGCAAGCCCGGCAAGGTCGGCGCCTACAGCATGTACACCGGCATCCCCGTGACCGACGCATACGCCCGCGGCGTCTACGAGACCAGCCGCAAAATGAGCTGAGCGAAAGCTGATATCATACATAATAAGAAGGACGGCTTCGGCCGTCCTTCTTTCTTTGCGGTGAGCGGAAACGCTGCTGCCGGCAGAGGCGCTCCGTACCGAATGAACGGGACGGGGCTGACGAAACAGACGAGGGAGAAAACCGACTGCACAAAACCAACGGGGAAATCCTGTGAGTTTTTTGTGCTTTACGGCCCTGTATTCTTTACAGGAGACCTGTAAAATAAATATGTTTGAGAGTCTGTCTAATATCAGAAAAAACAAAAAGTACTTTTTGAGGAGGAAAAACCATGGCTTATCCCTTTGATCCCAAAGAGCTCGACTTTACCGAAAGAACCATGAGCTTCAACCCCGCCGTCCCCGGCACCCCCCTGTTCAAGTTCCCCGTCAGCATCCGCGAGGGCTATGAGTCCCTGCTGGTGAAGAAGGACCCCGTCTGGATGCCCTACGGCGTCGAGACCGGCTTCTTCGCTCCTTCCGTGATTCCCGACAACATCGCCCGCGGCTTCGTGTTCGAGGCCAAGCCCTGGCCCGTGCCCTACGACCGCCACAAGGATATGTTCGGCATCGAGTGGATCTACGTTCCCGTGGCCGGCGGCTCCATGGAGGATCCCGACCACGCCCGCCTGCTCGAGGACGCCAACGACTGGAAAGAGAACCTGACCTTCCCCGACGTCGACTCCTGGGATTGGGACGCCAGCGCCCGCCTGAACAACGACTACCTGAAGAACAACGGCAAGGCCAACCTGCTGTGGCTGCTCAACGGCGCCGGCTTTGAGCGCCTGATCAGCTTCTTCGGCTTCGAGAACGCCGCCCTGGCCCTGGTTGACGAGGACCAGGAGGACGCCATGCACGAGCTGCTCTCCGCGCTGACCGACCTGTACATCAAGATCATCGACCGCTGCGTCGAAACCTACGGCGAGGGCCTGAGCGGCTTCGATTACCACGACGACTGGGGCTCTCAGAAGTCTCCGTTCTTCTCCGAGGACGCCGCGCAGACCTTCTTCGTGCCCGAGTGGAAGCGCCTGACCAGCCACATCAAGAGCAAGGGCAAGATCGCCGAGCTGCACTCCTGCGGCCACATCGAGGACCGCATCCAGTGCATCGTCGACGGCGGCTGGGACAACTGGGCCCCCATGCCCATGAACGACACCCAGAAGCTCTACCGCGAGTACGGCGACAAGATCATGATCGCCGTCTGCCCCGACAAGCCCGCCGACGACACCTTTGAGGCGCAGTACGAGGCCGGCAAAAAGTTCGCCGAGAAGTTCTTCGAGCGCGGCAAGGTCGCCTGCTTCAGCAGCTTCTACGCCGGATTCCCCATGTCCGACGGCTTTGCCAAGGGCATGTACGAGGTCAGCCGCCAGAAGGCCGCGAAGTAAGTTCTCATCACAAAAGATATCCGGAGAGACGGGGGATCCCGTCTCTCTTTTTTTATCCGGAAAACGGGGAATGAGAAGCGCGTGCACAAGTTTGGCACGGAGCGGGCGATCGTTCTTTGTGCTTGAAAAACCTGTTTTCTCATTGTCAGAATTGTAAAATATTTATTGTAAAACACTGTACCCTGCGCATAAGCGGTACACGAAAACATCCGGAAGGGACGGCATCCGTTCCTTCCGGGGAGAACAGATCATTGAGGAGGAGACGCGAATGAAAATCACACCGAAGGAAAACTACCTGCGCCTCGGCCGCGGAGAAGACCCGGCCTATATCCCCCGCTTCACAATGATGGGCGACGAGTACCTGGGCGAGGCCTGCTGCAAGATGCTCGGGCCCATGGTGTGGAAGCAGAACCATTTCACCGACGGCGGCTACGACATGTGGGGCGTGCGTTACAGGGCCGACGCCAACACCGGCGCCACGCTGCCCGAACCCGGCAATTTCATTCTTAAGGACATCGACGACTGGGAGAAGGTCATCAAGTTCCCCGAGAGACCCGAAGGCCTCGACTACGAAAAGATGTACGAGGAAGACCTGAAGCGCTCGAATGTCAACCGTGAGATGTCCGCTACGATGGCCGGCCCCGGACTGATGCCCTTCCAGCAGCTGGTGGCCTTCATGGGCTTTACCGAGGGCCTGTGCGCGCTGGCCACCGACCCCGACACCGTTCTCGACATGCTCAACGCCATGGTCGACTGGATCGAGCCGGTGATGTACGCCACGGTGGAGTACTACAAGCCCGACATCTGGTATCTGCTGGACGACTCCGCGGCCAAACAGACGCCGTTCTTCTCCATGGATATTTACCGCAAGGTGTTCAAACCCATCTACACCCGTCTTGCCAAGCCGGCCACGGACCGCGGGATCCCCGTCGAGTTCCACAACTGCGGGAAATTCCAGATCCAGATCCCCGACATGCTCGACTTCGGCGTAAAGTACACCGACCCCGCTCAGGAGACCAACGATCTGCTGGATATCCAGAAGAAGTATCACGGGAAGCTCTGCCTCGTCGGCGGCTGGGACTGGGATCACCACATCCCGGAAAACTGGCCCGATTTCGATGAAGAGGAGATCCGCCAGGGCGTGCGCGACTCCATCGACAAGTACGGCCCCGGCGGCGGATACGCCTTCGGCGGCGGCGTGCCCGGCATGATGGACGCGGCCCGCCGCGTCAATGAGATCGTCCGCGACGAGGTCCACTGGTACGGCCGGAAATTCACCGGTTACGTCGACTGATACATTAACTTCGCAAGGTCCCGCTGCTCTGACGAACAGCGGGACCTTGCCGTCAATGCCTCAGCCATGATGATCGAGGAGGAAAGAACATGGCAAAGATCACACCCAAAGAGAACTATCTGCGTCTGGCCCGGGGAGAAGATCCCGCCTACGTGCCGCGCTATACGATGATGAACGACCCCTGGCTGGGCGAGCTGCCCACCGCGCGCATGATGCCCCGCGTTTTCAAGGAAAATCATTTCATGAACGGCGGCTACGACATGTGGGGCGTCCGGTATGTGTCCGACTCGGGCACCGGAGCCACGCTGCCCGAGCCCGGGAATTTCATGCTCAAAGACATCGCCGACTGGGAAAAGGTCATCAAATTCCCGGAGAAGCCCGAAGGGCTCGATTTTGAGAAAATGTACGAGGCGGACCTGAAGGCCTCGAAGATCGACCGCACCCAGTCCTGCGTGATGGCCGGCCCCTCGTTTTCGCCGTTCCAGCAGCTGGTGGCCTTCATGGGCTTTACCGAGGGACTGTGCGCCCTGGCCACCGATCCGGAAAGCGTGAGCGATATGCTCAACGCCATCGTGGACTTTCTCGAGCCCGTTTATACCGCCACCATGGAATACTATAAGCCCGACATCTGGGCCATGGGCGACGACACCTGCGCAAAGCAGACGCCGTTCTTCTCCCAGGAGACGTACAAAGAGGTTTTCAAACCCATTTACCTTCGCCTGGCCAAGCCCGCCCTGGACCGGGGGATCCCGATCTCGTTCCATAACTGCGGCAAATTCGGCATCCAGATCCCCGATATGCTGGACTTCGGCGTGAAGTATTTCGATCCCTGCCAGGAGACCAACGACCTGCTTCAGTTCCAGAAGGATTACAGGGGCAAAATGGTCATCTGCGGCGGCTGGGACTGGGATCACCACATGCCCAAGACATGGCCCGAGTACGACGAGGAGGAGATCCGCCAGGGCGTGCGCGACACCATCGACAAATATGCCCCCGGCGGCGGCTACGTGTTCTGCGGCGGCCTGATCGGCACCGAGGACTATGTCATGAAGGTCAACTCCATCGTCTTCGACGAGGTCTACTGGTACGGGAAAAAAGTCTGCGGCTACGACCCGGACTGAGGGGCCGATTCACCGCCTCTGCGCTTGACGCGGGACAGGGAAGAGGGCTATAATATCGATATCAACAGAATACAACCCTCCCGTGGGGCTGTGCGGAAAGGAGACGTCATGAAAATTCTGCTGGTAGGCGGTTTCCTGGGCTCCGGCAAGACCAGCTTCATTCTGAAGCTCGCCCATCATATGATCGAGGACCTGGGGATCGCCAACATCGTCATTCTGGAAAACGAGATCGGTGAGATCAGCGTGGACGACAAGGTCCTCAAGGGCTCGGGCTACCAGGTCAAGGGGCTGTTCGCCGGCTGCGTCTGCTGCACCCTTGCCGGGGAGCTGCCCAGCGCGGTACGTCAGATCGAGCGGGAGATCAACCCCGACTGGATCATCATGGAGGCTACCGGCGTCGCATTTCCTTACAACATCAAGGAAAATGTGGAAAACTCTCTGGGGATCAGCTGCAAGATCATATGCCTCACGGACGCCCAGCGCTGGAAGAGACTGTTCCGGGCAATGGATCATCTGTTCCGCTACCAGCTGATGGAGGCGGACGTGGTGCTCGTGAACAAGATCGACGTGGCGGATCAGGAGTCGATCGACAAGTGCATCGCGGACGTGAAGGAGCTCAATCCTACCGCCGTCGTCGTGCCCACCTGCGCCAACGAGTCCATTCCCATTGAGCTGATCGACCGTATCATGTCGGAGGGCTGAACCATGGAAGAGAAAGATCTGCACGAGCACGAGCATCATCACCATGACGGGGAATGCGAGTGCGGCTGTGAGCACGAGCACGAGCACGAACACGAACACGAACACCACCACGAGCATGATCATGAGCATCACCACGATCACGACCATGAGCACCATCACCATGACGGGGAATGCGAATGCGGCTGCGATCACGACCATGAAGAAGAGTGCCACGATCCCAACTGCACCGATCCCAGCCATCACCATCACCACCACCACGACGAGCTGGTAGAGATCTCCCACCACGAGAGCTCTGTCATCGGCGCGATGAAGGGCGTGATGGGCACGGCCGATTACGACGAGGCCGAAAAGCAGCTGGCCGCGCAGATGCGCGAGGCGGGCCGTCTCGTCACCGAGGCCGGAGGCATCATCGGCCACATCAAGTTCGTCCTGACCAGCGCGGGCAGGGCCGGACAGATCTCGGTCACCGATGTGGAGGAGAACATCCGCCGCTTTGACGGAGGCACCTCCACCGTCGAGGGGGTGGCCATCGTCTTCGCCGTTGAGGACGACCGGCTGCGCGAGATCCTTGAGCACACCATCGGCACGCTGTTCGTCAAAGAAGGCGAGTAGGCCCGAGCGAAACCGAAAAAGAAAACACCCCAAAAGGCGCTCCGCAGACCGCGGAGCGCCTTTTCTGCGTCCGGCTGTTCATATTTTCTCCTTTATTTTCCTCCGGCCTCATGGTATACTGTCAATCTGTATAACTATGAGATGACGAAAGGCTGCTATCCTATATGGGACTGTTCGATAAACTGTTCGGTACCCGCTCCGAGCGGGAAATCAAAAAGTTCACGGCCCAGGTTGACGCCATCGAGGCCCTGGCGCCGCAGTTCGCCGCGCTCACAGACGAGGAGCTGCGCGCCAAGACAGACGAATTCAAAGCGCGTTACGCAGACGGCGAGACGCTGGACAGCCTGCTCCCGGAGACCTTCGCGGCCATGCGCGAAGCCTGCGGCCGGGTGCTGGGCATGCGCCCCTTCCGTGTGCAGCTCATCGGCGGCATCGTTCTGCACCAGGGCCGCATCGCCGAAATGAAGACCGGCGAGGGCAAGACCCTGGTGGCCGTGCTCCCCAGCTACCTGAACGCGCTGACCGGAAAGGGCGTACATATCGTCACGGTCAACGATTACCTGGCCAAGCGCGACAGCGAGTGGATGGGCAAGGTCTACCGCTTTATGGGGCTGAGCGTCGGACTGATCGTCCACGGGCTGACCAACGACGAGAGACGCGCGGCCTATGCCGCCGACGTCACCTACGGCACCAACAACGAAATGGGCTTCGATTACCTGCGCGACAATATGGCGCTGTACAAGGCCGACATGGTCCAGAGAGGACACGCCTTCGCCATCGTGGACGAGGTGGACTCCATCCTCATTGACGAGGCCCGCACGCCGCTGATCATCTCCGGGCAGGGTGATGAATCCACCGATCTTTACCGCCGGGCGGACGATTTCGTCTCGCGGCTGCGGCGCATGGTGGTGACCTCCGTAGATGAGAAGGAAGAGGAATCCGAGAATATCGACGCGGACTACGTGGTGGACGAAAAGGCCCGCACCGCCACTCTGACGGCCCGGGGCATCGCCAAGGCCGAGCGGGAATTCAATCTGGAAAACCTGGCGGATATGGAGAACGCCACCCTTTCCCACCATATCAATCAGGCGCTAAAGGCCCACGGGATCATGAAGCGCGATATCGACTATGTGGTCAAAGACGGCGAGATCATTATCGTGGATGAATTCACGGGCCGCCTGATGCTGGGCCGCCGTTACTCCGAAGGGCTCCACCAGGCCATCGAAGCCAAGGAGCACGTGGACGTTCAGAAGGAGAACAAAACTCTCGCCACCATCACTTTCCAGAACTACTTCCGGCTTTACGGAAAGCTCTCGGGCATGACCGGCACCGCGCTCACCGAGGAAGAGGAATTCGAAACCATATACAAGCTGGATATCGTGGAGATCCCCACCAACAAGCCGGTGCGGCGCATCGACCGGAACGACGTGGTCTTCAAGAACGAAGCGGGGAAGAACAGGGCCATCATCGAACAGATCAAGGCCTGCCACGAAAAGGGCCAGCCCGTGCTGGTGGGTACGATCTCCATCGAAAAGAGCGAGTATCTGTCCTCCCTGCTGAAAAAAGAGCGCATCCCCCACAACGTGCTCAACGCCAAGTACCACGAGAAGGAAGCGGAGATCATCGCCCAGGCGGGAAAGCTCGGCGCGGTGACCATCGCCACCAATATGGCCGGCCGCGGCACCGATATCATGCTCGGCGGCAACGCCGAATACCTGGCAAAGGCCGATCTGAAAAAGGCCGGATATACCGATGAGGTCATCGCCGAAGCCACCGGCTACGCCGAGACCGAGGATGAGGAGATCCTTGCGGCCAGGACCCTGTTCCAGGAGCGGATGGCAGCCCATAGGGAGATCACCTCCGCCGAGGCCGAAAAGGTCCGCGAGGCAGGAGGCCTGTACATCCTGGGCACCGAACGCCACGACTCCCGGCGCATCGACAACCAGCTCCGCGGCCGGTCCGGACGGCAGGGGGACCCGGGTGAAAGCCGCTTCTACCTGGCTCTGACCGACGATGTGATGCGCCTGTACGGCTCGGAGCGGCTGATGAACATTTTTGAGAGCCTCGGTGTGGACGAGGATACGCCCATCGAGCACAAAATGCTCACCAGCGCGCTGGAGTCGGCCCAAAAGACCGTCGAAAGCCGGCATTTCCAGGCCCGCAAGAGCACTCTTGAATTTGACGACGTCATGAACGTCCAGCGGAATCTGATCTACGCCGAGCGCCGCAAAGTGCTGGACGGAGAGGACATCCGCGAGAATATCCGGGGCATGATCTCCGAGACCGTGGCCGAGGCCGTGGGCAATACTCCGCCGGAGAATGAGGCCGATCTCAACGAACGGCTCAAGCCGCTTTTCGCCCTGTTCGTGCGTCCCGGTGAGATCCCCTGGCGCGAGGGCCTGGGCGTGGAGGAGCTCAACGAACGTCTGAACGCCCTTGCCGACGACGTCTATGCCCGGCGCGAGGCCGCTTTCGGACTCATGCCCGACGGAACTCCGCTGATGCGGGAGCTGGAGAGAGTGGTCATGCTCCGCGTGGTGGACGAGTATTGGATGGATCATATCGACGCCATGGACGACCTGCGCCGGGGCATCGGCCTGCGCGGCTACGGAAACGTGAAGCCCGTCGACGCGTATAAGCAGGAAGGCTTCGAGATGTTCGAGCAGATGATCGCCGGCATCCGCGCCGAGGTCGTGCGAAGGATCTTCGTGATCCGGGTCCGCCGCGAGGAAGCTGTTCAGAGAAAAAGCGTGGCGAAAAACGCCAGCACGAACGCCCCGGGAGACGGGACCGTAAAAAAGCAGCCGGTGAAAAAAATCAAAAAACCCGGCCGCAACGATCCCTGCCCATGCGGGAAACTGAGGCCCAACGGGCTGCCGATGAAATACAAAGACTGCCACGGAAAAAACGCGTCGTGAAAGCCCGCGTCTAACCGTAAGATCCGGAGCGAGGGAGCTTCTGTATGGCATTTTCACTGACAGAATACGGCGATATGAGCTGGACCGTCTCGTCCGTGCTCGGAACAAAGCACCTGTTCACGCGGAGACTGGGCGGCGTGGGAGATTTCCCCTACAGCACCGATCCCGATCCGGCGATGGATCCCGTGCGGGAGCGGGTGCGGGAGATCTGGCTCCGCCTGAGAGAACGGGGCGGGTTCCCGGAGGAGGGCTTCTGCTTTACGCGGCAGGTCCACGGGACCGTGATCCGCGCGGTCGGAGCCGGAGACCGGCTCATGCCGCCGATCCGCATCCGGCCCGAGGACTGCGACGGCCTCATCACCGCGGAAAAGGACGTGCCTTTGTGCGTGTTTACCGCGGACTGCGTGCCCGTGCTCTTTTCCGAGCCGGAAGCCGGCATCGTGTGCGCCGTGCACAGCGGATGGCGCGGCACCGCGGCGGATATGATGGGCTCGGCGGTGTCTGCCATCGGGAAGATGGGGGGACGCCCCGAAAACATCCGCGCGGCCATCGGACCGGCTATCTCGCGCTGCTGCTTTGAGACCGGGCCGGAGGTGAAGGAAGCCGTGGAGGCGCTCCTCGGCGCCGACGCGGAGGGCCTGTGTCCGCCGGAGGACGGCG
>JAEEGL016193842.1_pt1 | contig 18406 bp, 14 predicted proteins | sample 9134231 | NCBI WGS metagenome assembly JAEEGL01 (sample SAMN16246548, study PRJNA631951) | gut metagenome | biome: gut microbiome; feature: rumen; material: fiber-attached | host: Bos | place: Iran: Karaj | collected 2018-10 | reverse complement strand
ATGTTTTTGAATATGAAAGCAACACGGTTTTTTCTGTGGACAGCTCCGGTAAAGTGATCGAAGTATGTCGCGTTTTCGATAACGACAATAATATCGAATATTTGAAACGTTTGGAAGAGCCGGTAAAGAAAGTGGGCAATACCGAGTATATTCTGCGAAAAGGACAAGGACTGGATGAGTATTCGCTGGTAGCTGTCGATACAGACGGAACGGAAAGAACAATTTATTCTGTCAAATCGATTTTTAGATCTAATATGCTGTTATTAATCATAATAGATATATTAATGTTGATCGCCGCAGCGATTATAGTGCCTCAAATTATAAAACGAAAAAGGGCTTACTCAACTAAGTTTAATACCGCAGGAGAAAACCGTCTACGTTCCATTATGCAAGCCGACCATACACACAAGCCTCGATTTTTCAGAATGTTATTTCTTATTACAGGAAACGAATTTTACTGTAAAAGGTGCGGTATAAGATTGAAATTACCAAAAAAACAGTATATTTTGTATTTTATCGCACCAATACTGACTGTTATATTTAATGTTTCAATGGTCTGTATACTGCATAAAATTATTGAGATAAATGAGTTTCTGTTCGGCCAGCTGTATGTTATTATCGGATCTTCATTGCTCTTGTTGGTTTTCCTTATCGAATACCGGTTTATGACTTTCATTCCGTGCGAAGACGGGAAGAACGAAAAAACAGATCTCAGCTAACTATACTTAACACCACCGCGCCGCCCCAATGTGGGCGGCGCTTTTCTGTTTATTTTGAGTTTCATTTCATATCCAACAAAAAACCGGCACGGCGATCCGAGAGGAAAGCCGTGCCGTGTTAATTATATCTCAAATACTTTACATACAAATCCGAGCGGCGACAGGTCGCATGATCTGTCGCCGCGCAGTATTTCCGCAAAGTATTACGCAATGCGGTGATCCGTAAATATCCGCCGTGCCGTGTAACACCGGATATAGAAAACCCTGCTCGTCGCAAGGCGGTTCCCTCTTCGTATACTTTGTGCTCCCAGCGTCCGTTCACCCGCGTCGCGAAGGAGGCGGGCGGCGGGAGGTCTGCATACCCATATACAAACCGGGCTCCATTTTTCTGTTGTGGGTTTTATGGCCGGTGCCATCACGCACAAGGCAGATATTGCAAAAGCTGCTGTCAGTTCTCTCCGTCCTCGTCGTAGTCGAAGTCGTTGAAACGCTCGTCGAATATATCGGCGATACGGTCGAACTCGTCGTCGTCTTCGATGGTTACAAGGTAAACGTCGCCGTTCTCGTCCTCTTCGCGTCTGAGAATGATATACTCGTCGTTCTGCTTGCTCTCGTCCGCGGGAATGAGCGCGTTGTACGTTACGCCGTTTTCCATATACTTTCCGATAAGCTCGAATTCTTCCTCGACGCCGTCCTCATCGGTAAGAGTATATACTTCGTCCTCAAAGTATTCTTCATCTATGATCTTATCTTCGTCCATATTAAATCTCCTTCACGTCTCTGATTATATTTTATCCCGAGCGCCGTTATTTGTCAAGTGGTATTTTTACGGCTGTTTTCTTGCTTTTGCAAGGGTCGCGGCGCCTTTTGCGAGAACTTCGCAGAATACGTCGATCTCTTCCTTAGTGTTCAGATGCGAAAAGCTGAGCCTTACGGATGAATCGACGTCTTCCTCCGAAAGACCGAACGCCAGAAGCGCGGGGCTCAGAGCTCTCGAGCGTGTCGAGCATGCGGAGCTCTTGGAAACGCATATCCCCTCTCCCGACAGATAGTTCAGAAGAGTCTCGCTTTTAATACCGCGTACCGTTATACTCAGTATATTTGGTATCCTCGTCTCGGGGAGGTTCAGCCTTACGCCGTCAAGAGATGATATCCTCTTTACCGCATGATCCCCGAGCTCCCTCAGCTTCTCAGTCCTCCCGGCGAGCCCTGCAAGACCGGCTGATGCCGCTGCGCCGAATCCGGCGATCGCAGGAAGCGCTTCCGTGCCGGATCTGTAGCCAGCCTCCTGCCCTCCTCCGAAGAGTATGGGGGAGATCTTCTTCGCTTTTATAACCTCTCCAGAAACGTACAGAGCCCCCGCGCCCTTCGCGGAAAAGATCTTGTGCGCGCTTAGCGAGATCATATCCGCCTCGAGATCCCTCGGGTTGAGCTTCATTTTCATATACGCCTGAACGCAGTCCGAATGGGTTACGGCTCCGGGAGACGCTTCTTTTATGATCCGGAAAGCTTCCCTGACGTCGTACACCGCTCCGGTCTCGTTGTTTACTCTCATCACCGACGCGATTATCACGTCTTTTGAAACGTTTTTCTTCAGATCTTCAAGATCGAGACGTCCTCCGACAGTCGGTATCCTATAGACCCGAAAGCCTTCTGCCTCGAGCTTTGACGCCGCGGAGGCGACCGAAGCGTGCTCCCCGTCGCTGATTATGACTGTCCCTCTCGATCCGCCCTTTTCAGGCCTCGGCTTTGAGTACACGGCGCCGAGAAGCGCAAGACCGTTTGCCTCCGTTCCGCCGGAAGTGAAGATCACCGCGCCGTCGGTCATCCGGGTCAGTCCTATGGAACGCGCGACCTCGCGCCTTGCGCTCTCCAGGATCCTGTGAGCTTCAACGCCCGCGAAATGAGCGGAGGACGGGTTTCCCCAACCCTCGGTGAGCGCGGAGTTGATCGCTTCTATCGCTTCTGCGCACGGAGCCGTGGTCGCGCTGTTGTCAAAGTAGATCATTTTATTTGAACCTGAACTCGCCGATCATCTTCTCGACTTCTTCGATATGGCTGTCGTATGACTCGGGGGAAGACGTGTACGTTACGACGTAGACCTCCGGAGCGCTCAGAGACGCTCTTTTGACCGCGCAGGTCTGCATGAATTTGAACGTTTCTTTTTCCGTCTCCCCGGTCTTCTCGTCCTTGTGAGAGAGCGTGCCGAGGAACACGTATCTTTCAGCCGCTTCCCCGTCAAGCTCGGATTCCTCCTCGCTGACGAGCTCGAAGTCCTCATAGACGTTGTTGAAGTCAAGAAGAAAACTCTTCCACCAGGTCGAAACGTCGTCGTCAGAGTGCTCCATGGAGAAGACCATCACGCTGACGCTTGACGTGTCGGTGATCGAATAATAGGCAGTAGTTGCGCCGGACTTCACGTCAGACTGCCACGTGGACGGAACGAAGAATTTGTAAGCCGCGTTCTCGCCGGACGCAAGCTTCATCCCCTTCGGAACGTCGTCGTCCTCTTTTTCGCCGCACGACGCAAAAAGAAGCGCGCACGATGCTATGATCAGTACGGAAAGTACGACTGAAAGTATTCTTTTCATATGTCACCTCCGGCGTCTCATACAGAGAGCCCTTCATACATTATTTTTTCGATCTCGGCATAGCTTTCCGCCCGGTTGATCCTGTCTCTGACTCCCGGCGCGCCTCTCATTCCCTTTATGAAATGAGCCGCCCGGCCCCGCGCTTCGCGTATGCCGACGTATTCTCCTTTTTCCTTCACGATCTCCCTTATAAGGGAAAGCGCGGTCTCGACCCGCTCGCGGGCAGACGGCATTCTGAACTCATCACCGCGCATCGCCGCTTTTATCTGCGAAAAGATCCACGGATTGCCGAGCGCGGCTCTGCCGATCATCACCGAATCGCACCCGGTATACCCGAGCATCTTGATCGCGTCCTCAGGAGTGCTAATATCTCCGTTTCCTATGACCGGGAAATCGGGAAGTTCGTCTTTGACCGCTTTTATCACTTCGATATCGGCAAACGGCGCGTACATCTGGTCTCTCGTCCTCGCGTGGACCGCCACTGCCGACGCTCCCGCGTTTGCCATGAGAGCGGCAAAATACGGAGCGTTCACGCTGTCCTTGTCCCAACCGGATCTGATCTTGACCGTCAGAGGAACGCCGTACTTTGAGAGCACCCGCGACGTTTTCGAAACGATCTTTTCAGCCCGCTTCGGATCCTTCATGAGCGCCGAGCCGTCGCCCGACGAAACTATCTTTTTGACCGGGCATCCCATGTTGAGGTCTATCGCCGCCGGAGGCGACGCGAAACGCGCGCCGCGTATGTTTCCCGTGACCGCAGCCTCCGCCGCTTGTGCGACGACGTCCGGCTCGTGCCCGAAAAGCTGGAGCGCGACGTCCCCCTCTCCCTCGGTGATCGAAGAAAGGACTCCGGTCTTCTCGTCGTTATAGCAGATCGCTCTCGCGGAGACCATCTCCGTCACCGCCATATCGGCTCCGAGCGAAAAGCAAAGTCTTCTCATCGGAGCGTCCGTCGCGCCTGCCATGGGAGCGAGGATCACTTTGTTCTTAAAGTCCATGTTATATTATTCCCTTTAGGAATAGATCGTGTGTATATAGAATACCACAAATCGATCACTATTTCAAGTTTGTCATCACTCCGGGGGGCGAGGTGCCGCCCGGGTATCATTCAAGTTCAAACGAACCGGTGTAAAGTCTGTAATAAACTCCTTTTTCTTCGATCAGCTGATCGTGGCTTCCGCGCTCGATGATCCTGCCGTGATCGAGGACCATTATGACGTCGGAATTCATTACGGTCGAAAGGCGGTGAGCGATGACGAACACCGTCCTGCCCTCCATGAGCTTATCCATACCGCGCTGAACTATCGCCTCCGTCCTCGTATCTATCGAGGACGTCGCCTCGTCGAGGATCATGACCGGAGGATCCGCTACCGCGGCTCTTGCGATCGAGATCAGCTGACGCTGTCCCTGCGAGAGGTTCGAGCCGTTGCTCGTGAGCATCGTGTTATATCCCTCGGGAAGTCTGACGATAAAATCGTCCGCGCCCGCAAGGCGCGCCGCGGCGATACATTCCTCGTCCGTCGCGTTGAGCTTTCCGTATCTGATGTTGTCCATCACGGTGCCGGTAAAGAGATTCGTTTCCTGAAGAACTATACCGAGAGAACGGCGAAGATCGGACTTTTTGATCTTGTTGATATTGATGCCGTCGTATCTGATCTTCCCGTCCGCGATGTCGTAGAAGCGGTTTATCAGATTGGTGATCGTGGTCTTTCCGGCGCCTGTCGCGCCGACGAAGGCGACCTTCTGACCGGGCTCCGCAAACAGAGTGATGTCGTGCAGAACGGTCTTTCCCTCGACGTACGCAAAGTCAACGTCCGTCATGCGGACGTCGCCGCGAAGTTCCGTGTACGTTATCGTACCTTCTGCGGAATGAGGATGCTTCCACGCCCAGTGTCCGGTGTGATGATCCGCTTCCTCGATCGACCCGTCTTCTTTTATCACCGCGTCGACAAGAGTTACGTAGCCTTCGTCCGCCTCCGGCTCCTCGTCGACAAGATCGTAAACTCTCTTTGCCCCCGCCATAGCCATCACTACGGCGTTGATCTGCTGTGATACCTGGTTTATATTTCCGGTGAACTGTTTTGTCATCGAAAGAAACGCGACTATTATACTGACGGACATGGGAGAGACGCCCTTGAAAATGCTCTGGATCCCGATATTGGGCACTCTTCCGACAAGAAGGAGGCATCCCGTTATCGCGGCGATAACGTAGATAACGTTACCGATATTCATTATGATCGGCCCGAGCATGTTCGCGTTCGCGTTCGCTTTGTATCCGTTCTTATACAGCTCCTCGTTTATCTCGTCGTAGCCGTCGATGCATTCTTTTTCTCTGCAGAACACCTTGACGACCTTCTGACCGTTCATCATCTCCTGAATATATCCCTCGGATCTGCCGACGGTCTTCTGAAGGCTGACGAAATATCTCGCGGAGCCTCCGCCGAATTTCTTTGATACGATGAACATCAGAACGACTCCGGAAAGGATCAGGAGCGTGAGATAAACGCTGAAATAGAGCATTATGAAGAACACGGAAACGACGATAACTCCGGCTCTGATCAGAGTGGGTATGGACTGTCCGACGAGCTGACGGAGCGTGTCTATGTCGTTAGTGTAATACGACATTACGTCGCCGTGTTTATGGGTGTCGAAATATTTGATCGGAAGATCCTGCATGCCGTCAAACATCGCCTTCCTCATCTTTCCGAGGAAGCCCTGGGTGATTATCGCCGCCATCTGCGTCTCGACGGTAACGGAGATTATCGAAAGGACGTAGAATCCCACGAGCATCAGGACCTTGGGGACGACGTCGCCTCCCCACGTCATCGACGGAACCGCTCCGTTGGCAGTTTCCTTGAGGATAACGTCGATCGTATTCGTGACTTTTTCAAGGAAAAACGCGGGTAGCGCGGATACTATCGCCGAGAAGATTATACCGAGCGCCGTCATGGGCGCCATGACCGGATAGAACTTGAAGAGGTCCTTGATAACGCGTTTCAGCACCTTCGGATCCGCCGACGGTCTGCCGCCCGCGGCCCCCGCGGGTCTTGCCTGTCTGAAGTCCTTGCGCGCCTTTTCAGTTTTCGTCATCGAAGTCACCTCCCGTCGTCTGCTGAGTGTAAACTTCGCGATAGATCTCGCTCGTTTCCATCAGTTCGTCATGAGTGCCGACGTCCGAGATACCGCCCTTGTCCATGACTATTATCATGTCCGCGTCTTCGACGGAAGCGATTCGCTGGGCGATTATGATCTTCGTCGTCTCGGGGATGAACTCTTTGAATCCGCGTCTGATGAGAGCGTCGGTCTTCGTATCGACCGCGCTCGTCGAGTCGTCGAGGATCAGTATCTTCGGCTTGCCGAGAAGCGCTCTGGCGATACACAGCCTCTGCTTCTGACCGCCGGAGACGTTCGTTCCTCCCTGTTCTATATATGTATCATATCCGTCGGGGAACGTCTTTATGAACTCTTCCGCCTGAGCGAGACGGCAGGCGGCCTCGATCTCATCGTCCGTCGCGTCCTCATTTCCCCAGCGCAGATTCTCCTTTATCGTTCCCGAAAACAGGAGATTCTTCTGCAAAACCATCGAAACGGCGCCGCGAAGGCTGTCGAGATCGTACCTCTTGACGTCGATCCCTCCTACCTTTACCACGCCCGCCGTCGCGTCGTACAGACGGGGGATGAGCTGGACGAGGGACGACTTTCCGGATCCGGTGCCGCCGATGGCGCCGACGGTCATTCCGGATCTTATCGCAAGGTCGATGCCGGAAAGGGCGTCGAGCTTACCGTCCTTGGAATACTTGAACGACACGCCCTCAAAGCTTACCGAGCCGTCCGGTATCTCCGTTACCGCGTCCTCCGGCGACGTGATGTCGGGAGTCTCCTCGAAGACTTCGCAAATACGTCTTGCGGATTCCGCTGAGATCGTCAGAATGACGTATATCATCGAGAGCATCATAAGAGACATCAGCACCTGCATACCGTAAGTCAGAAGCGCGGAAAGATGTCCGATGTTTACGCCGCTTTCTTTGACGTTGATGGCAAGATACGACCCGATCAGGAGAACGAAGATCATATTGAAATACATGCAGAAGTTCATCAGAGGCGTGTTGACCGCAACGATCCTCTCAGCCTTTGTGAAGTCGTCGCGAATGGAATCCGCCGCCTTCCCGAACTTCTCTTTTTCGTACTCCTCGCGGGAGAACCCCTTGACGACTCTCATCGCCCTGACGTTCTCCTCGATAGACTCGTTGAGACGATCGTATCTTTTGAAAACTCTGTGGAACGCGGGCATCGCTTTCTTGGCGACGATGATCAGACCGACGACGAGAACGGGGATGATCACCACGAACGTCGCGGCGAGCTTTCCTCCCATGAACGCTGCCATCGATACGGAGAATATCAGCATCAGGGGACTGCGTACCGCCGTGCGTATCAGCATCATGTACGACATCTGAACGTTTGAGATATCCGTCGTCATCCTCGTTACGAGAGACGACGTGGAAAACTTATCGATATTGGAAAAAGAGAACGTCTGTATCTTTGAAAAAATGTCGTGTCTGAGATTCTTCGCAAATCCCGCGGACGCTTTTGCGGACGTAAATCCCGCAAGACCTCCGCATGCCAGGGAACAAAAAGCCATGACGACGAGCAGCAGACCTGTTTTTACTATGTCCGCGACCGAAAGATTTGCGCCTTTTTCCTGGATCGTGTTTATGAGCTGCGTCGCGGTGATATACGGGATCAGCGATTCGATCACGGCTTCTCCGACCATAAGAATAAGGGTGAGTATCGACGTCTTCTTATACTCTCTGACCGAAGACGCAAGTATTTTCATAACTTTCATACCGGTTTCACTCTCCCTTCAGATTGTTTCTTATCCTGCCGAGGATGCCGAGGAGGAACTCCATTTCCCCGTCGCTTATCCCCGCGGTCATTTTTGCCTTGATCTTCTCGTGTTCCTCTCCGCAGGCGGCGTCAAAGTCCTCCGCCTTCTTTGTAAGAACGATCTTTTTAAGTCTGGCGTCGTACGGGACGCCGACCCTCTCGATCAGCCCCTTCTCTTCCATGAGACCGAGGACCGTCGACGCGGTGGAGCGTCTGTACGAACAATAATTTTCGATGTCCTTCTGGAACACGTCGTTATTCCGGTTCTTCATCAGATAACGGATTATGTGTCCCTGCATCGGAGTAACGGTCTCTCCCCTCTCGGACAGAGCCGCGTCAAAGCTCCGCTTGATAAGGTTCGACAGACACATTATCTCCTTATCGATCGTCTTTTCGGCATCGCCGCATTTTTTATCCGGCATTTCAATCCTCCGAAAATAGTTCTATTTCTAACATGTTTCAATTATACTTATTTTAAACGTGAAGGTCAATACTTTTATTGAACAAAAATATGATCCGGCTTATTTTTTCACGCTGAAACCGGCGGCAAAAGGCGGAAGGATCGGATCCTTCCGCTTTTACCGGCTTTATCTGTTATCATCCATGACGGAATCGTAATCAAAGACCTCGTATTCTTCGGCAATACCTTCGGGGGAGAGATCCTCGATATAATCGTCCATATACTCAAGACGGTCCTTCACGTGATCCATGAATACGGACAGTCCGTCAGACGGATCCTCCATGTGAGTCGAATCCGGCCACCTCGAAAGATCCCTCGCGTACGCGCCGGAACCGAAGATCTGTTTTTCGTATTCGCCGAGCTGACTCATCAGCGCGTCCTCTGACCAGTCGCCGTTCCTCAGCTCCTCATATCTGCTCTTTACCAGATCGAGAGTTTCAAGATCTCCGTTCATTATCAGAAGATAAACGGGACTTGCTTTCATCACTCTGTTGAAGTCGGGCTTCACGCCGTACGGGTTGATCCAGTTGTCGCGGTTCGTCGCCCACGCGTTGCCCCACGACTGGTCCATATCCCACGGTGTATATACCATGAGAAGTCTTCCGTCCTTCTTTTTGACCGTCTGATCAAGGTTCAGAGTCGCCCAGCCGTTGACGTTGTCGACGCCCTGGATGAGGTTGAAGAACAAAAATACGTCGATCGAATTGTTCATGTCGCTTATTTCTGCGAGGTCGCCTTTTTTCCCGTCGACGCCCTGAAGGATACGGTAATACCTGGCAAGCGGCGCCCACATGGCGGCCTCGTCAACGTCGTTGTTTCCCTCTCTGACCTCAAAATTCGCTTTGAGTTCGTCAAAATCGAGGTAGTTCAGAGTGAGATCCTTCGTCCACGTATACTTTTGATACATATATTCGCCCGGCTGGATGGCAAGCTGTTTTTCGTCCACCGGATAGCCGAAAGCGTACAGACCTCTGTATTCTCCGTTGATCATGAGCTCCGCGAATCTGTATTCCGATCCGTTGTTGATCCCGAAAGAATTGTCTGCGGAGCAGGTATTATACCAGAGATTGGTCGAGAACACGTTTCGTATCCTCTCCTGGTCGTTATAAGCTGCGTACAGGATCCAGTCCCCGTCCTGCCTCATTCCGAGCAGTCCCGCCTCGAGCTCGCGGCGGTTGTTTCCGGGGGAGAGATCGAGAAGAGTCAGCCTGTATCCCTTTTTGTCGAACAGAGCGGACGTGTTGCCCCTCGTACGAATCTTTCCGTCGCAGATCGTCAGACGGCTGACGGCGCCTTTTCTGTTGTCGAAGAGGCGCATCGTCATACCGGTATATCCGTCTTCTATCTCGCCGTCGCAGGTGATCGAAATGATCGGCAGCGTCGTACATACGACCTTTATCCTGCGGTATTCCTTGTTGTCGTACGCTATGAACTCAAAGGGCTCGTTTTCCTCGATCATTTCATCCGTGATATGATCCGCCGGGGCGACATCCACTTTTCCGTGTACGCCCTCGACTCTGATCTCCGGATAATACGACGACTCCATCCCCTCGAGGAGAGAATAGTAATACGTGTCGCTCTCCTGATCGTAGAACAGATCGAATCCGTTGAAGCTGACGGACGTCTCGATGCGCGACAGAGCTTCCTTCCTTGCCGATATGATCTCTTCTTTTCGCGGATCCTTCGGCTCAGGCTTTTCCGCCGGCTCGCCGCGTCTGAAAACGAACAGCGCAAGGAACAGTACCAGCGCGCTGAAAAACGCGATCAGGGAGAAAAAGAGTTTTCCTTTTGTTTTCATGCTTTATATGATATCCTCGTTATCATACTCGATTATGGAAAACCTCTCCACGGCGGGTTCTGCGGACAGCTTTTCCGAGAGCGCCTTGGGATCCTTTACCGAGCACTCTATCGCAAAATCCATGCCCTTTGCAGTATAGTTGCGGCTCTTGATCCTGAATCTCTTTGTGTTCATACCGACGACGTTCATGACCTCTTCCTCGGATTCCGCCGCGCAGTGCACGATGAGGCAGTACGGACGTCTGCCGAAGTTCACGTAGTTCAGAATGAAAAGGACCACGGTCACGGTGAGGCTCGTCAGTACAGCGATCTCGTAAAGCTGACAGCCGCACATGATTCCGGTGTGAACGGACCAGAGAAGGTATATCATATCGACCGGATCCTTGACGGACGTTCTGAATCTTATGATCGCGAGCGCTCCGATCGTACCGAGCGTTATAACAAGGCTCGACTGGAGGCAAAGAACGATAGTCGTTATGAAGAACGGGAGGACGGCGACGCTTATATTGAACGCCTTATTGTAGAACGCTCTGTGCGACACGAATCTGTAAACGAGAAATTCGTACGCGCCGAGTATCGCCACGACGAGAAGCACCGACGCTATGAACGACGTGCTGAACTCCTCTTTTGCGTATCCGTTTTTGATATACTCGAAAATCTGTGAAAAAAAGCTCATTTGATGCACTCCTCAAGACTCAGGCGGCCGAGATAGTATTTTGAAAAGGTCGTCTGCTGAAATTCGTTTGAAGCGATCATGTTCTTGATATGTCCGGGGAGGATCTCGTCGAACTTCACTTCAAGTATGTGTCTGTTCTTCTGCTGCAGGGGTATCACCGTATATCCGCCCTCTCTGAATTCTTCGGTAGAATAAGAGGCAAAGATATTGGTATCGAACGTCACTCTGATGTTCGTCACAGGCTCGATATAAGCGTATCGCTCATAGTCGATGATCGTCTTCGGGGAAAAGCGGCGATTCAGGACGTCGAGGGCAAAGCGCTGTTTGAGCGGCTCGGAGTCGTAGAGAAGATCCGACACGTCCCCGCTGCAGAAAGCCTCGTACTCTTCCGGGGTTATCCGGCACGAGCTTTTGTGACACCTGCCGTAGGTCTTCTCTTTTCTTTCGAGGAAAAGAGTATCGCTCCCGTTTCCGTAATACCGTATCCGGTATTTGAACCGCTTTGCGACTCCCGCTTCGTTGTCGCGGGCGCAAGTATCGCGGTAATCGTCGAAGTAAAGACTGTGGATGGCGTACTTTCCTTCCTCGTCCCCGTGAACGTCGGGTTCAAGAAGCGATTTGATACGCGAAGACAGCATATGGAGCTGTTCCTCGGAACAGCAGAACTTCCACTCGTTTCTGTATTGTTTCAACTCGCCTCTCCCCTCCTTTCACCGCATAAAACGACAGCAATAATACGCCTATTATAATATTTTATTTATTTTACCTGTATTCGACGTTATATTCAATACCCCCCTCGGGTATGCCGGACGGCGCGTTCGCCTCGCCGAGACGGGCAAAAAAGCCCCGCATCATACATCATATGCAAAACGCGCGCGGCAGCAAAAGCGGCCCGCGAATGCGGGCCGCTGCAGACTGAAGACAAAGTCTTCAGTCTGAGCAGAGGAAGAAAAACGCAGGCGGATTTGTAGATCTTGTCCTCGTAGGCGTATATGAATACGGTAGAGGACGAGATCGGCAAAAGGCAATGATGGCGGGGGTTCCGTGTTTATACGGAGCCCCCGCCGCATTCCCTTTTGGGGAAACATAATATTTTTATGATGTTATGCTTACTATATCTTTTCGCTCATTCATTGCCGTTCCGGCAAGTTTGTCTTCACTCTGAAGCGGCCCGCGAACGCGGGCCGCTGATCTATTCCCGTTTTAACGGGCGAGGTCGTATCATTCGATTATTTCGCCCGCCTGAAGTTTCTCTACGTCCGACGCGATCCGTTTTACGTCGTCGTAAATACCGCAGAAGTCGGTCCTGCCGTTCACGGAGATAGCGCATCTTCTCGTGGAGAATCTGTAGAAATCATAGACGAGCCTTTCGCCCGACGCCGTCTCTACGGTGACGCTCATTGTGAGGTTTTCCGGGTCTGCGACGTAATCCTTCATTGAGACTCCGGGCTCCGCCTCGTCGGGAAGATAATCCTTGATCGCGATGTTGAGCAGATCCCCGTAGAACTGTCTGAAGCTGCGGGTCTCGCTCTCGCTCTGCAAAACGATGCCGCCGTCGCTCCTCACCGATATCTCGCTCGCGCCGTTGTCGCCTGTGTAGTGCGTGACGTTGAACGTCTCGTCTGTCGAACCGGTCTTTACCGTGATGCGCGTGACAGTCGTGATGTCGCGTCTGAAAACGTATTGCGAGAGCCATTTCAGCAGATCATATTCGGGATATGCAAGATTCTTTTTTGAGATCCTTGTGATGATGTCGCTGTATATCCCGGAAATTACAAAATAGCCGTCCTCCCCGTCGTCTTTCAGAAGGAAGTAGTATTTGTTTCCGTTATACTCGAAGGATACCGCGTAGTCGGGATCGTCGAGCCCGCACTTTGAAAGATCCTCTTCCGTCACACCGAGCTTGTAAGTCGAGTCGCCGGTAAAGGATATGAGTCCCTGAAGGATGCCGTAATACGTCTCGGTGTCCGGCGTGTACGGAGCGGGATACTTGACGACGCTCTCGGCAAGAGCGTTCGGATTGATCTGTTCTTTTGACGGTATCTTTCCGATGGAAATTATCTTCTCGTCTTTATTGTAGATCGTAAAATCATCGATCGTATAAAAGTCGTCTTTTGATATGCCGAAGATGATATAGGGAGTGACAAATTCCTCGACGGGTTTGAGCACCGTGTCCGCAAGGGTCGTATCGAGTACGTACACGCTGTCCCTTCCGGCAAAACGGCAGTAGTAACCGCCTCCGGTCAGGAGCGCGCGCCCCACGTAGACCTTATACTGTTTGCCGTCGTTGTCCGTAACGATCCAGTACGCCGCGGGATCCTTCAGCCCGTACTCCTCGAGCTTTTCACCGTCGGCGCTGTCCGTGACTCTCGCCTTTGTAAGAGTCGCGCCGCAGGTCGTTACAAGAGAGGCTATCTTCTCGCTGTCGAGACTTATCCACTCGTATCCCTCGACGCAGAACGAACCGTTCCCGTCCGGGATCATTTTGTATGTGCCCTCGCCGTTGGAGACCTCGATCGACGCCATATCCTTGCGCTCAAGATGCGAGTACATATAAAATCTGTTCGAGGTGCCCGCTTCCTCTCCGGGAAGAAGCTCGACGTCGTCCGTTTTCGCCGATCGCTCTTCTACAGTCGGAGAGATAACGAAAACGTACAGGAGGATACCCGCCAGGAGCAGAAATGCCGCAACGGAGATCATTATGATCTGTTTTTTTATCATAAGTGCCGTCTCCTGTAACAAACGATGATGCCGGCAACACCCACTAAAACGGGAACTGCCACCGCGAATACGGCAGTCCAGACGTTGGACTGAGTTACGGTCGCCTCGAGCGTCGTATCGTCAAACATCTTGAGATCGATATCCGCGACTATTTTCTCCCTGCCCGTCAGGCGGACCGTGTTGAGAAGGATGTCGCTGTTTGCGTACGAATTGCTGTTAAGATACTTGTCCGAGACGAAGGACGGGGTGCCGCACACTGTAAGATACGAGTAAATATAGTCGTTGTCTTTTATATTTTCTCTTCTCGTTATAGTCATTATCGGAGCTCTGCCGAGAGGAGAAGTATTTCCGGTCTCCCTGACTTCCGCCGTCTCATGGGAGTAGAGCACGGCGCTCGCCTGATACGTTCCGACGGAAGAGCTGTCAGTCTCGTACAGAAGCTTCAGCGGCATAACGTCCGCAACTATGGTTTTGGGCATGGACGAGAGAGACGAGATCGACGTATAAAGGCTCGCGCCGAGCGTATCTCCGATCTCATATTCCGCTATGATCTCGCGCCCGTCGACCGTGAGCGAATTTGATTTATCGATAACGGTCTTTCCCGCCTGAGTTTCAACGCCCCACTCTTTGAGCATTTCGGTGAGGTTTGTAAGATTTTCCGCCTTTTCCGGATCGATGAATACCATGACGCATCCGTAATCGTCGAGGAACGACGCGAGACGGTCGATCTCGTTTCCGAGCTCGGAGGCCTCGACCCCGGAGAAGTCGTAAAGCGGATCGTTGATTATTATGATGCGAACGTCGTCGTCTATTTCTTCTTTGGCAAGGTCGATCGTTCTGACGTTGTATCCCGCGCTCTCGCAAAGCTCCTTAAGCGCGCGGCACTCGTCGGGAGAGGGCTCGCCGTGCCCCTCGGTGAAGCAGACGGTCGGCATATCGGACGCCGTTACCTGAAGGATCGATGCGGCGAATTTCGACTCGCCGTTGTATCCCCAGATATAGGTCCTGTTTTCGTCCCAAACGAAGAACGCGTCGGAGGAGAGCAGTCTGAATTCTCCGTTGCTGTCAACTATCACGGACGTCGTCAGAATGTTCGTCGCCGCCGTGTTGTAGTAGTAATCGAAGAAGCCGGGATTTTTGACGATATCGACGCATTTGACCGTAATGTTCGGGAACTCGCCATCCAGCTCCTTCGCGGTCTTGTAAATGTACTTCATGTATTCGTTCGTACCTTTTCCGTCAATGAGCTCATCCTCTTCCTTGGTGAAGATGATACTGACGTCGTCTTTGACCGGGGACAGGATTTCCTTCGTCTCTTCCGAGAGCGTGTATACCTGATCCTCCGTCATATCGAAGTACCACAGATACGACTTCGAAAGGGCGTATATACCGACGTTGAGAATTATCACGACGGCTATAACGACCGCCGTTATGACTATCGAAAGGGAGCCGTGCACAAGGGCTTTGTTGTCTCTTTTGATCATGACGGCACCCCCTCACGCGTACCTGCGCGCCTCATATACGCGCACGGTAAGAAACAGAAATATGAACGTTACGGAGACGTAATAGACTGCCGAGGCAACGTCGAAAAGTCCGTACGTGAAGTTGGAAAACCTCGAGTAAATGGAGATCCAGTTTATGACCGTCTTGAAAAACGCGGAATCGACGTACGACTCGAGAAGTCCTACGGCGAGAAGGAACAGCAATATCCCTATCGTTCCGAGCGCCGCCACGAACTGGTTTTTGGTGATCGACGACACGAAAAGTCCGATCGCAATAAAGCAGGCGGCGATCAGAATGACGCCGATAAGACACCCGAGGACCCTTCCCACGTTAGGGGTCCCGTAAATGAACAAAGCAACCATATACTCGCACGATGCGACGAGAGTGATGAGGAACAGCGCAAAGCACGCGAGAAATTTCGCCGCCACGATCTCTACGACTTTTACAGGGGACGTCAGAATGAGCTGTTCAGTACCCATGCGGCGCTCTTCCGCAAAGCTCTTCATCGTCAGAAGAGGTATCAAGATCACGTAAGAGAACATGAGCATACTGAAATATCCAGAAACGTCCGTTGTCTTGGAGTACATGCACGACATAGAGAACAGAAAGCCTGACGCAGAGTAGAATATCGCTATGAACACATATCCGACAGGCGTTCTGAAAAACGTCTTTAACTCTTTCTTAAATATAGCTGACATCGTTTTCTCCGTTTATTTTTTCGACCGCGCGTCTTTTTTCGCGGTCAGTTTGATGAAGACCTCTTCAAGGCTCATTCCCGCAGGCTCGACGCCGATCAACGGGAAGGATCTTTCCGCGCAGGCGGCGAATATCGCCTTTCTGACGTCGCGCCCCTTGTCGCTCTCCACGATATATGTGTAAGCGTCAAGGTCGCGCTCTCCGGTGACCTCGGCCCCGGATACGCCGTCGACTCCGCGCAGCATGGCAAGCACCGCGGAGGTCGCTCCGCATATCTTGACCGAATAACGGCGGTTTCGGTTCACTGCGGTCGATATATCGTCCGTTTTCTCGTCGGCGATTATCTTTCCGTGATCCAGTATCACTATCCTGTCGCACACTGCCTGCGCCTCCGACAGGATGTGAGTCGAAAGAAGCACCGTGTGCCGTCTTCCGAGCTTTCTTATAAGAGATCTCGTCTCGATTATCTGTCCCGGATCGAGCCCGACGGTCGGTTCGTCGAAGATCAGGACCTTCGGGTCTCCGACGAGCGCTCCGGCGATGCCGACCCTCTGTCTGTAACCCTTTGAGAGATTGCCGATAAGCCTTTTTTGTACTTCGACGGTTTTCGTAACGGCGGCGATCTCTTCGAGGTGAGCCTTCTTCGGGAGCGTGCATTTTTTGAGCTCATAGACGAACTGAATGTACTCGCCGACAGTCATATCCGTGTAAAGCGGAGGTATTTCCGGAAGATATCCGATTAAGGTCTTCGCATCATCCGGCTCTTCAAATATATCGTGTCCGTCGACGCTTACCGTACCTGCATCCGATGAAACATACCCGGTTATGATATTCATAGCCGTCGATTTTCCTGCTCCGTTCGGGCCGAGCAGACCGACGATCTCGCCGTCTCCCGCAGAAAACGATATTCCGCCGAGAGCGTTTATCTCGCCGTACGACTTGACCAGATCTTTTACTTCTATCATTTTTTCATCCTTTGAATGATATTTTCAGCTTGTATCATAATATTATAACATATATTTGTAGAATTTCCAAACTATATTTTAAATAATTGAAAAAGAGAACCCCAAGGCTCTCTTCAGGAACCCCAAGGCTTACTTCGTGCGCCTTGAGGACCCCTTCTTCATTCGCCTTGAGGACCCCTTCAAACAAAAGGAGCCGGACGGGCGAATCTGCCCGTTCGGCTCCCGGTTATTAAATCATTCTTTTTCCTTGAGGAATTTCTCCGCGGCGGCGCGCTTGATGCAAAGACAAAGGATGTCGATCGCGACCTGAAGTTCCCCGTTGTCCGGATAAGTCGGCGCGATGCGGAGATTGCGGTCTCTCGGGTCGCGCCCGTAGGGATACGTCGCGCCGGCGGGAGTGAGCTTGACGCCCGTCTTCATCGCGAGCCTGTATACTCTTCTCGCAAGCCCGTCCTCGAGGTTCAGACTTATGAAGTATCCGCCCTTCGGCTCGTTCCACTCCGCGATGCCGAGCCCGCCGAGCTCGCGCTCGAGAGTCGACGTCACGATGTCGAACTTCGGCTTGATTATTGCGGCGTGGCGCTTCATGTGCGCGTGGATACCTTCCGCGTTCTTGAAGTACTTGACGTGGCGCATCTGGTTGATCTTGTCGTATCCGTTCGTCTGCGTTGCGAGGAACGGCTTTATCTGCTCTATGTTTTTCTCGCTCGCCGCCATGATCGCGACTCCCGACCCCGGGAACGTGATCTTCGAAGTGGAGGCGAAATAGAATATGTTGTCCTGGGTGCCGTACTTCTCGGCGGCGGTGAATATATCCGCGAGCTGTGCGGGCTCGTCTGTCAGATCGTGCACGGAGTACGCGTTGTCCCAGAAGATCCTGAAGTCGTTTGCGGCCGGGCGAAGAGCGGCGAACTGCTCGACGGTCTCGTCCGAATACGTGATCCCCTCGGGGTTCGAATACTTCGGAACGCACCAGATGCCCTTTACGGACGGGTCGGAGCACGCGATATCGTACACCGCGTTCATGTCGGGTCCTTCGGGCGTCATCGGAACGGGAAGCATCTCGATACCTATTCTCTGACAGATAGCGAAATGTCTGTCGTATCCGGGGCTCGGGCAGATGAACTTTATCCTGCCCTGGCGGCACCAGGGCTCGTTTCCTCCGGCGACGCCGAAGAGCATCGCGCCGGTGATCGTATCGTACATGTCGTTGAGCGAAGAGTTTCCGAGGACGTGGATCCTCTGCTCCGGTATCCCGAGAAGTTCGGAAAAGAGCCTCTTTGTCTCCGGAAGACCGTCGAGGATACCATAGTTGCGGCAATCAAGTCCGTTCTCGGAATAGCAGTCCTCCGCGCTCGAAATAACGCTCAGCATATCCGTCGTCAGATCAAGCT
>JAEEGL015071839.1_pt1 | contig 18406 bp, 46 predicted proteins | sample 9134231 | NCBI WGS metagenome assembly JAEEGL01 (sample SAMN16246548, study PRJNA631951) | gut metagenome | biome: gut microbiome; feature: rumen; material: fiber-attached | host: Bos | place: Iran: Karaj | collected 2018-10 | reverse complement strand
TTACGACTGGATAAACGTTCTTCAAATGTTTGAAGTTCTTTCAGTCTTCCTCTGTACTCTTCAAGTTTCTCAATAGTATATTTGTCCATAGTTAGTCTTCTTTGTTTATGTAAAGTACAGTAGGGTTATTATCATGCACATCTAACTCTTTGTCATAGAACTGTCTGAACTTCATCTTGTTGAAAGGTTTGCTGATGAGATGGTAACCATGCAGGGTAGGGATGGTTGCCACAATCTTATCCTCACCAAGGGGTTCACACTGATTGATAGCAGACTTAATCTCCTCCACCTCATTCATATCCTTGGTATCAACGTCAACCACCCAGGTCTTGTTCTTGTCACAGGCACCAGTCTGACCACAGGCAGAATCCATAACAGTCTTTACCTCTTTATATACATTGGGGTCAGAGTCTCCCTTCGCAATCGCACTCGCAAGAATCTCCAGAGACTTCAGGGAAATCTGCTTCCAGGACTTCTTGTTGAGGTTGATATATGCCCTGGCATTGAACATCTTACACAGGTCTCTGATCTCATTCATCTTATAATCAAGATATTCAGGAGAAGAGATATAGTAAGTCTTCACTGTCTGCTGGGAGATTTTTTTTCCCTCTGGTTCATAAGGAGTTTTTCCATCCTTGGAACGGTGGAGGATCTGTAACATATAAAACTCACCAGGCTGACACCCAGCAATGAGTTTCTTGATTTGTTCTGTGTTATCTATAATCATATCTCTTTCTTGTATAAAATCTCCCAATCACTTACCTTTTTATCCCAGACAAAGTCATAATCATAATAAGGACGTCTGTTGATAGTCCAAATGTCACCATTGGCACACTTGTGTCTTTCAACAAGAAGGTATTCTTCTCTTACCTTATCAAAATACTCATGCTTTGTGGAATCCCAATCTTGTTTATAATACTTTGCAAGGCAGACCATACATCCACCAGGACCAGGAGTTTCCTTATTTAAAAATTCTTCAAATGTCATAACACTACATCTTGTTTAACCAGCCTTCCTGGAAAGCAGCAATAACCTGAGCTGCTGCTGGATTACCAATAGTCTCATTAAGTTTCCTGTTGGTCTCGAACATATCTTTGACCTCATTCAGGTTCTCTTCATCAGACTTGTTGTCATCCCAGACATTGTTCACCAGCTTGGAGAAGTTCTCCTTGGCAAAATCGCCGGCAGAAATTTTCATCATCATATAACAGATGTTCTGAAAACTGTCAATCTCTTTTAAAAGTTTCTGTTTCATATCTTTCATTTTTTCTCATTACAAAGATAATTATTTTTTGTGAGATTTCCAAATTTTTTTATCTCCCCACCTTCCAAACTTTTTAATGGCAATACTCAAGAATATAAGTACAATCATATATATCAGAAGGGCAATCATTGAAACTGCAAAGTTAACAATGATTTCAGCAGATACATTTGAGGATATTGCTGGTAATACTAACCATAGATATAGTCCCCAAATCAGGACACCAGTAATTATTAATACATCTCTTCTGTTCATAACTATCCTGTATAAAAATCAGTATAGTAACTCCACACTTCCTCACCAGTCTTCTTTATGATAATCCTGTGGTCAAGTGTCCAGGAGTTACTTTCATATGCATACTTCTCATTCTCACCAGTTCTCCACCAGTGTGAGTCATTTGGATATGGTTGGTATGGTTTCTCTAATTTGGTTAGGGAATCACATACCTTTTTCATTTTCTCATATGATAATCTCTTACTCATTTTTCACCATAATTTTACCATATTCACCATTGTTATTCATTTCACAGAAGTTGGAACAAGTATTACAACTGGGAATGAATTTCTTATAGAATTCACTATTGTAATACTTGAATCTCTTGTTGAAACCACCATTCAGATAGTTATCAATGTTGGCATACTGTAACATACCAAATCCACACTTAAATATGTCACCCTCCTCATCAATAAGGAAAGAGTACATATTCTCTGGGTTTTGGCAGTAGCATCCCATCATATCATATATACCACTGATGTACTGGTTTCTTGCCCTACCAACAGGGACAATTGACATAGTTGTTGTCTGGTCTTCAGTTGCTACTCTTACAATTGCACCAATCTCTTCCAGGTATGCCTTTGCTGCCTCTACATTCTTATTTGTGTGCCACCTGTCCTTGGAGATGCAGAAGTACATCTTCTTTCCAAAGAGAGATACCAGGGTTGCTAGCTGAACCTTGACATTCATATTGTTTGCCCAGTCACCATTGGTAACCAGTCTGGCAAAATCAACAGCAGAGATGAGGTTGGAGAGAACTTCAAACCAGTCTGGGTTGCAGAAGAACTCTCCACCCATCAGGTTGACTGATTCAATGTTATTGTTCTTCAGAAACTGTGCAGTCTTCTTGGACTGTTCCACAGACATCATGATCTTTGAACCAGGATGACTGGTGAAGCAACAATGGGCACACTGCTGGGTACATCTGTTCGTAATTCGTATTGTAGGATGTAGATGTCTGTAACACTTGTCCTTTAATGAACAAGTGTCACAGTGACAGTCATGGCGACCTTCACAAGTCTCTTCTAAACAAATATCACAAGGTTTACTCATAGAATTTAATAACAGGTGTATTGTAATTAAACTTTCTTAAAAACTGAAGTCTTTCTTCTGTGGCATCTTTCCTGAGCTTGTCATAAAAACTTCTCATATCCTCTTCAGTTTTGAAGCAGACAAAAGAATCCATCACCTCATCAAAGCAATGAACAATACCTTCCTTGGTTAATTCATCATCAATAAACTTCAACTCACTGTCTGAGAATTCAAGTGTCCAGAGGTTACAGCTGAAATTGTCTTTCAACTGTTCCTTGATTAACTCAATTGACTGTTTGTGAGTAAGATGGAAGTAATCAGTCCTTCCGTCTTCAGCAGGACCAATGAATTCTTTCAACCTATCTGTGTAGGTACTTTCTACTTTTTTTCTGTGGGTTCTCATATCTGTTACAAAGATAATGATAATTTTTCATATAACCAAAAAAGTGAGAACTTAATTCTCACTTTCTTTAACAAATTCTTTGAAGAAGGATTCTTTCTCTCTGGCAAACATCTCAAACTCATTTTCATAGAGTGGAGCATAGATAACACAGTCAATCCAAACACCAGTGGAATCCTTTAGTCTTGCATTGAAGGAGACAACTTTATATCTCCTGTTGTACTTTTTGTGGATCCAAACTTCTACTTTATCCATGACATAAACATTGTATAAATAAATGCTGCCAGTCCGACAGGTAAAAATACAGGTACAAGAAATCCCAGTGCAAATGCCTCACCATTATCAACATTAAAATAGTTATTCAATAATGCAGATGTCAGTCCCCAGAGAGCAAGGTATCCTAAAATACAACCAATTATAATTAAAGCAGTTACCATATTATAAATAGAAAAATTCACTTTCTTTCTTAAACTTTGACTTGGCTGGCCAAACAATCTTATACACACTCTTCTCTGTTGTTGATTCCTCTGGTACAAACCTGTAACCTTTGTACTTATTTGTATCAACCTTTATCTCATATGGTGTGTTCACAAATGGTTCTAAATGTGGCATGGGATATGCTGCCCCCATAGAGTTAAACCACTCAAGAGTATAAACCTTCCTATATCCAACCTCAAATCCAATTTTAGGTACAAACCTGATGAGAGTATTGGTGGAGTTTACTCTGTCAACCATATATGGTTCTTTTGGTTCTTCAATCCTATTGATAATCCTTCTCTCCTTCAGGACATTGACAATATCATAGTACTCCTTCTGTGTGATTTTCTCAACAGCACATTCACCTTCAATGTTGATAAAATTGGGTGTCTTGTATCTGTAGAATTTGATGTTTCCCTCATCATACCATATTGTCTGGATAACATTGTCAATGATAGTATAAAGACCAATATTCTTCACACCATCATACTTGGTAAGTTTTGCAATACCAGTAAGTCCATACTTCGGGACAATCTTTAAATACTCCATATTATTTTACATCATATTCTGTTTGACCTTCACCAATAAGTTCACACTTGGAAATTACAGTTGTTCTTCCTCCAAGAAGAGACATATACATATCTACAACCTGCTTCTTTGTAAATGATGCATCCATAATGATGTCTTTGTGGATATTACAATCCTCAGGACCATCATAGTCACTCCAACCAGAATAGGCATCAATGTGCCAGACATTAAACTTTTTCATATTAACACATTTCTTCTATAAAAAACAACTTATCACAATGTGGGCATCTGTGTACTTCATGCCACCATCCAGAATATTCACCCTCATATCCATATCCACCGTGTGAGTTGAACACATCTTCACAGCATTCAATCTCCAGGACTGATTCATCAAGTTCACCACCGCAGATAGGACACTTATCATAAGGTGATTCACATTCAGGATATGGAAGTTTCACATCTCCTTTTTCTGATGGAAAGAGAGTACTGAAATTCCAACCATATTTGTTAGGTTTAATGAATCTGTCCTTGAAATCATATGAATCTTCAAGTTTCCAATCAATCACATCATTGAGAATCATTTCCTTCAGTTCATCTTTCTCAATATATCTATTAAAGAAGATTGCAGAGTGAATATAATATTCAAATTCCCAGTCAAGGAATCTGTATACCCTGGTACCATATATTGTATCCCAATAGTCTTTGGATTTGATGAGTCTTGTGTTACTATCATCTGTGGGAGAAACATCCTTACATTTGTTATGGTCAAAGTGTTCAACCTGGTATCTATATCTACCAAACTTGAAACCATAGACCTTGATGGTGTCAGATCCAATAGGTTTATATTCCTCTAATCTCTCCATAGTTTAATCATCAATAAGTTCAACATCAATTATTTCCATATCATCCCTATGGTTTGCATCAATTAGGGTATCAAATGGATAATCGCACTCATAGTCATCTGGGACTTCAATCCTTACTTTCAATTCAATAGTCTTCATATTATTCCCAGGTTACTTTCTTTTCAAGATATCCCTTACCTTTACATCTTGGACATTCATCACTTGTCCAATAAGTGTGATATTGATGATCTCCATACAGACCGCCATCAAATACCTGTTCTGAATGTTCATTCACCCTTCCCTTCCCATTACAGTCAGGACATACAATCCTTTTACCATCAAGAATCTTCTCATAGTCCAGACACTCCTGTTCAGAGTGGAACTCTTTACCATCTTTGGCAATGTAGACATTGTAGTCTACCATCTTCTGCCTTGTTACTTTCTTCATATGATTATTTTTTAATATCCCCATTCAACAGACCAGTATTCCCAAGGATCCCACACTTTATCAATGTCAAAACCATCTTCTCGCAGTCTTGCAATCGTATCATATGTTGCAACCCAATTAAACTCATCTCGGTTATTCTTACCAGGGAGAAGGACATATGGTTCACCTTTCTGCATTGCTTCCTTGATTCTCTTTTTGGCCTCTTCATAATTTTTTTCACCATTACCATTGGTGTAGTAGGCATTTACCATTTCTTCCTTTGTCATATTACTCAAGTATTTTACATTCTTCTTCTGTGTACATAGAGTGGAGTTTCTCCAACCACCACTTGGTTTTTACTTTTACGGATGGTCTCCTTTGTCCTTTCAGGAGTGTAGTCCTCTTGAATACCACACCTTCCTTGACTGATGAATTCCAACACACATCTGGTCGAGTCCAGTCATTGTTCTGTATTTTTTCAATTATTTCAGAATTGAGTGGTCCGGCATAAACAGTGTCAGGCATCTCTACACCAGATCCTCTGAAACAGAGTTCATAATTCTTTGGTTCAATATATCCTTTCTTTTTGAGAAACACATCAATAAGGGCAAGGTGCATCTCATCACCCTCCTGGTGTTTTCCAGCAAATGAGTTCTCACCATACCACTCAAAGACAAAGGTGATTTCATCAACACCAGTAAACACATCTTTCTTCCCAGAATGTTCTTTTACAATTTGGGAAAGGATTTCAGGATAATTGGAAGATTTGAACCATTTCACAACAGGACCAAACTGTTCAGAGTTCTCATCAACAGTGACAGTCCTGGACCCAAATGGTCCCCAGGTTTTCTTCTTACAATTATATGATGCAACAAAGTTCTGGCCATCAAGCTTGTTATACCCGACAACCATATCTCCTTTCAGAGTCCCATCATCCTGGATCCTTGGTATTGAATCATAATGTTTCATTTCCTTACTATTCTAATAAGATAATTTTTGTCTGTTGTAGTGTAACCAAGTCCTGACTTTCTACTTGAGAGTTCAATCTTGAGAAGGGTTGTACCTTCATTCCATTTATCAACTACTTCATTATCAGTCAGTTTGTCCCATTCGTGGTCGTGTCGTATCCTATAATATACACCTTTTGATGCATTCCTGAAAGACAGGACATCATCATCACTTATCTCAAGTGCTTTCCTTGGTGTCTTATAATAAGGATATTCTACATCAGTTGGTTTTACTGGGAATATGAAAATACCTACCATTACTCTCCTAATTTCTTTTTAATTTCTTCAAAGTTTGCACTCCTTTCAGCATAGGTGTAGAGGTAGTAGTCAAACTCATCTATGTCTGCCGTCCAGGTCCCAATGGTACAGTGGAATCTGAATTTCTGACCACACTCCGGACACTCAAACACTGCCATATAACCAATGTTGGTTTCACACCAACCAATCAGATTTGGTTTGGAGTGTTTGGTTTTTGCCCAGTCATAGTCAAAGAATCCAGACTTACCACACTCTGGACATTCAAGGTCACCAGCATAAGGGAAGTCCTCATACTGGGGGAATTTTGGTAATATGTCTACTACTCTCATTACTGTTCTTCTTCTATAAAAACAATCTCATTCAATGCTTCTTCAATCTCTTCTGAATAATCAACAACAGGTTCTGGTTCAATTCCATTTGTACAGTTCCTTCTACTGAAATTAGAACTTTCTTCTACCCTCCTCTGTGCCTCATCAACCTTTGCAAGAATCTTCAGAGCCTTGTCGGACTTCCTTTTATCTATATTAAGTTTAAGTCCACAGGTAGGACAGAACAAACATCCTGAAAACAGAATCTGCTGTATTGATGTTGGAATGAAATTACCACAATGAGGGCAACGGATTCCAGGCAATCTCTGTGTTTCCTGTGTCATTTTTGGTTTTGCGGGTATCATATTATCTTAAGTTATTTGTATAAAGTATTTATTCTACATTTTCACACAACCAATCATGATACTCATTGAGAAGATCATACAGTGGTTTCAGACAAGGATGAATTTCAATTGCTTCCATCATCTCATCATAGTCACCACAGCTGAACATCTCAATGAATTCCTCATCAAAGAAGTCCAATCCAAGTTCTGCTGTCAGTTCTTTCAGGAGTGGTTCAAACTTATTGCGCCAGTCTGCATAGTGTATCTTCTCATCAAATGGATGCCATCTGTTGATAAAATCCCCATCATAGAGGATTTCATCCATAAATTTTTTAGCAAGTTCTTTTTCCATATTTAATCCAAAAAATAATAGTTCTTTACACCATTCCTGATGATTCTTGCATCTTCTTCAGTGATTGTTCCATCTCCACCGGCAGCCAACCATCCTTCAATCCAGAAGTATGCGATTTGTATCGCCATCGCATTCTTCTGACCAATTGACTCAACACCAAAGTTAATGGCTTGTTCAATAATAGGGTAATCTTCTATACAACTCATAACTTAATCTAAAAGGTCTTGATCAAATCCCATACACTGTCTGTTGAATTTGATGATGGGGTTAGTATTACTTACATATCCTCTTTCAATAGTAGTCCTGATGTCCTGTGGGTCATCAAAAACACACCTGGAAAGGATTCTACAAAAGAGGTCATTTGACTCATCAATAAGATTCTGATCCAAAGGAAGGTTATACCACCTTGCTTCTTTGATTTCAGATACAAACATCCCAGTAGCAAATGCATTGAGGTCATATTTCTCTGCAAACACATTTGCATTACACCAGTAACAGATGACTGGTTTGTTCCTGAAGAATTGTAGTTCTTCAGAAGTAATGACATATCTATTACCAATCATATCAAGAAGACCCAGTTCGGTACCGTGACCACAGAACACAATCCTGTCATGTGTTTTGAGAGCTTCTTTGATTTGTGAACTGGGAATTCTCACACCTTCAATGATGGTCACATCATTCCTGTCTCTGTAGTCATCAAAGACAAACCTACAGAAATCGGTTGAAGGGTCAGATGGATGTATGAATAGAGTTCTCATTATTATTGTATTTGTCAATAATCTCAAATTTGTTCTGAAGTACTTTGTTGAACATATACCTTTCATCCTTTGAGATGATTTTATATGAGTCAACTTCAGGGTATTCCTTTCCTTTAAACTCAAAGTAAGAAGTACACTTCAACTGAGAAAGGTCAGGGAAGTAATCAGTCTTGTAGATAAAGATATGGATTCTCTTCTCCTCGTTATGGGGGAACACACCAGCATCAATGATTCTCACCCTGTCATAGTCCAGGAGATGAATGTCAGTCTCTTCTCTCAATTCCCTGATGGCTGCCTGGAGGTCATCTTCACCTTCATCAACACAACCCTTTGGGAAGTCATATCCCTCATTTGGTTTTCTACCATAGGCATGACAGGCAAGGATACTTCCTTCTTTATCAATCATCACCACAGCAGCAGTGACCATCTTACCATCAATTATCTTTACATTTTTTTCCATATCAAATCAATTCTGCTTTCTTCCAGTTCTTTGTCCAGTGTTCATCAGTCTGTACATGATTTGCCCGGACATATTTACATACATTCTTGGAGAAGTCTTTATTGTCAAAGGCAGATGTCTTACGGATGACCACACCTTCCTTTGTGTCACCAAATGCAGATGGTTCTGACATAAACTGGTCTATCATTCTTTTGAGCTGTGGTTCTGTTTCAATCACACCTCTCCAAAGGACAGGGACTGTTGGTACTTTGAGGATTTCAGCAGTAAGTACCACATCATCCCAGGCATACCAATAGTCATTGATTTCTCCCATATGTCTTGCCGCAAACATAAAGAAGTATTCAGGAAGTTTGTCATAGTGGATAGAGTGTTCACCAAAAAGGTTTTCACCATATACCCACTCATTCACACCAATCTTATCCTTTATCTTCCAAAGGAGACCATCATTCTCCCAAAGGTTTCTGGACCAGGGTGTTCTGGTTGGAACAGAGTGTGACCTGCTGAACACATCAAACTTGGAAAAGGAAGTGTTCTCACCATCCAGTTTCTCTGTTATGACAATCTCTTCACCAACATAGTAGGTATAGAACCACTCATTTGGTAGTTTTTTATCATCTGATGTGGCACCAGGAGACCAGGGAATGTGATAAGTCCTTGGATATTTACTGTTTGATTCCATCTTCAATCAATTTGTTCAACTCAATGGTTGCAAGTCTCAACTGTTCTTTGTGGTAGGCAATCTCACTATTCAGTTCTTTGATTTTGTAATCATTCAACTGTCCATCCATTGCCATCTTGTTATATTCCACATCCCTTTCAAAATGTGTAAGAATAAGATACCTTTCAAATGTAGGAGACTCCTCTTCTTCTGGGAGGTTAATATGAACCTTTACAGATACACCATTAAAACTCTGAACAGATAATTCAATATTATCCATCCAATCATCCAGGTGATCAAGAACATACTCCTTGAGAGGATAATTCTTACTGTCCAATTTCAGTGTTGGAGGTAAATAATAATAAATCCAATTGGGAACAGACTTGATGTATTCCTCAATTTCCTTCAATAACTTTTCTGACTTTTCTACTAATTCTTCTGCTTTCATATTTAATCCTCCTGATCCATAAAAATTGCTAACATAATATAGACAAACCAAAACCAGTTTGTCCCAAAGAATAAGAACAGACCAATAATCTCGCAGAGAAATTCATTTATACCAAGACTCTTACCAATCCCGGCACAAACACCCCAGAATAGACCATTTTTACTCTTTTTCATTTCTTCATATTTTGTTTAAGGTCAGATACAAGTCTATCAATGTCAAACCCTTCATATTCACTACAGTGGTGGAACTCATTCCATTCCATAACAATGTAATGAGATATATTGTCTTTCAACCATTTACAGGTTTTTCTCAACATCTCCTTCCTACCTTCAGTAAGACCAGTGTCATAGGATTTGTCAATTACTTCCCTTATGTCTTTACCTTCTATTTCCATATTTAAAAAGTATATAAACCTCCCATAAAATGTTTACACATATCTACCAGCTTACCCATCTCCACATTCACCTTCATTTCTGCAATGGCATTCTGGCGATCTTCTTCACTCATATCCATAAACTCCTGTAACCGTCGGTTCCAGTCTTCATACTGTTCCACCTTTTCTTTCAGTTCCTCTGCCAGTCGCTGAGCTTCCAGTCTCTTCTTTCTTTCTTCATAGAGTTCCTTGGCAAGTTTGTCAATCCTTTCCTGGCAGTATTCTATCTTGGCAGTATACTGCTTGCAGAGTTTGTTCCTCAGAGTTGCTTCAATTTCTTTTTTGGTCTGTTTCATATCTGTTAAATTATCTCACTACAAAGATAATAATTTTTTCTTATATTTCCAAATAAAAATAACAAAAGATGTGGGTCACTCCCCACATCTTAAGTCATCTTCAGTCTCAAATTCTATGATATGTATCTCATCTCCAAGTCTGTAATCGTACTTTTCTTTCAACTCTTTTACCTTTTCATCAAATTTGTCCTTTGATGTAAATAACTTTGTCTCAAGAACTTTGAATTCTGTTGTCTCATAGTATTCATCCCACCAGGCACAACCATGTCCAATGGTTTGAGATTCTATTACATTGTAACCATATATCATATTACATACACTCTACATATTCCTCATACTCATTAGTCTTCTCATCATAGTTACCAAGGTTCATATAACCATCTGATGTACATACCCATTCACCCCACTCACAACTGTCCCTCAAAGAATCAAGACCAAATGAGAAATAATTCCAGTCATTTGGAATGTCTTTCCCATGCTTGGTGATGAACCAGTCAACAAGGTCACAAAGGAATTCAGAACAAGATTTGTATCTCTCAAGTACATTCTCATCCTCCACCTTAACTACTGTCTTGTTCACAAAATCATAATTGTTCACAGAATATGAACAGTCATAGATATTTGAACATCCATCAATATTTCTTTTAATCTTGAAGTTAAATGACCAGAGATTCTCCCAGTCAGAATTATCCCTGCACCAATCAACAAGTGCCTGGCCAAGCATACTGAAGAGGATACCCCACTCACTGTTTTTCACATTGGTGTGGTTGTGGAACAGAGAAGAGTCATTCTTCTCATCAACAGTGAGAAGGTTGACAGTCTCAATATAGTCTCCCTTGGGGAAGAGATAATCAAAACTATGCTTGTCCTTCCACCATTGTTCTTTCTGGTAAGACAACCATTTGAGATGGTGTTCCATTCCCAGGTCATAGTATTCTTTGAATGTCCTCATAATCAATATGTTACTTTAAAGTCAATACTTCTCTATTTTCCACCTTGTACTTTTCTTCAGGCCACTGATTATCCAAGTCCTTCATATCCTGTTTGAATTTTTCAGTGAGTCTTTCTTTTTCCTGCCTGATGAAGATTTCCTTTTTCGCATCCTCGCAGTCGCAGTGATAGTAACTATAGGTTTCATGGTGGTCAATCTCTGTGTCTGGTTCAATCTTTTTTCCACAGTATGCACAGTGGATTTCTCCATTTACTGTGACAGTTCTTGTGTTTATTTCCAATTTTGCTCTTATCATACTTATAAATCTTTTCCTTTTTTATCTTTTGGTAAATTATAATTTGCCAACCAGTCCCAGTAACTGTCTTCTCTTTTACACATACAGATTATACCAATAATCCCTATGACAAGTAAGATGACAGCACCTATAATATACAATAACATATTACAGTTTGTCTTTATGTTCAACAGATACAACCTTGGTGTCCATCCAACCAAACTTCACATACATACTGTGTGTTGGTGGCAATGCCAAACCTTTTTCAATCATATGTCTGTGATCCAGGTGATGTTCATTCATCCAGTCAACCACAGTGTCCCAGATTTCTTCAGATGAACCATTCTCAAAGAGACCATTGGTGAGGTTTTCAAACTCTTTTACCTCTGTCATAGTCATAGTCTCCATTGGTCTCAAGTAGAGTTTGACAGTACTGAGTTCACAGGGGATTCCTTCAATGGTAACATAGATTTCACCATCATCAAACCCAATGTGGTCAATACCATCTATGTGTCCAACACTTCTCTCCAGTCTTCCGAATGGATGTTCATAATCTGCTTCTTCCTCATACTCACCTTCTCCACACACATCATATGGGAGTCTTGAGCAAAGGTCTTTGAATAACAGTTTTCTATCTTCTAATGTCATGACCTTATTTACACTCTAAAGAAATCAATAATGTATATACACAATAAGCCTATCAACAGGATTGGAACAAGAAGAGGCCAACCCAATACCATAAAGGGCATAAGATCCTCATCATCAAACTCATTAATCCAGGTCATCAGTCCAGCAAGTACTGAACCAACAACAAAGTAACCAATAATAATTAAAACAATCCAATACCAACTCATAGTACATAAGTATTAACATCCTTACCCTCCATATTTTTATAGAGGTGCTGACCATACTGGTCATAAAAAATCTTGTCATTGAGTTCCCTTTCATACCTGGTGAAGGAAGTCTTACCTTCCACAATCAGGTCATAGAGGTGCTGGACATCATAGTGCCTCACCCCATATGCAGAACCATACCACCTGGTGTAGATTTTGGAAAGGAGATCCATACACCGGTTGTACATCTTGGCAAACTGCCCATAATCTTCAATGTAAATTTTCTGTGCCATATTATTTTTCAAATTGTTCTAAAAGATGCATATAGGTGTCTGCACAACCCTCACATTTTAAGAAGAGTGCCTGGTTCTCACAACCTTCTTTGTTCCTGTATTTTTCAAATGCAATGGTTGCCTCTTTGAAAGACTCATCTGCAAGTCTTACCAACTCTTCTTTGGGGATCCAAATACCACCATCAATTATTTTATAGTTCTCTATTTTCATCTCACTACAAAGATAATGAAAAGTTTTGTTTTTTCCAAATAAAACATAACAAAAAAGATGAGGTCAAACCTCATCTTTATAATAATTAAACAGGATCTCATCTTCTGAATCTCCGCTATCAATTATATATTCCAGGTTTTGGATATAGTCATCTGTCAGTATTGCCATACCAACCCAGAAGAATCCTGTAATAAACAACCAACTCACATTCAGGATAATTCCTCCTAAAAACAGTACCAGTCCAATCAAGACCAGAACTACACCAACATCAATGTTTTTCATCATCTTTTTTCATTTAAAACTCCCTTTCTCTTTCCATTCTCTTGATACATTCCATAGGTGTCTCATCCGGCAGCAAGTCATAACCACATCCTGTACATCCACCCTTCCAGTCTTCTTTACCCTTACCAACTTCACCTTGGAATTCTATCCTGATGCTTCTTCTGACTTTACTGAATTTATCACTCCACTTGAACCACTTCCTTCTCCATTCCATTTCTTCTACCCAGAATATACAAGGAACAACAGTACCATCATATTTGTCAGTATAGTTATATTTGTATTTCTTTACAAATTCATTCTTATACAGTGGAACATAGTTTCCATTATCATCATGCCTTTTTAGACTCTTTTCTGCACACATCCGTAATATCTCGCCATCCTCGCTGTCACCAAAGTCACATTCAATATCATGTCTTGTCAGTTCCCAAGTGAAGAAGGGCAAATCCCAAGACCAGTATTTACTCCCACCATCCAGATTACCATCACCACCATAGTGAAGCCAGAAGGTGTTGTCATGAATCATAATACCATACTGTGGTGCATCACAGTCACCATAAGGAAATCTTTTACTCTTCCAAGGGAACTTGAAGACAGAGTGCCATCCAAACATACTGATGTGGAGTTCTCCATTTCCTTCTTCATACCCACAGACATTGTAGTAGATTCCAAACTTTTTGTCTTTCCAACCTACATACCACTCTCTTCCATCATAGTGGTCTTCATCTTTCCTACCTAACATATAGAAACAGTTGTCACATTTCTTGGCAATCTTCTTACCAAAGAGAAACCAGTACTTGACACCATTTCCACAATCTACTTTACCAAACTTTTTCATCTTATTTCAATTCTTCTATTGCAATTTCTCCAAAATCCATAACTCCCTGAATTTTCTCGACAGAGAGTTCATCCATAAATTCCTTATATCTTTCTTCAAGTGGTTTCACATCCATATTCTCCATCCACCAGTTACAACACTCCTGATCCTTGTCATACTTGAAATAAGCATTACACTCTTTTCTACAAGGACATTTTTCGCAGTCGTGACCATCAGGAAGAAGATGGTCTTTCCAGAATCCCATTGCCAGTGACAGTTCTTTCCAGGTGAGTTTCCTGACAGGACCAATACTGTAACTCAAGAAAGAAGTATCACCAACAATGTCTCCAACTTTGTCTCCTCTTATATAAGGTTGTGTACCCCAGAAGTTACCACAAGACCTGATTGGACCAGTTTTAGCAACCATATCATAACCACTGTACTCATTTTTGTGATATACAATATTGTGCCAAAGAAGAGCCTCCACCCATTTTTTCCATGGAATGTTTTCCTGGTCAAAGGCATTTGTATTATTTACATGCATAATCCTGTGCTATTAAAAAGTTCATAATCATATTCAACAGTGTCATCATCTATATTAAGTAACTCTCCACATTCAGGACACTGATATACACCCATCTCATAATCTACACTATTCTCTCCTTGCATATCAATTATATATGCACCACACTTGTGACATTTGAAATAAATTGCCATATTGTTTATATATTAATACAAAGTAAAAATAACAAAAATCCATAAATACCTTATTAGAAGTTTATTTATTTTTACAAGACTATGGCAAAAGAAGTAGAATCAATATCTTATATAGATTTGGGTGATGGAATAAATCATCCTATTGATGCATTATTTGTTGGTGAAAAATCAGCAGCAGAAATAGGAGAACTTGTTACATCAATATCTGGAAGTTCAACAGACTCCCAGTATCCATCTGCAAAGTGTATCTATGAGATGATATACGGACCAACATCATAAAACACAAGAAGGAGACTTATTCAGTCTCCTTCTTTTTATATTTTCTCACTTTTATCAACTTCTTCAAATCATCCCTCATCTTCTCCAGTTTCTTATCAACTATATAGTTTTTAGCATCATCAATATCAGTGAACACCTGGAAATCACGATAGACCTCGAAGTGACCACTGTCCAGCATCTCCATATAGGCATTGAACTCAACCCCTCCAGGAGCACAGGGATAGTACTTCCAAAGGTCTTCTTTTTTTATCTTACACTCCTCATCCCAGATGCCGGCAGTACCCAGTCTGAACACCTGGAAATCCCCATATGAATCTGACCTCATCTTATTCTTCCCAGAGTACAAAACCCCTCCCATATGTTTGGTGAAATACCCCTCTGGACTGTACCAGTCATCTTCAAAGTGAATATGTATTGAACACTCTGTCACAGTATCAGGATCTGAATGTACCACATACACCAAATCCCCATCTTTCAAGTCTTTTATCTTCTTCATAGTAAATTATTAAGACAATACTTTATTGCAACTTCATATGCTTGTTCTGGTTCGGCATAAAGAGCACCATCATCATACATTATCTTTCCATCAGAAACCCTCCTGATTTCAGGATAATATGCAGCATCATGATACCATTTATCTCCCCTCTCATCTTCATCATAATCAATTTCCAGAGGCACAAAGATGTGAAACCCTTTCTTCCTTAACCACTTTATTACCATTTGAAGAGTTGGAGCCGGGAAATGCCATTCTTTTGTTTTGTCATAACCACCTTGAACCCAGAACTGCCCACAATCATCATAATAAAATAATGGACATTCATCAAACCCCTTTTCCTTCAAGAGTTTGGAGGTCTCAAAACTGACATAATCTTCTTCTATCATACTAAATTCTCAATATCAGAAATTGCTTTACGGATTTTTCTTACCATATATTTTTCACGGCTCAATTTTTTTCTATCAAATATAGTAAATGGATCTTTGCTGTGTAAATATTCAACTTTTGCCTCGTGGCGTTTTAGTGACGCAAATTTCTTGCTTAGCTGTTCTGTTTTTTGTTTGTCGTCCATATGTTTTACATTTTGTCTTTATTTTCCCAACACTGGTCTGATAGAAAGCCAATACCCGTCATTCCTTCCGGTCGAACTGATGGTGTGGTTACATTTCCTCAATATGCTTATCATATAGACATTACCAAAGTACTGATATTTCCCATCACTGGTTCCAGTACTCAACCAGAAATAACACCCCGGCATATGCTTGTCATAATTCCCCTTTCCTTCACAACTCAAAGGGAAGAAGATTTTGTTTCCATTGGGTCCTGTCATCTCAAACCCATTCCTTTTCTTTATCCACTCAAACTTACAATTCTTCAGTGCTTCGATCCACTCTTTCTTGTCAGCAACTCTCACTCCACCAGGTTCATTTATCTTCTTCTCAAAACTATCATAGTCAAAGTACTCACCAAAGTCCTCCTCCTTCTCTGCACCATAATTCTTTTTACACCATAGAACAGATAAACCAAGGTCAACATAATCACTCTCCTGGTTACTTCCCAATTTCACCAGGGGACTTATATTTTTCACTTTCTTCTTAAACAAACACATAATCTTATATTTTATCAAATATGATATTTCTTCTTTATCCTCTCCACTTCTGCCATATCCTTTACATACTCTTCATATTCTTCTTTCTTCAATCTCTCCCTTTCCTGATTTTCCCGGTACTGTCTCTCCTCATCTTCTATCCTCTCCTTGTATTCCTTGTCATTCTCCTCTCTCTCAAAATAAGGTTCCAGTCTCACCTCATCAGGACCCTGGCAGAATCCTTCTGATGTCTGCATCACATCAACATCAACATTGATTTTTTTATATTCTCCTCCTTCTTTTCTGACCTTCTTCACCCACTCTTCAATGTCTTCAAATTTCAGGTCATCATATTCTGAAAACACCAGTTTGTTTTTCAGATACTCCTTGACTATTTCCCTCTTGTAATTGGGTTTCTCATTTTCAAACAAATATCCCATATTTACTTTTCTACATCAAACAACATATCTTCTGTCACATTATACCCCCCGTCCATATCCACACAATGAATGTCAAAGGGGTTTTCACATTCCTGTATTTTTTGAATCAGTTCTTGTTTCAGTTCATTGATTCTTTCCTGTGTGAAATACTTTTTCCTGACAGTTTCTTCTGCCGCATCAAGTTCTTCATCAGTTGTAACAAACCCCTTTGAAGGAAAGGGTTTTGTGTATATGGTTATGTCATTGATTCTTGACAAATCCCATTTCAATGAACAGTCAAACACAAAGACATCATTATCTACATATTTTTCCATATGTCTATAAAGTTTTTAAGGTTATTCTGATACACTTCAATCTTTTTAGATTCTTTGTCAATGATTTCTTGAGAAGATTCAATATACTTGTTCAATCTTGCAACATAAGCATCCTTTGCATCTTCTTTACTCTTGTAAATCTCTATGTAAGGTCCCTTGTCATCAATGAGTATCTCATCAGTTATTGGTAAATATCCACCATTGTCATAACAGTCACCGGGTGTATAATACCTGTGATATTTTTTACCAAGTGAACCAATGGTCACTTCTATATACATTTCTTCCCTTGTATATTTTGTATCATCATACCAATCGGAAGTTGAATATTCAACCAATTCAGGTTTGTTTTCTACAACATATCCTTTGACTACTACATATTCTGTAGGATTGGCATTGTCATAATTTTTATCATATACAACATACACCACATCATCTTTTTGTAAGTTTCTAAGTCTTTTATCCATAGTGAATCTTATAAACCAATATTTTCCAAATCTTTTTTTCTCTGTGATCCTCTTCAGTTCCGGTATCCCATATTCTTAATCCTCTAAAACAGTGAGGTTGTTTATCATCTTGTCAAAATAGGTCTTCAATTCTTTGAGACCTTCTTCCTTTGATACAATAAGGGGTTCAATCACACTCTTCACATCATCTGATGGATCAAAGTACAATTTCTTTTCCATAATATCAATCCCCACAATATCATTTTCATCAAGTCCATGTGTGGTAGTACCATACCCCCTCAATAGGAGATTTATTTCCACCTTGTCAGAAGAAGCATAGTTGCTGGCCGCCAATACCCCATATATGAAATAATACCCGTCACCAAGATTCCTGAACCTGTCTCTGTTT
>JAEEGL010567630.1_pt1 | contig 18406 bp, 6 predicted proteins | sample 9134231 | NCBI WGS metagenome assembly JAEEGL01 (sample SAMN16246548, study PRJNA631951) | gut metagenome | biome: gut microbiome; feature: rumen; material: fiber-attached | host: Bos | place: Iran: Karaj | collected 2018-10 | reverse complement strand
CGCGAGCCGATTCGCTGCTGATGCTCTGTGCCGCTCTTGCGTTCGCCGCAGGAGCGGCCCTGCTGGTTTGGGCCTATCAGCGGCGAAAGCCGGCCTACCTCTTCCGGAAAACCGCCAAGAAGACCTTCCACTACGCCTTCATGGCCATGGCGGCGCTGCTGTGCGTCCTGCGCTTCTCCAGCGGCGGAAACGCCCTGAGGCTGGCGATCTCTCTGCTGGCCGTGCTGTCTGCCGCGGCGGGCATATACGGCCTTATCACCTGGCGGCCCATGGGCGTGGCGCTTTCTCTGCTTTCCATCTGGCTGAGCCTGCCCATGGGGGAACTCGCCACGGTCCTGGGGGCGGCGTCGGACGTTCGGAACATCGGCGCCTTCGCGCCTACGTCCCGGATCGCCATCTATGCGGTGGAGTGCTTCACCCTGAGCCGCATGGTCGTCCTGGCGCTGGCGGCGGCGGGGATCACGGTGGCGGTGACCGCCTATTACGCCAAGAGGAGATATCTCTTCAAGACCGCCCAGGCCAGGTATTTCACCGGCATATCCCTTTGCCCTGCCTGCCGGGCCCCCGTGGTGTCGGGGAACGCCCATTGTCCGGCGTGCGGTGGGGACCTGTCCCAGCGGCCGGGGTCCGTGCTCCGCTGGGAGCCGCTGGACGAGCCGAAGCACTGCAAGACCTGTGGGAAGGAGCTGAACGACAAGGGGAGATGCTCCCGGTGCGATACGTCAACCGTTGCGGACAAGGTGAGGAAGGATGCGGCGGACACCCTCAAGGGGGAGCTGAAGAAGAAGCTGGTCTACCTGCTGATCCCCCTGCTCGTCGTTCTGCCGGCTTTCCTGGGAAAGGGCCTCAACGGTCTTACGGAGGGCAGCGTTCTCATCAGCAACGCCTACGTCACCCGGTTCAACGAATGGTACAACGACCCCTCCGTGGCCCAGTCGGAGGATTGGCTGGCCTCCTACGATCAGGCTTCCGACGCGCTCCGGCGGTTCGACGCCCGAGCCTTCGCCATCCGCCCGGACAAGCTGGGACATACCGATTTCTATGGCTACGTCCAGTATACGGAGGCCTGCTGCTGGCAGATAGAGGCCATCGACTACGCCAGGGAAGCGGTGCATGCTTCGGATCCGTCCAGAAAGGACGTGATCGCAGGCGTCTTCAATGAGACCATAGATATGCAGCAGCGGGCGCTCATGAGTCGGATGGATGTGATCGGCCTGGGGAACATGTTCCAACAGGCGACCAACATGGTCATAGACGCCTGCCGGTTCTATCTGGGCTTCCTGCCCGCCTTCGTTTTCCCCATCCTGCTGCTTCTGGTGGCCCTGGCCGCCCTGGTTTTCGGCGTCGTCCTGCTGACGAAGGGGACCGCGTCGTCCCCCTTCCTGACGGCGGCCCCGTCTCCGGACGTTTCGCCCAAGGACATCATCGCCTCGGACATCCGGCGCAAGGCCTATCTGCGCCGGGAGCGGATCATCACGGTGGCCGGCGTCTGCCTGGCGCTGCTGCTGTTCGGCGTGTGCTTCGGCGTGGCGTCCGCGAAAAATAAAACGGAGACGCCGGCGCCCCAGGATCCTCTGTATACGGCCTTTGCCGAGGACGGCAGCCGGATCGTCGCCTGGCTCTCCGCCTGCGATACGGACCCGGACAAGGCCCGTGCCCAGGCCAAAGCCGTGGAGGATGTGATCGACGACTGCCTGGAAAACCTGTCCCGCATCGTCGAAGACCCGGAGGCGGACGAGGAGGCGGCAGCGGTCACGGCCCTGCTGACGCCTGAGCTGAAGACCCTGAAGCAGCAGATCGCCGACGGGCAGCTGCCGGATAAGGACGCGCAGAAGCGGATCACCGCTCTCGTGGCGGAGGGCGCTCGCCTCAGCGCCCGCACCATGCTTCAGGACGCCTTCGACAGCCTCAACGATTCCTGATGATACGACCCAAACAGAAAAACAGCTCCGACCGATCGGCCGGGGCTGTTCCGGTATTTGGGGGCGATCAAACCTCCTGCAGCATCTGGGCGGGGTTTTCCGCGGCTTTGACGGCGGAGAAGGCCTTTATGACGATCCCCTCCTCGTCGATGAGGTAGGTGGTGCGGACCACGCCCATGGTCACCTTCCCGTAGTTCTTCTTCTCCTGCCACACGCCGTAGGCCTCAATGACCGTTCGCTCCGGGTCTGACAGGAGGGGGAAGGGCAGGCCGTATTTCTCCTCGAACTTCTTGTGACTCTGGACGCTGTCCCGGCTGACGCCCAGCACCACGGCGCCCTTCTCCCGAAACTGGGGGTACAGGTCCGCAAAGCCGCAGGCCTGTTTGGTGCATCCGGGGGTCATGTCCTTGGGATAGAAATAGAGGATGACCTTGGAACCCCGGTAGTCGGCCAGGGCGCGCCAGACGCCGTTTTGATCCGGCAGGGCGAAGTCAGGCGCTTTGGTACCGATGGGCAGCATGGGGACTCACCTCGCTTCCTCTCAGTTCTTGATGGGCAGCATCCCGGCGATGGCGCTGACGAAGCCGCTCAGAGGCATGGTCTGCAGCGTCACGTGTCCGGGGCCCGTCACCACCGTGTTGAACAGCCCTTCGCCGCCGAACAGCACGTTCTTGACGCCCTTGACCGTCACCACGTCCATGGTGCAGCTGGCGTCCATCATGGCCACGTAGCCCGTGTCCACCACCAGCTTCTGTCCGGGCTGCAGGTTGTACTCCACAGCGCTGCCGTCGATCTCCACGAAAGCGGTGCCCCGGCCGCTGAGCTTCTGCATGATGAAGCCTTCGCCGCCGAAAAAGCCGGTCATGCCCTTCCGCTGGAAGAAGACCGACAGCTCCACCCCCGCTTCCGCCGCCAAAAAGCCGCTCTTTTGCACCACCACGGGATGCTCCGGGTCGATCTTTACCGCGCGGATGGCCCCGGGAAAGCTGGAGGAGAAGGCGATGAGCCCGTTCCCGCCCCGGGCCGTGTAGCGGTTCAGGAACAGGGACTCGCCGGAGAACATCCGGCCCAGCACCTTGCTGACGCCGCCGCCCGTGGTCTCCATCTGCATGTTGGGGCTCATCCAGCTCATGGCTCCGGATTCGGTGATCATCGTCTCGTTGTTCTCCAGATGGCACACCACCACCGGCATGGGCTCGCCCATGATCTCGTATTTCATACGTCGTTTTCCCCTTTCCGAGTGTTTTTTGACGACAGGCGATCCGGCTAAACCGCTTTGGCGCCTGCTCTTTCAGTATACGGGAAAAGGCCGCAGGAAACAAGGCTTTGCGAAAAGTTAAGGCCACGATGGCTTCAAAAAGGACAGGCGCGGCCCGTTTCTTTGAGGACGCTCGAAAAATCGAGGAAAAAAACAGGTGCTTTATATCGTTTCGCTTGGGTTTTTATTGACGAAACAAAAGGATTCATGTAAACTAATCATATGTGTAGGCATAGCGCCTATGGACAGGTCACAGCGTGAAGGACAATACAAGAAAGGATATGCTGGCTGCGATTGACACACAAGAAAGGAGCGCCTTTCAAAAAGCTGGAAACAGCTTTTGTCCATTCAGCCGAGATGCATATGATTGTATGGTGACGGTATGAAAAAGTTTGTGTCATATGTACTCGCTTTTTCTCTGCTGGTCGGTTTGCTGGTCGTTGTTTCCCCTCGATTCTCCGCCGCAGATTCCTTATATGCCAGAAAGGTCGTGTCGATCGTATACGATGATTCCGGCAGCATGCTGGGCGGGGACAAGGAAGGGGTCAAAGAAGCCTACGCCAATTATGCGCTGCAGTCATTCTGCGGCATGATGAACAGCGAAGATCGGTTGTACATCACATACATGCGGGATTCCATGACCGCAAACTATTCGCCCTTTGTGGTGGATCTGTCGACCTCCGGTATACAGCCATCCCTGGATTCCATCCAAAGGCATGGCAGCGCCGGGAATACGCCATATCATTCGGTCGAGATCGCCATGGACAAGCTGAGGAATGTGCCGGACAACAATCAAAACACGCAGTATTGGCTGGTGATCATTACCGACGGTCAGTTCGACGGGCTGATCGGGTCCCTTGACGGCAATCTGTCGGCTTTTGTCAAGGAGGACATGCCGAACGGAACGAAGCCGAAGGTGACGTTCCTGAGCATCGGAAAGGATGCCGTCAAGGCGAAGGACAATCCAAACAACGGGATCTTCTCGTATCATGCGGAAAACACATCCGGGATCATTTCCACGATGTCCCAGATGGCCGATAAGATCTCCGGCCGCACCAGACTGGACGGATCCTATCTGCAGCAGATCGATAGCAGGACCGTTCGCATCGCCTCTCCTATCCCCATCCTCAATATCGTTGCGTTCGTTCAGAAAACGGATGCAAACGTCATCAGCACGGTGTGCAACGGCACGCTTTCGCTGGACACCGTTCGAACGGCGCATATGAAATATAAAGGCTCTTCCCAGCTGCAAAGCAGATCTTTTCTGATCGGCGATTCGAACGCCCTCATCGAATCGGGCACATATGATATCAGCTTCGACAAGGACGTAGACGCCGGCAACGTGGTGATCCTCGTAGAGCCTGCTCTCGAGATGCGCGTCATCGCTTCGGTCAACGGCGACGGCCTTTCCGCGAGCAAAGAGTTTTATTCCCTTCACAAAGGGGATGAATTGAGCGTTTCCTGCCGGATATATGAGATGGGAACAGACAGGGAAGTCTCCTCTTCCGTGCTGCCCGCCAACACGGTGTATTCCTTGCAGATCCTTGAAAACGGCAATTTGAAACGAGAGGATACCACCGGCCGCCTTACGATCGACCGGTACGTTCTCACCGATGCCGAAACCACCGTCAATGCGTCGGTGACCATCGACGGCTTCAAGCTCCTTCCCTTCAGCGTGACCTTTACCCCCTCCAGCGTGCCGCGCGTGACCAAGGAGCCTGAGCCGACGCCGACGCCCACGCCGACGCCGGCGCCTACGCCGACCCCTAAGCCGGATTTCAAAATAGCGGCGGCTCCCAAAAGCAGCACAAGAAGCGTCAATTGGTCAGACATCGGGGCCAACAAAGAGGTTGGCGTGGTCTTCTCGTTCTATATGGATGGAAAGCAGATCAAGGATCCTTCCTCGGTGAGGGGCCTGAATCCGGTGATAGTCGTATCCCCTGCCGGCAACGACGGCAGCATCGAATATCGGAACGACGGAACGGTCGTCTTCACGCCGACTTCTGCCGCCATGTCCTCCGGCGCTTCCGGCAGCGTCGAGGTTCAGGTACAGTGTACGATCCTCGACGGGACGTCCGCCTCCGAGTCCTATTATCTTTTGATCTCAAACTATCAGGTCGTTTCGGTGCTTCCGCAGCGTTCCGCGATCAAAACCGAACTGTACGGCAATACCGCCGGCGCCCAGTTCTATATCACCAAGGACGGTGCGCGCCTGCCGAAATCCGAACTGGACGGAAAATGCAGCGCATCGCTGGATGAAAAATATTCCGAGCTGAGCGTAGGGGTACAGGTCGAAGCCGACGGCACCGTCACGTGTATCCCCTTCAGTACGGAGGAGTACGAGCTGACCTTCTTCCGTTGGTGCGGCAACTGGTATCGCTACTGGTTCGTCCTGCCGGGCGGCAAGCTCGACGTCACCCTGTCAACGCCGTGGGGAACGGGCGTCAATGAGATCGAAATCGAAAACGCACCCCTTTCCTATCGGATCCGGAACGTCTTTTTGCCCTTCTTCCTGGAGATCGTCTTATTGACGATCCTGACGATCTGGCTGATCCTCTATTTCAAGAAGCCGAGATTTGGCAAGAATGCCAAGCTGTATGCCGGCAACATCCGATATGATTGCGAAACGCACACGCATGAGATCAGAAACTTCAACGTCGTGAATCTGTCCAAATATAATCGCTTCAAATACCTTTGGCGATTCAAAAAGGAAGCGGAAGTGATCGGCGTCAACGGGATAAAGATCCGCGCGGATCATGGCGGCAGGATAATCTGTGAGGAGATGATGCCCTGGTACCGGGACAGGATCACGCCCACTGATATCATGGTCGTGATAACAACGCCCCATGAGCTAAAACAGTATTTTTCCCATGCGCGCTCCCTGTCGATCAATGAGTTCAATACGGCGAATACGATCAACAGTGACCGTGAACATAGCATCGGCCCGGAGAATCGAGCGCACCCCCATTACATCGTCATCCCCGACAGGAATCAGGGCGTACAGATAATAGATGACAGGATCGTCCTCTACCGAGGAAGGATATTCATTTATACTACATAAAAGAACATTTAGGAGGAGAAGAAGCAAATGGCACAATCTTTACTCATCGGTCTCGGCGGCACCGGCAGCAGGGTCGTCAACAACACGATCAAGCTGCTGAAGCAGAACGGCTTGTCTTTCAACAACGGCGAGATCTGCTGCGCAGTGTTGGATACGAACGTCAACGATGCGGGCGAAATCAGGAGCAGCGGGACGGAAGTGCCGGTGTTCGAAACGAGCAAGCCCCAGCGGATCCGGGACTATCTGGAGCAGTATCACCATCTGCATATCGAGGAGTGGTGTCCGCAATCCTCCAGATTCCTCAATCAAAGCATGATCGACGGAGCCTCCGAATGCCGCGTTAAATCCAGACTGGCGTTCATGGATTGTTTGGAGACCGGCGTCACAGATCAGCTGGAACTGATGATCAATCAGGTGCTGCGGAACAATACCGGCTCCAAGATCAGGATCATGATCGTATCCTCTCTTTCGGGCGGCACCGGCTCCGGCATGTTCATTCAGATGGCGCTTTGGCTCCGGAAGATCTTCAGCCAAAGCCAGATCACGATCCGGGGCATCTTCCTTCTGCCGGATGTGTTCATCAGTACGATCGATGATATCCGACAAAACGCTGAAACGAAGACGCGCCACTATTGCAATGCATACGCGGCGATACGCGAGCTGAACGCCATCACCAAGATCAAACAAAACAACACCATTGATCTGCCGGAAAAGATATCCCTGGGAGATCTGTTCGACAGCATCCTCGACGAGGACTCCGGCAATCCGGTATACGATTTCGCATTCTTTGTCGACGACAGGGATGAAAACGGCGTCAGACTCGACAGCATTTCCGAATATGAGCAGCTGGTCGCCCAGTTGGTCTATATGCAGCTGTATGCTCCCATGAAGGACGACATGTATTCCGAAGAGGACAACACGTTTCTCGCCTTTGCTCGCAACGAGGAGCCCCTCTACGGTTCCTGCGGTACGGCGAAGATCGAATACCCCGTCAAGAGTATCAAGACATACTGTGCGACGCGCGCGGCACGGGACGTGATCAGCATCGGCTGGAGAAGGATCGACGACGAGATCGACGCCAAACAGGAAGAGATCGAGCAGAAGGAAAGAGACGGGTATCCCGTTTCAGAAGCCCTGGACCCGCGTGGCACGTATATCACCCTGTTCGATCAGAAGGCGTCTCGGAAGCCGGAAGAAGCCGGAAAAGACAAGTTTTTTGTCAGCATCGCCAAGGACGTCAAGAACGAGGTGCAGACGAAGGGCAAGGACGGCAAGGTTACGGTGACGTATACCGATAAGGTCGCCGATTTTATCCTTCGGCTGAACAGAGAGAAGATCGATACAGCTTCCATCAAGTACAGCAAAACGGATACGCTCAAGATCGACGCGGTAGCGTTTGTTCAGGATGATCATACTATCGATGAACTGAAGCAGAGGGTCATAGCGGACGAATCGGATGTCGAGGAGGCCATCAAAGCATACGAGAAGAAAGTGGAAGAGTATGCCGATGCCATCGTGGACAGCGTTTTCCCCTATCATATGGGAGATGTGAATCCCCGGAACGGATGCTCGATCTATGGCCTCATGACCAAGATCAACAGAAAAGGCCTGCCGGAATTTATTCACCCTGTTGCCGTTCGCTATATCCTGTATAAGCTTGTGGCGGAACTGGAAAAGAAACAAAGGACCATCGTTCTGCAGAACAGCAGAAGCGATGCTTTGTCCGGCGGCGATAATACGAACTCGTTTGATAACAAGAAGACCAAGAATATAGAGCTCACGCCTTTAGAGTATCTGAACAGCAGAACGTGGACGCAGAGAGAAGACAAATTCACAGATGAATTTGAAAGGATCTATGCCGAATACTTCAACACCAAGATCGGGTTGTGTCACAGATATGAGACAGAGCTCTTGATGGATACCGTGTACACCAAGCTGCTCGCCAGGCTGAATCTGCTCATCGCAGAGACAGAAGCTTTCTTCAACAGACTGAAGGACGTCCGCAGCAAGCTCAATGAAGACTTGGCGGCGAACATCGAAGAGACTGAACAAGTCGTTGGAAAGACGATCTATGTGTACGGAAAGAAGGACAACAAGGAAGAGATCTTCCGTTCGCTCGACATGCAGATCGGCTCGCGCGTCGACGAGGTCAACAAAGGCGTATTTGATACAGTCTATGGGAAGGTGTGCTTTGAAAAGCGCCCCAACATTCCGGAAAACGAGCCCTATGGGAAAATGGGGATCGCCAGCAGCTTCCTGATCAATTTGATGAAAGCGTTCAGGAAGCGCATCAACGCCAACAAGAACAATAAAGAATTGGTCGAGCTCGACGTATATACGGCCATCTGCAAGGAGAGCGATGCGAGAGCCCGGGCAGAAGCGGCGAGGAGACGGAGAGACGGCGAGGAAGAGCAGGTCAGCTTCGACGAGTATGACGTGGCCGAGGATGAGATCAAAGAGAACAACGCCGTTGCGATGCGGCATCAGGCCGCGTTCGCGGAGTATAGGAACAGGGTGCATAGACTGGCTGCGCCGTTATTGATCAGGTCTCGGGAGACTGCGGAAAACGCGCAGGGCATCGTTACTACGCGAGTGAAGACATTCTGGGGCTTCCATCCTGCGCTGGTCGAAGCGTATCCCAACCTGGGGGCAGATCTGAAGGTCAATGCGGATATTCAGGCCGATGCCGCGTATCCCAAGAACGAGCTGTATTGCTATCGCGCCGTGTATGGCCTGGAGGCCCAGTACATCCCCAAATTCAACGAGATGAACGGCGGCGATTACTATACCTGCTACCGTGCGGTCGTCGACAGGATGACCAAGGAAGCCGCCGGGGCAAAGGACGAGCGGGCGTATGTGGATACGCCGCATCTGGATTACAGATGGCATGATCTGCTGCCGTACACGACGAAGATCATGAACGAAAAGGATGAGCTCGATTTCTTCCACGGATTCTGGCTCGCCATCGCTTACGGCGCATTGAAGCTCAACAAGGACGGCAACTTCTGCCTCAAGCAGAAGGTGGACGGCGGCTTCGGGACCACGATCGAGGAAGAGGTGCCGTTGACGTTCAAAGGCAGGCCGGTCGGAAAAGTGGATATCGGCAAGCTTTTGATGGCGCTCAGGACGAATTCCATGTTCAAGTGCATCGAGATCCCTGAGCTCGAGAAGAGATTCGCGAAGGAACTGGAAGGCATGGACACCTATGCGGGCACGGAGGTGCTCAAGGGGCTGACCCGGAAGAATGCGGATACCAACCCGGTGGATATCGTGTGCCGGTACAACGAGGGCCGCAACAAGAACACCCATATCACCGCGATGATGGTCGGTGCCCTGGAGAAGATCGCGTCCGAGCTGGCGGCCCAATACAATGCAAACAGGTCCGAGCAGCAGCAGAACGAGGCCAAGTTCAGGATCTGCAAGCAGATATTCGAATCCAGCGACAGGAAAAAAGGCATCGAGATCTTCAGTCGCTGGACCGGCGAATTCTAAAGCTGAAGGACTGAGGCGACAGACAGGGGATCCGCAAGACAATAGGCTCTTCCGAAGGATACTGCCCAAGCAGTATCCTTCGGAAACGATCATTTTGGGAGTTTGTTATGCATACGTTCTTTATCAATACGTCCAGAAAGGCATTGGACAATTATACCGTGCTCTTCGATGTCTGCTACGAGAACAAGACCCTCGTATCCCTGAATTGCGACATTCAGCGCTGGTATGATGATCAGGAGGGCTTTTCCAGGTGCGTCGCGCAGATGGGCGAGATGATCGATATGCGAGGGGACCTGGACAACCAGTACGATCTCATCGTATTCATCGATCTCACTTCCGTACACGGCTATACGGCTATCGACCGGAAGGAGCAGAGCAGAAGGGACAGCTATCTTTCCGCCCTGTATATGCTGTTCGTCCATATGATCAAAACGACCCTGATCGACAGATTGCACGAGCTGGACAGACTTCCCAAAGAGATGCTCATCATGTTCGGCGAGGATAAGCGGATACTGGAGAGCAAACGTATCAATACCGAGCATTACGAAAAACAGACCAGAGAGGATCTCATGGATCTGCTGGGCGTTCCGAAGGAAGAACGTCTGGAGAAGATCGCGCAGGCGGTCCTGGAAACCGGTCCAGCGGACGAGGCGGGGATCGCCCGCTTTCAGGAACTTGTAACGCAGGAGTGCAGCAAGCAGACGTTCTTTTGTGCGCCGGACGTATATCCGGAGGAGTTTGGCCTGCTGTGCGTGGAGATCATGCAGGACTGCAACGTGGAAGGACCATGCAAGTATTTCTTCCAGCAGATCAAGGATCGGGCCAAACACGAGACGGAAGTGGATGGGATTAGCTACATTTCCTGTCCGATCGACTGCAGAGCCGAACAGGACAACAAATCGATCTATGCGCTGAATCGTCTGAATCTTGCCTGCTATCTGCTTTCCTGCGTCTCCGAAGGCACCTTGTACGAGATGGGCGACGAGGGGAAAAGTCGTCCGCGCCGGTTCCGAGAGCATGATGCAAAGGAATTCGCAGCGCTGCTGGAAGGAAAGCGGCAGAAATACAGGGATAAGTTCGAGCAGATAGAATCCGCCGGGGACGTTTTCCAAAAGCTGCAGCTGGTGCCGGAGTTATATGAGCTGGATCATGACAGGTTCGGCATGAACGAGTACGGCGAAGGAGCTGTGGAGCTGGTCGAGACGCGTCCCGAACAGGAGGAAGGGGAGGAAGCTGCTCCAAACGATCGTGTGGACAGGAAGGAGATCGTCGAGGAGAAAAAGAAAACGAGCAACCTGCTCACGGAAGAAGGCTACCATCCTTTTCGCTTGTGCGAACCGCCTGCTTACAAGGTGGGGCGGCAGACCACGCCGGAGGAGTATATCAAGAACGCGAAGGAACTTCGCAGACATCATCTGGACTACCTGCGGAAGTTGAAGCTGGATTTGACCGAGAAGCTTTCCAGATATTCCGGAAGGGCAGACGACAACTCCCCCGAAATGCTTCGCAAGAGGCGCGTCAGCAGATCGGATAGAGAATTCGAGGACAAATCGAAGGAATATCCGTATGCCTCCGGACAGGGCCGGAAGGAAACGAAGCAGATCCAAACGGTCCAGACGCTGTCGGAAAACGCCTATGCCACCGTTCTGCAGGCTTATATGGCGTTTTGCGCAGGCAGATCGGTAGCGATAACGGATATCGAGGATCAGTGCAACTGGTTCGTGACCAAGATCCGCAGCATTCAGGCTGCGCTGCAGAAGATCAAAGTCATGATCGTCGGCATGCTCGTCGCGCTGATCGTGCTGTACATACCATACGTTTTGATCCAATGGCCGACCATAACCAGCTCGTCGTTCAACCTTGCGGTAGCCGCTGCTTCCGTGGGCGGACCTGTCATCGTGCTGCTTTTCGCCCTGGGCGTCGTCATCCTGCGATACAAGCGCAAATACCGGGATGCGTGGGACATATTGGTCCGAAAATCCAACGAAGCATTGGAAGCGAACAACGCAGCCGTCCATGCGTTCGACCAGATGCTCTGCTCGGTGATCCCGGCGCTGCGCTGGGTCTATGAGTACAAGCTGGACGTGGATTTCTATACGGACTGCTGCGCGTATGCTAAAGCAAAGCTCAACCATCATACGGACGTGCTCAAGGGCAGGGTGAAGGCCATCGGCGGTATCATAGAGGATCTCGAGACGAGAGCCCACCCGGCCGGGCAGACGAATGGAACGACGGAAGACGATGAAATCGACTATAACGTCTCCTTCTGCACGGGCAAAAAGAACTGTGCGTTCTATACGGTGATCGATCCCAGCTTCCTGAAAACTGATGAAAAGGAGGAGAAGCAGCGGATATGAACCTGCCTACGATAATCAAGAATATTCTGCTGATCCTTGCCGTCGCTTTTGCCGCCGCGCTTCCCCTCTTGCTGGAGTACCTCTCCTATAAAGGGGACGTCAAGAACAAGATCAGCTGCAAACGATTCCGGATCGCCGTCTTCTCCGTCCTGTACGCCATCGGCGTCACCGCCGCGCTGTGCGTCCTGCAGGGCACGGTCAGGCGGATCCCGGGACTTGCCTTTATCCGGAGGATCGCCGGCATTTTTTCCATCATGTCGCGGGCCACATACTATGCTGAACTGCTGGCTGCGATCCTCCTGAACATAGCCATCGGGTTTGCGTTCCTGGCACTGCTGCGGTTCGTCAGGATCGGCATGGGGCAGCGCAAGCGCAAGAACCGGCGCAAGCAGACGAGCCCCCAGCGCGCGGGGCTGTTCGAGACGGCGGAAAAGGCCATCGTTCGCTACTTCAACAAAGAGGAATGGTGCACGGTGGCGGACGTGCTGCGGATCCTCAACGTTATCCTGTCCGCCGCGTATTTGCTGCTGCTGATCGCATTTCAGATCCCCGCGTTTTTCTCCGCGAGCTGGATCCCCTACAGCCTTCTTTCCCAACACTTCCGGTCGATGTATCTGTATCCGTCCATCACCTTGATCGTATTGTGGGAGATCTACTTCTTCCTGGCCGGCGTCAGAAGGGTGGAAGAGGAATGCCCGGAATGGATCGCCGATACAGCTGTCGATCAGACGGGCGATGAGGTGGATCTGGAGAAGATCGACGAGGAGGTCCGCAGACAGTTTGCAAACTACTATGTGTGTGATATCGATCTGTCCGAAGTCATGGCGGACAAACCGGTCTCCGCAAAACACCATGCGAACACCGTCCTGATCGCCGAGGCCGTCGAAAGGGACAAGAGAAATCCCCAGGTGCGCAAAGAGATCTACCTGGATTGTTTGGACAAGCTGTTCCAAAAGGATACCAGCGTCCTGATCAACGGCGGCCTTTGCACGGAATTCTCCATGTATTTCACCAGGTATCTGTCCACGATCGTCGCCAGAGGCGACAACGTCGTCTTCGTCTGCAATACGGACGCAGAGATCGAGTCGGTGTATCAATACCTCAGGCAAAGTTTCTCCGAGATCTCGAGCTTGTACTGTCAGAACCAGGGATCCGGCGAAGTCGGTTTCGACGATCCGATCTGGAAGATCATCTGCGTGAAGGGCGAGGGCGACTCCGTGCAGGAGGCGTCCGTGAACGAGAAGAGCATCCTGGTGACTTCTTTGCGGTATCTGTGCTCCTCGCAATTTGAGGAGAATCACCGGCAGTTTATCCATCTGGTCGATACGATCGTTTTCGTGGACACCCTGGAGACGGTCAACAAGTACAATCGTCAGATGGCGATGCTGAATACCAAGCTCAGGCATATCACCAGGACGAACGCCATGATGGCCCGCAACGGCGTGCTCAACAAGGGGTTCCGGATCCGCTACATGTCCCGTCAGGTCAGGTATATCTGCTTTGACGAATCGAGAACAGCCGGCCTCGACAAGGTCCTGAAGAACATGCTCGGCGTGGAATTCGATTCCCTGGACGCCATGCGCTTTACGCCCAACGCCCTGGTAAGATGCTACAATTACGATGGCAGGACGGATTACAACGGCAGGGTCAGCAGTCCGCAGTTCATCGATTCCAGAGAAGAGATCGGCGTCATCATGAACATGGCCATACTGTGCCTTGCCAACGGCGCCCCTTCCGTCAGCATCTTTGCGGACGGCGATATCCCCTATGCCAACATCGAGGAATCCATCGCAGCCAATATGGGACGGCTCTCCGTGACGGCCGACGGCAATATCATCCGACTCAACAAGATGTTCTATAATCCGAACAACTATTCGGTGATCATCGGCATGGACCATGAGGAGAACCTTCCCAAGGCCCTGAGGAAGTACGTCTCCATGGCGTCGGATACCAAAACGCTGATCTACGTGTTCTCCAAACCGTACATGCTTCGGGATTACTATTATGGGAACATCGACGCGCTGTGGACCAACACCCAGATCGGACGCATCCCCGTGGAGGAAGGCACGGCTCGCGATGTCGCGCAAAAGATCCTGATCCGGGCGAATTCAGGCGGCATTTCCGTTAAGGAGATCTTCCAGCTCTGTGACGGGATCGACGGGTTCGATGGCTTCGTCAAGCAGAAAGACGTATTCGGGATCCTGTCGGCTATCCTCGAGATTTACAACATCGATACGAAGCACGCTGAATCGTCTGACAGCTATGGCAAGGACCTGAGAAGGATCCTCTTCCGGTATTTCGATTATCAGTCGATCCATGACTTCGACGAAAGCGGACGGTACTGCTTCGAGGACCGCGTCTATCTCAGAAGGAGCGGAAAGCTGTTCGACATCATCAACGGACGGGATATGGCGGTATTGGTGCTGGGCGAGAAGGAGATCGTCCTTCCGCTTCCGCGCTCCCGCATATCCCAGAACTACATTGCGGGGCAGAACCTGATCCACAACGGCGTCATCTATCATATCAACCGCATCGAGACCGATACGGGCAGGATCTATGTGAAACTCGCAACCAGCGGTCACAACAACGAGGCTTTCCGCTACCTGCAGGAGCGCTGCTATCGCATCTCCCTCGACGAGACAGAGGGGGAACGCATCCACAGCAAGCATATCATCCTGAACAGCAGTGCGGACGGCGTGGAAATCAGCGACACGTACTATTCCGTGTTCAGAGCGCCCACGGAAGTGATCACGAAAGGGTATTACGAAATCGATTCCCATACGCTTTCGATGAACACGGTCACCAGCGGCTACCACTGCATCAACGACGAAGGGAACGATGAGCTGGCCCGCCAGTCCTACCGAAGATACGGGCAGGTGAATTTGCCGGCGTATACCGATTGCGGCATGATATACGATACCAAAGGCGCGTTGGTGCTGCTGATCTCCCTGGCGGGAAAGTTCGGGGCGGACACGAACAGAACGGCGGCGCTGGCGGCGGCGATGCTGAACGAGATCCTGCGTTCCATGTTCCCCTCCGTTTCGGATTCTGTGGTCGTCTGTCCCATACTGGACGGCGCTGTGAACGAAAAGGAACGCGTATTCGCGGGGCAGCCGCAGCTGATCATCCGCGGCGACCATGCTGCGCTGCATAAGGGGAACTTCAAGCTGGCCATCATAGAGGACAGCAGCAGGGACCTGGGCGTTATTACGACGCTGTTCTCCGCAGGCGACGATCTGCTGGCCACCCTGTTTTCTCCCATCTGCGCATACCTGAAATGGTATTTGAACGCTCAGGAAAAGAGCCGCTACCTGTATTACGGCAAGGATGCGGAACCGGAGTGCTTCGACTTCAAATCCCTGGCCGCGCTTTCGAGCCTGCTGGGCGACAACAATCACGATCTGAAGATCATCGACATCGGCGGCATGGTGGAACGAACCATGTGCGATTTCTGCGGTAAAGCCTTCCGGAAGGCGGAGCAGCTCAACAAGGTGCCCGAGGGGCGGTTGATGTGCGATGAGTGCGCGAAGACCATCGTCGGCAACAACAAGCGCGCCCTGAAGGCGCACATCCTTGCGGCCAAATCCTTCTTGGAGAGCACGTATGGGCTCCGCTTCGACAAGGAGTATAAGATCTGCCTCGAGTCTTCGGAAAAGATCGTGCAAGCCCTGAAAGCAGGCGGCGTGGATTTCCGGGGAGCCGACATCCCGCTGCTGGCGTATATCGACAGGAAAAAGAAGGTCCACGCGGAGAGCGACATCCCCTCCGATGCGCTTACGGAGCTTTTGGTCCGGGAGCTCGTCCATATCTGGCAGCTCCAGAATCTGGAGGACATCCCTCAGGAATTGGCAGAAGGCCTGTGCGCCATCGTAGACGTGCAGTACCTGATGGCCATGAACCGGAACCGGCTTGCGGACCTGCGGATCAAGGCGTATGAAAAAGCGTTCACGCCGGCTGCGATCGGGTACAGGGCCATCTCGGAGAAGCTTCTGCTCAATCCGAAATTCGGGAACGATCCCTTCCGGTATCTGCTCTTCGTCATGAAGAACGACGAGCAGGAACCGCAGCCCCCACAGCCGCCGATCCATACGGCAAACGACCCCATTCTCGGCAAGCCGTACATCCCGCAGAAACAGGATCGCGCCGTTGACGGCAAGCTGACCTATTTCTATTATGAACGGTTGACGGAAAAGCAGCGGACGCTGTATGACGCTGCGTGTCGGGCCATAGAGGAACACGCGGAATCCATCCCGAACCCCCAGGCCGCCAAAGAGGATGTCTTTCTCGTTTCGAATGCCATTCAATACGATCATCCGGAACTGTTCTGGTTTAATTCGGTGTCGTTCCTTGAGAAGGAGATCCGGTTCAATTATGGCGCCAGCGCAGAGGAATCGCAGCTCCTGTCCAAGCAGATAGAAGCCATCGTGCCGGAGTATTTGGAGGGCATCGACGACGCCATGAGCGCCTATGATGCGGCCATCCGCGTGTATACGAAGGTGCTGTATTCCACCGATTACGATACGGTTGCTTTGAACGAGGAAAAGAGGCGCGGAGGTCCCGATCGTTCCAAGATCGATTATCTCAGGACCATCTGCGGGGTATTTCTGAGGCGAACGGCCGTCTGCGAAGGCTATGCAAGAGCGATCGCGTATCTGCTGCAGAAGTGCGGGATCGAATGCGCGGAGTGCGGCGGAAAGGTCGTAAGGGAAGGCGGGAACGACAAAGCGGGCGGGCTGCACGCGTGGTGCATCGTCAAGATCGATGGGGCGTATTACTACCTTGATCCCACGTGGGACGACGATTCCAATACGATCCAGACCGTAAAGCGCAACGCCATCAGCTTTGACTATTTCTGCGTCACGACGGAAGAATTGCTGAGAACGAGGAAGCTGGATCTTTGTCCCTCGGAGATGCCCGTATGCTCTTCCGTCACGGCCAATTACCATCATCACAACGCATGGATCCTGGATCGATACGATCTGGAAAAGATCAAGTCGTTTGCCGTGGACAGTGAAAAGAAGGGGAGACACAGCATAACCTTCAAGTGCCTCACAAAGAACACATACCGCAAAGCGGTAGAGCATCTCTTCGGCGTCGAGGGCGATGCTTTCCAGGTCGTGAAGGCGGCAGCAAGGAGCAACCGGAGCATCGACGTATCCAAATACACGTATGCTCAAAATGCGGATCTGTATACTATCACCATCTACTTCCACGTCAAAGAGAAAAAGAGGGGCCTGCTGCGCTCCAAGCAAAACTGATCCGAGCCTGCAGTTCGATCATGACGTCTCAACGCAGATGGCCGGGGCTTCGCTTGTGGAAGGAGAGCGTAAATCGACATAGCAGGGGCGGTTTCACGATGAAACTGCCCCTGGTTATTGTTGGCGTATAGTCTTACCAGCAGCGATGTCGCTGCTGACTCTTTTCTCGCTTATTTCATGCTTTTCAGCTTTGCGATGAAACTCAAGCAGAACAACGGAGATTCCCAAATATGCTTCTGTCGACAGCCAAGTCGATGACTTCTCCCTGATCGTCTTACAGCGGCGCGCTGAAAACCGGAGGCAAGCTCTCCCAGATCCCCGCCCTCATCAACGCCGCACCACCCCGATCCAGACCACGGCCCTGGCCAACAGCGCCACGGACACCCATATCGCCTGCTACGACGATCCCTCCTTGGCGGGAGAGGCAAACCAACAAACGGAGCTGGACGGAGGAAAACAAAGCCGAGGATCGAGAGCTCACCGCATGTCAGAGAAGGAGGGACTATCGAGCGGAACGAAAGGCAGTCATGCTATTATTAGAAACATTCTATTAAATATTCCCTGCCATTAATCGATGTGTACGCACATAATTGTAACGAAACGGTTGCTTTTCCATTCGAGATTCAGTAAATAATAGACAATCATGAGTTGTCCGCATATCTATCCAGGCTGCCTGAGCAACCGGCTACGTGGGGCTATCCCTGGCGGTGCTGCTGGCGCAGCACAACGACGTGACGACGGTGGACATCGCGCCGGAGAAGGCCACCGGGGAAGACGGCCTGCCCCTGGCCCCCCACGCGGTCTACAACATCGGCGGCGGCACGCCGGAGAACCTTTTGGAGTATATCTCCACGCTGCAAGAAGAACTTGTCCGCGCCGGGGTCCTGCCCGCCGATTACGACTTCGCCGCCCATCGCGAACTGGTCCCCATGCAGCCCGGCGACGTTCCCGTCACCTTTGCGGACAGCGCCGGCCTCGAAACCGACTACGGCTTCCGTCCCACGATCGGCATCCGCGAAGGCCTCCGCCGCTTTGCGGAATGGTACAAGGTGTACTAT
>JAEEGL015838715.1_pt1 | contig 18407 bp, 16 predicted proteins | sample 9134231 | NCBI WGS metagenome assembly JAEEGL01 (sample SAMN16246548, study PRJNA631951) | gut metagenome | biome: gut microbiome; feature: rumen; material: fiber-attached | host: Bos | place: Iran: Karaj | collected 2018-10 | reverse complement strand
ATTAGTATTTGGCTTATTCTGCCCTGAAGCTCAGGGGTTAGCTTTGAAAGTATTTGCTCTTTTGTTAGCAGCGAGCGAGTACGTGGAGATGGTTGTTCGTTGCACCCAAAACCTATTGTGGTATGTTGGGTATGGTCTGTGACAGAAGAGAAGCTTCCAAGTAAGATCACACTCAGGTTATCAGTTCTGACGTATCGAGGTTTATCATCAGTTCCACAATTATATAGGCCGCCTTCCAAGAATTTAAGCAATTCGGAAACTAGTCCTGTTTCTGACCAAGTTCCGGCACCACGATCTATAAATTTATCGAACTCATCTATTACGAGAATAGGCGGGAATATCTCATTATTGAAGTCAAGGACGGATAGCTGTGCACTAAGGTGATTAGTTCCCTTAAATCCATGAGGTACTACGGTAGAACCGTCAACAATATTGATATTAGTGCCATATATTTTCGAGAGTATTCTCATAAGCTCAGTCTTTCCAGAACCAGATTCGCCGGCGATTAGAATAGTACCAGGCTTGTGTTTATTGATTGCTTTCCAAATGAATGTTGAGATTACCTTTTTGTATTCGCTGTGCCCGTATAGATGTGAGTTGAGATAATCGTAGATACTTTTTGGGGTGTCAAATACGGAAGATTTTTCAGCAGAGCAGGTGGGTTTATAACTGGGATCATAAAAGTTATTACTATTCATCTTGATTTCCTCCAATAAAAATGCCGGAACAGATAATGCTATCTGCTCCGGCATTAGATGTGGTTAAGCTGCAATTTCAAGACTGTGAGAGGCGTAAGAGTAACGATATACATGATCAGAAAGTATATCCTCTGGGGCGACTTGAGTCCTATTTACTTCGATGACCATCTCAGCCATGTTTTTTAATCCGCTGGATTCTGCTATAGAAGCAGGAACAAGGATTGTCTCGTGAATAGAACTTGGCAATATCAAGAAACTCATTCCTATCTTTTTTGCAATTTCATCCATTGTATCGGTATCGAGTAACATAGTAGCTCCATTGAGTTTCTCGTTATTTGTAAGTACATACATTGGAATATCAGCATAATCCAAAGCATCATCAACTCCGGGCATCATACTTTTGAGCATCTCGGCCATTGAAAGGAACTTTGCATCCTTGCTGTTCATGTTGGAAAGAGCAATGTTATGAAGTTCGGATAATGAAATACCATAGAGCGAGAGCATATTATCAGTGATAACAATGCTTGCGGTTCCATTCTCGGTTTTTTCTACCTCGATGTAATAGATTACAGCGAGATCTTCTATGGCGGTAAAAGGCTTTCCTTGAAGATACTCTTCGTTACGGGATTTGTTTACCAGCTTTGCGTGGATTTTGTCTTTGACTTTATCTAGACAAGTGAAATCATTCACCTCAGGGAAAGGATTCTCACAACTTTCTGAGCGTATAGATGCTACTGCTTGCATGATTTCTTCAAAATTCTTGCCATTCTCATATTGTTCAAAGAACTGATTGAGATAGATATTGGGGCAGATGTTTGATTCAGGTTTCTTTATGGTGAGACCATCGAGGTGGATGGAATTGTTTTTAATGACGGTATGAATGGAAACCTCTGCATTGGAATATGATTCCGGTAAGTATTCTAGGATATGGCTTTTAACTTCGCTTTTGAATTCTTCGTAATTCATAGTCTTTGATCTCCTTATACTGCGATTGAGCGCAGGTACTCCTGCTTGCTTTTATTTATGGCAGATAAAATTGTGCGGTTGAACATTGGAGTTGGTTTGTATGTATTGTCTTCCTGTAGCACGCTAACTGTGCGAACTTCTTCGGGATCGCCTAAAATAACGTCCAGACGACCGTCAATGTATTCTCCTTTTCTTGTAATGCTCTGGAATACATTTTCTTCAGGAAGAATGAGAGAAGCCCACGCCTCTTTCCAACGGAATGACAAGGACTTAAAAATCGAGCCATCTTCGGATGTATGGTCATGAATAAGTGATGTAGGATAATTCTTAATTTCTACAGTCATAGAATCTGATATATTTGGTGCATGATTGTTTCTTGGCATAATAGCTACCTCCTTTTTATACGGAATTGAGGCAGGCTACGACTGCCATTAGACGCCTTTGAAAAGATAATATAGTGATGAGTTGGGATAATGATCTAAAGAGAATATACAAAGAAAAAGACCATGGCAAGATGCCAAGGTCTGATATATACATTAGTCGTTGATGTTTTCAAAAAAAACTGCGTTTGAATGGTTTGAATAATTTGATATAGCTTTTTCAAATCGTTCTTTGAAGTAGTCGTATTTTTTTCTTATTTCTGCTGGTTCCTTGTAATCGTTTATATATCCTGGGGGATTTGAACAATAAAGCTTGCCATCTTTTACTGAACAAGCGAAACAGTATTTATGGTGACATGAAGACCTTTTTTCTCCAATGAGAATAATATAGTCACCTGCCCAAACAGCTTTCTTATCTATCAAATCAATGAGCTGGATACCTCTTACTAATTCAACTTTTTGGGTGATAAATCTTCCGAAATCATTTTCGAAAACAGAATTATATGGATTATCATAGACTATGGCATCTGTAATAGGGGTGATATTAATGGTTTCATCTACTCCTCTCCGGATATATATAGTGTTTTTTTCGGATAGGGCCTTTTGGACGGCATAAGTTATAGCGTCATGATTATCTGCTTTAGGATCATATTCTATGATAATACAAAGCCGATTGACGTTTCGTCCTTCTCTGACAAGCTTTTCTGCCCCTGCATAATAGGCATTACGCATCTTTGTTTCCATTGATTGTGTGAGACCTTTGATATTCATTTCGTCTAACATCTTCTCAAAATCTGAAAGATTATATCCGGCATTACGTGCTGCATCTATCATATCATCTGCAGTAAGCTTGGATGAGGTTGGAGCATATCCTTCTAAGATTCCTTTGATTTCATCTGTACTTATGTTTGAAATAAGATCGCTGATGCTATAAGTTTTCTTGTGCTGTCTCTGGGCTGAATAAGACTGGTGCAAAATGTAAGAAAGACAAGAAGAAAAATTGCCGGTTGTTTCAATTCCATGATTAGCCAGTAACGCCTTGTCTTCAATTGGGCGGAAGTGGACGTGCAGTTTGGTAAGGCAACTCTTGACATTAAAAGAACCATTTCTGTCGGCTTTTTTCATAATTACGTGATAATGGTCTTTTCCACCACCAGTGCCTGAATGCTTGATGGCGATAATTATTAAATCGGTGGGGGATATAGCCTGAAGATTGTTGTATAAAGCTTCTTCTCCATCTGGTAACTGTTCTGTATAAAAAGTCGCAGAAAGTGTCTTTGTTGTTGAGCTTAATTGTAATGTTTTTGGCTTCAAATTTTTCATTGGTTCGCTCCTATATTGCAAAAAAAACAGTGTGCATCGATGTCGAGCATAAAATCATAACTCAAACTCGTTGCAAACTCGGAATGACGTAGCATCTAATATATAGATAGAATAAGGCTTTACATGCGCGTATATACATAATATAACGCATAACGCACTATATGTAAATGTTAATAAAAGGTATATAAATGGCTTAAAATTATCCTATACATTCTATACAAAACGCAGAACGCGTTGATATATCAGGATTTTTGATGTATAGACTTTGATCTGAAGTTCTATACAGATGCTGAGAGTGACGATTGCAGAAGGGAGAAAGGGCTAGTATTTGTCGTATTTTGAAAGAAAATAGTGATGTATAGAGTTTTGGGGAAATTCTATACATCGAAATAATGAACTATATGGCGATTGACATGAGGATGGGGCATGATAGGCTATTTGCCTAAAGCAAACAAGGCCTGAGGCGTGGTTGCCGCTTTGCAGATGAATCATGCCACAGAGAGGCTCGTGTCAATTGCCCATGACTAATTTATGAAAGTGAAAAACAGGGTATACTCTCAATTTACATTGAAATGTATTCGTATTATGTAAATTAGAAATTGGATTTTAAATTATTTTACTAAATGTAAAGATAATCATTGAATTAGATTTTACAAAATGATATATTTTATAAAGGAACATATGAAAGGAGGCAGTAGTATGGCAAACCTTGCTTATGTGCGTGTGAGCACAGCGGAACAAAATGATCAACGCCAGAGAGAAGCGCTTGAAAAATATAATATAGATAAATGGTTTGAAGAGAAGGTAAGCGCTAAGGATAAAAAGCGTAAGCAGCTTCAAGCTATGCTGGACTATTGCCGAGAAGGCGATACCATTTATGTTCATGATTTTTCGCGACTTGCCAGAAGTACGAAGGATTTGCTAGAGATAGTTGAATTCATTAAGGAAAAAGGAGTTCATCTGGTTAGCAATAAGGAGAATATAGATTCAAGCACGCCAAATGGTAAGTTGATGCTCACCATGATTGGTGCAATTTATGAGTTTGAACGAGAGAATCTTCTTGAACGACAACGTGAAGGTATTGCCATTGCTAAACGTGCGGGCAAGTATAAAGGTGGTCAGGTGAAGAAGATAGATGATGCTTTATTTGAAAAGCATTATGCGGAATATATGGAACGAAAAATCAACAAGAAACAGCTTGCCGAAGCTTTGGAAATCAGTAGACCTACGCTAGATAGAATTCTGAAAGAAAAAGGATTGCTATAACAATAAAAGTACTGCGATTACGGATATAAATGTATTTGAAAGGAGAGGCAAAGAATGCCTGTTTTAGACTGGATTGGAAAAGATAAAGTAGTTAATCATCATCTTGATGTACCTTATCATGTCCTTGAACGTAAATATAGTTTTGATGAAAACGGAATGCATGATAAGGATAATGGAAGCGATAATATGATTATTCACGGAGATAATCTATTGGCGCTTAAATCGTTGTTACCTCAATATGAGAATGGGATTGATTGTATTTATATCGATCCTCCTTATAATACCGGTAATGAGAACTGGGTTTATAACGATAATGTTAACGATCCGAGAATAAGGAAATGGCTTGGTCAAGTAGTTGGGGCCGAGGGAGAAGACTTGTCCCGTCATGATAAATGGCTATGCATGATGTATCCACGCTTAAAATTATTGCATAGGTTATTATCTCCGAAAGGAGCCATTTTCATTTCTATAGATGATATGGAATGCGCAAATTTAAAGATGATGTGTGATGAGATTTTTGGATCTGATCGCTTCGTCTCAAATGTATCTTGGCAAAGAACATATGCTGCAAGAAATGATTCGAAAGGAATAAGCAATGCGGTAGAACATGTTCTTGTTTATAGTAAAGAGCCTGGATGGAATCCTAATAAATTGCAAAGAACTGCAGAAATGAATTCCAAGTACGGAAATCCGGATTCTGATGTTAAAGGCGATTGGAGAACTGATAATGCTTTTGCACCAGGTGCAGCGACACATCAAGGAATGGTTTATGCTGTGCAAAATCCTTTTACTGGAGACATGATATATCCGGGGAATGCGCGTTGTTGGACATTTGGTCAGGATCAAACGTTAGAGATTATGAAGGGCTGGGGGGCATATGAATTAAGAGACCTACATGATGAGGAGATAAGAGCAAGAATATGTGGAGTAGACGCAAGCGAGGTTAGAGCAGATGTAAAAGGCATAGTATTGTCTGTTCCTCTGGATGAAGCAAGAATAACTGCTGAACAAAAATTGGCAGAGGGAAATTGGCCCAAATACTATTTTACGAAAAATGGATATGGGGGAATTGCAAAAAAAACATATTTAAGTGAAGTGGGAGGACGCGCACCGACAAATTTTTGGTCTTTTTCGGAAGCTGGACATACAGATGAAGCCAAAAAAGAGATGCTCTCCATATTTGATGGGAGTTCTACGTTTGATACTCCTAAACCAACAAGACTGATTGAACTTATCATAAAAATAGCCACACAGTCGAACTCAATTGTATTAGACTCATTTGCTGGATCAGGTACTACAGCACATGCGGTTCTTAACGCAAATAAAAGTGGAGGAAATAGGAGATTTATTCTTGTTGAGATGATGGATTATGCTGACAGCATCACTGCAGAACGCGTTAAACGAGTAATCTCTGGATATTCAAAAGATGAGGAATATATTATCTATGACGAAGAGATAACAGCAAAGAATTTGTCAAAAGGTGCTGAGATTATTGAAAAGGCAAAGCAAACTGCTAAAGAAGCAAAGGATAGCGGAGAATACTCATCAGTTAAACAACCCAAAATTGAGGATGGACATTTGCGCGTCATAGCTATAAAGAAAGCAAAAGATCAAGAACCTGGGATTCCTGGTAATTTTAGTTATTATGAACTGGGAGAGCAATTGTTAAAAGACGGATTACTTAACGATTCTGTGGAAATAGAAAGAATCCGCGAGTATGTATATTTTACAGAAACAAAGCAGAAAATATCATGTAGCAAAGATGATGAACCGTTTTTCCTTGGACAACATGCTGGAAATGCTTACTATTTTTATTATGAGAAAGATGGTTTGACTACCCTTGATCGAGAATTTTTACATACAGTGAAAACGAAATCTTCGGGCTATGTTATCTATGCTGACTTGTGTACGTTGAGTGAAAGTGAGTTGGAACGATATCACATTACATTTAAAAAAATACCTCGCGATATTTCGAGACTTTAAGGAGGCGGATTTATCATGGAATTAAAAAACTATCAGAAGAAGGTCATGGACAATCTGTCCTCATACATGAATTGTTTAAATCGCTGTGAGAATATTATTTCGGCGTGGCGTGAATATTGGTTTCGGCAGGACATCAATGTGGGATTAGGCGGTGTTCCGTCGTATAAGGATAATATATCGGGTGTTCCACATATTTGTATGAAGGTTCCGACAGGTGGCGGTAAAACCTTTATGGCATGTTCTTCTATAAAGCGTATATATGATGTTATGCCGCTTGATAAACCTAAAGTAGTGGTATGGCTTGTCCCTTCGGATCCTATTCTTAGACAGACGATAAATACTCTTTCGAATCCTTCTCATCCATATAGGCAGAAACTAGATATGGATTTTTCTGGAAAAGTTGGAGTTTATACGAAAGATCAACTGTTAAATGGACAGAATTTCTCGCCAGATACCGTTCGGGAGATGTTGACAGTATGTATTTTAAGCTATAGTTCTCTCCGAATTGATAGTACGAAGAAAGATGTTCGAAAGGTTTATCAGGAAAATGGTAATCTGCTTCGATTTGCGGATTATTACAAGGAAAAGGATATTTTGCTTGCTGATACACCTGATACCGCACTTATGCAGGTGTTGCGTCAGCTTTCACCTGTAACTATAGTGGACGAAAGTCATAACGCGGAATCTGATCTTAGCGTGGAAATGCTAAAGAATCTGAATCCATCATTTGTCCTTGATTTAACAGCTACTCCTCGCAGTAATAGCAATATTTTGTCTTATGTAGATGCAAGAGAACTAAAAAAAGAGAATATGGTAAAACTTCCGGTTGTTGTATTTAACCGAACATCTTTGCAGAGCGTAATACAGGATGCTCTTCAGCTTCGTGGATGTATTGAAAAACAAGCACAAGATGAAGAGGCTGCCGGAGGAAAATATATTCGTCCTATTATATTGTTTCAAGCACAGCCCAATATTAAGGGCAAGGACAATGAGACCTTTGACAGAATAAAGCAAAAGCTTATAGACATTGGCGTCCCGGAAGATGAAATTGCTATCAAGACATCGGATGTTGATGATTTGAAAGACACTGATTTGATGAGCCGGGATTGCAAAATTCGATATATTATTACAGTTAATGCATTGAAGGAAGGATGGGATTGTCCATTCGCATATATTCTGGCGTCACTTGCGAATAAAACATCAAAAGTTGATGTTGAGCAGATTGTGGGTAGAATCCTGCGACAGCCATATACAGAAAAACATACATCGGCATTGCTTAATACATCTTATGTTTTGACATGTTCAAATGATTTTCACACTACTCTTGAAAGCGTAGTGTCTGGCCTCAATCAAGCTGGTTTTAGCAGAAGGGATTATCGTGTTGGAGAGACTATTCCTGAAGGAATGTATAACACGGATAGCGAAAATGATAATCCATCAGTTGTGCAAGAGAGTATTTTTGAATATATGGCTGGTGGTCAGGAAGACGATAATACAAAGAATCAAGAAGGTGCAACAGGAACCGAAGACTTTGATACTGTTTCTGCGGAAGATATTAAAACGCAGTTACAGACATCAGAAGAGTCAGGTGGCACCAATTCAGTTGTTAATAATATGATTCAGCAGGCTGAAAGCCAGTCTCGTGTATACGAGGAAGAGTCTAATGCATCTGGATTGGAAGGCTTTGTAGGAGGTGAAATGGGGGAAATGCTTACACAGAATGAGATACAACCGCAATATAAAGTAGATGCTGAGTCTATCCGCATTCCTCAGTTCTTTCTTGAGACCACTCCGGATCTTTTTGGCGATGCTTATGATCCGCTTGAACCAGAGAATCTGTCGAAGGGATTTACTCTCTCTGGGCAGGATGCAGATATTAGTTTTGAGCTATCTACTGGAGAGATGTACCGTGTAGATTTGCAGGAGCAGGGAGATGCTGTTCCTAAATATATGCGTGTTGCTAAAAAGGATAGTGAATTCCTACGTGAGTTTCTAGCAAGACTTCCTCAGGAGAAAAAGTTGAACGCTTGCATTGATAATATCTGTGGAATAATTAATCGTAATAACCGGTATGCTGCAGGAGAGATTGCTGATTATGTACGACGCGTTGTGTCAAATATGACAGAAGATGAGTTAACCGCTATGGAAACATCTCTTCCGGTATATGCAAAGAAGATACAGGATAAAATAGAAAAGCTTGAAGATGCATATCGTGAGAAGCAGTTCGATAAATGGGTGGACAGCGGAAAGATTATCTGCCGTGAAAGTTATGAATTTCCTTCGGTTATTACTCCAGCAGATACTATAGATTCTGTACCACATTCTCTGTATGTCGCCGAGAAAAATGATATGAATAATTTCGAACGACAGCTTCTTGATGTCATTGCATCACAAGAAAATGTTGAATGGTGGCATAGAGATATTGAGAGAAAAGGCTTTAGGTTAAACGGATATATAAATCATTATCCAGATTTTATTGTAAAAACAAAATCTGGAAAGATGGTCCTTGTCGAAGCAAAGGGAGATTATTTGGATGGAGACGACAGTAAAGCCAAATTGAAACTTGGTCGTAAATGGCAAGCTCAGGCAGGACATCTGTATCGTTATTTTATGGTGTTTAAAGATAAAGAATTAGGTATGGATGGAGCATATACTATCGATAAATTTGTAGAAATGTTCAAAGATTTATAAAAGGAGATTAGTTACTATGCCGGAGATTTTTAGTAATACCACGCTGACGGTTAATCAGCTTATAGAAAAAATAGATACAGGGGAACTCGGACTTCCGGAACTCCAAAGACCTTTTATCTGGAAGGATACAAAAGTACGTGATCTTTTTGATTCTATGATGCGTGGTTATCCGATTGGATATCTGATGCTGTGGGAATGCCCGACATTGGATAAAAAGAAGGTTATAGGTGTCGATGCGCATAGTTATGATTCTCCTAAAGAAGTAATCATTGACGGACAGCAGAGATTGACGTCCCTTTATGCAGTAATAAAGGGAAAGAAGGTCATTAATTCAAAGTTTGACGAAAAGGCAATCATTATTTCTTATTGCCCACTGGAAGACAAGTTTGAAGTGGGAACCAATGCTACTAAGAATGATCCTGAATGGATTTACAATATCAGTGAGCTCTTTACAACCAGTAATGCTTTTAAGTACACAGGCGATTTTATTCAAGCCTTAAAGACATATCGTGAGTCCAAGGAACTGACGCTTTCCGATGATGAGCAGGCAATCATAGCTGAACACATCAATGGCGTATATAACCTTAAGTCGTGCACACTTCCGATTTTCAGTATTAAGTCGAATGCAGAGGAAGAGGATGTCTCAGAAATATTTGTACGTGTAAATTCCGGCGGAGTACCGCTGAAACAGAATGACTTTATTCTTACGTTGTTATCACTATACTGGGATGATGGACGTAGGGAAATCGAAGATTTTTGCAAGGAATCGACAGCACCGGCAAAAGGAAAGACGACATCATATAATCAGATCACAATCATAGATCCGCAGGATATCATTCGAGTAGTGATAGCATATGCATTTGACAGAGCACGTTTGAAATATGGCTATAAACTCTTACGCGGTGCTGATTTTGATAAGAAGGGTGCTGTTGATGATACTCTCCGTATAGAAAGATTCGATACCCTTAAAGCTAAATTGCCGGATGTTTTGGATGTTCATACTTGGCATGAATTCCTTAAGGCAATTATGAATGCCGGATATTTGTCCGGTGATATGATTCTTTCCGGAAATGCTATATTTTATTCATATGCATTTTATCTTATTGCGAAGCACCGGTTTAATGCATCATACAATGATAATATGCATCTTACATCATTGTGGTTCTTCTATGCATCTTTGATTTCGCTGTATACCGGATCTTTTGAGTCTACAGTTGAGAATCATTTGAATAGCATAAAAGAATTGAAAACGTTGGATGAATATAAGAACTTTATTCTTTCAAGAGTAAACGAAAGACTAACCAATGATTATTTCGATATTACATTACTTGGAACAGAAGGATTGGCAGTATCTGGTAGAGGTAATAATGCATGGAATGCTTATGTTGCATCTTTGAATATCATGAATGCAAAGATTCTGTTTTCTAAGAGCAACTTACTGGTTTCAAAATTATTTGAGCCGGGTACAGATGGCAATAGAAAATCATTGGAGAAACATCACTTGTTCCCGAAGGCTTATTTGCGTTCACAGGGATATAAAGATTCTATGATCAACCAGATGGCAAATTATGCTTTCATAGACTGGAAAGATAACATGGATATTCTTGATGATGCACCATCGGTTTATTATCCAATCGTGTGTGCCGGCCGTTCTGAAGAAGAGATACTTCAAATGGAAAAGGAAAACGCACTTCCACATGGATGGGAAAAAATGAAGTACGAAGATTTCCTCGTGGAAAGAAGAAAACTTATGGCTGGAATAATCAAGGATGCGTTTAAGCAATTAAAGAAAAACGTTGAATAAAGAACCAATATTACGTAGTGTTTATATTGTAAAAAGGAGCGGATGCTGAGATTATGCATCCGCTTTTTTAGTTCTTACAATTTTCAAAAATAATATAAAAATTGGTTCTCGATTTTTTAATCAGAATTGTGAAAAAGTGCTTGACACGACCTTTCTGCTCATATATGAGCAGATTCATATTTTTTGTAAAAAAATCTCCTCATATATGAGCAGATTTGAAAACCGGTGGAAATACGCTATTTTGCTATAATTATAGCATGAAAGGTGGTGGTAATTATGGCACTTAACATGACAAAAAAAGAGCTCGATCAACTTGCTGCTTTAAAGAAAAAGCAGCGCACTGTTATCAAACAGAGAGCGGAATTCAAAAAGCAAATCTTGGAGAACAAGGAATTGGTTCTCAAAATCTTAAGAGAAGACGAAGAGCAAGGACGACATTTTGTCGGCTAGCGGTATCTGGGGGTCCAGGGGTACACCCCGGCATTTTAACTTCCGCACAGCGGAAGTGTAAAATGCACCCCGTCTTTACGGCGGTGACTAATGGTGCCTAATGAATTATTTGAATCATATAACTAGCTTTACAAATACCAAAAAGGAAGGAGACGATGAGTGTGAGTTCTCTTAATTTTAAGAAGCTTAAGCAGAATGAACCAAAGCATCTGATGCGGCATTGCGACAAGGCAATGAGATTAAAGAGTGAACATAGCAATGTTCATATTAACAAAGAACTGACGATGAAAAACGAGCAATTAAGACGCTCTTACGAGGATACTTGCAAATTGCTTGATGATACTTTGGAAGAACTTGATCGACGTCCAAATGCGAATCATAGAGTTGATAGAGTTGTGACATACGCAATAGAAGGACCGCTTCCAATGCCGGTTGATGACGATGAGATTACAAATAGAAAAAAATCGCATGACTGGGTAAGGGGAATCGTTAATATTCTGAAGGAAGAATATCCTGAGATAGAAGTATTACAGGAATACATTCATTATGACGAAGTACACGAATATGTAAATGCAGAAACTAAAGAACGAGTTATGAGCCGGCCACATGTGCATTTATTTGTTGTACCAATTGTTGAGGGCAAGCTTAACAGCAAAAAGTTTTTTCCATCAAAGAAATCATTTTATGAATTCAACAAAAAACTTGATGATTTGACAATGAATATTTATGGGAAGCCTTATGGCGATGGAACAAAAAAGAAGTCTTTATCAACAGTGGAGAAACTCAAAATCGAAAGTGAAAAAGCTGAACTAGAGCAACGTAAGAAAATGGCTGAGGAGATGGAAAGCGATTTAATCAGTCGGGAAACCGCCCTTCGCCAGCAGGAGCGTATTTTTGAAGAACAGGAACAGAAATTCAGAGAAAAAGAATCGAAGCTGGCTGCATTTATGGAGTCTGATATTGGAAGAAGGGCAATTCAGGAATATAAGAATGTAATGCGGAATGGAAAAAGATCAGAAATGCTTGTCGGACAAAGAGAACGGAATAAAATGGATTTTTCCGTAATTTAAGTAGTTGAAAAATGGAGAAAAGAATAATATATATTCAAATGTGTTGACACAACACAAAATAGATGATATTATCACAGTAGAGGGAATGGTACCCTACCAATTGGATATACCCAAAGTGCTCAATCTCTGAGGGGGATAGCTAATTGAGTATAGGTGCAGGTAACAACTAAAAATTATAGGAAGGAGGAAACAGAGATGAGTTCAGAAAACATGAGCCCTGAAGAGTTGAAAAGGGCGATTGAAAACTATGATCCTTTGTGTAGCGATATTTATGATGCATATGAGACTCTTAATCAGTTTCATGGTATTCATAATAGAACGTACAGATTCTTTAATGAATTAAAGAATGAGCTTGAAGAAATTCAGGAAGCATACACAAAAAATAGTCCTCTGCATACTGATTATGCTCAGTACTTGGATAATGAACGCAGAAGGGTTGAAGAAGCTATAATGGAGATCGAAAGACACGTTACTCGAACGATGCAAAAGGCTATTGTTGAAAAATACGATATCTAGAAAGATATTCAAGTGGAAAGGAGGCGATGTACATGCTCAGCAAGTTGGAGGTTATTGCTGATGTGAAATCTACGATAGATGCTGTACATAAGAGCACAGAACATAGCATGACTCGCTCGATTGGTTGGATTAATGTTTTTGATGATACTGCAAACAGGTTTATTGCAGACATTGAAAAGACAAAGCTTTTTGAAAAGCTCGAACCAGGGTGGAAGTATGAAACTGAATACAGCTATAGTGGTTTTGTACTCAATCTTAATCATTACAACGTAACGCTTGATGAAGATGGATCGCCTAGAGGTGCTCCTATTGACCAGAGTTTTGTTTTGGTAACAACAACTGCACAGTATTTATCAACAGCTGAATACGCTTCTCTTTATGAGGTTGGAGAAACAGCAGTAAGGAATTGGCTTAGGAGAGGAAAACTCAGAGCCGCAGAAAGAGTTGGGAATGTGTGGAGAATACCAGCATTACTCACTCCGCCGAAATCCAGAGGGTATCAGAGTGCAAGATATTCATGGGAAAATGAGCTTTTGGATCTGCCGGATGAATTTAGCTATTTGAATGAATTTAGAAGTCTTTATATTAAGCAGGATGATGCAGATAAAAAGCAGTTTAAGATTTATTTGTATTGTGAGAGCTCATTAGAGGTAACTAGAGAGGAGGCAATTAGTGTAAGTGAACGAGAGCGTTTGGAATTGATGCTGATTTCAAATCCGGATGTTCACTATAATGCTCGCGCAGATGAAGGGGTACTTGCAGACGTAATATACGGAAACGAAGAATAATTATTAAGATGAAAAAAATCAATTGTCTACTAAATAAAAAAATTTAGGAGATATTGATTTATGAATTATAAAGATATAAGAATTAGTGAAAAAATATTATTGACTATAGATGAAGCAGCTTTAATAAGCAATATAGGTCAAAATAAATTATCAGAACTATTAAGGAAACCATCTTGCCCTTTCGTGTTCTATGTTGGACGAAAAAAACTAGTTAAAAGAGATGCATTTGAAAAGTATATAAACGAAAACATAGAAGTAGATTGAATAAATGTAACACAAAGGAGCTTATTTATGGTATTATATAAGGTACTGTATTTAGGCTTCTTTTTCACGAAAGGAGCTTATTATGGGAAAAGACTTAAAAGGCAAAGAGCTGGGAGTAGGTATTACTCAGCAGAAAGATGGTCTTTATAATGCGGGCTTTGTAGATAAGCTAGGGAAAAGGAGAGTAAAGCGTTTTAAGAAACTACAGGAATGTAGGAAATGGCTTGATGAAGCGAAGTACATAGATGAGCACAGTAGCATAACAGAAGCAAATTCAATGATGGTAGATGCTTTCTTTGATTACTGGATTTCTATAAAAGAAAAAACGGTAAGACCCAATACAGTGAGGAATTATAGAGAGCGATATCATCATAATATCAGCAAAGTTATAGGGAAAATGCTACTTGTTGAGGTTAAACCTATTCATTGCCAGAAGATATTTAGCGATATGGCTGAAGAAGGATATAAGACATCGACAATGTATCAGACTAGAATAGCATTATTCAATATGCTGGAGTTTGCTAAGGAAAATGATATTATAATCCATAATCCTTGCAAAAGATCAGTGCGGAGTGATATAGGAAAACCTTCTGAAGAAAAACGAGCATTGGAAAAATCTGAACAAAAGCGCTTCTTAGAATTTGCGCGAGATCAGAGCTACGAAAATCAGTATAGATTCATTTTACAGACAGGCCTGAGAACAGGAGAACTTGTCGGGCTAAAATGGTCAGATATTGATTTTGAAAAGAAAGTGCTAACAATTAGCCGATCTATGGAGTATAGGCATTCTACAAAGGAATGGAGGATTGGAGAGCCTAAAAGCGCATCTGGATACAGAACAATCCCGCTTACAAATGAAGCTATAAAGATTTTAAAAGACCAAAAGTTAAAGAATAGTACAATCAAAGTAATCCCTATGGAATGGAGAGAAGTTGTATTCCTTTGCCGGAAGGGAACGCCAATAAAAAATAGCACTTATGATACTGCATTGTATAAGATATGCAAAAATGCTAACATTAACTCATTTGGAATGCATATTCTAAGGCATACTTTCGCGACCAGATGCATTGAAGCAGGAATGAAACCGAAAACACTTCAAAAACTGCTTGGCCATTCTAATATTGGAATAACTATGAATTTGTACGTCACAACTACAGAGGATGAAAAGCAAAAAGAAATCGAGCTTGTAGAGGAAGCATTAAAAGTCATATAAGTCCTTAAAGATACTTATATTTTCTGTTCCTGTGTAACACCAATTGTAACACCTTGAAAAGGTGATGGCTCGAAAAGCTTGAAAAATCAACACTTTTAAAGGAGATAAGATAAATATGAAACTAGGAATCGTAGGTCTTCCCAACGTCGGGAAGAGTACCCTTTTTAATTCACTGACCAAGGCGGGGGCGGAATCAGCCAACTACCCGTTCTGTACGATCGATCCGAACGTGGGCGTAGTAGCCGTACCGGATGAGCGTTTAAAGCTCCTTGGCGATATGTATCATTCCAAGAAGGTGACGCCGGCCGTGATTGAATTCGTGGATATCGCAGGCCTAGTAAAGGGCGCATCCAAGGGCGAAGGCCTCGGTAACCAGTTCCTGGCCAATATTCGTGAAGTGGATGCACTCGTACATGTAGTACGGTGCTTCGAAGATACAAATGTCGTACACGTAGAAGGGACGATCGATCCGCTCCGTGACATTGAGACGATCAACTTAGAGCTGATCTTTGCAGATCTGGAAGTTCTCGAGAGACGTTTTTCCAAGGTTACTAAGGCGGCCCGTATGGACAAGTCGCTTGCCAAGGAAGAGTCAATGCTGATCGATCTTAGGAAGCATCTGGAAGAGGGCAAGCTCGCCATTTCGTTCGAAGTGCCGGATGATGACGATTTGCAAAAATCGTTCCGCGAATACAATCTGCTCACCGCAAAGCCTGTGATCTTCGCAGCAAACGTGGCGGAAGACGATCTTGCAAACGACGGTGCGGACAACGCAGGTGTAAAAGCGGTTCGTGAATTTGCGGCATCAAACGGCAGCGAAGTGTTTGTAATCTGCGCGCAGATCGAGCAGGAGATCGCAGAGCTGGAAGATGATGAGAAGGCGATGTTCTTAGAGGACCTCGGTCTCTCCGAGTCCGGCCTTGAGAAGTTGATCGCTGCAAGCTATAAACTCCTTGGCCTCATGAGCTTTTTAACAGCAGGTGAGGATGAGACAAGAGCATGGACCATTAAGATCGGCACGAAGGCACCGCAGGCTGCGGGCAAGATCCATACGGACTTTGAGCGCGGCTTCATCAAAGCGGAAGTTGTGAATTACAAGGATCTTCTGGAGCAGGGATCCCTTGCGGCTGCAAGAGAGAAGGGTCTTGTCGGCATGGAAGGTAAGGACTACGTGGTAAAAGACGGCGATGTGATCCTGTTTCGTTTTAACGTTTAATCTGGAGTGTTTATGCAGGAAATGATGAATCAGGGGGACATTGCGTTCCCCCATCTTGGAATCTATATATCCGATCTTCCGAAGAGTTTTACGATATTCGGTTTTACGGTCGCTTTTTACGGCTGCATCATCGGTCTCGGAATTTTGGGCGGCGTTTTGATGGCAGTCTATATGGCCAAAAAGACCGGTCAGAACCCGGACATTTATTGGGATTTTGCGATCTACGCGATTATTTTTTCCATCATCGGCGCAAGGCTCTATTATGTTGCGTTCATGTGGGACAATTATAAGGACAATCTGTTGTCGATCTTCTATACAAGACAGGGTGGTCTTGCGATCTATGGTGCGGTTATCGCTGCGTTCCTGACGGCGGCCGTGTACTGTAAGGTGAAAAAAATGAGCGCCTTACTCCTGATCGATACCGGCGTGACGGGACTCATCCTCGGACAGGCAATCGGTCGTTGGGGCAATTTCATGAACCGAGAGGTATTCGGTGAGTATACGGATAATTTCCTTGCGATGCGCCTTCCGGAAGCAGCGGTGCGTGCAAGCGATATCTCTGAAAGTATTCGCGCGCATATGACACCGGGAACCAATTACGTACAAGTACATCCGACTTTTCTCTATGAGAGTCTTTGGAACTTCCTGATTCTGGCGCTGATCATTGTGTATACGAAACGCAAGAAATTTGACGGTGAGATCATGCTTCTGTACCTTGCAGGCTATGGCGTGGGGCGTTATTTTATCGAAGGGATCCGGACGGATACGCTGTTCATCCCGGGGACGACGCTCCCCGTATCGCAGGTACTTGCTGCGGTGATGGTTGCGGTTGCGGTGGCTGTAGATGTGATCGTACGGATTCGTCTTAAGAAAAAACAGCAGAACGCTGCATGAAGAAATCCGAAGCAACGAAGCTTAAAAGAAAGCGGAGCAAGGTATGCCGAGAATTTGCGGGATTGAATATGAACTGAGCCGTAAGGCAGTGAAAAACATCAATATACGGATCAAACAGGACGGGCAGGTGTCGGTATCTGCCGGTCCTGTTGTTCCCTTATCGGCGATTGAGGCTTTCATAGCATCCAAGGCGGATTACATCAAACGTGTGCTCCGCTCATATGAAAAGCGCATGGAGGCACTCGAAGAAGCAAAAGAGTCGGGGATCCTGCCGGATCGAAACTACAGTGCCCCGGCAGTTCGAAGAGAAGCGCTCTCGCTGATGAGCGAGATCTGCGAAGAAGTCTATCCGCATTTTGCGCCTTACGGCGTCTCTTTCCCTGAGATCCGCATGCGCAACATGAAGACGCAGTGGGGGTCCTGTCGGCCGGCGGAGGGGATCCTGACATTCAATACGAAGCTTTTGGATGTGCCGAGACCACTTGCCGAGTATGTTGCGGTACATGAATTTGCACATTTCCTCCATCCCAATCACTCGGCCGCATTTTGGTCGTCCGTGGAATGTATTTTGCCGGATTATCGAAAGAGAAGAAAAGAATTAAAACAATTTGTTCAACTATAAAATCGACTCCGAAACGCAAGCGCTTGTGCGCTTGTTTTTTTATACCCCAAAATCGTGGGAAGGCTGATGTTTACGCGCTTTTTTATAAAAAATGTGTTGCAAAAAAATTAAAAAAGAATTAAAATGATATCAGAAGTGGTGAAAAGTGGAAGAAAGTGGTTCAAAGTGGTGATTCACAGGACGCACATTCCGGCAGGTGACTTGTATGTTCATGGGCGAGTACAATCACACAATCGATGCCAAGGGCAGAGTGATCGTACCCT
>JAEEGL015336658.1_pt1 | contig 18407 bp, 15 predicted proteins | sample 9134231 | NCBI WGS metagenome assembly JAEEGL01 (sample SAMN16246548, study PRJNA631951) | gut metagenome | biome: gut microbiome; feature: rumen; material: fiber-attached | host: Bos | place: Iran: Karaj | collected 2018-10 | reverse complement strand
TTATTTGAGAAACATTGATGTTGCAAATATACGAAATAAATAACAAAACGACACGGAAAACGTTACTATAGAAACATCTTCCCCATGGAAAAAACACAAATCATACACTATCAGGAGACAACATTTGCCCAATTGTCCGATTCCGATCGCCAGCTGATGCAGGCGGCCATCGAAGCCACCGCCACCGCCTACGCCCCCTATTCCCATTTCCATGTCGGTGCCGCCCTGCGTCTCGCCGACGGTACCCTCGTCCGGGGCAGCAACCAGGAGAACATCGCCTATCCCAGCGGCCTCTGTGCCGAACGGACGGCTCTCTTTGCCGCAGGTGCCCAGTACCCGGATCAAGCTGTTGATTCCATGGCTATTGTGGGTCGCAATTCGGAAGGCAGACTGGTTCCCGCCAGTCCCTGTGGCGCCTGCCGTCAAGTGATGGCCGAACAGGAGTCGCGCCAGCACCAAAAACTGCGCGTTTTGTGTTATCATTCAGAGGACAAAATATGGATATTTGAAGGGGTTGAGTCGCTCCTGCCCTTCAGTTTTGTGATGTAGGGGGATTCCTTATAATTAATATAAAAAGCTTATTATAAGCAATATACAAAACTTGCTAAAAAAGTTTTGGCATAAAAATTTGTCGGACAGATTTTTCTTTGTACTTTTGCAAACTTGTTTGAGGCGATTTTTGCCTTGTTGTTTGTAAGAAATATTAATAAAAATAAATCACACAAATGGGAATTATTGGAAGTATCAGAAAACATTCTTGGGTGGCAGTGCTCATCGTGGGTATTGCCATTATTGCTTTCATTATTGGCGACTTGCGCAAGAACAACACACAGGACGCTTTTGCCAAGATTGGAAGTGACAAGATTACGTATGGCTATTTTGAAGGTCGCGTAGATCAGCGTGCAAAGGAAAACCAGATGGAAGGTAACGTCAGCTACGCTTTCAGAGACGCTGTCTGGCAGGAGATTGTCCAGGAACAGATCCTCAACAAGGAGATGAATGCCTTGGGCATCAGCGTGAGCGACGACGAACTCTCGGACATGTTCCTGGGTCGTTTCATTCACCCCTGGGTGCGTCAGCAGTTCACCAATCCGCAGACGGGAAACTTCGACGTTCAGTTGATGAACAATGTGGTGCGCCAATACAGCGACATGCCTGACACCACGGAAATGAAGCAGCAGTGGCTGAAATTCCAGAATCAGGTGCGTGAGGAAAGACAGCGCAGCAAATACACCTCCTTGATTATCGGAGGTATGTACATGCCCACCGCCCTCGCCGATAAAATCGCCGAAATCAGCACCAAAAGCTCTGACGTCCGTCTCGCTGTCCTGCGTTACGGCCAGTCGCCCGACGTCAAGGTGGAATTGACCGATGCCGACTATCAGAAATATTTCGACACCCACAAGAAGGAACTGAACTATCAGATGTTCCGCATGGATAACCGCGAAATGCGTGAAGTGGCTTATGCCGTCTTCACCGCACAGCCTTCGCAGGCCGACATGCAGGAACTCGAGAGCGAAGTGGGCAAGATGTGGACCGAGATGCAGGAACTCGACAACGAGTCGCTGATTGACTATGTCAACATGCACGCCCAGCACGGCTACATCTACGACTCCACCTTCATGAGCAGCAGCGAATTTGCCGCTCCTCTCGACACGGTCGTCCGCGGCACCCATGCCGGCTCGCTGATTTCCCCGATGGTGGTGCGTTCCATTTTGAAGAACGAGGCTCCCCGTCTCAACTACGGTCAGTATGTGATGGGTAAGGTGATGGCTACCGAGATGCGTCCCGACAGCGTCCGCGCCTCCGTCATCTTCATCCCCAGCCAGAACTATCATCCCAGCATCACCCGCACCGTGGCACAGGCTGCTGAGCGTCGCGACAGCGCCATGGCCGCCATCAAGGGAGGCATGCCTTTCGAAGCCGCTGTGATGCAATATTCCATTGATACCAACAAGGCCGGCGACCAGGGATGGACTCCCGACGGTCCGGGCGAGCTCAACTGGATGATTGTCCACCACAATGTGGGCGAAGTGTTCAACTATGACCTCCCCAACGAGGGCGGTCACCTGATTGTGAAGGTCACCGGCAAAACCACCCCGTCGCTGAAATACCGCGTGGCTTGGATTGCCAAGGATATCGTTCCCAGCAACACGACGGTCAACGCCGTTCGCGACGATGCCAGCCAGTTCGCTTCGCAGTACTCCACCTGCCAGGCTATGATCGAGGGCGCCCAGTCCTCCAACGTCCAGCTGCGCAGCGCTATGTTGGTTGCCATGAGCGACTCGCTGACGGCTCTCACCAACACCCGCGACGCTGTCCGTTGGGCTTTCGACGAAAAAACCACGGTCAACGCCATCAGCGGTGAGCTCTATCCTTCCGATTTCAGCTACATCGTTGTGGGTCTGCGCAATATTTACGTTCCCAATGAGCTGACACTCGACCAGGTGCGTCCGCTGATTGAACAGCCGCTCCGCAACGAGAAAGAGGGCGAGATGCTTGCCGCCAAAGCCAAAGAGGCTATGAACGGCACCACCGATATCAACGTCATCGCCGAGAAACTCGGTGTCACCGTCGATTCCGTTTCGGGTGTCACCTTCCTGGCCGATAGAATAGGTCAGAACAGCATGGAATACAAAGCTGTTGCCACCATCGCCGCCAAGAACACCACGGGACTTGTGGGACCCATCCAGGGCACCTGGGGTGTCTATGTCATCAATATCGACAACAACACCAAGGTTGAAAAACCGGACGTCAGCAACATCCGCGCCCAGTTCGAGCGCATGGGTAGAAACGGTGCAGGTCTCTTGATTCCGGTGCTCAAAAGCCGCATCAAAATCGACGACAGCGGCCTGAGAAGACTGTAATCACGAACGGCCAGCCTGTCTGACGATAGGTTCTACGAATTTCAAAGGCGGTGCGAAGGTGTGACAATCTCAGCACCGCCTTTCGTTTCAACTCACATGAACCCCCGTTCCAGACCTTTCCAATCCTTTCAACCTTATTAACCTTTCCAACTTCCTATGGGTCTAAAGAACAAGATTTCGAACTCTTTCAGTCGGACAAAGTATCTCTTCCGCCGGCTGTGGAACGGTCGCCACACCATTCGCGACCTGGTGAAACACAAGCACCGCTTTATTGTTCTCGACACCGACACCTATAAGGAAAAAATCTCCTTTCAGCTTTCCGGCAGCAAGGTCTTTGTTTTTCTGGGCATCACAGCGCTGGTGCTGGTGTTCCTCACGGCGTTGCTGCTGGCCTTTACCCCTTTGCGGGAGTTCATTCCGGGCTATTCCAACGCCAAAATGACCGAGCAGACCTACGCCAATGCCCGTCTGGCCGACTCGCTTGCGGTGCAGCTGCAGGCCCAGGAGGAGTTGCTGGCCGACATCCAGGATGTCATGCTCGGCAAAGACCCTGCCCTGCGTCACGCCAACCAGTCGACCTCCACCAACGACAGCGTCAAGGTCAAGCCGACCCCGTACGTCCGTTCCAAGGAGGACAGCCTGTTGCGCGTGGAGATGCGCGAGCGGGGCGGTGACAAGAACTACGCCTGTCCGTTGCAGGGCAAAGTCACCAGGAAGTTCAAGAGCGACGCCGATTTCAAAGGTATCGTGGTGGAAGGCAACCGTGGCGACAAGGTGCTGGCCATACAGAACGCTGTCATCTTGCTGGCCGACAAAGACGGAGAGGGTGTCTACACCCTTTTGCTGCAACATTCCGACGGCTTGCTGTCGCTCTATAGGGGAGAGGGCAAGCTGCTGAAAAAAAGCGGCGATGCCGTTCAGGCAGGTGAATCGATACTGCTGCTGCAGCCGTCCCAGCGCAAAGGTGCGGCAACACTGCAGTTTCAAATTGTCGTCGACGGCGAGGCGGTGAATCCCGCAACGCTGATTGGCGAGTATAAAAAGTAAATGTCATGGACAAAAAACATATCGCAGTCCTGGGATCGACAGGGTCCATCGGAACACAAACCCTCAACGTGGTGCGCCGCCACCCCGACCGTTTCGAAATCGAGGCGCTTGTGGCGGGCTCCAATGCCGAGTTGCTGATACAGCAGGCGTTGGAGTTCAACCCCAATTTTGTGGTGATTGCCGACAAGGGGAAATATGCCACGGTGCGCGACGCCTTGCAGGCCACCGACACGAAGGTCTTCGCCGGCATCGGGTCGGCAGGCGACATCGTCGCCATGGACTGTGTCGACATGGTGATGGCCTCCATCGTGGGTTTCGCCGGACTGGAACCTACCCTCAAAGCCATCCGAGCCCACAAAACCATCGCTTTGGCGAACAAGGAGACCTTGGTGGTGGCCGGTCAGATAGTGACCGACGAAGCCCGCCGCAACGGGGTCGCCATCCTGCCGGTCGACTCCGAGCACTCGGCGATCTTCCAGACCCTGCAGGGCGAATCGGGCATGAATGCCGACGGCATGTTTGTCAACCGCATCGACAAGATTCTGCTCACCGCCTCGGGAGGTCCGCTGCTGGGTCGCAAGCGCGACGAGTTGCAGCATGTCACCCTCGAAGAGGTGCTGAAACACCCCAACTGGAAGATGGGCCGCAAGGTGACCATCGATTCGGCAGGGCTGATGAACAAAGGCCTTGAGGTCATCGAGGCCAAATGGCTGTTTGGCGTCGAGGCCGACCGCATCGAGGTGTGGGTCCACCCGCAGAGCATCGTCCACTCGATGGTGCAGTTCGAGGATGGCTCCATCAAAGCCCAGCTGGGCACTCCCACCATGGAGACTCCCATACAGTATGCCCTCGGCTATCCGCAGCGCATCGAGAGCCATCTGCCGCGCTTCAGTTTTCTTGACCATCCGGAGCTCACCTTCCTGCGTCCCGACACCGAAACGTTCCGCTGCCTGCCGCTGGCTTTCGAGGCACTCCGCCGGGGAGGCAACATCCCCTGTGTGATGAATGCCGCCAACGAAGTGGCTGTGCAGCGCTTCATCGAGGGCCGTCTGCCGTTCCTCGCCATTGCCGATTTCGTGTCGGCGGCGATGGACCAAGCGGAGTATATCGCCAAACCTTCGCTCGACGACCTCTTCCAAACCGACGCAATCACACGCGAGAAATGCAATAATATATAGAAAGCCCCGTTAAGGGGGACGGAAAAAACAACGTCCACGAAAACCTATAGTTGAACCGATATCTTTAACCATTAATATTCAATCTCTTGAAAGTACTTGCACTGCTCCTCAGCCTTTCGCTGCTGGTGATATCACATGAATTCGGCCATTTCCTCTTTGCCCGCCTGTTTAAGACGCGTGTGCGTCGTTTCTATCTGTTCTTCAATTGGAAGTTCTCCATACTGAAGGCGAAGAAGTTCGACGGCAAATGGCATTTCCTCTTTTTCAACGCCCAGACACCCGACTCGTGGAACGAAGAGAATCTCCGCGAAGAGGACAAGGACAACACCCTGTGGGGTATCGGCTGGATACCGCTGGGCGGTTATTGCGACATCGCCGGCATGATCGACGAGACCAAGAAAGCCGACGATTTGGCGAAAGAACCCCAGTCGTGGGAATACCGTTCCAAGAAACCTTGGCAGCGTCTCTTTATCATCAGCGGCGGCGTGCTGGTCAATTTCCTCTCGGCATTGCTTATCTACTCTTGCGTCTTCGCCCACTGGGGCAAGGACGACCTGCCGATGCGCAACGCCAAGCTGGGTTACGACTACCACGAACTCCTGCTCAACGAAGGCTTCCAGAACGGCGATGTCATCTGCGCCATCGACGGCGAGGAGATGACTGATATCGTCAAAACCCAGCACAAACTGCTGCTCGACAATCCGAAGATTGTCACCGTGTTGCGCCCTGTCCGTCTGAGCGACACGATCATTACGGGCGACACCGCCGCCGGCGAGCCGGTGGTGATGAGTGTCGATGTGCGCGACACCTTTATGAAGGTCGATATCGCCATGACGCACAATCTGCTGGAGGAACTCAACCCCCGCGACACCAATATGCTCTTCGCTGTCCGTTCGCCTTTCGTGGTCAAGGACTTCACTCCGGGCTCCCATGCCAAACAGGCGGGTATGCAGATAGGCGACAGCGTGGTCAGCATCGCGCATCAGCCGATGGCCTGCTTCACGGAGATTTCGAAGGCGTTGGCGGAACACCCGGACGAAACCATCACCATTGGTTTCTATCGCAACGGAGTCTACGACTCGCTGGAGGTCGCTGTCAACAGCAAGGGCAAGATAGGCATCCATCTGATGTCGCCGCTGGAACTCTTTGAGACCATCCATTCGGAGTATAATTTCTTCCAGGCCATCCCTGTAGGCATCTCTTACGGCTGGAACCAGCTGACTACCTATGCCCGCTCGCTTAAAATCCTCTTCACCAAGGACGGCTACAAGGGTCTTGGCGGTTTCGGCACGCTGGGCAGCCTCTTCCCCAGCGTGTGGGACTGGTACTCCTTCTGGATGATGACTGCCCTGCTGGCGGTGATTCTGGCCTTTATGAATGTGATACCCATCCCCGGTCTCGACGGCGGACACATCCTCTTCACCCTGTGGGAGATGGTCACCCGCCGCAAACCGAGCGAGAAATTCCTCGAAGTGGCGCAGACCATCGGCATGTTCCTGCTGCTGGCGCTGCTGCTGGTGGCCAACGGCAACGATGTCATCAATATCTTCAAATAATCCCTTCGCTTCCCGCATCCGCGGCCGCTGTCTGCACCGACCATAAGATTTTCTGAATGTTGTCCTTATGAAGAAACTGGATCGTCTGATTGTCAAATCGTTTTTGGGTCCTTTGGCGCTGACTTTCGTCATTGCCGTCTTCGTGTTGCTCATGCAGTTCATCTGGAAGTATATCGACGATATTGCCGGCAAAGGGCTCTCGGTGGGCATCATTCTGGAACTGCTGGTCGACGCTTCGGCCACCTTCGTTCCCATGGCGCTACCCATAGCCGTACTGTTCGCCTCTATCATGACGATGGGCAATCTGGGCGAACGCTATGAGCTGATAGCCATCAAAAGCGGCGGCATCCCGTTGTGGCGCACCCTGATGCCTATGGCCATCATTGTCGTGGTGCTGACAGGCGTGGCGTTTGTCTTCGCCGACTATGTGATGCCTTCGGCAGTGTTGAAATACCGCACCACACTCTACGACATCACGCGCAAGAAACCGGCGCTCAACATCCGCCCGGGTGAGTACTATTCCGAAATTGATGGCTTCGTGATACGTGTCAACGAGAAAGATGCCGACGGCAAGACCCTCCACGATGTGACCGTCTACGACCACCGCACCCATAGCGGAATGCCCGACGTGGTCAAGGCCCGCAAGGGAATGATGCAGACCAGCCCCGACGAGCGGTACTTGATATTCAGCCTCTTCGACGGATGCTCCTACAGCGAGACATCCGGCACCGACGGCTCGGAATCGTTGCCGTTCACCCGCATCTATTTCGCCAAGAACGAGATGACCTTCGACCTCGGACAGTTCGCTTTCGACAAAACCGACGAGACGCTCTTCCAGGGCGGCTACCAGATGATGAACACCTCACAGCTCGACTCCAATATCGTTCGGCTGGAGCAAAAGTTGAGAGACGACTGTATCACACATCTCCGGGTGTTCCGTCTGCGCGACACCATGCCCGCCAAAGGGCTCTCCCCGCAGCGGGTCGACATCACCTCATGTATCCAGTCGCTCGACCCTGTACAGCGCAGCCGTGCCATCGGTTCGGCCATGACACGCGTGGAACGCAACTACAACGAGGCCAAGGTGGATCTTCAGATCGTCACCTCGCAGAGCGAATACATAAAACGCCATTACATTGAATGGCACCGCAAATTCACCCTCTCCGTGGCCTGCATTGTGCTCTTTCTGGTCGGTGCCCCCTTCGGATCGGTGGTGCGCAAGGGCGGTCTGGGACTTCCCCTGGTGGCTTCATTGCTCTTCTTCGTGATTTATTACGTGGTGGGCATGATTGCCGAAAAGGCGGTCCGCGAATCGGCTATCGGGACATCGGGCATGTGGATCTCCACCTTTGTAATGTTACCTATCGGTATTTATCTCATCTACAGAGCAGTACGCAACTAAAAAGTTAAATAAATTTAGTTAAATACTTTTTTCTGAATTATTTAGTTTTGTAAGTGACAACGGGACTTATGCCCCGCGTTTATTCTATTGTATACAACTGATTGTAAACCCTTTCAACCTTTCAATCGAAGCGAATTATTAAACTTTCAACCCTATATGACCGACTATTTTGTTTCCGGAATACAGCAAGTAGGTGTAGGATGCACCTGTTTCGAAGAATCGTGGCGCTGGTACATCGACATGTTCCAGATGAATGTCCGCATTCTGGAGGACGACACCGTGGCGGAGCGCATGCTCCCCTATACCGGCGGCAAGGCGCAGAAGCGTCATGCCTGCATCGCCGTCAACCTGCAGGGTGGCGGCGGATTCGAGATCTGGCAGTACAGTGAGCGCCAGCCGCAGCCCATCGCTTTCGATGTGCAGGTGGCCGACTTGGGCATCTTTGCCGCACGCCTGAAGAGCCGCAATGTGGCAGCCTTCCACGACGAGCTGTTGGCCAAATACGAGAAGGTGGGACCCGTGTCCGCGCTGCCCGACGGCACCCCCTGCTTTGTGGTGCAGGACCCGTGGAACAACTATTTCCAGATAGTGGAGGACAAGTCGGTCTTTATCGAGCAGAAGCAGCTCAGCGGTGGCATCGTCGGTGCCATGACGGGCTGCAGCGACATCGACCGCACCATCCCCCTCTACCGCGACATTCTGGGCTACGACCGTGTGGTGTACGACGAGACGGGCGTCTTCGACGACTTCTCGTTCATGCTGGGCGGCGGTCAGCGTTACCGCCGGGTGTTGCTGGCTTCCGGCAAGCCGCGCAAGGGCGCCTTTGTGCCGCTGTTTGGCGAGAGCACCATCGAACTGGTGCAGGCCCTGGAGCGTACCCCCCGCAAAATCTATGAAGGCCGCTACTGGGGCGACCCTGGTTTCATCCAGATATGCTTCGACGTGACCCACATGCGGGCACTCGAGGAGCGCTGCAACGCCCTCGGATTCCCCTTCACCGTCGACAGCTGCAAGGACAACGGCCATTTCGACATGGGCGAGGCCAGCGGTCATTTCACCTATGTCGAAGATCCCGACGGCACGCTGATAGAGTTGGTCGAGGCCCACAAGCTGACCATCCTCAAACACCCGCATCTCTATATCAACATGCTCAAACGCAACCGTGAGAAAGCCTTCCCCAAAGTCTTCTTCCGCTTGATGGGCATGAACAAAGTGAAGATTTGATTGTCAAACGAACCCCCCATACGAACCCCATGAGCAATTTGGTGGATTATCTGAAACAAGACGTGCGCGCCGACGAGGCCCTGAAAGCCTGCATGAACTGCGGCGTATGCACAGCCATCTGCCCCGCGGCCGAGTTCTACGACTACGACCCGCGCCGCATCTGCGACACCGTCCAGCGGGGCAACGAGATGGAAATAGAAAAACTGCTCAAAAGCGACACCATCTGGTACTGCGGACAGTGTATGTCGTGCAAGACCCGCTGCCCGCGCGGCAATGTGCCGGGCGAGCTGATATCTGTGCTGCGCCGTGCCTCCCAGGAACTGGGCTATTTCTCCGAGAGCGAGAAAGGCAGACAGCAACAGCAGCTGATGAACTCCATCGAACGCAATATCCTTGAGATTGGCTACTGCGTCCACCCCGACCGCGTAGACCCCGAATACCATCCCGAACAGGGACCCATCTGGGAATGGTTCCGCGAACATATTGAAGATGTAGCCCCCAAGCTGGGCGCCAACTACCACGGCGAAGGCCCGGGAGCCTTGCGCAACATCCCCGAGGAGGATTTGAACGAGGTGCGCCGCATCTTCGAGGTGACGGGCGGCATGAAACTGCGTGACCAGGTGCTGGGATCGTCCTCCGAAAACGAACAATGAATCACTGTTTATGAAGAAATTTGGCTTTACCATATCTACTGGACGCTCCATCAACCTCGACGACACCAATTTCGAGAAGGTCGACAAGTTGCTGGAGCTGGTCCCCTCCTACAAATGGTGCATCGGCTGCGGTGGCTGCACGGCGACCTGTTCGGCGGGCTCTTTCTCCGACTTCAACATCCGTCGCATCCACACCGCTTTCTTCCGCGGCCAGTATGCCGATCTCGACAAAAAGCTGCAGCAGTGCATGCTCTGCGGCAAATGTCTGCTGGTCTGCCCGCGGGGCGTCAACACACGTGCGCTGATTGTCAACATGCGCCGCATCCTCGCCAATGTCGAACCCAACACCTTCAAGGGAAAGGAGGTTGAACAATGAGCGATTCCTTCTCCATCTTCGTCATCCCCTTCTGCGCCGGTGTGCTGGTGCTGCTGGGCATCTCCATTTGGAAATACTGGCGCTGGATACGCGGCTTCGACAAGCTGCAGCGCGCCATCATCCGCAAGAATATCTGGACATGGCGTTTCCTGCCCGCCATCTGGGAGGCTTTCCGCGAAGGCTTGCTCCACTGGCGCATCACCAAGAAGAACCTCCTGCTGGGCTACATGCACCGCAGCCTGGCCTTCGGATGGTTCCTGCTCATCGTCGTCGGCGCCGTGCAGGCCCGTCTGGCCTATCCCGACGGACATCCCTTCTGGATGGCCATCTTCTACAACTATTTCGAACCCGAATGCCATCCCGCCGACTTCCCCCATGCCCTCTTCTTCGCCAACCTGATGGACGGCCTGCTGCTCTATGTCCTCAGCGGCTTGTTGCTGGCCATGTTCAAAAAACTCTGGTCCCGTCCTCTCGGCATGAAACGCACCACACGCCATACCCTGATGGACCGTGTCACCAAGCTGGCGCTCTGGTGCATCTTCCCCTTGCGGCTGCTCTCTGAGGCGGTCACTGCCGGCATCAACGGCAACGGCGGTTTCCTGGTCACCTGGCTGGGAGGCGTACTCGACAGCGTGGGAATGGCCAATCCGGCGCTCGAATACACCTGCTGGATGCTCTATAGCGTCGCGCTGGGCACCTTCTTCAGCCTGATGCCGTTCTCGCGCTACATGCACATCTTCACCGAGGTGTTCCTCATCTATTTCCGCCAGCTGGGCGTCCGCGACAGCGACAAGAAAAGCGGCTACACCATGTTCGAACTCAGCGCCTGCTCGCGTTGCGGCATCTGCATCGACGGCTGCCCGCTCAACCGCCAACTGGCTATCACCAATGTGCAGGGGGTCTATATGCTGCAGTCGGTCCGCAACCTGGAGCTGCAGCGTAACGCCGAGCCCATTGCCGAGAACTGCCTGATGTGCGACCGCTGCGTGGCCGACTGTCCGGTCAACCTCGACCTGTCTATCATCCGCCGCCAGGTGCGCATCAAGAACAAGGCCGCCATCGACACCAAGGAGAGCTACGGCTACCTGCGCGATGTACAGCCGTTCAACGCCATCGGACGTGTGGCCTACTTTGGCGGCTGCATGTCGCACCTCACGCCCGACATCACCCGCTCCATGGAGACCATCTTCAACGCCGTGGGACAGAAATATTGGTACATGGACGAGGACCGCACCATCTGCTGCGGACGTCCGTTGCTGCAACAGGGTTTCGAGCACCAGGCCGCCGACCTGCGCCGCAAAAATACCGAGATGATTGTCAACAGCAAGGCCACCATGCTCATCACCTCCTGCCCCATCTGCTACCAGTCGTTCAAGAAGGAATACCGCCTCTCCATCCCGGTGCTCCACCACACCGAGTATATCGACATGCTTCTCAAGAGCGGAAGGCTCAAACTGCGTAAGGACGACCGCAAGGTCACCTACCACGACCCCTGCGAGCTGGGACGCGGATGCGGCATCTACGACGAGCCGCGCGACATCCTGCGTGCCACCACCACACTGCTCAAAACCAAAGAAGAACGCGAGCATAGTCTCTGCTGCGGTTTCAACCTCGGCAACCCGCTGCTCGACCTGGAACAGCAGACCGCCATCCGCGATGCAGCACGCGACAACCTGATGGCGCCCCATCCCGACACCATCGCCACCGCCTGCCCCATGTGCAAGAAGGCCTTCACCCACGCCGACAACATCCCCGTTAAGGACATCGCCGAAATCGTCGCCGACAACATCGTCAAAAACCCGGATGTCAAAAAATAACCCCCCTTTCAATATCAACCCATCACCCTCACATGAAACGTTTCTGGAACGAATATCAAAAAGAGATAGCCGAAGACCATTTCTTCTATGAGCGCAGCTGCATCCGCCAGACCTTCTTCCCGGGCTCCGAGGCGGCATTCCTCCGCATCCTGCGCGACGAGCTGGGCAAGGACATCTGCGATAACCCCCACCAGCATACCTGCACCGGCATCGGCTATCACAGCGACGTGGTGCCCTTCGAGACCACCATGACCGTTGTGGCGCGCCTCTTCTCGCTCATGACCGAATGCGGCTACGAGAACTATGTGCCCTCCTGCGTCACCTCCTTCGGTGTCTTCTCCGAGATGATAGAAAAATGGGAGCACAACCCGCAGCTGCTGGAGCAGGCCCGCCAGTACCTCTGGGAAGCCACCAAGCGCGAGTTCAGCATCCCCAAGAATATTGTCCATCCCTCCGATGTCATCTACCACTTCCGTTTCGACCTCAAGCCGAAGATGAAGTACCAGCTGGTCAACCGCTACACCGGCAAGCCGCTGCGTGTGGTGGAACATATCGGCTGCCACTACGCCAAGATTTTCCCCGAACGCGGCATCGGCAAGGCGGAGTTCCCCTACGTGCTGGCAGGCATGATTGAGGCGTGGGGCGGCGAGGTGATCGACTATCCTGAGCGTCGGCACTGCTGCGGTTTTGGATTCCGCCAGTATCTGGTGCAGGAAAACCGCGGCTACTCCATCGCCAACACCAAGAAAAAGTTCCAGTCTATGGAGCCCTACGAGCCTGACTTCATCCTGACCAACTGTCCGGGATGCAGCATGTTCCTCGATAAGTGGCAGTACACCATCGCCGAGATGGAACACAAGACCTTCGACAAGGAGGGTTTCGGCATCCCCGTGCTCACCTACGAGGAGCTGACGGGACTGCTGCTGGGCTACGACCCGTGGCAGCTGGGCCTGCAGCTGCATCAGGTGCAGTGCGAACCTCTGCTCAACAAGATAGGCATCGCCTACAACCCTGACGAGAAATACAAAGGCATCTCCGGTCGCCTACTGCCCCGTCCCGAACGTCCCGAATGCCTCCGCCAAACAATCTAAACGTATAACGCGCATCCTAGCAATAAATCAACCTATCAACAGAAAAACCCCATGAAAACCATCTCCATCATAGGCGCCGGTCCCGCCGGCATTGAAGCAGCTTCCGTTCTGGCCCAGCAGGGTCTTGCTGTAACCCTTTTTGAGAAATCTTCGTCGGTGATGAAGAATGTGGCCGACAAAGCCTTCCTCTTCCCCGATTTCACCGCCGCTTCCGACATCGTCGAGGCGATGAACAAAAAGCTGCTCAACAGCAATATTACCCAGCGGACCGATACTGACATCGTCGCCCTTGTCCGTGAGGACAACGACACTTGGAAGCTCACCGACAGCAAAGGCAACAGCTATTACAGCGACCTGGTGCTTGTAGCCACGGGTTACACCCCCTTCGACGCCCACCGCAAGGAAGAGCTGGGCTATGGCATCTACAACGGGGTGGTCACCTCGCTCGACATGGAGAAAATGATACGTTACGACCAGGTGGTCAACTCGATGGGCGAGAAGCCGCGCCGTGTCACCTTCCTGCAGTGTGTCGGTTCGCGCGACGAGAAGTCGGGCAACCACTACTGTTCCAAGGTTTGCTGTGTGACGGCCGTGAAGCAGGCCATCGAGCTCAAGCGTCGGCTGCCCGAGACGGAAGTCTATATTTTCTATATGGACCTGCGCATGTGGGGACAGCATTTCGAGGAGCTCTACCGCCAGTCGCAGCAGGAGTATGGCGTGCGTTTTGTCCGCGGACGCATCTCTGAGGCTTCAGGCACCTTCGACGGACGTGTCCAGATCAAAGCCGAGGACACGCTTATGGGACTCCCGCTCAAGATGACCACCGACTTGCTGGTGCTGATGGTAGGCATGGAGGCTTCCGAGGGCACACGCTGTCTGGGCAAAGCCTGCGGCATTGCCGGCGACTACGGCTTCATTCAGTCGAACGACCCCCATCTCAACGACTGCTCCACCGTCCAGGATGGCCTCTTTGTCTGTGGCACCTGCAAGCGTCCCATGTCCATCAACGACGCCGTCAACGACGCCCGCGCCGCAGCCGTGGCTCTCGCCCTGAAGGCCAGGGAATAGAAAGCATCAATTACTGTAGAAAAATAAGGAAATTATTTGTCTTTGGCTTCGTTCCAGTAGCGGAGCATCTCCTCTTTTGAAAGCTCCGACAGGGAGCGTCCGCTTTCGTGGGCTTGGCGTTCCACGGCGGTGAAGCGTTGCTTGAACTTGGCATTGGTGCGGCACAGTGCGTCGTCGGCATTGATGCCCTCGCTGGCGGCCCATTTAATCAGGGCAAACAGCAGGTCGCCCAGTTCTTCCTCGGCATGGTCGCGTCCGGGCTCCTCCAAGGCGGTGCGGAATTCGGCATACTCTTCTTCGAATTTCCTGTGGGCGGCGGCGCTGTCGGGGAAGTCGAACCCCATGCCGGCCGCTTTCTCCTGCATGCGTACGGCTTTCACCAGCGGCGGCAGGGTGTCGGGCACTCCCTCCAGCGTGGAACGGCGCCCCTCTTTCATCTTCACCTCCTCCCAGCGGGGTTTCCCCTCGGTTCGGGCAGGCTGCAGGGTGCCGTCACGGTCGGGGAGGGCGATGTGGGGATGCCGCTGGATGAGTTTGCGGCAGATGCCGTCAAGTACATCGGCAGCGGTGAACGCTCCTTCCTTCTCGGCAAGCTTGGCATAGAAAAGCAGGTGCATGAAAATGTCACCCAGCTCTTTGCGCATCTCGTCGCGGTTGCCGGCAATGATGGATTCGGAGAGCTCGTAGACCTCCTCGACGGTGAGGTAGCGCAGCGAGTCGATGGTCTGCACGCTGTCCCACGGGCATTCCTTCAGCAGGATGTCGAGCAGCGAACTGAGCCAGTGCAGGGATTTTTGTTCTTCAGTCATTAGCGTTGAGTGAAAGTAAAAAAATGCCATCGAAGATTAACTTTCTTCGATTACTTCCATTAGTATTTTATTTAATTGGCGGCATGAATCAAACCCTTTGCACCTGTTCCACGCCTTCCAGGGTGCGGATGCGCTCTATCAGCTGGTCCAGGTCGCCGAGGTTGTGAACATAAAGCATCAGCAGTCCGCGGGCCACCCCTTCGGAGGCTTCCAGTGTGATGGCGCGCATATTCAGGTCGAGCTCCTCGCTGATGATGCGGGTCAGCTCTTGCAGCAGCCCTTTGCGGTCGATGGCGGTGATGCTGATACCGGTGAGGAAGGCAATCTTCTCGCCGGGACGCCAGCGGGTGCGCACAATGCGGTCTTCGTGGGTCGACATCTCGTGGATGGCGGTGGGGCAGTTGGTGCGGTGCACCATAATCTTGCCGTCGGTGACGATGCCGATGACGCGGTCGCCCTGCACAGGTTTGCAGCAGGGCGCCGGCTGTGTCTCGAGGTTCTCGTGGTCGGTGTCGGTGAGGAAGGGCGAGAAGGTGGGGGGCTTGGCGCCGGAGCGCACAGCGGTCTCGTCGCCATCGTCGTCGAAAAGGCTCTGGTAGGGCTTGAGAAAGAGCATCTGGGGTGAATTCTTCCCGAGGTGGAAGCACTGCTCCAACTGTTCTTCGCCGATGGTGTCGGTGGCGATGCGGTAGTAGAGCTCGATATCGCTGTCGAGGTTGAAGTAGCGTTTCAGCCGTGCCACGCGGCTGGGGGTGGAGCGCATGTTGTGGCGCTGCAGGAAGTCGTTGAGTTTCTGTTCGCCGACTTCGCGGTATTCTTTCTTTTTGTTGCGTATATAGTCCTTGATGTGCTCTTTGGCGCGCGGGGTCTGCACCTCGTCCAGCCACTCCTCGGCGGGGAAGGTCTTCTGCGAGGTGAGCACCTGCACCTGCTCGCCGCTGTGCAGCCGGTAGCCGATGGGCACCACACGGGCGTTGACTTTGGCGCCGATGCAGTGGGTGCCCAGCTGCGAGTGGATGGCGTAGGCAAAATCGAGCACCGTGGAACGCGAGGGCATCTTGATGGTTTCGCCCTTGGGGGTGAAGATGTATATCTCCTTGGTATAGAGTGTCTCCTTGAATTCCTCCACCAGGTCGAGGGCGCTCTTGTTGGGGTCTTCGAGCGAGGTGCGTATCTGCTGCAGCCATTCCTCCACAGGGGTGATCTGGGTGGCCTCGTCGGGATGGGCCTCTTTGTAGAGGAAATGGGCCGCCATGCCTTTCTCGGCGATGCGGTCCATGCGGGTGGTGCGTATCTGCACCTCCACCCAGCGTCCGATGGGGCTCATCACGGTGGTGTGGAGCGACTCATAGCCGTTGTTCTTGGGATTGGATATCCAGTCGCGGAAACGGGCCGGCTGGGGACTGAACAGGCCGGTGATGAGGGCGTAGACTTTGAAACACTCCTCTTTCTCTATCTTGCGGGCCTGGGCGGCCTCCATCCCTTCGGTCTCGGGCAGGTCGAGGATGATGCGCATGGCGTAGAGGTCGAAGATTTCGTCAAACTGCACCCCTTTGTTCTGCATCTTCTTCCAGCAGGAGTAGACCGACTTGACGCGGGTCTTGATGGTGTATTTGAAATGGTTCTCGTCGAGCATCCGCCGTATGGGGGCGGTGAAACACTCTTTCAGCTTCAGCTCGGTGCCGACGGTCTGGCTGATTTGGTTGGCAATCTCGGCGTATTTGTCGGGGTTGGTGTACTGCATCACCAGTTCCTCCAACTCGGTCTTGATGCTGTAGAGTCCCAGCCGGTGGGCCATGGGCACGTAGAGGTACTGGGTCTCGGACGAGATGGCCAGTTTCTTGGTGTCCTTCATCGACTGCAGGGTGCGCATGTTGTGCAGCCGGTCGCAGAGCTTCAGGAAGATGACATAGGCGTCGTCGCACATGGCGAGCAGTATCTTCTTGTAGTTCTCGGCCTGCGATGAGAAGTCGTCGTTCTGCTCGGCTATCATGCTGGCCTTGTCTATCTTGGTTACACCGTCGACAATGCGGGCCACACGGTCGCCGAAAGCGGAGCGGAGGTTGTCGAGGGGGATGGCTGTGGCTTCCACCACGTCGTGCAGCAGCGCGCAGATGACGGCGATGGGACCCAGCCCCACCTCCTTGACAGCGATAAGGGCCACCGCCAGGGGATGGAAAATGTAGAGTTCGCCCGATTTGCGGCGTGTGTCGGCATGGGCGTTGCGCGCAATGGTGAAGGCGCGGAAGATGTTGTTCTCATCCTCCGTGCTGAGCGTCTGGTTGGCCCTGCAGGCCGCTATCAGCTCTTCGTATTTTTGCTGTACAGCCAGTTCTTCATTTTCCATTTTTCCTAACACAGATCATTTGTCCATTTTTACTCCCACTTTTACTCCCATTTTAACTCCCATTTTAACTCCCACTTTTACTCCCATTTTAACTCCAAAATCTAAACACTAAATCACAAACAGTCCCCAGAAGCCGAAAAGATCGATGCTCAGTCCCACGGTGAAAAACGACCACTCGGGCAGGTAGATGTAGCTGAACGAGGCGCTCATCCAGGAAAAGGCTCCGCCGTTTTGCTTGCGGGTGCTGCTGAACCGCATCCCGTATTCTACGCCCACCCCTTTGAATAGGGCGGGGCCGGCAAATAGCTGCCAGTCCATAAAACGGGGGTTGGCAAAGGGGCGCAGCACCAGTCCGAAGGAGCCCATCAAGCCCCGGTCGGGGAAAGTCAGCGTGCCGTAGCCGCCCCAATGGCCGGGCACGTAGGCCAAGCTGAAACCGGCGCCGGCATCCACTTTGCTGGTGGTACGGCTGCCGCCGAAGAAGACGACTCCCTCCAGAAAGACACTGCTGCAGTTGTTCCCGTCACCGCTTTCCGACAGCGATGTCTGCCGCGGGGTAAACACAATGTCGGGACTGCCGCCGATGATTTCATCGTCGTTCTGGGCGTGCAGCGTCCCTGCCACGCCCAGCATCAGCAACACTATGAGTGTGATGTTTCTCATCCAAGTTCTTCGTTGTTTTTCTCGTTCAGCGCCAGACGTATCTGCGACTCCAGCTCTTCGCACAGCTCGGGGTTGTCGCGCAGCAGGTTCTTCACGCCCTCGCGACCCTGGGCCAGCTTGCTGTCGCCGTAGCTGAACCACGAGTCGCTCTTCTTGATGATGCCGCACTCCACGCCGAGGTCCACAATCTCGCCCTGCTTGGAGATGCCTTCGCCAAACATCAGGTCGAACTCGCAGGTGCGGAACGGGGGCGCCACTTTGTTCTTCACCACCTTCACCTTCACGCGGTTGCCGATGTTCTGGTCGCCG